>ENA-OPYZ01000054-OPYZ01000054.1-human-gut-metagenome-genome-assembly--contig:-NODE-54-length-10498-cov-0.709189_pt1 | contig 10498 bp, 15 predicted proteins | sample MGYA00242475_ERZ504487 | MGnify/ENA primary metagenome ERZ504487 (study PRJEB26092, sample SAMD00036292) | human gut metagenome | host: Homo sapiens | study: EMG produced TPA metagenomics assembly of... | reverse complement strand
TACATTTCAAACTCCCCGCCGGAGAGATCATGGTGAATGTGGAAGGGGAAAAGATCCGGAAACATTGTTTTCAAGAACATCAAATGCCAATCAGGAAAAGGTTGAGTATAAAAAGGAATCTCCCATGAGGATAGAAATAAAGTAACTAAATATCGGTCTGATTTGGAACGCAAATGACGCAAATGACACAAATTTAACCTTTCGGTAGGTTTTGCCTCTATGTAGTGAGGGGGCTTTATTTGTGTCATTCGCGTCATTTGCGTTCCAATCTTTCTCCTAAATAATCACACTTATCACACCCACTTCCGCAACTATAATCCCCTAGAATTGTATCATTTTTCATCATAATGTATGATTTTCCATTGTAAGGCGGGTTATCCCGCCTTATTTTTGTATCATGAAAACAGTATTCAATGGTATTATGAAAAACAAATGGACCAAACTGGCGGCTTTAGCAATAGCTGCCCTGTGGAGTGGACCAACCGTGCAGGCACAAGCTCCGCACCCCGAACGTATCTATTTATCGGGAACCGGTATTGACAACACCAAGACTTGGGAGTTCTTTTGTTCGGGAGGACAAAACAGTGGGAAATGGAAAAAGATCGAAGTACCCTGCAACTGGGAACTGCAAGGATTCGGAGAATATACTTACGGTCGTTGGTACACCATAAAAGGTGAAAGGCCAAGCGACGAAACGGGTATTTACCGATATAAATTTGAATCTCCGGCAACAACTCCCGGTGAGCGGATAAAAATATTCTTTGACGGAGTAATGACCGACACGGAAGTTTTCATCAATGGAAAACCCGCAGGCGAAATGCACCAGGGAGGATTCTACCGCTTCAGTTATGATATCACCGATTTATTGAAGCCCGGCAAAAAAGAACCTGCTTGAAGTAAAGATAGCCAAAGAATCAGCCAACAAATCCATCAATGCAGCCGAACGTAAAGCCGACTGGTGGCTGTATGGTGGTATTTACAGACCCGTATGGCTGGAAGTTGTCCCGGCAGTCCACATGCGACATTTTGTTCTGAACGCCGATCAGCATGGAAAATTGCAAGCGGCAATAGAAATGGAAGGGGATGCCAAAGGATATGAATTGTCTGTTTCCGTCCGTTCATTAAAGGATGGAAAAGAAATGTACACTCAAGGACACAAACCTACCGTTTCTCATCAGATTAAGGATTCGAACAAGGAACAGTTGATGGAAGGAAACTGGATGAATATCCAACCTTGGTCTACAGAGGACCCCAATCTGTACGTAGCCAGACTGGAACTGAAAGACCCCGAAGGGAAAACGGTGCAAAGCCGTGAAACGCGGATAGGTTTCCGCACCATTGAATTCTTTCCACAAGACGGAGTTTATCTGAATGGAACCAAACTAGTGGTGAAAGGTGTCAACCGCCATTCTTTTTCCGTAGATGGAGGTCGTGCTACCAGTGCGGCTATGAGCCGTCAGGATGCCTTGCTGGTAAAAGAGATGAATATGAATGCGGTCCGTTCACATTATCCGCCTGATGAACATTTCCTGGATATGTGTGATTCATTAGGAATTGTCTATATGGACGAACTGGCAGGATGGCAAAACGGATACGATTCAAAAGTAGGTCCTAAATTAGTCAAAGAAATGATAGAACGCGATGTGAATCATCCTTCCATCATTATTTGGAGTAATGGCAACGAAGGAGGATGGAATTATAATCTGGATCCTTTATTCGCCAAATACGATAAATTACAGAAACGCCACATGGTACACCCTTGGGCCGATTTCAATGATCTGGACACCCACCATTATCCCACTTATCTGACCGGAGTGGCACGTTTTACCAACGGCTATAAAGTATTTATGCCTACCGAATTCATGCATGCCATGTACGATCAGGGAGCGGTGCCGGACTACGTGACTTTTGGGATCGTTGGTGCACGAACCCCATGTTTGCCGGAGGCTTTATCTGGGTATTCTGTGACGAAGCCCCCAAACGTTCTGATAAAGGAGGCATATTGGATTCTGATAAATCCAATGCTCCTGACGGGGTAGTTGGTCCGCGTAGAGAAAAAGAAGGAAGTTACTATGCTATCCGCGCACAATGGTCGCCCATCCAGTTAAAACCCCTGCTGATTACCGACCACTTTGACGGCAGTTTCCTGGTTACTAATGAATATACGTATACTAACCTGGACAAATGTCGCATGACTTACAAAATACGTACTTGCGAAACACCTTTGAAAAATGCCATGGAAAGCGGTAAAGTTATCGCAGAAGGCCATGTACAACTGCCAGCCATCGCACCAGGTGAAACCGGAAAAGCCCGCTTCACTCTTCCTGCTTCTTTCCGGGAAGGTGATGTACTGGAGTTAGAGGCATTTGACAAAGAGGGGAAAAGTATCTGTAACTGGACTTATCCTATCCGACTGGCAAAACAATACTTTGATCATAAAATGGCGCAGACTCCGATGACCCCGGAAGCGGTACAACCGGCCACCGCCACTCAAACCGCTACCTCCATCGAACTGAAAAGCGACCGTGTAACCGTCACTTTTGATCCGGCTACCGGCATGATCAGCCGTATCACATCAGGAGGAACAGAAGTTCCATTCAAAGACGGTCCTGTGGCAGTGGGCATGAAAATGCGCTACGAGCCAACATTGAGTTATGTCCGCAACAGCAACGAGGGAGCTGTTTACAGTGCCAAGTACAAAGGTGCCGCCGACTCCATCGTATGGCGTCTTACAGACAAAGGATTACTCTATATGGATGCCATTCTGCTGAACCGAGCTTCCGGCGGAGGTGGATTCGATGATGCTTTCATGGACTCCAAAGTATTCAATCTCGGTCTGACTTTCTCTTATCCTGAAAAGAATTGCTCCGGCATGAAATGGATGGGCCGCGGCCCGTACCGTGTCTGGAAAAACCGGATTCCGGGAACGAACTATGGAGTATGGCACAAAGAGTACAACAATACCATCACCGGAGAAAGTTTTGAAAATCTGGTTTATCCGGAATTCAAAGGATATCATGCCAATATGTATTGGGCCACTTTGGAAAGTGACACGACACCGTTCACCGTTTATTCCCGGAATGACGGTATCTTCTTCCATGTGTTCACTCCCGAAGAACCGAAAGGACGCGTAAAAGACACCATGCCCAAATTCCCCGAAGGGGATATATCCTTCCTGCTGGACATCCCGGCTATTTGCTCCTTTAAACCCATCGAGCAACAAGGACCGAACAGCCAGCCGGGTAATATCCGTATCAAATCGGGGGATGAAGGGTTACATCTGAATTTGATGTTTGATTTCCGACAATAAACAAGTGAATAGTAGTTAGTGATTAATTTAATAGCAGAATCATGAAATTAATAACTTTTGTATGTGCCGCCTTTCTATGCCTTCCGTCTTTGGCACAAGAAAAATTTCCGGACGGCACGCCTGTATCCGATTGGTTTAAGGACAGTAAGATAGTAGATATAAACACATTAGGCAAGAAATACATTCTGACAGATTACGGTGTCATCAATGACAGCACCCTGTTACAAACAGAGAAAATCCAATCTGCCATTGATGCTGCCGCACAAAATGGCGGCGGAGTTATCGTCATTCCCAAAGGAACCTATTTAAGCGGAGCGCTGTTCTTCAAACCCAAAACACACCTGCATCTGGAGGAAGGAGCTGTGTTGAAGGGAAGTGATGATATCAGCAACTTCCCCATCATAGATACCCGCATGGAAGGGCAAAGCTTGAAATATTTCGCGGCGTTGGTCAATGCCGACAAAGTGGACGGTTTTACGTTATCCGGAAAAGGCACGATTGATGGCAACGGATTAAGATACTGGAAATCATTCTGGCTTCGTCGAAAAGTCAATCCCCAATGTACCAATATGGATGAATTACGCCCTCGGCTGGTTCATATCTCCCATAGCAATAACGTCCAACTCTCAGGAGTACGCCTCATCAACTCTCCCTTTTGGACTACCCATCTTTATAAATGTAATCACATAAAATTACTGAACCTCTATATTTTCTCACCGGAGAAACCGGTAAAGGCTCCAAGTACGGATGCCATTGATATTGATGTATGCAGCAATGTACTGGTGAAGAACTGCTATATGTCTGTCAATGATGACGCCATAGCCTTAAAAGGCGGCAAAGGTCCCTGGGCAGACCAAGACCCGAACAATGGAGGTAACTTCAACATCATCATCGAAGATTGTACCTACGGCTTCTGCACGGCGCCCTCACTTGTGGAAGCGAATCCATCCACAATCGCAATATTATCTTGCGACGCATTCACATCACCAATGCCAATCGTTTGTTATGGTTAAAGATGCGGCCGGACACCCCCCAACAATATGAATATATTCTGGTGGAAGATATCACCGGAGATGCAGATCATTTTCTGTATATCAAGCCTTGGACACAATTCTTCGACCTGAAAGATAGAAAAGACATTCCCGTTTCTTACTCAAACCATGTGACAATGAGAAACATTGATTTTAAATGCGATAATTTCTTCAGCGTAGAAAAGTCTGATCAATATCAACTTACTAACTTTACATTCGAAAACCTGAACATTAAAGCTAAAAACGGGGAATGCGACAAAGAAATGATTGACAATTTCATTTGGAAAAAGGTAAGTATAAATAATATAAAATAAGATCAGCAGTTGAATAAATCAAATTCAACAATATCTAATCACGAGCCACGGCTGGCACTATCCAAACGTGGCTCCTGTTTTTTCAACATGAAATTCACAAGATCCCGGTGTATTCCACATATATCCGGCATTCGTTTCTTTACTTAATAGTTCAATAACTCTTCCAGGCATCAGCCTCTTTGGCATTACGGGCTTTTGCACGCATTTTCTTACTGAAAATGATTCCCAGCAGCTTATCGGCATCAAACGTAGCACTGATACCCGCCCCCACCATCAAAGCGCTAGGAGTAAATTTGCCTGCCGGCGCAGGTTCCAAACGAGGATCATAGCCTGCCAACAACTCTTTGTTGATAGGAATCTCTACATAAATTTGTTCCTGAGGGCGGTAATTTAGCTGCATCAAAGATTCGTAATCTGGAATGTCCCAATTACGAAATCTGTCTAATAGATTATGGATGCGGCAAATTTAACAGAAAAATACATATTATGGAGCAATATCCTTGATCTTCGTTCACGGGGAATCAACATTGCGCGGACAGCCCGTCGTCTTGGTGTGTCCCGTAATACGGTACGACATCTTCAATCCCTAAGCTTGGAGGAAGTCCTCCAGCACAAAGAACGGCATTACAAACTCCATGCCTACGAGCAGGCCGTCGCATCCCTCCTTACCAGTTTTCCCTCCATTTCCAGCAGCCGCATTGGCGACTACTTGCGGGAACATTATCCGGACTTTCCGCACGTCTGCGAGAAGACCGTCCACAATTATGTCCAGTTCGTCCGGAAGAAGCACCATATTCCTCCGGCCAGATAATCACCGGTCCCATTCTCCCAAGGAGTGGGAGCCCGGTCCGTCATATACATAATTCTTAACAGTAAACATTATACATTATCATATATGAATACCCAAAGCTTTACAAACGGAACAAGCCGCCGCCTGTCACGGGCTGTACGGCGCCAGGAATGCGGAACACATCCTTGCTATGAGCTCAGCACTTCCCAATTTTCTGACATGAAAGTCAGAAGACTCACCCGCCAATACGGTTTTTCCGGTTACAGCATTTACCGGTATCTCGTAAACGAGACACTCCACAACGGGAGCTACCTCCTGCTGTGGTGCGAGGAAACGGCGCAGGCGGTGGCCTCTTACTGGAATGCCTCTTTGGAAGATGTTACAAGAATTGTCAACGGCTGCATACAAGTCGGACTTTTCAACGGTGAGCTATACGAAAAACACCGCATCCTGACTTCCGCTGACATACAGCGGAACTATATGGATCATGTCAGATCCTGCGGTCTGCTCTCCCGATATCCCGACATTCCCAAGGAGTTCGAGCTTTCGGCCAGCTGATGTATTATCCACTTTAAATATAAAGCTTATGCCAAAAACAGCTAAAAAGGGTTTCACCTATTTCAGGTTCGAAACCGATCATTTCTATGATCCGAAAGTAAAGAGACTAAAAAATAAATTTGGAATGGAAGGCTGGGGTGTGTTCCATTTCATTGTAAACGAGATCTACCGTGTCGAGGGATGCTATATGGTTATGGATGCCGACGGTCTGTTCGACATCTCGGACTATTCCCGTATGGATGAGAAAAAAGGTTTCGGACATCATCGACTACTGCGCCGAACTGGGCCTTTTCAACAAAGAACTGTGGCAGGACAAACAGATTCTGACCAGTGAGGAGATACAGGAACTGTATGTAGCATCTGCAAGGCCATCCACCGCAAGCCCGGCATTCCGGAAAGCATCCTTCTGCTGGAAACGGAACCGTCACCGGAGTCCGCCACCATACCGCATGCCACTTGTGAACAGCAGGACACCCCGGCACATGAATGCGGATCTCCGGCTTCCCTTCCGGAGGATGGGAAGGAAATCCGGCAGGCCGTGACTCGCATACGCACATTGTTCGCCGCTGAAAAGGAACTTCGCGAAGAAGCGGACAAAACTCGCGAAAATAAACCGTATAAAATAAAAGAAAATAAAATATCCTCCCCAACCCCTCCGGCACAAGCCTCCGGTGAAGGGGAGAAGGATGAGGACAGGGATTCTCTTTCGGGAAAGCTCAAGTATCTGGGAGTGGACGAGTATTATACCGGCTGGATATACCGGCTTTCGGCCTGTTATCCCGAATTCCCGGTCGGAAAGGCGATCGAGGATATCCTGCAGAGTGATTTCCACCTGACCAAGGGGAACTACCTGTATCCTCTCGTTGAAAACTATATCGCCAAATACAACGCCGAGTACGGAGAGGCCGACCGGCAGAGGAGGCAGGAGGAAACCATGCGCAACCGCCGCAAGACGCTCGAGCTTCTGGGGGTCGCGGTGAGGGACCAGCAGGAGATCCTGCAGCTCGCCTCCGTGGCGCCCATGGTGCTGGACACCGCCCTGAAGGAGACCTGGGGGAACAAGAGGATCAAGAGCCCCACCAGGTTTATCCTGAGCCGTATGAGGCAGGCAGTTTCCGCATAGGAGCCGGAAACGCCGTGTTGACAATATGATGGAATTACCCTGAAAAGCTGTCCGCGAGGATGGCGGGAATAAATTTATAAATTTAAAGAACTCATCCTGCCCATCCGTGAGGACCGGCAGGAATCAAACGGAAAATACCATTAAAGCGACATAACCATGACATCACAGGAAGCCAATTCAATCCCGTTGGGAGACATCCTCTCCCATTACGGTTACGAGCCGTCCAGACGGTACGGCGGCTATGACATGTACCGTTCCCCCTTCCGTTCCGATACTTCCCCGAGCTTCAAGGTTTTCAGGGAGGAGAACCGCTGGTATGATTTTGGGGACGGTACGTATGGCAGGGCGGTGGATCTGGTCATGCGTGTGGAAAACTGCTCCTTTCCGCAGGCCATGAAGGAACTCGGAAGGATGAGGACCTCCCCGCAGCTTTCCATGCCTTCGATACGGAAACCGGAAACGGTGTCAGGAAGGCTTCCGGCAGCCGCCCCGATGACCGTCCTGAAGGTCATTCCCGTTCAGAACAGGCATCTGCTTGACTACGCCGCCTCACGTGGCATTGACGGGGAGATTGTCCGTAAATACTGTGTGGAGGTCCACTACTGTTTCGAGAGGAATCCGCGTATTACTCAGGCATGGGTGACGGCAGGAACATCAGTCTGAACCGGCAGATAAAAGGAGGTGGTATATGACAGTATTGTGGATATCATTTGCGGCCCTGTATGCACTGGGCATGCTGTGGCTTGCGTATCAGATCAGGACCGCCCCCAGTGATCTGGATTTATGGGGCGAGGAAATAGAATAAACCGTTAAAATCATAATAGTATGTACTTTATACATTATATACAGACTTATGCGTCGGTCAATAGGAAAGGCAGCGAGCTCCAGAGCCATATCCTGAAGTTCAAGGACTGCCTGCTCAAGGACCGGAACGCACTGGATGATCTGAAAGAGGAGATTCATTGCCGGATAGAAGAACTGGATGCCAGGTATCCGCGTACCCAACCCCTGCATTTCGATGCGGGAAACGATTCCGGGAAGATGGTACATCCATGTGAAAGGAAAGCCGGACAATCTTGTATGCATCATCTCCATTGCAAAAGTGAGGAACCTGCTGGGAAAAGGCACAGTTTCCTTTCCCGGGAAAGACAAGGACGGAGAGAAAGGATGAGGAACACATACTGGTTTGCCGTGGACTATAACGGTACGGGACATCTTTTCACCTGTCCTCCCGAAAGGGACACGGGGATGTGGACCGGCGAGGAAGCCTTTACATCCCCAAAGGACAGTTCGGAGAGATGTTTCCGCGAATCACCTGGCAGGACGCGCCGGTGGTGGTGACCCTGGAGGTGCTTCCCTGCGTGGAGACCCGGCGGCTGCGTCTTGTCAAGCGCTGCCTCCATCTTCTGCGGAGGCATACCGGCAGGAATCAGTCAAAGGATATGGAGGATTCACAATAACTCCCCCTGATGGTAGATGTATTAAGAAAGTTGAAGCTATAAATTGGATTTAATACAATAAGACCTATGGAAGCATTAACGGCATTACAATGGGCAAAAGAGGGTTATGTACCTAACGCTGATGCGGTAGGTGAAGAACGTTGGACTAATTGTTTTCACGGGCAGAAAGCAACATACTACAAAGACAACGAAGTCACAAAGACTCTGAAACTGCAAAGGACATGCTTAGAGCTAAACGAAAAGAGCACAAAAAAAGCATCAGATAAAAGGGACGAGAAGCGAAAAAAAAACATGGCTTATCGAGAGAACATGAAAACAGAATGGCAGTGGCTCCAAGAAGGTAGGATACCGAATCCGAATGCACGGTGGGAATATGGCGAGATTCTGAACAATACATTCAACGTGTGCAGTTACGGCAGCAAATATTGCTATTGTCATATTGATGAAACACATATACCCAAAGATAGTGAAGAGCTACAGAAAGCCATTTTTGATTTTCAACGGAAATAGCTGGATATGACTATAAACGATATAGAAAGGAATGAATTATGAATAAAAGAACAATTCAAATAGATGTTATCGGTCCGATAGAAGAAACTGAATTAATGAAATGTAAATTGTATGTTGATGGTCGTGTGTGTGTAATCGGAATGTCACGATATGACTATGAAGAGTTAATGCGAGAAAAAAGTGTTTATCCGGGATGGTAAGAGCGTTGATTCTGCTGGTGTGATAAACACGACTAACACTTTCGTTGAAGATGATTAATATTAAATTAAGAATGAGTATAGAACAAATTATATTCAACCTTCTCAATAAGAACGCTCATACATGGGTTAGATATTGGCAACAAAAGGAGATGTCAGGTTTAACAATGCCCGGAGAATATATTGAGATAAGGACTTTTTTTCTTATCAGGCATCGAACTTTCTGATTTTTTCGCAGCCGGATTCAAAATCAATAAAATACAATCTCAAAAAAATAGATGCAGATGCCTATTGTGACATTCTGCTAAATAAAACCGATTAAATATGGAAATACAAGGAAAAGTTATCGCCGTACTTCCCATAAAGGATGGGGTCGGCAAAACTTCCGGCAACGAGTGGAAGAGCCGGGAGTTTGTCCTCGAGACGGAGGAAAGCAGACCGCAGAGCCTGTGCCTGCAGCTGATGAACGCCAACATCGACCGGTATGCGGTTGAAGCCGGTCAGACTGTGCATGTGAAATTTGACTGTTCCGCCCGCCAGTGGAGAACCGGTGGTTCAATACCCTGACGGCCTGGGAGGTGACCGTCATCAAAGCAAAGGAGGCATGAGAATGAATACGGGAAAAAAGCTGTTTCTGTGTGCGGGACTGCTGGCATTCTTCCTGTCGGTATCGGCACAGTCCTACTCATTGCGTACCAATGTGATCGGTCTGGCAACGACCAACCTGAATCTGGAGGCTTCCATGACGCTGAACCGTAAATGGTCACTGCACCTGCCCGTGCAGTACAACCCGTTCAAGTTCGGCCGCAACCGGCAGTTCCGCAATTTCTATGCGGCCCCCGGAGTACGCTACTGGCTGCTGGAAAGCTACATGGGCGGATTCATCGGCATGTACGGTACGGCCGGCACCTACAGCGTGGGGAACCTGTTCGGCAACAAGTACCGCTACGAGGGGGAAGGCTACGGAGTAGGTTTAAGTATCGGGAAGGCCTACCAGATAGGCAGGCGCTGGAACCTTGAATGGGAAGCCGGTGCGGGTGACCGTATGGCTGGCTTATGACAAATATCTGTGCAAACGCTGCGGGGACCTTGTCGGACAGGAGTACGGCTGGCATTTTCTTCCGACCCGTGCAGCTCTCAATGTCGTGTATCTTTTTTAAGCGGGAAGGATGAGGACTACAAGACGTATCATACCGTTTGCACTG
>ENA-OPYZ01000053-OPYZ01000053.1-human-gut-metagenome-genome-assembly--contig:-NODE-53-length-10652-cov-0.758575_pt1 | contig 10652 bp, 14 predicted proteins | sample MGYA00242475_ERZ504487 | MGnify/ENA primary metagenome ERZ504487 (study PRJEB26092, sample SAMD00036292) | human gut metagenome | host: Homo sapiens | study: EMG produced TPA metagenomics assembly of... | reverse complement strand
CTGTGCTATCGGCATGACGGCAAGTAATATGACAATAGAAGATAGATTAAAAAAAATAGGTGATTGCGATATTAAGATTATCAAATCAGAAATTGTAAAAGATGCGAAGTTGGTTATATTTGAATTTGACGAGTTTGACACTTCAGCTGCAATTATTTACAATACTGGCGAATTATTTCATTTAAAAGACTGGCAGGGAGGAGTTCCTGCAACCCAGAAGGATATCGAAGAATTTGATTGGTTGTCGGAAGATGGTAAAGATGCTATTGTTCTCGATGGACTACCAAGACTCTTAATATAAATCACTATAAGCTGTGCTATCGGCATGACGGGCATAAGCTTATGAACAGTTATAATATTTATAAGAAAAATAATGAGGCAACGATATTATATCATGCGATTGCCCGTGATGAAGATCAGGTAATGGAACTGGCTAAAGAGGCGGGGATTGATATGGATGGGTTGAGTATAGAACTGGAACGGTCTAATGTAAAGGATCAGTTGGGAAAACCATTATCAGCAAGAATAGAGGATGCGTTAATATATTAATTATGGCAAGAAGACGATCTATTACCCTAGATCAAGAGTCTAGGGTATTGTCCTTGTACAAAGTGGGGATGGCTATCAAGGAGATAATGAAGGAAACAGATATAAAGTCTGAGCAAACGATATATAGGATATTGGACAGCAATGGTGTGTCCCGAAGACCGAAGGTTAATGGCGTGAAAAGAATACTTGTTATGATAGAAGAAGACATGGCAGCGACAATGAAATATACCTATCATCTGTGAAGCAGATATCATATAACGAATATCAGAAAATGAAAAAATCATTGATTACAGAATCAAACTTGATTACTAATTTTTATGCCGACCAAAAAAAGCTACTTGACAAAGGATTTAATATCGGAATGTCCTATGAAGGTATAGAAGAAATGAGAAATAAATATCTTAAATAATACATATATTATGGCAGATCAGAAATATCCGGGTTGTTGGTACTGTGATAACATCATAGACCATCCCGAACAGGTAGGGCTTTTATATCTTGGATTTCCGAGGTGTTTTGTGTTGATTCCTAGTATTGGAGATTTTTATTTCTCCACTTACGAGGAATTTTTGAACGGACTGTGCAAAGTAAACTGGCTTGACCCATCCAATAAAGGAACAAGAGAAGAACAAGAGGAAGTATTAAGAATACTTTGGAATTTTTCAGCAGAACAAGAAGAAAAAGAAGAAGAATTATATGGAAATTATGATGAATGACCGGGAACGTATCGGCAAGAAATTGGCTGAAATAAGGAACGAAAAAGGTTATACGGTTCGGCAGTTGGCTGAATTGGCAGACCTTCGTCCGGCTACAATCTCAAATGTGGAAAACGGTAAATTTTCCGTGGGGATAGACATACTTACTAAAATATGCAATACTTTGGGAGCAAGAATAGAAATTGTAAAGGAATAGCACAGTTTCAATGTCGCTAAATTTTAATGGAATGAAGTAGTAAGAAGCTCTTTTCAAAATTGGTATTTACAACTAATTATTCCTCAATATTTTATAAGCAATAAGTCAGGAATATGGTCGTTGTCTTTAATTGTACATTCTAAAGGATGAAGATTTAACATTTTTATTATTTCTTAGCTTATTTGACTTATTATCACCTGTTCGTACAGTCAGAGTACTTCTTCCGAAAGTTGTTCGGGCTCCTCGTCCGTCACCTTATGTTGGTTGACGCCGGGAAAAAATCATCTGTTGCCGGATGTTGCTGGTCGTCACGTACCGCCCAACATTCTATTAATTTATGAGCGTGCTCTAGCGGGTGATAATAAGTCGGTGAGTTGTCCCATCAAGCCGAAGAGGAACCGGAAATTATTATTTACCAGTTCGTGGTCACCTTCGATGAAGCAGTCCTTGATAAGCGTTCTCATAGCCGATACCTCGTCTTTCTTGGATACGGGCATGAACTTGGAGAACTGCGAAAAAGTTGGTTCTGCCATGAGGGCTACATACATCTCCTTTTTACCGCAAAAGGTTTTCCGAACTCCACCATCAAATAAACCTTGCGCAACTTCTTTTTCTTCCATAAACGTATTTTTTATTTTCCGATAGATATAGGACGGAAAAAAAGAAAGAATGTGGAAAAACGGAAAGGAAAGTGCGGAAACCCCGTGATGTTTTCCACCATGTGTATATGAAAAAGGGGATACGTTATATTTCTTTAACAATATAAAATAGTGAATTTTGCCTTATTTTGTGTCCTTTTTATGTAGACATACAGAATAATAAGCCTATTTGTATGAATAAATTTACAATAGACATAGACGAAACATTTAAATACCATTATCGTTCGTTATGCTTGTACGTGCTGCACTATGTCCATGATACGGATATTGCAGAAGACATCGTACAAGATAGTTTTTCTGCCTTGTGGGAGAAATTAAGCATCAGTGGAGCCAAAATAGAAAATGTCAGAGCCTACCTTTATACGACTGCCCGTAACCGCAGCCTAGACTATCTGAAGAAGGAGGAGATTTATGATCCGAATCTTTCCCCTTCTGATTTTGAAGATACGTTGAGCGATGAGGAAGCGGAGGAACGTTCGGTCAGGGAAGCGCAGATGTGGACTGCCATTGATGCCTTGCCCGAACGCTGCCGTGAGATATTTTTGCTGAATAAACGCGACGGCATGAAATATAGGGAGATAGCCGCCAAATTCCAGATTTCCGTGAATACGGTGGATAACCACATCAGCAAGGCACTTCGGCTGATACGGGAAGGGGCACAGAAAGTTTACGCATTTTTATTTAACTAACATTCACAAATTCTGCATAGTGAATTTGCCTGCAATCCCAGTCATTAATATGAAGACTAAAACAAAAGAGTATGAGAACCCCGGATGAAAAATGCCTTCACTTTGTCTTGCACCACTATCAGAAGAACAAGTTGGATACGCAAAAAGCATTGAAGGCTTTCAAAGAGAAATACCAGATAACGGAACAGACACGAAAATCCTTCCGTCTGTGGTGGATACTTCCCGGTATGGTGGCAGCCATTCTGGTCGTAGTTCTTATTTATCCCCGCTTCCGGGAAAACGGAGCATGGAAGGAGGTAACGGCTTACTCGCACCCCGTGGATTATATGCTTCCGGACAGTTCCTCCATAACCCTGTTCCCGCATTCCTCCGTCCGTTTCCACGCAAAAGATTACCAGAGTTCCAGCCGCAGGGTTCACATGGAAGGTAAAGTCGCATTTTCTGTCAAGCATGATAATGCCCGCCCGTTTACGGTAGAAGGAAAACTGTCCCAAGTCAGAGTATTAGGTACTGTTTTTACCGTTGATGAGAGTCGTGCAGACACAGCTGTCGTGCAAGTCATGTCAGGAAAGGTACAGTTCTCGGCAATCGGGCAATCGGACACCGTGATACTAACCGGAGGCATGACAGCGCAAGTGACGGGAGAGCGAAAAGATATACAGATAATCAAAGAAGGGAAAACGGGCAGCTTCATTTTCGACAATACCCCGCTACCTAAAGTGCTTGAAGAACTGTCGAAGTTCTACAAGGTGAAGTTGGTTGCCAATAAGACAGACAGGCGGCTGACAGCCAGTTTTAAGGACAAAAGCCTTGATGAGATTATTGAGATTATAGAAAAAGTGTTGAATGTAAGAATTGAAAAGAAGAAACAATGAGAATCGTACTGACCCTGTTCCTATTCTGTGTATGTATGAGTATCAAAGCTCAACAACAGGATATGACGGAAATGAAAAAAGCTATCGACCTGATGCAGGGGATGTACGACATAACTTTTGTATATGATTCATCCTTGGTGACTGCCAAGCCCCAAGCCTTCCCCTCGGCAGGAAATTCTTTGAAGGAAAACTTGGAAAGGATTTTTGGCGGCACCGGCATAAAATGGGAAATCCGCGACGAATACGTCCTGCTGTTCCATCCGAACAACTATACCTTTTCTGGATATGTGTGTGAAGACAGCGGAGAAAACGCTCATCAATGTGACTGTCCTTGACCTGAATACCCTGAAAGGCACACTGAGTAACGAACATGGCTTTTTCAGTATCACGCTGCCGGAAGGGAAACACAAATTTCGTTTCTCTTATATAGGTTATCAGGATGTGGTGAAGGAGGTGGATTTGAGTTCCAATTACAACGGTGTTATCTACTTGAAAGAAAGCAGTACCGCACTGAAAGAAGTTGTAGTGGTTGCAGACATGAACGCTCCCCTCCGCACGACACAGACCGGCAAAGTGTCTCTGACCTCGGAACAGTTGAATACGGAGTTTTCGCTACTTAGTTCACCAGACTTGGTAAAGACCCTCCAGAACCTTCCCGGTGTGGCTTCCGGAACGGAGCTACTTTCCGGTATGTATGTACACGGGGGCAAGAACGATGAGAACCTTTTTCTGCTGGACGGAACACCGCTTTACCAGATCAACCATTTGGGCGGGCTGTTTTCCGCTTTCAATACGGATATTATCAAAAACGTGGATCTCTATAAAAGCGGTTTCCCGGCACGTTACGGCGGCAGACTTTCTTCCGTAGTGGATGTACGCACCAAAGAGGGGAACATGAAGGAGTTTCACGGGACTTTCTCTTTGGGGCTGCTCGACGGTAGAGTCCAATTTGAAGGACCGATCATAAAAGACAAGACCTCGTTCAACATAGCCATGCGAAGAAGTTGGGCGGATCTTTTCACAGCCCCGGTATTCTTCCTGCTCAACCGTTCCAATCCCGATGACAAAAAGAACGTGCGTTATGCCTTTTACGACATCAACGGGAAAATCACCCACCATTTTTCGGACAATAACAAACTGTCCCTTAGCGTGTATTCCGGAAATGACTTGCTGAAGGCAAAAGCCCAACAGGTGTTCGATAAAGGGGAACATTACGACTCTGATTTCAAGGCCAAATGGGGCAACCTGACTACGGCTTTGACATGGAACTGTCAAATCACCCCCAAAGTTGTCAGGTAGTTTTACTGGAGCCTATTCACGCAATATCTCCATGTATGATTATGTGGAAGGCAGCCGTTTCTTTTCCGACGGGGAACAAACTTCCATGACGGGGATGGAACGATCCAACCATTCCACGATTGATGACATGGGATACCGCATGGAATTCGACTACCGTCCCGGCACGAATCATCATATACGCTTTGGCAGCAATTATCTGCATCACATATATCATCCGCAAAACACAGCTTCCAAAAACCAGACGGACAGGGATACCTTATCGGCAGAAAGCGCAAGCAGCTATAAGGGTAACGAGGTTGCTTTTTATGCGGAAGATGAAATGCGGCTGTCCTCCAAAGCGAAATTAAATACAGGACTGCATTACACCCTTTATCAGACAGACGGAAAGATATACCATTCCTTGGAGCCAAGGCTGGCCATGAGTTACCAATGTTCGGAAAAAGCCACGATGAAAGTGTCCTATACGGAAATGAGCCAGTTTGCGCACCAACTGTCAAACACCTATCTGAACCTGCCGACAGACAGTTGGGTTCCTTCCACACGCGAAGTCCGTCCCATGCGTTCAAGGCAAGTGGCAGCCGGGATATATACGGAGTTGCCCCGGCATATCAGTTTGAACGTGGAAGGATATTACCGTACCACAAGCCAACTGCTGGAATACGACGGGGGCAACAGCCTGATGCTTCCTGCCGATAACTGGGACAATCTGGTCAAGACCGGCAAGGGAAAGTCTTACGGTGTGGAATTGTCATTAGCATACAAAGACCGTTACAATGTCATCGAAGCAGGATATACGCTTTCATGGAGCTTGCAAAAGTTTACTGATTTTTTATCCCGGCTGGTATTCCAGCAAGTTCGACAACCGGCATAAACTGAACATCGCCTACCGGCATAAGTTCAATGACCGTATAGATGCCTACGCCGCATGGGTTTACCGTAGCGGCGACCGTGCCACCGTCCCGACCCAGTATGTAAACGGACCGTCTTTCCCCGGCACACCGGATTCCAGCGAACCTGAACTGATTTACGAGAAGCCGAATAACATCACGCTCCCGGCATACCATCGGCTCGATTTGGGAGTCAACTTCCGGCGTATTACCAAAAGGGGATTCGAACGTATCTGGAACATCAGTGTCTATAACGCCTATTGCCGCATGAATGCGTTTTATACCCGGATAGAACGTCTGCCCGATGGCGGTTTTAGGGGTAAGGGATTTGGCATTTTCCCGATTATACCCTCGTTTTGTTATACCCTCAAATTTTAAGAGTATGAAACATTTACCTCATATATTACTGCCCGTGTTTATCGGTTTGCTTTCGTCCTGTACCTATCATTTTGAACTGGACGATGTGGGAGCTTCCCAAAAACTGGTGCTATACAGCTATCCGGGAAGCGGCGACACAACGGTAGTCCACCTTTCACGTAGCCTTCCCGTCAGTCAGAAAGGCGAACTCGGTCGGGGACTAAAGGGAGCGGACGTCCGTTTCTCCGTAAACGGTGAAGCGGTATCCCTTGCATGGACGGATGATTCCATACCGGGAGTTCCCGCCCAGAGCTATTACGCGGTGAAGACGTATGAAGACGGCGACAAGGTCAACATAACCGCAGCGGCAGAAGGTATGAAAGCGGTTTCGTCCGCTACGGTTGTTCCGTCCCGATTCCCTTTGACATCAATCAATTTTGTTCTCAAAGGCGGTGAACCGAACCAGCTTCAGTTTTGGATACACTTTACAGACAATGCGCAGACAAAAGACTATTATGCGTTGAAAGTGGAGCGTAAACGACAGTTCTGGAACGATAGCAAATATTCGGTAGAAAACAGTTCACTCACATTAAATTTGGATGACGAACCTCTGCTGAATACTTCTTCGGGACTGGACGATATCCTGATGATTGAAAACGAGTTTTACCGGAATTTGTATTATTGGGATGATACAAAAATTCAAGGGAAAAGCTACAAGGTTCGTCTGAATACCAATTATGAGGCAGATTATGAAGATGACTTCATAACCCCTGACGGGGTCGAGCATATCAAATGCCAAGTGAAATACAGAATTAGCCTGTACAGCCTTTCGGAAGAGTTTTACAGGTATCTGAAATCACTGAACGACCAGAAAAACAACGGACTTGGAAACTCTGAACTGGCTCCCATACGCTCTACTTATACCAATGTCATAAACGGGATAGGTGTTGTGGGAGGATGCAGGATGTTCCAGACGGAATGGATAGACAATTTATAGGAAAACTAAATAATAAAGAAAATGAAAAAGACAATTTTATCAATGCTTTTCTTGCTGGCAGGAATAGGATGCTTTGCACAAAAAATCCGGCATTATCATCGGTGTGACGGACGGACATTTGGGAAAATATTCGGGATATGCTTACATGAGTACGGGAACGGCGAACAACTCTTCCTACCCCGAAACCCGATGGACACCCGGAGTAGGCTTTAATTTGGGCTACCAGTTTGGCTTCGATCTTTCCAACCGTTTCTGGATTGATGCTTCCATATTGGGAAAAGCCGTTCAGGGAAAAGCAGAGTCCTCGATTTGAATGGAACAACGTTGTTCCCTGGTCTGACAAGGCATGGATATGGGGACTTGCTTTGAACGGCTCAATCAATTACCGCATCTGTTCCGGACTGTATGCCGGTATTGGCATTGAACCCACCGGTTATTTCAAAACCGATAAATTGAAGGAAAACTTGGAAGGGCAGGTTTTCGACTTTCCGATAGTCCTCACCTTAGGCTATGAGTTTAAGAACGGCATGAAATTGTCCGCTTCCTACAAGCATGGTTTCAAGCCATTGTATGACAATGCTTTTGCCTCCAATACAAAGAATAACAAAGAGTTCGGCATATCATTATATGTGCCCATGTTTAAATAATAACCAATTGTTAATTTTTTTCAATTATGAGAAAAACGCTTTTTAGTCTTGCTTTGGCAATGGCTGTCTTATCATCATGTAGTTCTGATGACATAGTGAACAATCCGATGAATGAGGAGAACCATTCTTTCCCGGCTCCAGAAGTTTGCATGAAAATATTCTTTCCTTTTCCAGTGAGGAGGAATACAATGCCTTGCTCGATTCCTTGGGCACGTTGTCCGATGAGGAACTTCTGCAATGGGAATCCGGACAGAAAGGCTTCACCTCCATGTACAGGATGCACAGCGAAGCCTTGGGACAGATATTAAACGCCACATGCAAGGAAGAATATGAATCCATTAAGACTGCTTACCAGACTGATTTTATATTCAACGACAAGGACAGCACCGATTTGTCGATATATATGCCGGTGTTGAATGTAAGCAAGGCAATCACATTGACCCCCGAAGGGTTCGTATGTATCGCCGGTGAGAGAAAGAACATGAAGGAGTTTGAAAATTATGACGGATATAAAAAAAGAACTTTCTTTACTTTATCCTGTCCCGTTGGGTGTCACGATCGAAAATGGTATAAACAGGGTTTACGTGAAAACGAAGAAAGGAAAGTTCACCGCACAGATTGGTATGCGAGGAAACCAACAGGCTATCCGTGTAAATGCGTCTAAAAAAGTTTTATGGGGCTGGGTGGAATATACGACTGCGTACTATTGGAAATACACGCCTAACGGCCCTGTACAATTTGGTAAAGAAGTGAAAAGCGGTCATGACATTATGATTTTGGGCAATCCTTTCCCAAATGGAGCGAAATTGTATATGTGGACTCGCGGTACCGGTGAAGAAAACTGCGGAATAATGACCGTGCAATTGTAATCCTTCTTGAACCGGATTATTCACCAATCATTCGGGACGAATCTCTGATATAGCCAAATGTTCGTCCCGAATATTAAAATTATCATTTTATGAGCAGGAAAGTATTTACTTGTTTTATTGTGATTTCCCTTTTTCTTAATAAAGCCGCTTCTTACGGTCAGGAAATTCAAGTGTCGCGTGACACCGTCAAGGTTTCCGTTCAGGAAGGAAATACTTCGCCTCATAACGAAAGAAGCATTACCCCAAAGCCTTTGGATATACGGAAAGCGGTTGATCTTTCTTCCGGCAGTTGCCCGTCCCGGATAACATTTGACGTGCAGAACCCTTATAATCCGACATTCCCTACCGACAAATCGCCTTTGCATGAGGGGGAATATTCTACCTCCGGTATCATTAAAAGCTATCCTTCCGGCTATTTTTACGGCATAGGCAGGCAGGAAAACTTCATCGGCTTGGGAACAATGAACTATGCAGGTATCGGATATGTGTATTCTCCCGGTTGCTGGTCATTCAACTTGCAGGCATATACCGTAAAATGGAGTGTCCCCAGACGCGAGAGTCAGCTATTGGGATTGTCCGGGCTGTTGACATATCCCGTCAACGAGAAAATTCGTCTAAACACATTTGCCTCATACTCCTTCATTCTTTCTTCTCCTTTCAGTTCCTCGAATTACGGGGGATTCGTTTCCTATGACATCATTCCCAACTGGGGGATGGATTTCGGCGTCAGAAGCCATACCGATTTTCCGTTGCATAAAACGAAAACGCTTCCGATAGTAGCTCCGTATTTTCAGTATAAAGGCAACAAATTGGGTATTGATATCGGTGGCGGATTATTTAATTTGCTATTCAAATAACCTGCACTGATTTCTATCGTTACTCCTGAAGTGTAAAACACTTTAATGTATTGACATTAAGTATTGGATGGATATATATATTGAATGGATATTAAAAAAAAGTGACACGGCAATTTAGAATGTATACCTATCGGATTCGTGGAAAAAGAGGACGATTCAAAATAATCCTGCCGCTTCTTTTTGTTCCTTCTTGACGCTACCAGGCATGTCCGGTTCTCCACCATCATTTTCAGATTACCTATATTTTTATTCGTTCATGGACAGGAATGTTCATGCGCATTTCTATCGGCAACCCATAAGTATTGACTGTCAGGTATTGTTCATTTTCTTTTTTTCGGGAAGATTATGCAGAAACAGATATTGTACTTTTCTTGATTTTCAGAATCGGTTTGATAAAGTCTGCCGTATTGTCTTCCGGTTTGTCCACCGGCCACTTGCCGATAGCTTCCGAAGGAACCTCTTACAAAATGGCAATGCCAGTGCCTTTCAAGACCTGAAATCCGGCGCACATCCGTATCTGCCATATGACCTTGCAGTTTGTTCCTGTATGGACATAATATATATCCGTTTTTCTGTCACATATTTTTTATATTCATTTCATTCCGCATGGTCTTTTCTCTTTTCTTTGGAAAGGGCTCTGCCCGAGAAATTCCATTTTTTCATCGAAAAAATAATAAGGAAGAGCAAGCAGGGTTCAGGCAAAGCCATGAACTAAATCACGCAGAGCCTTGATTATTAATTGATTACCGGATTTTTTGTAAATAGAATATTTATATTTAGTAAATTTTAGCTAGGTAAGTATCTATTTTACAGACTTTTACATTGTAAACACAATATTTACAATGTAAAATTATTATAATTGTAAATCAGAGCTTTACAAGTAGACATAATATTTACAAAAAAAATATGGTCTGAGTATAAAAACGTTATACTGCTTCCCACTTACATTTGCATATTAAAAAACTATCAAAATACAATTTATGAAAACAAATCATTTACATTACATTGTGCTGCTGGCAACCATCTTCTTAGGCTGCTCATGCAGTGAAGAAATT
>ENA-OPYZ01000052-OPYZ01000052.1-human-gut-metagenome-genome-assembly--contig:-NODE-52-length-10762-cov-1.040527_pt1 | contig 10762 bp, 12 predicted proteins | sample MGYA00242475_ERZ504487 | MGnify/ENA primary metagenome ERZ504487 (study PRJEB26092, sample SAMD00036292) | human gut metagenome | host: Homo sapiens | study: EMG produced TPA metagenomics assembly of... | reverse complement strand
GGGAGAAGACGGTTACAAACCGTGATGTGAGAAATGCTTTAATGAAAAAACAGATAAACTATTGACAGTATGGAAAGTGTTAGAAACTGGCTGGAACAAACAATCGGAATGCCAATTGATTATATATGCATCATTATCATGGGGATGCTGACACTGAATGTTTTGATAAGAATTGCCATACATGGGAACATGGAGTTCTTAAAAAAGTATGGCAAGAGTGGCAATGATACCGAAAAAAAAAATCAATGATCCCTCTAAAGAAAGGAACGACTCATCGTCTGCATGATTCAACTTTTTTTAAGGAGCTGCCAACAGTGTTTGCCCCCCAATGTAATCTTACCCAAACAAATCTTTGCAAACAGGAGAAGAATACTAAAGTAGGCAACACTTGAATATAGCACAAGAAACCTTGTCCAATAACAGGTCGACGCATTGGGAGAAGACGGTTACAAACCGTGATGTGAGAAATGCTTTAATGAAAAAACAGATAGACTACAGAAAATATGAATAGACTTATAACTGACTGTCCCGAAGTGCTGTTTGCTTTTGTCTGGACATTCTTTTTTTGTGTGTCTTTGTCTTTTATTGTATCACCAAGGAAATAAAAGATTCAAGAAATATACGTATACGTAAAAACAGCACTCCTAAAGAAATTGGAAATAAGGAAATAGGTGGTGAAAACAATGATAAAAAAGAAGATGATAAAGAGTTGCCTCCTTAAACTGTTGCTTTGTCTGTTACCGGTTTTGACATGGCGGAGTTCCCACAGGTTGATGGCTATACCCAACAATAGCATGGGCGGAAGGAGTATTATCATAACTCTCCAAAATATTATAAAGTTGGGGTCAACTCCGGAGAGAGGGCAGGCAAATACCCAGTAAATCCCTGACATACAGGAAAGGATACCAACCGGTGCATAGCAGATCCATTCTTTGGAAACCCAAAATGCGGAAAGCGGAACGAGGACTACTGAATAGGCAACCGAAATTCCTGTCACAATCAATAACTGTATCCCAAGCGGTAGTGTTCTGAAATGAACCACGGCTGTGAACAGGAGCGGATAAATGACCAGTGCGCATAGAGCAATACATAGAAAAACATTAAAATGCTTTTCTCCGATTTCCAACTTTACAGTGATTTTGTCAGTCAATGTTTTAAGGGCTGTACTGATTTCATTCATAAACTAAAAAGATATAAAGATACAATATGTTTTATTGCTGCAAAGATATAAATAACAACTGAACGGGATAACAAATAAAAAAACAAACAATAAGAAAATGGCAAACGAAGGATATTCCATACTGGATGTCATCAATGACGAATACGGTGTCATCCTTACCAGAAACGGCTGCGTGTCTGTAGCGTTCCGCATGTACAATCCGGAATGTTACAGCCTGCACCGTACCGACCTGGAGGAGCGCAACGCGCGTCTCTACCAGGCGTTCAAACACCTGCCCTCCGGCAGCTTCGTGCACAAGCAGGACGTGTTCCTTAAAAGGGAGTACGTTCATGAGCTGGAAGGGGACAGCTTCATCGACAAGGCGGAACAGAGGCATTTCTCCGGCCGTGAGTATCTGGAACATGACTGTCTTCTGATATTCACCCTGTCCGGCCTGTCCTCCTTGGCAGCCTCGTACAATGCCAACCCGTTCTCCTACCGGGAGAGGCTGCATGTATCCGACCGGGAGAAACTCACCGAATTTCTGGAGGGGGTGAACTCCGCCATTGGTGTGATAAACAGTATCAGGGACACCCGTCTGGAAAGGATGGCCGCCGCCAGCCTGAGGGAGTATGTCATCCGGTACATCAACTTCTTCCCCCGGGCTGACTGCGACCGTGACATCCATTTCTCCGGAGAGATCACCGTCGACCGGGAGAAAGCGCGTTGCTATACCGTCTGTGACGGTGACTATCTGCCTGACCGCACCGTCAGAAGCGATGTGGAGGACACCACACTGCCCGTGTCCGGATGCAGCCTGTACATGGCGGAACTGGAAGGCCTGGGCGTGCACCTGCACTGCAACCATGCGGTCAACCAGATCCTCTATTTCGAGGGCTCGGAGAAACTTTATGAAGAGTTCTCCCGCCGTGTGGCGGTCTACCGCACCAACAAGGGATGGGACAGGGCCATGCTGGAGCCGAAGGCGGACGAGCTCGAGAACATGCAGAAGGAGATCATGGAGGAGAGGCAGCTCCTCTGCCGTGCCAATTTTTCCGTCATGATATGGGATGACAGCCCGGAACTGCTGGACCGGGCCGAGAAGAAGCTGCGGGAATACCTGACCGTCTCGGACTTCAAATTCTATATACCGTCCTACGAGCATCTGGCCAACATATACCTGGCTTCGGTTCCCGGACAGGAGAAAGGGCTTGACAGCGGTTTCCTGTTCCTGACCCCGCTTTCCCTCGCGCTCTGTCTGTTCATCAACTACACGACATTCACCCCGGATGAGGAAGGGGTGTATTTCAATGACCGTATTTATCAGATACCTTTGAAAAAGGATATCTGGGACGCGAAGAAAAAAACGCATACCGGCCCGCAACGGCATCGTGGTGGCATCCACCGGCGGCGGCAAGTCCGTGCTGACACTGAATATCGTGCAGCAGCTCATCGAGCAGGGCTATATCGTGGTGGTGGTGGAGTTCGGGTACTCTTTCGGACAGCTCTGCAAGCTTTATCCTGAAATCTCGCTGCATGTGGACTATGACGGGGAGACACCGCTGGGCCTGAATCCCTTCGATCTGGAGGGCCGTTCCCTTGACAACAACAAGATAGAGGTGCTATCGGGTATCGTGCAGCGTTTCTGGCGCCGCATGTTCGGGAAGGACGAGGAGGAGCAGTCCGTAGCCTCACAAAATTCATCCAGGATTATTACGCCACCTGCCTGCCGCCCCATTCCTTTCCCTCTTTCTACCGCCACGTGACGGAGCATTATGAGGATATTTGCCGGCGGAAGGACGTAGACCCCAATTATTTTGACCTGTCCTCCTTCCGCCTCATATGCAGCGAGTTCCTTCCCGGTGAACGGTATGCCAATGTATGCAGGACCGACGGAGTGCCCGATTTCGGGAACAGGCGGCTGGTCGTGTTCGAGCTGACGCAGATCAAACAGGACAAGTTCCTCTCCGACCTGGTCATGGCCCTGATCTTCGACGTGATTCATGACAAGATCCTTTCCGACCGGACCAGAAGGGGAATGATCATTTTTGACGAGTATGCCGAGACGGCGCAGATGAAGTCCAGAGGCGAGGATATCAGCATACATTCCGCAGTCGCCTTCTGCTACCAGAAGATACGCAAGGAGAACGGTGCGGTGATGACCATCGTCCAGAGTCCCGACCAGCTTCCCCGATGACGAATTTACCAAAGGCATGATCACCAATACCCAGCTGCTGTACATCCTTCCCACAACGGATGTGGTATACAGGGCCGTGGAGAAAAGGTTCGAGATGGGGGGCGACCCCGCCCAGTGCAACATGATGCGGTCCATCCGCAACGACTTTTCCGGGGAGCGTCCGCATTCCGAGTGCTTCATCCGCTTCACCGGCGGCCAGGGGAGGTATGCGGTGGTGGTGCGCAACGAACTGAGCCGGGAGAAGTTCCTCGCCTTCCAGACCGACGGGGAGACATGGGCTGAGATTGACGGCTATTCCAGGACCATGCCGATGGAGGAAGCGATAGGCAGATACATGGAGAGACACCCGTCAAAGGACAGGAAATGAAAGGAGACCGTATGGAAAAAGGATTAAAGGGATACAGACCGCTTCTGCTTCTGCTCCTGTGCGGCGGAATGACCTTGAAGGCTGCCGCACAGGCGGCGATTACCGACCCTCTCAACACCGCCCAGAGCACACTGACCGCGGGAAATACCGCAGCAACGGTGAAACAGGTGACGGAATCGGTGAACAGGCTCCAGACCGCCCTGGACTATGTCCAGAAGGTGTCCGCCACCGTCAGACGCGCACGGATGTTCACGGACCTGATAGACCGGCAGAACCGGTTGAACAGCAACTGCCTCAGGACGCTGGAAGAGGCGGAGAAGATGGACATGAAGGGGCTGCCGGGCATCACTTCGGCCGTGCAGGACGTGGTGGCGAACAACGCCGCCATCATCTCCCTGACCGGGGATATACTCAGCAGTGACCTGAAAATGAACGACAGCGAACGGATGGAGCAGCTCGACGGATGTCTTCAGGAAGTCCGTCGCCAGGAGGCTTCACTGGGCACCATCAGACAGATCATGTCACATACGCGTACCATCAGACGGAATTTGGGGCTTGTAACGGAATAGGAATATGGCATCAATAACAGAAATATCGGTCGAGCATATCCACAATGCTTATGAAAGTATCCGGGGGAACATCGCCGTGGAAGCCTTCTATGCGGTAGTGACGGGATTCATGGCTGTCACGCTCATCCACCGTCTGTATACGGTATACCGGGAGGTACAGTCCAACGAGGACGGCACGCCCACCATGAAGGATTACATGAACCTGGTGTGGCAGTATGTATTCTGCATAGCCGCCGTCGCACTGTTCCCCGTGCTGCTGGAAGCCCTGGAAACGGTGTTCGGCAAACTGATGGACGATCTGCAGGCCGGATTCGGCGGAAAGGTCTATGATGTGGCCGACCTGTTCCAGAAGCCGATAATCGCACAGTTCGAGAAACAGTTCAGCGACATGTCGGTAATGGACGTTGCCGGCGTGTTGCTCAATCCGGTCGGCAGTTCGTTCGATTATCTGCTGGCGTATGTGGCCGGCGTCATAGCCGCCCCTTTCTACATGTACGCGCAGACCCTGTTCATAGGCGGCAGATACATGTTCCTGCTCCTGCTGGAACTTATATCCCCTGTGGCGATAGCCTGTTTCTACAACGAGAGTACCCGGACGTATTTCCATACGTGGTGCAAGAACCTGCTGGTCTGTTATCTGATGGTACCGGCCTTCATCCTTGCCAGCAAGTTTTCGGACGCCATCGTCTGCGAGTATGTCATGAACACCTCGTGGAATGTCGTCCTGCAGGTGTTGTTTTCCCTTGCGTTGAAACTGTCCCTGCTGGCGATTGTGAGAGGCAGGATCCATAACCTTTTTTAAAACAACGGAAGAATATGAAAATGGATATAAAGAATATGGTGAGGGACTTCGCCTCACTGGGAGAGGCCAAGAAGCGGTCCTCCGTCTATGTCAAGGCGGTCAGCCTGTTGTGTGCGGCCATCGTCGCCCTGGTGCTGTTCTTCATGAACATGACCGTCCGCGGAGTGACGGACAGGATCCTTGTCGTGAATACCGGCGGAGAGTTCCTGCAATTGAAGTCCATGGAAACGGACAAGTTATACGAGACCCTGTTGAAGGCCCACTGCAACGCGGTGGCCTATTATGTAAACTCTTTCGACAGGATGAGCATCTCCGGAAACCAGGCGCAGGCCGTGTTTCTGGTGGAGAAATCCGAGCTGAACGCCATCTGGAACAAATACCTGAACGACCGCGCCTATGCCGACGCGGCGGACAGGGGTGTCATCTACAAGTGCGTGTTTGAGAAGCTGCACAGGGTCGGGATACGTGATGACGGTTACAACGTGCTGTTCACCTCCATCCTGTCCATCCATGATGCCGGCGGGGTCAAACGTATAAGGATATACAGCCGGGGCGACGCCATACGCACCACCCCGTCCTATCCGGAGAATGTGACAGGCTTCTTCTTCCGGAACTATACACAGGAATACGAGCTGTTGGATACCTCGGATGGAAACAAAGAAAGGAATTGAATAAAACAGAAGAACATGAAGAAGACTCAAGTAATCATTGTCAGCGTGTTCGGGCTGCTTGTCCTTCTTGTCATCTGGACAATCTCCGCGATGAAAGGAAAGGAAGAGAATCAGAACACCGTCCGTCTTAGCACGGACAACAAGGATGTGACCATTACGGATGTGAAGGCCCAGCTCGAGCGTACCCCCCTGCGCAAGCAGGCGGAGGGACAGGGCGGGGACAATCCGGTGGACATAGAGCGTATGCGTCAACTCATCATCAACAGTGAGATGCCGCCGGAAGAGGAATACGGGCGGAAGGCGGATACCGCCTCCTATATCCTTCCCACACAAGAGAACCTGGACAGTATCACCCGTGAACTGCGGAAGAAGAAAAAAAGGAAACAGGAGAAAAAGAAGGTGGAGAAGAAGGAAGAGACAAAGGAAGCCCCTGAGGCAAGGACAAGATTCAACACGGTCGCCTTGCACAAGAGCAGCAGGCGGAACGCCATCCGCGCGTACGTGCATTCCGACCAGGTCGTGATGGCCGGATCCACGCTGAAGATGCGTCTGGGTGAGGACTGTCTCACCGATGACGGCCGTCGGGTGAGGAAGGACTCGCCGGTGTACGGGGAAGTGAGGAAGATAGACGGCGAAAGGGTCATTGTGGAGATCAGGACAGTCAATGTGGCCGGGAACATACTTCCGTTTAAAAAAAGAAGTATATTCTTCAGACGCAATGGAAGGTATCTATGTACCGGGGAACGCAAAGGCGGAAATCAACAAGGATGCCACGGCCGGGGCGGTGGACGGGACAAATCCGCAGATAACCGGAGGCCTGGACATGGGCAGCCAGCTTATTGCCGGAGGCGTGAACGGTGTGGTGAACGCCACCAAGCAGGCCGCAAGCAAGAATATCAAGAAAGTGAAGGTCACCATCAAGACCAACTATGCCGTGTTTCTGATGGAGAAAAAAGAACCGGGGGAAAGCTGACCGGAAACGGCATATTGAAACATTAAAATAGTGTGTATTCACGCCACGAACAGTCAGGGCAAAGAAGTGATGAAAAGGCATCTGTGAATGAGAAGCAAAAGTCCCGGATAATGGTCCGGAACCTGAAAAGTAAACAATAAATAAAAACAAAAATTATACAATGGAAACCATACAGGAAATTATAGATACAATAAAACAATGGCCGGCCACAATATGGTGGGTTATGGGAGCTCTTTTCATTATCCCCCGGTTTTGGGATACTCCACCGAGAAAGAAACGAAATAAAGATAAAATGACGGATGATAAGAATAACGACTTAAAAAGTTCAAATATGACTGATAAAAAAGAATTTGGAGGCAACCTGATGGAAGAAGGTGTCATCATGTGGGCCATATTTACCAAAGAGGGGAAAGCAGCCCTGCGTATGGATTACGAAGTACATCCCGAGAATGGAAAAGTCGGCTATGGAAGGTTGTTGTCCCCTGATGTATCCGTACTGCATGAAATCCTCACACCGGATGATGCTGACAGGTTTCTTTCCCTTCCTGAATACGGGATTTCGATACGGATCAGGATGCGCCTACGATATCAGGGAACTGAGGACAGGGTAGTAAAGCAATCGGAGTATGAGCCGGAAATGTGCTTTCCCGTGTGGATAGTGCCACAGGAGAACGGACAGGTCAGCCTATTACCTTGAGGAACCATCCATAAACCAATGCGCTATTCAGGATATAACCGGATTACCGGGAGTGCCTGATTTGCAGCCGGACGGTGTACCCGTAAGGGGCGAAATGCTGATACGACGAGCAAGTCCTCTTGGGGAGTTTCCCCGAATATTCGAGTGTCTGGAAAAGAGAACAAACAGAAAAAGCGACCTGATGAAAGAAGGTGTGCTTGTGTGGATTATGTTCACCGCAGAGGAGAAAACCGTCCTGTATGCGAATGACCGGATACATTTTGCAGAGGATGGAAAATATGTTCCGGGACAGCTACTCTCCCCCGATATCTCCGCCTTTCATCAGGTTTATGACTGGGATGAACAGTATCTGCAGATTCGTTCAAGCCCCGAAGTTTCAGTACGGTATCGGATACGGCTCCGTTATCCGGGAGCAGACGATACCGGTATAGAAAGATCGGAATATGAACCGGAAGCATGTTTCCCCGCATGGATCGTAAAGGAGAAGGCCGGTCAAACCAGCCTGTATTTGCAAGAGCCTTCTACCGGACAATGCTTCATTCCGGATATGGGTGGATTACCGGGTCTGCCGGAACTACAACCGGATGACATACCCGTCAGGGTCGAAATGCTGATACGCCAGGCCCACTGTATTTTCGACACGGTAGATCCGACCTTTCTGAAAGCCAGAAGGAACAGCACTAAGGAAAGAGAAAAATACGCGGATCTTCCACCTTCTTATGCCGAAATCCTCAGAAAGATAGATGCCGAAAGGGAAAAAGAGGGACACCGGCCACACATAAACCCAATAGTGTCCACTCCGCCTGTTTATATCGAATTATCTCGAATTACTTGATGGGGCACCCGAAGATATGGAAAAGACCGGAATGCCATACTGAGTATGTTCATAAAATTCACATCCTACTAAACGGGGCTTGTATTCAAGGATTACGTTCTCCAAGCGCATGGTTTTATGCTTATGTTTACAGAGGAATATCATATGTGTTACCTCATAAATATTATTAGAAAACAACTCCCGTTTTTTTTTGGCGGATGGTCGTCATGATAGTCGGATCTATTATATATTCTCCGATAGTGAGCCAGACATGATGGGACATGGTAGGTACCCTATGCCCAAATTGGGCGAGGAGCTGCCTTCTCGTGGCAGACCATATCTTATTCCCGTTAAGCCGGCAATCACCAGATGTGACAATCGAATCAATGTTGTATTGGCTTTTTAGTCTGTCATGAATTTCCATGCATACTATAATTACACCTGAATGCAATATTGGATTCTCCTTGTTCCTCGATATAATCAACTATACAAGAGAATACTTCCGGCAAGTCATTGGCATTCAAGGTGTCTTTGTCAACTGGAAAACGCACATCGGGAAGTTTGAATTGATGACCAAAATTACGGACAGTAAAATCATAGGCTCCTTCAAGAGAGGCTGTGTAGCTCCGGCTGAAGTGAATCCGTATGAAGTTTTTTAAGACGTATAAAAAAGAGAATTTATTTTTTCTGTACATGTTAGATATTTTTTTTATGAAGCCGCAAAAATATAGAATTAATCATATGAGACCAAACAGAATTTACATCACAGGAATACTTCTCCTGTTTGCTTTTTTATCAGGAAGAGCCCAGCAGCCCCGTATTGACGAGCTGGAGTGCAGAAACCTGAAGATCGGTTATGAGAAGACGCTCCATATGATATTCCCCACTCCCGTGAAATACCTGAACATGGGGGATGAGAACATCATAGGGGAAGTCATACAGGTATGTCCGTCCGTCATCCGGCTGAAATCAACGGTAAGGGATTTCAAAGGAGAGACCAACCTGTCGGTTGTTACGGAGGACAGCAGGTATTACACCTATTGCATATCCTTCGACGAGGGAGCGCAGGCTGTCTACAAGGAGGGCGGTACCATGCCGGAAACGGCGGTTCTTCCGGTTTCTGACGAGAAACTGACCCATGTGATCTATCCGGAAAAAATCGTGTATGTGGATTTCGGAAACACCACCGTACAGGTGGAGAAAGCGGAGAATGTGAACAATATTGTCGCACTCAGGGCCGTGTCGCCGTTTGCCCTGCAGACCAACCTTACCGCCATCACCGAAAGCGGCAGGTTCTATACGTTTGACCTGCGGTATGCGCCCGGATGTGAGAGATTTTCCTTCATTGTGGACAAACAGGACACCAAAAGGAAGCAGGTGGCCATACTGGAGGGAAGAGAGCGGAATACCCGGCAGAAAGCACTGCTTGAAAAGGAGATATCACGGAGGCCGAAGCTGCTGACCAATATCAGGGACGAGGTGGCCGGCATGAGATTCTGCGTGACCAATATCTTTGTGGACAATGATATCCTGCTGTTCCGCTTCGGGCTGCACAACCGTTCCCAAATCGGCTATACCATGGACTTCATCCGTTTTTATATACAGGATGCGAAAAAACGGAAAAAGACCGCCGTCCAGCAGCTGGAGCAGCAGCCTCTCTTCTCTTTCAACCGTCCGGAGGAGGTGGCTGCGCTTTCCTCATGTGACTTTACGGTCGCCCTTCCGAAATTCACCATACCGGACAAGAAGGTGCTCATCATAGAAATACAGGAGAGAAACGGGGGGAAGACATTTCTATTACAAATTGAAGAACAAACAGCTGATCAATGCGGAGATACTGTTCCCGGAGATTGTAGGAAAACCATAAAGGATACCACATGATAACGAAACTAGTTCTGTTCCTATGCCTCTTCTGTCCGGTACCTGATAAGGAAAGGGCCATATTGGAGGACGCACTCTCCCGGTGTTCCAGTCTTGAGCGCATCGGGGAGATCATGGACATCGTGGAGAGGCATCATCTGGAATACAGGATACCGGTACATCCCCCTGTACACCGGTTCCACCGTATCAGTTCCGCCTACGGATGGAGGAGCGACCCGGTTACCGGACAGCGCAGGTTCCATTCAGGAGTGGATATTGCGGCGGAACTTGCATCGACCGTGCATGCCGCAGCTGATGGAAAGGTCATATACTCAGGAAGAAAGGGAGGATATGGATACTGTGTGATGATACGCCATGCCTATGGTTTTGTGACCCTGTACGGGCACTTGTCCGCCTGTTATGTTCCGGAAGGGGAAGAGGTCAGGAGTGGCAAAGTGATCGGATTCATCGGATCAAGCGGAAAAAGCACGGGAAACCATCTGCATTATGAGGTGAGAAAGTACGGAAGGCCGGTCAGGCCATACATCAGAAAAAGAAGAGGATTATGAGAATACTGGACTACATGGAAAGATTACAGACACTGACCCGTCTGCTGAAAAAAGAACATACAGGAAGTCTTACGCAAATGGCCA
>ENA-OPYZ01000050-OPYZ01000050.1-human-gut-metagenome-genome-assembly--contig:-NODE-50-length-10936-cov-0.596262_pt1 | contig 10936 bp, 9 predicted proteins | sample MGYA00242475_ERZ504487 | MGnify/ENA primary metagenome ERZ504487 (study PRJEB26092, sample SAMD00036292) | human gut metagenome | host: Homo sapiens | study: EMG produced TPA metagenomics assembly of the... | reverse complement strand
TTCGGTGGCTCCTACTGCTTTTACTGATATCCGTATTTTGTTTCCATTGCCCGCATCAGAGGCTGCGCTTAGCCCTTATTTTTAAGGTTTAGGGTATATTGTAACTTGGCGGAATGACATTGAATAATTCTAGTCTTGGTAAAAATGTCGTTCCGTAAAGTCTTTATTCATAAATATATGTCAATAACTTAATCAATTATAAACTAGTATATATGAAGAATTGTAAACTTCTTGTTTTTGCTTCTTTCTGTTTGTATTGCTTGCCATGCAACGTTGCAATCTGGTAATGCTCATTTCATAGTCAAGAATTTAAAGACCGAATATGCTGTTACACCTCTAGGTCTTGATGTTGAACTTCCCCGTTTTAGTTGGCAGATGGAATCCCTAGGTGCTGAACGCGGTCTGCAGCAGACAGCCTATCAAATTATCGTTTCAGATGAAAAAGGAAACATTGTGTGGGATAGTGGAAAAACACAAAATAGATTCTCTTTAAATGTAGTGTATAATGGCACTTCTCTGCAACCCTCTACTCGTTATTCATGGACTGTAACGGTTTGGAATCAAAGAGGCGAACAAATGTCGGAAACTTCTTGGTTTGAAACAGGATTAATGAGTTGTGATTCCACTTATCAAGGTTGGAAGGATGCCAAATGGATTGGAGGCAGTGATCAGGATATGGTTTTGTATTCGCATTATCTTCCGGTTTTCAGATTGGAATATACAATTCAATTAAATGAAATATTAAAAAGTACTTGTGCAGGTCTTGTTTATGGAGCTAATGATGCACGTCTGATGGACAAAAATAAGAACTTGTATCATTTGGAAAACGGGAAGAATGAATCTTACATCAAAGTGGAATTGGATATTGCTCCAATATCCATGAAAAAAGAAGCGATATTGAATGTCTATCGGGTGGGCTACCATCCTAATGACAAGCCGGACGTGCCTTTTGCTAGTTTCTCCATTCCTAAGAATCTGATTCATAAAGACAATATGTATGGTTGTCATACGATAACATTAAGTTCTGATTTAGGTTTCACTAAGTTCTATATTGATAATGTAGAAAAGGAGATTGGCGTTGTCAATCTAAATCCGTTGGGGAGAGGAGGTGATTTCATTGCTTTTCCGGTAGTCGGTGATATGGGCTTTATTGTCCCGGCTGAACAGGCTGTTTCTTTTTCAAAAGTGAAAATTATGAATTTTTAGAAGTCCTCAAAATGTAATAACGACAGTGAAGGATGAAGCGTATCAGATCTTTGGTGGAACGAATGGTGCTTTAGAAATTTTCACTCCGAAAGGAAAATCATCTCCTATGCTCCGTACAGTTTTTACTTCTCCAGATACTGGGGTGGTAAAAGCGCGTCTATATGTTACGGCACGCGGAATTTATGAAATTTATATAAATGGACAGCGTGTTGGAGAGGATTATTTCAATCCTGGAGTTACTCAATATAATAAAAACTCATTTATATCAGACCTTTGATGTTACAGACTATGTACAAATAGGTCAGAATGCTATCGGAGCTTTCCTTGCAGAAGGTTGGTGGAGTGGAGGTGCTACATTTACTGGAGAAAATTGGAATTTCTTCGGCGATCGGCAATCTTTATTGGCTAAATTAGTTATCACCTATAAAGATGGGCATGAAAAAGTGATTGTTACGGATCCTTCTACTTGGCAGTATTGTAATAATGGTCCTGTTCTGTATGGCAGTCTCTTTCAAGGAGAAGTTTATGATGCTCTGAAAGACTCGGAAATGGAAGGGTGGAATACAGCTTTATACACTCCAAACGAAAGTTGGAAACCAGCTGTTGAAGTAACTTTGAACGGACATATAAGTACATCAGGAAATCCAAATATGCCTTGGGTGGATGATTATTCTAATTATAAACTGGTAGGGCAGTTCGGGCAAACAGTAAAGGCGGTCAATGAGCTGACTGCAATCTCTGTAGAAGAAGTCCGTCCAAAAGTCTTTGTATATGATATGGGACAAAATATGGTAGGTGTACCTCAAATCCAACTTTCAGGAATGAAACCAGGAACAAAAATCTGTCTGCGTTATGCCGAAGTAAAGTATCCTGATTTGCCCGAATATGAAGGAATATTGGTATGATATGCTTGAAAATATCCGTGCCGCCATGGCTCAAGATATCTATATAACGAGAGGCGGTCGGGAAACTATTCATCCGCGTTTTACTTACCACGGTTATCGTTTTGTGGAGATAACCGGTATAGATGCTCCTTTGGCGACAGAAGCGGTGAAAGGAATAGTGCTTAGTTCCATCCATAACTTTGCCTCTTCCTACGAAACATCCAATACATTGGTTAATAAATTGTGGAAAAATATTACGTGGTCTTCTTCCGGTAACTTCTTGTCTATTCCCACAGATTGTCCTCAACGCAACGAGCGTTTGGGATGGGCGGGAGATATTTCTGTCTTCTCTCGTACAGCGACTTACCTGGCTGATGTTTCTCAATTCCTTAGAAGATATGTACAATCTATGCGTGACGTACAACGATCTGACGGACGTTTTCCCGATATAGCTCCACTGGGGAGGAGGGTTTGGTGGGCTGTTATGGGGGAAGTGCCGGAATCACAGTGCCTTGGGAGTGTTATCAGCAATATGGAGATAAAAGATTGTTGAACGAACACTATGATGCTATGAGTCAGTACATACAGTATATACTTGATAAAATGATTGAGAAGGAGACAGGCTTGCTAGTTCAGAACAGAGCATGGGGTGACTTGGGTGACTGGTTGGGATTGGAAGATGAGAAAAATGATAAATCACTCTTATGGGAAGCATATTTCATCTACGACTTGGAATTGATGAATAAGATAGCTACCATTTTGGGCAAGCAAATGGATGCAGAAAGATTCAGTAAATTATATGCTGAGCGGAAAACTTTCTTTAATAAAACCTATATTCGCCCCAATGATGGTAAGACTATCTTTTCCTCCTTTCTTCCTAAAAAACGAGGTACATCAATTGATATTCAAACTTCTTATGTGCTTCCATTGGCATTCAATATTATTAATGATGAGCAGAAAGAAAAAGCCATAAAGAACTTGTTGGAAACCATTACACGGGAGAATACAACTGATTGTGGCAAGTTATGTCCATCTTATTCGTTAATGACTGGTTTTATAGGCACTGCATGGATTGGTAAGGCACTGTCAGATAATGGTTATTCTGATATTGCTTATAGATTATTGCAACAAACAAGCTATCCTTCTTGGCTATATTCCGTAGAACAGGGTGCGACGACTATTTGGGAACGCTTGAATTCTTATACCCATTTGGATGGGTTTGGCGGGAATAACCGTATGAATTCATTTAATCATTATTCATTTGGTGCAGTAGGAAGTTGGATGTATAATTATTCTTTGGGTATACAGCGGGATGAGGCTTTTCCCGGATTTAAACATTTCATCTTAAAGCCGGCGATAGATTTGGCTGGTAAAATGAAGTATGCAAAAGGATATTACGATTCTATGTATGGACGTATTGAAAGTGGTTGGGAAATAGAGAATGAAATCATTCGATATACTTTCAATATTCCTGGCAATACTTCCGCTTTATTATATCTACCTGCTTCATCTGTAAAAGATGTGAAGGAGAACGGAAAGGGTATTTTAAAAAAAAAGTACTGGAATCAAGTTTATCGGTGAAAATAATGGAAAGGTTATTTTGGAGTTGGAATCGGGTAGTTATCAATTTGAGGTGAAAAAATGAAATACTGAATGGTTTGTATTCTATGATAGCATTCGGAATAATAATATTTGAGTCTTCAATCAATGATTTTGTTCTTCTAATTAATTTCTATTTGCAGGATGGAAAATGTTCTATTCTTAGAAATAGAGATTGCTGTATTTTTTCTATTTTCCCCCATTTGACCGAATAAAGTCCCTCTTTTGAAAGATTTATATACCCATCGTTAGGATTGTATCTTCTATCTTTGCATCAAATAATTTTTGAACTAATCATTATGAAACACAAAATCCTTACTTTCTTTTTGGCTTGTCTTGTGCCCTGGCTGGCAGGAGCACAGCAATCTGCCAATAGTCAAAACAATGTAGCCGAAAAAGATTACATAGCTTATCTCTTTACCTATTTTACAGGTAACCACATCAGCGAGGAAGCCGTATGCTATGCGGTAAGTACGGACGGATATACCTATTGGGCACTGAATGACAACAAACCTGTCATTGATTCCAAAATCATCAGTTCTACCGGTGGCGTGCGCGACCCGCATATCCTGCGTTGCGAAGACGGAAAGACATTCTATATGGTGGTTACCGATATGGTTTCTGACAATGGATGGGACTCCAATCGTGCCATGGTGTTGCTGAAATCTACAGACTTGGTGAACTGGAACCATTCTGTCATCAATATGCAGAAACGTTATGCCGGCCAGGAAAAACTGAAACGGGTATGGGCTCCTCAGACTATCTTCGATGCGGAAGCCGGAAAATACTTGGTTTATTGGTCAATGAAATATGGTGATGGGGCAGATGTGATTTATTATGCTTATGCCAATAAAGAATTTACCGACCTGGAAGGTGAACCGAAACCGCTTTTCATCCCTGAAAACAAGAAATCTTGCATAGACGGTGATATCGTATATAAAGATGGAATCTACCACCTGTTTTATAAACCGAAGGACATGGAAACGGCATCCGGGTAGCAACTACCCGTTCACTGACTTCGGGACAATGGGAGGAAGAACCCGACTACAAGCAGCAGACCCCGGAAGCGGTGGAAGGTGCGGGAACTTTCAAACTGATAGGTCAGAATAAATACATCTTGATGTATGATGTCTATATGAAAGGTAAATACCAGTTTACTGAAACGACCGATTTGAAAAACTTTAAAGTGATAGACAGTGAGGTGAAGATGAATTTTCATCCGCGTCACGGAACTATCATCCCCATTACCCGTGCCGAGTTGAAGCGCATCACCGACAAATGGCCTTCAAAGGAAATGGGCAATATGACGATTCCCAACAATCCCGTGCTGCAAGGTTTCCATGCTGACCCCGAGATATTGTATTCTCATCAGACTAAAAAATATTATATCTATTCCACCACCGACGGACAGCCCGGATGGGGCGGATGGTATTTCAGTGTCTTCTCTTCGGATAATCTGAAGGACTGGAAAGATGAAGGGGTGATGCTTGATTTGAAATCCGATCAGGTGGCATGGGCGGATGGAAACGCATGGGCTCCGTGCATTGAAGAGAAAATGGTGGATGGAAAGTATAAATATTTCTTCTATTTCAGTGGTAATCCTGTAGCCGGAGGCGGCAAGCAGATTGGGGTGGCGGTAGCCGATTCACCCATTGGTCCGTTCAAAGACTTGGGACATCCCATTATTACTGAATCTCCCGTGGGCCACGGACAGCAGATTGATGTGGATGTGTTTACCGATCCGGTTTCGGGAAAATCCTATCTGTACTGGGGCAATGGTTATATGGCGGGCGCCGAACTGAATGAGGATATGGTTTCCATCAAAAAGAATACCTTGACCGTATTGACACCGAAAGGAGGAAGTCTGAAAGATTACGCTTTCCGTGAAGCGGCATATGTGTTCTATCGTAATGGTCTTTACTACTTTATGTGGTCGGTGGATGATACTGGTTCGCCCAACTATCATGTGGCATACGGTACGTCGAAATCTCCGCTAGGTCCTATAAAGGTTGCTAAGAAACCGGTGGTACTGATTCAGGATCCTGCAAAGGAAATCTATGGACCTGCGCACAATGCAGTCCTACAAATTCCGGGTACGGATGAGTGGTACATTGTATATCATCGTATTAATAAGAACTTTATAGATCGTGAGAAGGGTCCTGGCGTGCATCGTGAAGTATGTATAGACCGTATGGAATTTAATCCGGACGGAACCATCAGGAAGGTTGTTCCCACGTTATAAAAGAAACATGACAATAAAGCATATACCATGAAAAAGACCTTATTATCTCTGGCAATCGCCTCATTGGCAGCAGGCCAATCCGTCTGTGCTGCCGTGGAAAAAGTATATAATGAGCCCGATTCGGTCTACATCTTCTCTTACGCCCATCCGGAAGACGAGGGACGCAGCGGACTGAAATTCGCATGGAGCCCCGATGGCGACAAGTGGCTGAGTGTATCCGACGGCTTTGCCTATCTGAAATGTGATTTCGGGCGTTGGGGGGCGGAAAAAGAGAATGATTAAACCTCTTCTGGAAAAAGCGGAAGATGGACGTTGGTATTGCCGGTGGCAGCTTACCCCCAGCGGAAAAGTATGGGGTACTTCCCATTCTTCCGACTTGTTGAAGTGGGCTCCCCAACAATATGTCAATGCGGAGAAGCCTGCCGTGCCCCGACTGGTCACTGCCCGGCAGATTGTCCTTGATAAAGATACCTTGAACGGTTATATGCAGAAAGTACCTTATGCGGATATAGAACAGTTGATTCGTTTTGCTGAGCATAAGAAATTCCGCGATATACAGAATAATGAGCGTACCGAACAGGATGCCGTCCGCTTTGCCGGACTGAAACCGGTCGCTGCCACCATCCGGGTGGATACCGGACGGGTGAAGCCCATTAGCGAGCATCTGATAGGTATTTTCTTTGAGGATATCAATTATGGAGCCGATGGTGGACTTTATGCGGAGCTGGTTCAGAACCGTGATTTTGAATATTCTGCCAAAGACGGTGCAAGAGATAAGAACTGGAACAGCACGTATGCGTGGAGTATACAGGGTACTGATGCGGAACTGTCTGTCAGTGAGGACAGTCCCATCCATGCTAACAATGCTCACTATGCAGTGTTAGAGGTACACCGCCCGGGTGCTGCCTTGGTGAATAACGGTTTTGACGGTATTGCCGTGAAAAAAGGTGAGAAGTATGACTTCTCTGTGTTTTCCAAAGTGCTGGATGATACGAAAGGTGGAAAAGTGCTTGTGAGGCTGACTACCAAAGATGGCAAGGAAATTGCGCAGGCTGCTATTCGGGTTTCATCTACAGAGTGGAAAAAACAAAAGGCTGTACTGACGGCAACGGCGGATGCTGCGGATGCCGTGTTGTCCGTTTGTCCGCAGATGGCTGGGAAGTATGCCTTGGATATGGTTTCTCTTTTCCCACAGAATACATTTAAAGGCAGGAAGAACGGGCTGCGCGCCGATTTGGCACAGACTTTGGCGGACCTTCATCCCCGTTTTGTCCGTTTCCCCGGCGGATGTGTGGCTCACGGAGATGGTGTGGACAATATTTATGATTGGAAAGGCTCTATAGGAGCGTTGGAGGAACGCAAGCCTCTGCGCAATTTGTGGGGGGTATCATCAGACCCGCGGTCTGGGATATCATGAATATTTTTTTGTTCTGCGAGGATATGGGGGCCGAACCTGTTCCTGTAGTGGCAGCCGGAGTGCCTTGTCAGAATTCGGGTACTTGCAGTCATCACTCGGTAGGCGAACTGGGTTGCGGCGGTCAGCAAGGCGGAATCCCGATGGAGGAAATGCCGCAGTACGTGCAGGATGTACTGGATTTGATAGAATATGCGAATGGAGATGCGAAGAAGACCGTGTGGGGAAAGAAGCGTGCGCAAGCCGGACATCCCAAACCTTTCAATCTGAAGTACATCGGTATTGGTAACGAGGATTTGATTACCGATATCTTTGAAGAACGTTTCACCATGATTTTCAATGCGGTGAAGGAGAAATATCCCGAAGTGACCGTTATCGGAACGGTAGGCCCGTTCTATGAGGGCAGTGATTATGAGGAAGGCTGGAAATTCGCCACTAAGATGGGTATTCCGATGGTGGATGAACATTATTATAACACCCCGGGATGGTTTATCAACAATCAGGATTTCTATGACCGTTATGACCGTAACAAGGCGAAAGTGTATTTGGGAGAGTATGCGGCTCATTTGCCGGGACGTCCCAACAATATAGAAACAGCTTTGGCCGAGGCCTTGTACCTGACTTCCGTGGAGCGTAATGCCGATGTGGTGACCATGACTTCTTACGCTCCGTTACTGGCTAAGGAGGGACATACCCAGTGGAATCCGGATTTGATTTATTTCAATAATACGGAGGTAAAACCCACCGTAGGTTACTATGCGCAGCAGATGTACGGACAAAATGCGGGCAGTGAATACATCGCTTCTTCCGTGACTTTGGATAATGCACAAGATGCGGTGAAGAAACGGATAGGTGTGTCGGTAGTCCGCGACGGAAAGACAGGAGATATGATCGTGAAACTGGTGAATCTGCTGCCGGTAGCGGTGAATGCGCAAGTGGAGCTCCCGTCTTTGGAAGGAATGAACACCACTGCCGTAAAGACGGTTTTGGCAGGAAAACCGACAGACCAACAGGTTCGTCCTGTATCCGGTACAATGGAGGTAAGCGAGAAATTCGGGTATGAATTGCCGGCTTATTCATTTACGGTAATCCGGATAAACAAGAATGAAAAATAACAATAGATAAATAAACATGAAGAAATTACTGACTTTGTTGCTGGCGGTCCTGCTGCTGGCAGGATGTGCCGGCAATAAGCCCGGGACATTCGAAGCGGGTAAGAATACCTTTCTGCTGAATGGGAAACCGTTCGTGGTCAAAGCGGCAGAGGTGCATTATCCGCGTATTCCCCGTGAATACTGGGAACATCGTATTGAAATGTGTAAAGCATTGGGCATGAATACGCTTTGTCTGTATGTCTTTTGGAATTTGCATGAGGAAACTCCCGGTAAGTATGATTTTACAGGTAATAAAGATATTGCAGCTTTCTGTAAATTGGCTCAGAAGCATGGTATGTACGTCATTGTGCGTCCCGGTCCGTATGTATGTGCGGAATGGGAAATGGGTGGGCTGCCTTGGTGGCTGCTGAAGAACGACAGCGTGCAGCTTCGTACTCTCGATCCTTTCTATATGCAGCACGTGGGAGCCTTTATGCATGAAGTGGGCAAGCAGTTGCAGGATTTGCAGATTACCCGTGGTGGTAACATCATCATGGTGCAGGTGGAAAACGAATATGGTTCGTATGGCACGGACAAGCCTTATGTGTCTGCCATCCGTGATACGGTACGTGCCGCAGGCTTTACTGAAGTGCCTTTGTTCCAATGTGACTGGAGTTCTAATTTCCTGAATAATGGTTTGGATGATTTGCTTTGGACTATAAATTTTGGTACGGGAGCTGATATCGACAAGCAGTTTGCCAAACTGAAAGAAGTACGTCCCGACGCTCCGTTGATGTGCAGCGAGTTCTGGAGCGGATGGTTTGATCACTGGGGGCGCAAGCACGAAACCCGTGACGGACAAATCATGGTGGATGGCCTGAAAGAGATGATGGACAAAGGTATTTCTTTCAGTTTGTACATGACCCACGGAGGAACGACCTTTGGCTGGTGGGGCGGTGCCAATAATCCGGCTTACTCGGCTATGTGCAGCAGCTATGACTATGACGCTCCTATCAGCGAAGCAGGCTGGACCACCGACAAGTATTTTGCTTTACGTGATATGTTGAAGGACTACTTGGACGAAGGACAGACATTGCCTGAAGTTCCTGAAGCTTTACCGGTTATGGAAATCCCTGCCATTAAATTCACTCAAATAGCTCCGTTGGTTGACAATCTGCCCGACCCGAAGCAGACAGAGGAAATCCAGCCGATGGAGAAATTTGACCAAGGCTGGGGAAGTATCCTGTACCGTACCCATTTGCCGGAAGATGTGAAAGCGGGAACCGTTCTGAAAATCACCGAACAGCATGACTGGACACAGGTTTTTGCCGACGGGAAACTGTTGGGGCGTCTGGATCGCCGTGGTGGAGAACAGGAACTTACACTGCCTGCATTAAAAGCCGGTACACAGCTTGATTTATTGGTGGAAGCCATGGGGCGTGTGAACTTTGACAAGTCCATTCACGACCGCAAGGGAATTACCGAGAAAGTGGAACTGGTGAACGGTAAGAATGCCGAAACGTTGAAAGGCTGGACTGTTTATAATCTTCCCGTAGATTATGAATTTGTATCTTCCCGGAACTTTCAGGATATGAACTCGTCTGCCGCCTGTGGCATAGAGAAAAAATGATGAAAGTGTTCCGGCCTACTATCGCGCTACTTTTACCTTGGATAAGGTGGCTGATACGTTCCTGAACATGGAGTCTTGGGGGAAAAGGTATGGTATGGGTGAACGGTCATGCCATGGGACGTTTCTGGGAAATCGGTCCTCAACAAACCCTGTTCATGCCGGGCTGCTGGCTGAAAAAAAGGAGTGAATGAAATCATCGTTCTTGACTTGAAAGGTCCGAAAGAGGCAACCATCGTCGGATTGAACAAACCTATCCTGGATATGCTTCGTGTGGCTGTTCCTGAAACGCATCGTAAACAGGGGCAGACCATCAAACTGGAGAAGGAAACACCGGTATCTGCCGGTACTTTCAAACCAGGTAACGGTTGGCAAGAAGTGAAAGTTCCTGTTACGAAAGGACGTTACTTCTGTCTGGAAGGGCTGTCTTCTTTTGATAATACCAACATTGCCGCCATTGCGGAGTTTGATGTGCTGGATGAGAAAGGACAGAAATCTCTCGTGAAAACTGGAAGATTGTTTATGCCGACAGCGAGGAAACCCGTAGCGGTAACCGCACAGCCGACAAGATTTATGACTTGCAAGAAAGTACTTTCTGGCAGACGGTGGATAATACGGCTTATCCTCATCAGGTGGTGATAGATCTCGGTGAAGAATATAACGTGACCGGTTTCCGTATTCTGCCACGTGCGGAACAGGGAGCTCCCGGCATGATTAAAGATTATAAGGTGTATGTAAAAGCAACCGGTTTCGGTTATTGATATACTTTTCCCGTAGGGGTGGAAACACAGACTGCTGAAGAAGCTACCGAAAAGAATTAAAGACACAGATGTAAGGAGGAAGCTTCAAAAGAAGGAAACCTGTGAGTGG
>ENA-OPYZ01000048-OPYZ01000048.1-human-gut-metagenome-genome-assembly--contig:-NODE-48-length-11154-cov-0.599438_pt1 | contig 11154 bp, 15 predicted proteins | sample MGYA00242475_ERZ504487 | MGnify/ENA primary metagenome ERZ504487 (study PRJEB26092, sample SAMD00036292) | human gut metagenome | host: Homo sapiens | study: EMG produced TPA metagenomics assembly of... | reverse complement strand
TTATTCTCTTTCATAATGAATTTATTTTAAATGGTTAAACAATAAGGGTTTGTTTTGATATTGCAAATGTAATCTCCCACAGTCCGACACCTCCGGACTGAACAAAAAAAAAATTTCATTTAACATTCTTTCGTATTCTCATAGAAAGACTGCCTTAAATAAAAAGTAACCACACTTTTATTTAAGGCAGTCTTATAGAATCGCTTATACAAGTAGCAGATCAATTCATTGCCGCACCTTAGTTATTGATAACCGGCAATAATTTTAGGCCCTTTCTCTCATTCTTTTTACGCTTGGCATCTGCCTTACGGTTATTGATAACCAATTGATAAGATTCAGCCACAGCATTCAGTTCATCGGCAAAGGCAATAAACAGTTCATTATCATAATAAAAGAACATATCATTTACCAATGAATATAGCTGATTCAATAATCCATTACAGTTCTTATGCAGACTAGTAGCCGAAAGACCTTTCTGTTCTTTCACAATACCACGCTGTGTATCTAAGTCCAAATAAAGATTATTTGCCTTTTCCACTTCAGTGATGCGATCAGCCAGATTCAGTCGTTCTACTGAATCATGGTTTTTCTCTGATTGCAGAATCAAAATGTAACCTGCAATGCGGGCAGACATATCGGAACGGGTAATTATCTTATTCATTTTATAATTTCCAGTCTGATCAATAAGGCTTCTTGCAGCATCTTGATCTTCTTTTGTTCCTATATCTCTTGCTCTTGATGTTCATCTGTAATGCGCTGAAACATTTGCGACGAATATCATGGGCTTCGGACAGACCGACTGTTTCAGAATAAAGATGGCTTTTATTTAACTTTTGACCATATTCAGCTAATATAGCCTGTAATGCCAAATGCTTGTTGGTTAAATCCACTTTATCGTTTGCTGATTCAGGTATCTTTCCAGATCCATCTTTTACAACTGCATCCGACGAACCTTTCAATAGCTTTGCATATTTATCATATACACCTAACCAACGTGACATAAAATCATAGTTTTCTGACAAATTCAGAAAATTAATAGAAACTAATGCTCTTGCTTCAATCATTTGTTACAAATATTTATAAGTTTAATCCTCATTTTTTATTTGCGAATTATAATTTTTCTTATCAATCTGACCACAGATTGGATTAAGAATACTCAAACATTTGCTTCACATTATCTATATAGTCTTCTTTTACACGTACCATTGTCTGTAATGTAGAGGTAAATATAGAATCCAATGAAAACTGCAAGAATTTAATTCCAGACTCTTTTAAAAAGTAAATATCATCCTCTTTTAGCGGTATTTTTGTACTCAATAAAGGTGTGAATCCATATTGCCCCACTTTTCGTATCACCTCTTTCCAATCAGGGAAAGCAAAAATATCACCTCCTGTCAAAGCCAGATTCCCCCCCCCATATCATGAGCTTCATCTATCACCTTTATAATTTGCCAACTTGTCAAATCGTTCTTCCTGTTTCTATCCGCATAGCAATACATACAATCCGTCCTGCATTGGGTTGTAATCATAAAGTTAAGATTCAGCGGAACAGAAGGACGTTTAGGTATAAAGTCTGTAGTATAAAATAATTCATTATCCGTATAAACACTTCCCTCCGATTCTTCCTTAACAGAAGTCAGCAGATACGGGGGAAAAGAAATCGTCACTCCTTTATAATTCCATCCTACTTTTACTGGATTATCGATTATTTTTCGAATAAACTTATCTATCAGGTCTGGTTTTATATTTAGGGTATTTGCTATATTTTCTATTGAATGCATTTAATTCTCCTTCTCCAATATGTGACAAGATATATCCAATAGAAGGTGGAACTAACGCTTGCAAAAGCCATGGCATATTCTAGCTTAGCAGTAATTAAAGCTGATTTAGCAATGATATAAGAACAATTATTTTCGTTTCTAATCACATATTGTGGATTCAAATAGATATACATAATACAGCCGTTTTTATACATAAAATAGTAAGGAGGGCATGCCTCCTTACTAAATTGAATATTTAAGATCCATAATACTTCTATCAACACTGGATGCAAACTATAATCAATCACTCTTTTTTTGTAAATAGTGATATAAAATCTTTTCAATATCGTTTTTTAATTTCTATATTTGTTCGCTATACATAAATGCAAATACTATGAAAAAAACAATTGGAATAAAAAGAAACTTTATTATTATAATAATAAGTATACTCCTTTCTGCCTGCACAAAAAAAGAAAATGCTTCTCAACAAGCGTTGTTGCTTGAATTGGTTCAAGCGGAAGCGGTGATGTATGAACATCCGGATAGTGCACTGGGTGTATTACAAGGGATGAAAGTTCCGGCAGTATCGGACAAATTGCAAAATGCTACTTGGGCGTTGCTAACAGTGCAAGCCAAGTATAAGAATTATAAAGAAGAACTTGCTGACTCTACCTTAATTAATATAGCCTATGATTACTTTATGAAGCAAAACAATCCCCAACGGAAAGCAATGGTACTTTATTATAAAGGTGTATTATATGAAAAAGCTGATAAAAAGAATGAAGCACAAGAATCCTATTTAAAAGCAATAGAAGAAGTAGAAAAGACGAAAGACTATCAACTGGCACATTTGATTTATAGCAGTATAGGAAATATATACCTATATAATTCGCTGAATGAATATGCATTGCAAATGTTTAAACAGTCATTGCACTATGCGAAACTATCCGAAAATAAGAATTATATATGTTCTGCATATTATGATTTGGGAAAAGTATATTCCGTATTATTTGATTTTGATAATAGCATCAAATATTATAAAGAAGCTATACAAATGGCAGAAACTCTACATAATAATGGTATATTAATAAATGGAATGAACGAATTAGCAGGAGTATATACCGAAACAAAAAGATTATCAACCTGCCCTATCCTATGCCCAAAAAGCTTTAATACTTAAAGAAACAAGCGAATTACCCCTAAAAAAAAGGCTAGAACAAAGTTACTTGGTAATTGGTGACATATATAGACGCATTAATAAAACAGATTCTGCCTATTATTATCTGAATAAAACATTATCCTCCAATCGCATGGAAACGATTTGTGCAACTTATGAAATTTTATATAATCTAAGCAAAGAGAAAAAAGACTATGAAAAAATGAGCCTATATTGCGATAGTATGGTAGTTTATCAAGATTCTGTCTGGAAATTGCATAAAAATAAAGAGCTTATGAATATGCAGGAAAAGTATAACCAGCAAAAAACTATTGAATGAAAAGAACCAGCTAAAAATAGAAAATAATACTATCATCCGTAATGTACTAATCATATTGGTAGTGGTATTCTGCCTGATAGCTATCCTTATCTATATATACCAGCGAAAAATTAATCCGTAAAGAGCATATCATACAAAGACATGAAGAAGAAATACAGCTGAATACCTTAAAAAAGACAAGAGAATGAGAGAATAATCAGTCGTAACCAAAGCCGCATGAAGGAACTGGCAGAACAAATGGAGGCGAATAAAGATGCGCAGGAACAGTTGGAGGAGCAAAAGAATGTACTATCTGAAATAAAATGCCAAAATGAAGCCCTGCAACAAGAGAATAAAATGTTGCAGCAACATATTGATAAATATTCTTCTTCGCTGAATGAAAAGTCCAAAGAACTTGAAAGATTGGGATCTTTAGGAGAAGAAAACCAACGATTGCATGATCGTGAAAGATTCCTGTGCAACCAACTGATAAAAAAAGACAGATGTCCTTTACCGGCTAAAGACAAAGCCCCAATACATGAAAGACGAGCAATGGGAAGAGGTAAAGGAAACAATGAATCTATTATTCGATAATTATATAGTAAGGCTTTCCACTCTTGTACCTTCATTGACAGAAAGCGATTTGCAGATATGCTGCTTCATCAAGTTGGGAATAGCCAATCCGGGAATAGCTGATTTGCTGGGGATAGAATCGACTTCGGTATCTAAAAGAAAATTAAGATTGAAAGAACGTATCACTCAAAAGATAGGAGCATTCGGCAAAGGACAGACACTGGATCTGTGGCTATGGGAGTTCTAGGGAAGCAACTGTCCACATTCCGCATTCGCACAAAGAGGTAATATTCTAATTATTAGCATATTATCTCTTTTTTAATTGTCCATATAACGTACATATCCGGTCTATCTGTTTTTCATTCTAAATCCATAACTTTGCAGCATAACAATCAATCAATAATATTATTATGAAAACAACTAAAGAATTAAAGATTTGGAGTTTGCGTATGGTATTATTCACCATATTGCTTAGTGGTTTATCGGTGCAGAAAGTGTATTCTTTTTGTAATAGTACAGAAATTATTATAAATGGGAAGTGGTATAGCAATCAAGAAAAAGTTAATACACGAAGCCTGCCATCTATTCCCATCACAGCCTGCACCGATGGCCAGAACATCTACATTGAAAACACATCTCCGGACTGTGACATACAAATTACCATCACCGGTAATCAAACAGGAGAAGTGATGTATGAACAGTTAGTGCCCCAAGCACAAACAAGCTATATTATCATTTCCATAGCCAGTTTCCCATCCGGAGAATATACATTAGAACTAACTAGTGAAGATGGGAAATACTTGGTTGGAGCTTTTAAAAGATAACCCTAATTATTCATCCTAAAAAACTACAAAGACCATGAAACGAGTAGACCTTAAGAAAATCCTCTATATGGATTTTCTTATCCGGCACAAGTGCACAGGCACATCCAAGGAATTTGCAGCAAAGATGGATATGTCACGTTCCACTCTCTTTGAGTACATTGCCTATATGCGCGATGAACTGGAAGTGTGCATCCTTTTCGATAAATTCTTAGGAACATATTATTATGATGGCAAAAATCTATATACGTCATTAGGCTTTAAAGTAGTAGGATAATACGAATTGAAATGTGATGAAGAAAAACGGGGGGCATGTTTGAAATTTCTTTTTTGATATAAAACCGGATGCAGGAAATGTATGTCCCACCACCCGACTGGCATACCTGATTAGTGAACGGGGAAACAAGGTCTATTATACCGATACCTCCGACTCCGTTTTCACTACCGGTTTGCTGCGGAAAGGAATAGGACGCATCATTTATCCACATGATTTCCGATGGTTTACGCCACATTTGGCATTGCTGGACTATCAACTGCAAGATAAGCAGCAAGTCTATAATGAATATGACATAAACTATCTGTTTATAGCCATAAACAAAACCGACAGAAAGATAGACCTAATGCCCGGAAATGCCCGTCGTCACCCTGCCGCCTATTCCTTATAAATTGCTGCCGCAAGGTGCAAAAGACGACGATTTCATCGACAAACTGACGGAAATAAAAGAAGACCGTTCACGCACTGTTATTATAGGCTTGCTGGAAGACGAGGAAGAAGAAAGAAAAGTGAACACCCCCTCACATACGGAATCATTCTACAAAGCCATAAAGCAGAGTGCGAGCATCCATCCGCAATATCAATTCATCCTGCTGACCAATCATGGAGAGGTGGAAACCCGGTTGTTTTCATTACCGCCCAATATAGCCATTTACCGCCTGCCCCGCCTGCAAGCCCTGTTGCCCTTGTGCGACATGGCGCTTATCACCGGAGGAATAACCCACTGGACGGAATGCACCTTTGCCCATGTGCCCATGGCAGAGTTCACGCCACAGGAAATAAAAAAAAAATTACCCCCCGTGAAACTGGACAGGCAGATCATTGATCTACTGGCAAACCGGGAATACATCATAGAACGGCAAAAACACCTGTGCGCCTTCTTTGAGAGCGAAAGTGAAAGGATGAACGAAATAGCCGACTGGCTGATAAACAGAGTAAAACAAAAAAAGACAATTATGAGCAAATTTCCATTCTACAAACAGTTGGACGGCATGGACTGCGGCCCCTCCTGCCTGAGAATGATAGCCAAATATTATGGAAAGACATTCTCCGTACAGCAGTTACGCGAGCAATCATACATACAGCGCACGGGAGTTAACTTGCTAGGTATCAGTGAAGCGGCAGCCAGCATAGGGCTGCGCGCCACCGGTATACGCACTTCAATGGAAAAACTGAAACAACAGTCAAAACTGCCATGCATCATCCACTGGAACCAGGAACATTTCGTGGTCCTCTATAAAATAGAAAAGAAAAGGGGCAAAACTTGGTTCTACATTGCCGACCCTGCCTACGGATTGCTGAAATATGAGGAACAGGAGTTGAAAAAAATGCTGGATCAGTACCACACAAGGCGGAATAGAAAAAGGAATTGCCCTCTTGCTGGATGTTACCCCGCAATTTTATGAAGCGGAACCCATAAAATATGAAAAGCTGTCATTATGGTATCTGTTTCACTATGTACGTCCCTACAAAAAGGCGATGATACAGCTCATCATCGGCCTGCTGGCCGGCAGTTTGCTGCAACTGGTCTTCCCTTTTCTCACCCAAACCATTGTAGACCAAGGCATAGGGCACAGGAATCTGAATTTTATACAGCTCATTTTGGTCGCACAACTCATGCTGGTATTCAGCCGCACACTTATTGAGGTGATCCGGCGCTGTATACTGCTCCACATCAGTACGCGCGTCAACGTGTCGCTCATCTCGGATTTCCTCTCCAAGCTGATGCGGCTGCCCATGAGGTTCTTTGACAGCAAACTGGCAGGCGACTTGATACGCCGCATCGAAGACCACAACCGCATCGAGAGTTTCCTCACCCAGTCCGTGCTCAATATTTTGTTCTCTACCCTCACGGTAGTCATCTTCGGTATCGTGCTGGCCATATACAGCTGGAAAATATTCCTCATTTTCATTCTGTTCAGCGCAGCCTATATGGGTTGGGTAAAGCTGTTCATGCGCAAGCGGGCCGACTTGAACAGGAAGAACTTTGAACAGATGTCCGTCAATCAGAATAATTTGATGCAACTCATCTACGGTATGCAGGACATCAAGCTGCTGGGCTGCGAACAGCAAAAACGCTGGGAATGGGAAAACATACAGCTTCTCTCTTCCGCATTAATATGAGTTCACTCAACCTGGGGCAGTGGCAGCAGGTGGGAGCCGTACTTATCAACGAAGTGAAAAACGTACTGATAACAGTTCTCTCTGCCACCGCCGTACTACATGGAAGCATCACGCTGGGTGTGATGCTTTCCATACAGTACATCATCGGACAGATGCAAGGGCCTATCAGCCAATTCGTTTCCTTCATGCAGGACACGCAGGACGCGCAGCTCAGCCTGGAACGTCTCGGAGAAATACATGGCAAGCCCGATGAAGAGACAGAAGGCATGGACCAGGATACCCAAATATCAGGCAAAGACCCGATTCAATTGCAAAATGTAGTCTTTACTTACGGATCAGAAAAATCGAAACGCATCATCAAAGGGCTATCGCTGGACATACCAGCCGGAAAGACTACCGCCATCGTGGGCCTCAGCGGCAGTGGGAAAACAACGCTGATAAACTGATGCTCGGATTCTATCCTCCCATCGGAGGAGCGGTGATGATAGGCAATCAGTCGCTACAAAAAAATCAGTTTCAAGGAGTGGCGCAAACATTGTGGAGTAGTGATGCAGGAGGGATTCATATTCGGCGATACCATTGCCAACAACATAGCGCCGGATGGCAGCATGATAGACAAAGAACGCCTGCTGTATGCCGTAGAGATGGCAAATATACGTGAGTTCATCGAATCCTTGCCTTTAAAGTATAACACCAAAATAGGTAACACGGGGCAAGGATTGAGCCAAGGGCAGAAGCAGCGCATCCTGATAGCGCGCGCCATTTACCGTAATCCCGATTACCTGTTTTTTGATGAAGCGACGAATGCGCTCGATACGGACAATGAGAAAGTGATACAGGAAAATCTGGAGAGATTCTTCAAGGACAAAACGGTGGTCATCGTGGCGCACCGCCTGAGCACCGTAAAGAATGCCGACCAGATAGTGGTACTGAAAGAAGGGGAGATAACGGAACGGGGCACGCACGAAGAACTCATTGCCCGGCAGGGTGATTACTACAGGCTGGTGAAGAATCAGCTGGAACTGAGCGCTTAGGAAATTTAAAAATGAGAATTGAGAATTAAAAAATAATAGCAATAAGGTATGGAGGAAATCTATAAACCTAATACGGACGGACCGGAAAAGGTAGAAGTATATAGCCGCGAAAACAATGATATGCTGGGAGATATGCCCGAATGGTTGATCCATACGGGAAGCTACATCGTATATGGACTGATTGTTTTTCTTATTGCAGGCACGGCATTATTTAAGTATCCTGACACAATAAGAAAAACGATAACCATTGATGACTTGGGAAGTGCGGAATGGATCACTGCCAATCAGGCAGGAATGATAGACCGCTTTTTTTGTGGAAAACCAATCACCTGTACAAAAGAACGACACGCTGGGCATACTGAAAAATACTGCCCTACTGGAAGACGTACAAACATTTTGCCGCGTACTGACCAAAATAGAATGGTACTACCGCACCAACGACATCAAGTACCTGCAAGACTATCCCTTTGACCTCATCATGGGTGAAATGTCTTCCGCCTACGAACAGTTCACCCAAGCCGTGCGTACGTGCGTGATGTATCAGGAGTTTGATATCTATCCGCAGAAGAAAAAATACCTGGATGAAGAACTCCGGATACTGGAAAGTACCGGTAAGGCAGATGCCATGGCGGTGCTGAATGTGAAACGCGAACTCTTTGAACTGGATATAAACCACCGGATGGAGACTGCCAAAAACCTCCGGATGCTGGAACTGGCTTACGAAAACATGGTGAACAGCCTCCGCACGTGGGACAAGAAGTACCTCATCAAAAGCCATCACGACGGCATAGTGGTATGGGGAAAGACATGGGGCATGAGCGCCCGGGTAAATGAAGGAGACACCCTGTGCACCGTTATCTCCAAGCAACAGGGGAATCCCCTCGGGCACATCACTCTTTCACAAGACGAAGTGGCGGAAATTGCCGTGGGTGACAAAGTAAATATCGAACTGAACAAATACCCCACCCACTCGTATGGCGTACTGCCGGGAAGAATCGCCTCCGTCTCTTTTGTGCCTTACAATAAAAGTTATGCCGTGGAAGTGGACTTTCCGGACGGACTGGTGACAACCAACAGAAAGGAAATAAAATATGAAATAGACATGTCCGGCCGGGCGGAGATCATCACTTCGAGCCGGAGCATACTGAGCAGGATTTTCGCACCCGTGTATGAATTGTTTTCCACCACGGAGTAACACCGTTTTTTTTCACTACAGAGAATAACCAACTTAAACAAAGAAGAATATGAAAAAAGAAGACCCCGACAACAAGCAACCGGAATACACCCGCTATTCCGAAGATGAAGAACAAGTGCTGGACTTGAACGAACTGATGGACGTACAAGGTGGCATAGATGACAAGGAGTTATCCAAATGTGGCCTGGGATGCTATACAGGCGGATTCGTCGATCCTACAAAAACACAAGATGAAAATACCGGAAATGAATAAAGTATATGTGCTGAACCCTCATTATCATCTGAGACATGATATTCACAGGGTCGCATTATTCTCCAGTACGGGGACAGATACCGACTGCTCCCGGAACTGGCATACTTTTATTCACCCGCTGCAAGCTGTCATGCTGAGTTTTTTCACGTATGACAGACCTTTGCAGACAACTCTCCCTCTGCTGTGCGACTTCTTCTGCCGGAGCAAGGAGGAGATGATCAAATGGGTATCGGACTTCATTGATAATCCGACCCCCATTTATACCTCCTCCCAGCAGGGAGAAATTTATTTTCCCAAACGTATATTGATTGAAGCGGAAAAGGCAGGCAAAGCATTGCGTTTTGACCGGCTGCAAGCAAATTCTTTTGTCTGGAAAAAACTGGATCTTACTACAAGAAGGCTGTATTCCGGTCCGTTGCTCCTCACATTCATGCTGACCAACCAATGTGTCACGCATTGTAAGTATTGCTATGCAGATACATCAACGCAAATAAAATCCCCACTCACCACCCAACGCATGATGGAGCTGATCAAGGAAGCTTCAGACCTGCAAGTACAACAAGTAAATCTGATAGGTGGTGAAATATTCCTGCATAAAGACTGGAAAATCATATTAAAAGAATTGGTAAAACGGGGTATTGCCCCCGAATTCATATCGACCAAAATGCCTGTAACCCAAAAACTGTTGCAAGATGTACAGGAAACAGGGTATCAGGGAATTGTTCAAATTTCACTGGATGCCATTCATTCCGAAATACTGACCGCCTCGCTGGGAGTAAACGGAAATTATGCCAAAGAGATGCTTCACGGCCTGCAATTACTGGATGACAGCGGACTGAATTATCAGATTTCATCTGTGCTGACCAACTACAATTGCCAGATGAATGTCTTGGCAGAATTACTGCATGAATTATCTCATCTGAAGCATATACGCGACTGGCGTATTATCCCCGCCAGTAATTCCATATACAAAGAGTATAATGTATTTTCGCATTTGAAACCTACTAAAGCGCAAATTACAAAGGTATTCAACCAAATACGCCCTCTTCTCACACAGGTTTCCTTTCCCGTGATTTTAGGGAAAGAAGTAACCGATAAAAAACTATCAAGATACCTGGGGTGGAAGCCGGTGTTTCAAAGGAAGCGAATGCTCTGCATTGACCACTCATATGTTTATATTGCCTGATGGTAAAGTGACTGTATGCGAGCAACTTTACTGGCATCCACAATTTATCATAGGGAATGTAACCACACAAAGTCTGAAAGAAGTCTGGCATTCCCCTCAAGCCTTGCACCTTTGTTCCTTGTCACGTCAGGATATCAACAAAGAGAGTCCATGCAGGGAATGCCGTCTTTTTGAAGACTGTTTCAGTTATCAGAACCGTTGCTGGAGTGATATCATAAAAGCTTATGGAAAGGATTGTTGGGATTTTCCCGATCCGCGTTGCTGTTTTGCTCCTGCCATGAAAAATAAATTAAGTTATGACTGAAGACGAACTTGACAGAATAAAAAAAATCATTTGTCCGTTCCAGTGACGAATGTCCCATGGAAGTGGCCTGTCTGCTCACTGTCATGAAATACTATGGCGGTCAACAAGATGCACGCACACTAGCCGAATGGTGTAAAGTAGATGGAAAATATACG
>ENA-OPYZ01000047-OPYZ01000047.1-human-gut-metagenome-genome-assembly--contig:-NODE-47-length-11207-cov-0.617148_pt1 | contig 11207 bp, 10 predicted proteins | sample MGYA00242475_ERZ504487 | MGnify/ENA primary metagenome ERZ504487 (study PRJEB26092, sample SAMD00036292) | human gut metagenome | host: Homo sapiens | study: EMG produced TPA metagenomics assembly of... | reverse complement strand
CAAAAAAGCCAACTAATTCGCAATACTTTGTGTATGAATTAGTTGGCTGATTTTGTAATATTTAATGAATGTCCCTTCTTTAAGCTGCAATATTTTGATATGTGTTCGCAACATCTAAATATAGCTACTGTAAGCTCGTAAAACCGTTTAATCAGCCAATCTATACCTTCTTTAGCCATTTTTGCACACATCTTTTTTATATTGAAGGCAACGGCAAAGAAAGCAAAGTCCATGAAGACCTTATCCTTACCAAAATGGCGGAAACGTTTGTAGTTCATATTGTATTTCATTTGTTCGAACACGGCTTCCGGCTCTATACAGCTCTGTCCTCTGTGCTTCAGTCCTTCCTCGGAGCAGAGCAGCTCTTTGGCATTCTGCCTGTATTTTCTGAGCCTGTGATTCAGTTCTATCGTCCTGTTTCCTTTTGCTTTAAAACAGCGGCATCGCAGGGGACAGCCTTCACGCCTGACAACTCTGTACCGTGCATTTTCGCTGACATATCCGGATGCGGTTTTCACATGTCCGGTTCCTATTCTTTGAAGGTGTGTCAAAATGCACCCCTTCTTTCTTTTACGCACAAAGCCCCTGCTTGTGAAAGTCGGGGCTTTGTGCATAATTAGTATATATCCAGTGTTACACGTTTTTTTGTGCTTTTCCGGATATTCCGGCAAGTTTCTTCCATTCACGGAAGTGTCTTTAAGGCGGATATTTTCCGCACACTTTAAGTAATAAGGATAAGCAGCTTTTCGTACATGGAAATGCTCTATTTCGATATTTCTTATGGGCTTTTCTTCATATCCATCCATAAAGATTGCATAGTGGTCGGAACAATCAGCTTTTACATTACTGATGCGGAAATTCTCATATTGAGAAGCATGTCTGCCACCTCGAAAACCGAAATAATTGGTTTCAAAACGGAGAATGGCTCCTTTTGAGCGTTCTATAGTAATATTGCTGACTTGTATATTACGAATATATCCTCCTCTGTCACGGTTGGATTTAAAATAAAGGGCATTCTTTACTGTTCCGATTTGTATATTATCCATATATACGTTTTCCACGCCGCCTGACATTTCACTGCCGATACATAAACCATTGCATTCAGACTGGAACAGACAATTACGTATGACGATGTTTTTTGAAGGGCGTCCTATTTCACGGCCGTCGGCGTCACGGCCTGCTTTGATAGCTATGGCATCATCTCCCGTGCGGAAAATGCATTTTTCTATTAATACATTGGAAGTTGATTCAGGATCACATCCATCATTATTAGGATAGTGACTGTCAATGGTGATGCTTCGTACTATTACATTGTCACAGTATACAGGATGAATAGTCCAGAAAGGAGAATTCTTAATGGTGATACCTTCTACTAAAATGCGAGAACATCCCATGAATTGTATGCAAGAGGGACGTAGTATAGTACCTTTCCCAAAGATCCTTTCTGTGACAGGGATTAGTTTTTCTCCCATTTTACGCAGACGATTTCTGTCTGATACCTCTATCTGAGACCATGAAGCAAATTCCCGTCCTCCTTGGGCGTCTATGGTACCTTGTCCTGTAATGGCTATATTAGTGGCATGTTTGGCATAAATCATGGGAGAATGTCCATATAGTTCCGTACCTTCCCAACGTGTCCATACTTCAGGAAGAAAGTCATCAGCCTTACCGCTGAAAAGTAGATAGGCGTCTTTCTCTAAATGTAAATTGACATCACTTTTCAGTACTAGATTTCCCTTTAAATAATAGATTCCTTTCGAAATTATAACGTGTCCTCCGCCTGCCAAAGAACAAGAGTCTATTGCTCGCTGTATTAACTGGCGTGAATGACCTTTTTGGTTGGAAGCGGAATCAGGGCAGATCACTTTTATTTTCTTATGCGGAAATGAAGTACGCGCTATATTGGAAATAATCTGTTCGGCTGCATTGTCTATTTTATTTTGAGGTCCGTCATGTTTGTATTTGAACCATTGGAATGAAGCTGTTCCTGCTTCCTGTTCTTTGTTGTAACAATATAGTGCAATGCGGGCGCCTTTCCAAAAACCGAATGGAATAAAAAAGGAAGTTCCATAAGGAATAAAACGTATATTATCTGTACTGTAGAAGTATTGGAACTTCTGATTGGTCATGTCGATAGATACACGTAGATAAATTTGGTTTCCGTTTGGGAAAGTTGTACTTATTTCTGTTGTATCATTGGATGTGTACAGATACTTTTGTCCTTTCTCCATCTTGATACCTAGAACATTATTTATTTTTCCCATGCAAGCTAATCCGCATCGTTGCCCATCAGCTATTTCTGTAAAATCCATAGCTATTGTAGCTTCACTTATATTCCCCATAATCTTTTGTGTCAGGGTGTTGCGTGCCAATCTGAAGGTTGAAGATTTCAATGCTTTCAGAGTGAGTGAACCTGGATGTGCCGATAAGGACCATGCGTGGTCTGTCGGATTATGATTAAACTGCCATTGCAGTGATAGGTTGGGGGTAGAGAAATCATCATCTGTTTGCGGAGCGAATATGGTTTTGCTTTCAATGGGTTTCTGGCATACATATACAGGTTCTCCTATTCCATTTCTATCAAAGTCTACTCCGATAACGGGCCAATCGTTTTCCCAATGCATGGCTGAAGATGAACTACACGGCCTAAGGCATGATGATGTTGGAAATGAAAAAAAAGCCCATTGATCATCCGGAGTATCGACAATGGCTCCTTGATGAGGGCCGTTTATCGTAGTACTTCCTTGTTCCAATACTACTTTCTTTTCATAAGGACCATATATATTTTTTTGAGCGGAGGATAGTCTGCCATCCCGTACCTACTCCTCCTTCCGGAATAGAGAGATAATAGTAACCATCTTTTTTGAAAATTTTTGTTCCTTCGGCTACAGGTCCAGTGTATACGGTCATTCCTTCATCAAGTAGACGTGTACCGTCTGCACTCATTTTATGAATAATGATAGGCCCGGCTCCATGACGGCTCCGGCTAGGTATGCTTGACCATCTTCATCCCAAAAGGGGCAAGGGTCTTCCCATTTTTCTACTTTCTTAACTAAATGTAAAGGGCTCCAAGGACCTGAAGGATTGACAGCATTTGACATGAATAATCCTTCTTTGGGAGTACAGAAAAAGACCCAGAATTTGTTATCATGGTAACGAATTGAGGGTGCCCATGAACCTCCTGCATATTGTTGGTTGTTATCTCAGCCGGGAAAATCAAAATGGTGATAGATTTGGGAAATCAGTTTCCAATTGATCATATCTGAAGATTCCAATACTTGTCATTCCTAGAAAATGAAGTCGGAAGCTATCATGTAATATTTATCTCTGACCCGGATAACGTCCGGGTCAGAGTAGTCAGCATTTTAAAATCGGATTTTATGTATGTTCCATTGCCCTGATCTCCCCATTTACCGGGAGTACCTTGAGCTGACAAGACTAATACATTATTTATAAAGTATAGAAGAATAAGTAAAAAAATTTTTCATCAGCATGTTTTTTAACTTAATAACCAGGGTTTTGTGTCACTTTAGCTTGATTCAAATCAATGGCAGCTTGTGGAATAGGACGAAGAATCTTGTATTTACCATCAGGGCCTATCATAGCAGATTCTTTTATGCCGTCTTCATTATATTTTGTGGCATATTCCACTAAAGTGTGAGTACGCTTCAAATCTGTCCAACGGACATATTCTCCAGCTAATTCACGAGCACGTTCATCAAGAATAAAATCAATATTAATATCGTTGCTGGTGACAGTCATTTCTGTTGTGTATCCTTTACGAATAGTTCCTGGACGTTGACGAAGTTTATTGATCATTTGTGCAGCCTCTTCTGTTTTACCCATTTTTTAAATAGGCTTCGGCGGCAATCAGATAGGTTTCTCCTAAGCGCGCTACTACCACATCATGCATGCTGCAAGTAGAATTACGGTTAGCAATAGAAGTTTCTGAATAATCATCAAATTTCTTGATACAAGCATTGCCGTAGTCTTGTGAACGACGGTCTTTGTATGTGGCTGGGGCACCGTTGGATGGAGCAATACCACCGTCTGCTATTGTTTTGCTTACCAGTGTATTCTTTTTTAATTCCATAAGGATCGTCTGCTTTCCAGGCAGCGATATCTTCATCTGTAGCCCATGCTGGAGCATAATAATAAATGATAGAAGAACTAGTCGGTGCTGAGTAATAGTCGAAATAACTGGTATGGAATTCTAACATAAAAGTTTGTTCCAACCGTGCATCACCCCGACTATACATTTGCTGTAGACGTAGTGAAGGAGCAAAGCAACCGTCAATTGCCTTATTTCTTGGTTTTTCGGAACCACCTAAATAAGCTCCGAATTGGGCTTGTTGGTAGGAACCGTCTTTTACGGGATCTTCTACAGCAGCCGAATTAAACTGTATGCTCCAGAATATTTCATTGTTTTCTTCATTTTCTACGTCAAAAGCTTCTTCTATGGAGAGGAAAGGAATTTCGCCATTAATTGCTTCCAAGGCATACTTAGCTGCATTTGCGAAGTCTGAATTTTGAGCTATATTTTCTTCTTGGGCTTCGTAATCAGTGCCATCTAGCCATCCACGAGTCAGATAGGTTTTGGCTAAGTAAAAGGTTGCTGCGCGTTTATTGGCACGTCCTACACCGGAGTTGGCACGTTCCATTAAATGGGATTCGGAAGAGGCTAGATACTCAAACTCTTCAATGATGAACTTATAAACATCTGCAAGACTGGCACGTTCATGACTCATTTCGGCATGGTCAAACATTTGTTTGTTCAAAGCTACAGGCCCGAACTGTTGCACTAGTTGGAAATAATACCATGCACGGATAAAACGTGCTTCGTCCACATATTGCAGTCGTACACTGGAATCTTCCGTTATGTCTCCATAAGATATAACGCTATTGGCTAGCTGAATACCTTTAAAACAACTTACATAGAAATTTTTTATAATGCCTTCATCTGCAGTGAAGGTATATTGGCTCATGACTACTCCCTGTGACTTTCCGTCTGCATACAGGTCTGTTCCCGCTACGAATAATTGCGGTTGGGCATTATAAAGCTCTCGCAGTGTGGAGTAAGCGCTGTTAGTTAAACTGGCGAATCCTGCCGAAGTCTGATAAAATTCAGCTGATGGAACATTAGATTTGTTGTTTTGGTCAAGAAAATCCGAACATCCTGAGAGAGTTGCCAATCCTAATGCCATAATGAAATATATTTTTTTCATAATCATTTAATTTTAGAATTTTAAATTTATACCAACTTGATAAGTTCTTGAACTGACACCACCGGTACCGTCACCTACTTGTGCATCAGCATTCGGGATCGAATCCTTCATAACTTGTGAAAGTGAAGGGGTTTAATACATTGGCGTAGATTCTTAAGTTGGAAATATGAAGTTTTGAAATCCATTTCTGTGGAAAAGTATAGCCAAGAGTAATGTTTTTGACTCGGACATATGAGTTATCAACGAAATTTTGTGCCCGGTCCTCATTGGCACCACTTTGCCAGTATGCACCGCCTCCTTTACCGTTTCCACCATTGGTTGGGAAGGGATAACTACCGTAATGAGTGGCTTCCTGATAGGCTATAGAGCCATCAGCACCTAGTATCGGAGCACCTTGCGGTATATAATAATCCATGTTCAGACGATTCATGCCACGCTGTCCATAGTCTACGAATTCGGCCATGAAGGGAGAGTATACCATTCCTCCCTGACTAGTGTAAATACTGAAAGAGAAATCAATATTCTTGTATGACAGGTTAGAAGTGAAACTGCCGGTCCAGGTCGGAGCACAATGTCCGAGGATCATTTTGTCATTGGCATCAATAGTACCATTGCCATCCTTATCATAGATTTTCATCTCGCCTTCATAGAATTTGGTTTTCATTTTCGGGTCTTGGGCATAAGCTTGCGCTTCTTCTCGAGTACAGATTCCGGTGTATTTATAGCCGTAGACTACGTCTATAGGGTGATTGATAAACCATTTGTTACCCACTAAGTCTTCTTTGGTACCATTCAATTCTTTGATAGAGTTAATGTTACGCGCAAAAGAGAAGGTTGTCTCCCAGTTCCAATCTTTATTCTTTACGTTGATGGTATTCAGTTGGATTTCCATACCCTTATTGTTCACCTTACCCACATTACTTACAATAGAGCCGGTATAGGAACCTAGTTCAAATGGAGTTTCCATCTCCATCAAGAGATCTTTGGAATCTTTGTTGTAGATATCGATAGATCCATTGATACGATTATTCAAGAAACCGAAGTCAAGACCGAGGTTGATTTCGGTTGTCTTCTCCCAAGTCAGGTCGGCGTTCGTCATGGTATAACCATAACCGTTGGCAACAGACGATCCGTAATTATAGTAATATTTAATATTTGCCAAAGCTTGTGTGTCATAAGGCCCTACACCGGCATTATTACCGGTAACGCCAAAACTGGCACGGAGTTTTAAATTGCTTAACCATTTGCTGGCAAATCCCATAAAATCTTCATCGGAAATGCGCCATGCCAAGGCAGCTGAGGGGAACATCCCCCCAACGATTGTCTTTTTGGAATTTGGAACTGCCGTCCCAACGTGAAGATACAGTCAGCATGTATTTGCCTTTGTAGGCATAGTTGATACGGGCTACATAAGATAACATGGAGATTTTTTTTATAATAGCTAGACTGACTTTGTACAGTGCCTGAACCAAGATTATGCCAGTCTACATCAAATGGCATATCCACTACATTGATATAGTCGCCTTGTAATTTTTGTTCATAGACACTGAATAAGGCCAAGGCATTCAGACTATGATCTCCAAAATTCTTGATGTAATTGGCTTGCGTATCCCAAGTATACGAGAATATTTCATCATTATAGTTTTCGGCCATGTTTGTTTTTCCAGAACGAAGTTGGGTTTCTCCGTTATAGAATGTACACGATGGGTTTTGGTATACATGGGGGGAGAAAAGTAGTTTTAAGAATTATTTCTTTAACGGGGCTGTATTGCAAATAAATGTTTGCCATCACATCATAAGAACGTGTATCGTCTTTTGAGTTCAAACGGTCCACCACTGGATTGATGGAGGAAGTCGGACCACCACCATTGGGATAGATGGCGGCATCTTTACCTGGTTGTGAAATTAATTGTCCTGCCTTTTCCCCTTCCCAATAATAGCATGGCATATTAGGGGTCATACGGAACCCTTCCAAAATAGAGTAGTTGCTACCACTCTCTTTGGATGCTGTTGCCATATTTGTGGAGAATCCGGCTGAGATTTTATCTGAAATCTTATGATCTACTGCTCCTTTTATATTCCAGCGTTCATAACCGTCATACATGATTCCTTCCTCATTTTGATACCCTAGTCCTACGCGGTAGGTTATATTTTTTGCATTTCCCGAGATATTGATGAAATGATTCTGTTGTGAGCCGTTACGGGTTACGATATCTACCCAATCGGTATAATTATTATTGAGATACATATCTTTCACTATTTGACTGCCATTTCCCCAGAAGTTCAGGAAATTGGCATCAGTCATTTCCCAGTTAGTCATTCCCGAAGAGGCATCCATAGATGAAACCAGATAACGGGAGAAACGGAATTTCATGAAATCATCTCCTTCCATAAAGTCCGGCATATTGGCTTTGGTTTTTACACCATAATATCCATCATAGCTGATTGTAGTCTTGGCTACATCTTTGTCTCCCTTTTTGGTGGTAATCATCACTACACCATTTGTGGCCCGTGAACCATAGATGGCGGTAGATGAAGCATCTTTCAAAATGTCCACTTTTTCAATATCCATCGGATTTAGAAAATCCATATTTTCACAAACTACTCCATCGATTACATATAATGGATTGCCGCCATTTAATGAACTTTTACCTCGAATCTGAATATTGAATCCGTCACCGGCACGGCTAGAAGACTGTGAGATATTCACTCCAGCAACTTGCCCTTGCAGACTTTCGACAACTGATGTTGCACCTTTAGCAGAAATCGTCTCTGATTTTACACTACCTACAGAACCGGTAAGGTCTGATTTCTTTACTATACACCATAGCCCACTACTACCACTTCGTCCAGTAGTTTATTATCTGCTTCGACCGTGATAGACAGTTTTTGTTGGTTCCCTACTTTAATTTCCTGTGTTTTATAACCCACGTATGAAATAACTAAGGTAGCACCTGCTGAAATCTCCAGTGTGAAGTTACCGTCCAAGTCAGTTACTGTTCCCTGAGTAGTTCCTTTTATCAATACGGAAACGCCGATCAATGCTTCTCCACTTTCGTCTATGATGTTACCCGTAATGATTCGGTTTTGCTGAACCGATTTTAGAATTGCTGAACTTTGTTGGCCTGACCAGTTGTTTGCAAAGGTGGATAATGGTAAGGAAACTAGTCCTAAGGAAATTCCGCAAGCAAACCAAAATCTTTTTGGAGAATACCCTGTACTATAACAGAACGGGATTTTAAATACTCTTTTTTTTTCTCATGTCTTTCATTATTAATTTAGTATTAGAGTTGTTTTTGTTTTGATGTCAAATATAGACGGATGTTATCTTTTTATAAGTGGAAAAACTGATAATTTAGTTGGAATATCTATCAAAGGTAGCTAAACAACATATATTGCGATGGATTAAATGTAGAAAGTACTTTGATGAATACCCATTTTCTGCTAATTTCGCAAAGGAAACACATTACTTTGATATGAAAACATACTGGGTTGATATTCTTACCTTTTTCTGTGTAGTAATACTATGCCTTTTTGCAGCCGATGTGCCGGTAAAAGGAGCTATACCTCAAAAATATTCAGTTACGTACTTTTCCAGTCAGAATGGAGTGGAGGATGGGCTGGTCAACGATATTATCCAAGATCATAAAGGTCTGTTATGGTTTGCTACTTGGAATGGGCTTTATCGGTTTGATGGTTATAATTTTAAGAATTATAAATCGAATATGGAAGATTTGGGAGGACTGACCAATGATCGTTTATTAGATATAGTCGAGGATAAATTCGGATGTATATGGGTATTGTGTTATGATTCCACTTGTTATCGTTTTAATCCTGACAAGGAAGTCTTTGAACCTGTCATTCAAAAAAACAGCCAATAGCTTTCGGTCAATATCTGTCCTTCCGAATGGAATAGTATGGTTATTACGTGAAGATGGGAGTGCAGTACGGGTCGTTACGGCTCCCGAAGATTTATCTATGACATTTCAATTCTATTCATCAAGAGAAAATACGTTGTCTACTGGTAAAATCCGGTCTGTATTTATGGATTCGAAATTACGGGAATGGCTTCTTACGGATGAGGGGGTATATCGACTATATGATTCAGAACTTTCTATTATTTCTTTGTCTGATTGTCGAAAAAGTGAGAAAATACCTTTTTATTTTGCAACAGAGTTGGAAGAATATATATATTTAGGTGCACATCAAGGTAAAGTTTATAAATACTTGTTGACTGGAGAACTTTCTATTCATACTCAATTGCCAACATCGGCTTCTGTGATTTCTATTTTGCCTTCTGTGGCTGGACTGATATATGTTACTGATTCAGACGGCTTTTTTTATTCATGACTCTCTCGGTGAGATAAGACATGTGATGCTTGACTCTCTTTCTCTGTTGAAAGACAAAACCATAGAGTCTGCTAAAATTACTTGTGGAGATTTATTGTGGCTTGTACATCCTGTTCCGGGAGTCACTTTGTTTGATCTGAAAACACAGCGTTTAAGCTTTATTGAAGGAAAGGACGAACTGGGAAGACCGCTAAATACTGAAAGTGATTTTTTTTGCTTTTGAGGATCGGAACGATATTTTATGGGTACACCCTAAGGGAGGAGGATTTTCTTATTTTGATTCTCAAAATAGGCGGTTAATACCTTTTAATACTACGGAGCAGCCTGTCAAGTGGAAATCAAATGACCGCTGTTTTGCTGCTTTTGTTGATAAACAAGGAAATTTATGGATGAGTACCCAGCTCAACCGACTTAAGCGTATCACTTTTATCCCTGATAAATTTCATATCTATACGCCTACTCCTCAGGATGTAGAGTTACCTGATAATGAGATCAGGGCACTGTATATAGACAAAAAAACAACGTATTTGGACGGGAAGCAGAGATATGAATGTTTCTATATATGATGCCCGGCTTCGATTATTGAAAAGGATGAAATGGGGCAAAGTATATGCCATCATGCAAGATTCGGCTGGTGTTTATTGGATTTCTACTAAAGGCCAGGGATTGATAAAAAGCAACAGAAACTTCAAAAGGCAATTTTGAATTACAGCATTTTAAATATAAAGCTGATGACCCCTATTCATTGAGTAATGATAATATTTACTTTACTTTTCAGGATAGTAAGCAGAGACTTTGGGTAGCTACTTACGGAGGTGGATTGAATTTGATTGAAACTATGCCTGATGGTACTTTAAGATTTATCAATCATCGCAATTTGTTAAAGAGATATCCGATAAGTCATTTTTATAAAGTCAGACATATTACTGAAGATAATCAAGGGCGTATCTGGGTGTCTACAACAGCAGGGATTTTACAATTTAAGGTTTCTTTTCATTGTCCTGAAGAAATAGATTTTCATTCTATATGCCGTGAGCAGGGGAATGTGAATAGCCTTAGTAATAATGACGTACAAATGATTCAATGTATGGATAATGGGAAAATTTTTGCCATTACTTATGGCGGAGGGTTAAATGAGCTTTCTCCCATGGGGCTCCATTCTTATCAATGTAAATCCTTCACACAGAAAAATGGACTTATTTCAGATATTATTTATTCTATGCACGAGGATAAACAAGGGAATTTATGGTTGGTGACGGGTGGTGGATTAGTGAAATTTGTAGCTTCGGCCGAACAGATTCAGTATCCTAGTGAGCATATCGCATTTAATATGCATTTCAGTGAAGGTGTGGGGGCAACAGATGGCAGGCAGATTTTTTTTTGGTACTAACCGAGGTTTGTTCTATTTTACCCCTGAGAATATCCATAAAACAGATTTTATACCACAAATATTTTTCTCTTCTATTTGGGTAAACAATCAGGAACTGACTCCCAGAAAAACTCCTTCTATTTTGTCTGTTAATCCTGATGATAGCAGGGATATGCAGTTACCTCCTAATAATCATACCCTCAGACTGGTATTTTCTGCTCTAGACATGACCAATACGGAGTATATTCAATATGCTTACAAGT
>ENA-OPYZ01000046-OPYZ01000046.1-human-gut-metagenome-genome-assembly--contig:-NODE-46-length-11264-cov-0.655114_pt1 | contig 11264 bp, 12 predicted proteins | sample MGYA00242475_ERZ504487 | MGnify/ENA primary metagenome ERZ504487 (study PRJEB26092, sample SAMD00036292) | human gut metagenome | host: Homo sapiens | study: EMG produced TPA metagenomics assembly of... | reverse complement strand
CTTTTTTATGGTGGTAATGAGTTTTATCTGTCTGTGTATAAAGATTATTATGATGTTCGTCTGGTGTTTGCTCCTCCCTCTTCTGTAGGCAAGTTTGGCGGGGATACAGATAATTGGGTATGGCCCCGCCATACCGGGGATTTCTCTGTTTTTCGTATTTATGCTGATCAGAATAATCAACCGGCAGCTTATTCTCCGGAGAATGTGCCTTATCATCCGGATTATTTTGCTCCTGTTTCTTTGGGCGGGTATGAACAAGGTTCATTTTGCATGACTATGGGATATCCCGGTTCTACCAGCAGGTATTTGTCTTCATTTGGGATAGACGAAAGGATTAATACGGATAATGCCGCTATGATTAATGTCCGTACCATCAAGCAGGCTATCTGGAAAAATGCAATGGAAAAAAGTGATGATATCCGCATTAAATATGCTTCCAAGTATGCACAAAGCTCTAACTATTGGAAGAATAGTATAGGCATGAATCAAGCGGTAAAAGAGTTGAAAGTGATAGAGAAAAAACAAGCTTTGGAGCGCCAGTTGCAAGAATGGATCCGTCGGGAACCTGATAAGCGAAGCAAATATGCAAGGGTTCTGACTGAACTGGAGCTGAATTATCGTAATCGTAGAAATGCGGCGCGGGCTATGGCATATTTTGGAGAAACATTTGCTAATGGACCGGAGTTGATTACGGCAGCCTTGGCTGTACTGAATTTTGATTTTGAGGCAGAGGAGAGTGATTTGGAGCGTAATATGCGGCAATTGTTGGAGATTTATGCCAATATGGATATAAGTGTGGATAAACAAGTCTTTGTGGCTATGTTGAAAGAATATGCGGCTGAGGTAGGCAAGGAGTTTTTACCTGATGTTTATCCATTGATAGAGAAAGATTTTAAAGGTGATTACCAAGCTTATGTAGATGATTTGTATGCTCGTTCCTCTTTAAAGACACCGCATGGGTTTGAACAGGTGGTGAAGGGAGATACCACTTATGTCTTGTTTGATGACCCTGCGGCTTCTTTTGCTATTGATATGTTGGTGAAATTTTATGAATTCAATCAGTCGGTGGAAGAAGCTAGTATGAATATTGAGAAAAATGAACGTTTGCTGAATGAAGCAATGCGTGAGATGGAGGCAGATAGGGTGTTTTATCCGGATGCTAATTCTACTATGCGTCTGAGTTTTGGCATGGTGGGTGGTTACTCACCGAAAGATGCTATTGAATATTCTTACTTTACGACGACAAAAGGTATTTTTGACAAGATAAGGCAGTATAAGGGAGATAGTGATTTCGATGTGCTTCCTTCTGTAGTCGAATGCTTGAGAAGGAAGGATTTCGGACGTTATGCTACCGGAGATGGTAATATGAATGTTTGCTTTATTTCGGATAATGATATTACGGGAGGGAATTCCGGTAGTGGAATGTTTAATGGAAAAGGGGAATTAATAGGTCTTGCTTTTGACGGGAATTGGGAAGCAATGAGTGGAGATATTGTTTTTGAACCTAATTTGCAGCGTTGTATCGGGGTGGATATCCGCTATGTTCTTTACATGATTGAAAAATATGGGAAAGCTTCCCGTTTGGTCGATGAACTGAAATTGACAGACTAAAAGAAAAATATGAAATGACAGGAAGCTTGGGTATGTCAAAGTTCCGATAGTTTGTCATATATCTTTCATCCGGAAAGATGGCAAAAAAACTGTTAATATTAATTCGATGTAAACAAGGATATTCGGCAAATCTTTTTTTTGAATAATACGATAAATCCAACTGATTCATTATGAGTCAGTTGATTTATCGTATTATTTGCGGAATGTCCTTGAAATGACAGGTTGTTTCAATTCTGCCTGCTCCGCTATTATTCGAGAGAAGTGGATGTTATTTGCATATTTCTACTATGCTCAATTCTCTTTCATGAAGTTGGCTTCCTCATTTCTTGGATTTCTTTTTCTTATTGTTATCGCTGTTAAAGAATTGTTTCCAGTCGTCTTTCGTTTTGGGACCGCGTTCTTCAATGTAGCCACGTTCCGCACGGCTGGGTCTTCCTTCTTTTGAGGTCGTTTTTTTTATTGGACCTGTCACTTTTTTTTGCCGAATGAAGCATTCCTTGCTGCACTGCTTCTGCGTTCGCCATTGTCGTTTTTGCCATTATTGTCACCGGCAACTTCTACTACAATTTTCCGGCCGCCATTCAGATTAACCTTGTTCAATGCTTTAATCACGTCCTGTGCCTGATTTTCTGCTACTTCGAAGAAAGAGAAATTCTGCATCAGGTCTATTCGTCCGATGGTAGTACGTTGCTTCTTCATGTTGCGGTTAATCAGTTCTATGATTTGGTTGGCATAGAAACCGTCTGTCTTTCCTACATTCAGGAATAGACGGGTGTATCCTTTTTCTGCTTTACGCTCTGTCTTTTCACGAGCACTGCCATGATCCTTGCGTTCTTTGGAGCCACGTTCGCTGCGACGGTCATTTGTGCTGGGAATTTCTATTTCCGGAGCGTTACTATAGTATTCCAAGAAGCGGTTAAATTCCATTGACACCACGCGCTTTATCAGATCTTCCTTTGAAAGCCATTCCAGTTTACGATAGATTCCGGGTAGGAGGATTCAATTTCTTCATCGTTTACTTTTACCTTTTCTATGTCATCTATCAATTTAATCAATTGCTGCTCGCAAATTTGTTTACCACTGGGCATCTCACCCATGATAAATTTTTTGTTGATGATTCGTTCTATCTCACGCATCTTGCCTTTTTCGCGCAGGTTGATGATGGCAATAGAAATACCTGTTTTTCCGGCACGTCCTGTACGACCACTACGATGAGTATAGCTTTCTATATCATCGGGCAAGCCATAATTAATGACATGAGTAAGGTCATTTACATCTAGGCCACGGGCTGCTACGTCGGTAGCAACTAAAAGCTGTAAATGGCGTTGGCGGAATTTTTGCATCACTAAGTCGCGCTGGGCTTGTGAGAGCTCACCGTGCAAAGAGTCTGCGTTATAACCGTCTTGTATTAATTTATCTGCAATTTCCTGAGTTTCTTTACGGGTACGACAGAAAATGATGCCATAAATCTGTGGATAATAATCCGCGATACGTTTCAATGCGGCATATTTGTCTTTTAGCGTGTACTAAATAGGCTATGTGATTGACGTTTTTTACTGCCCCTCATTTTTGGTACCGATAGTGATTTCTTTTGCGTCATGCAGATATTTTTTTGGCGATGCGTGAGATTTCCGGACTCATGGTAGCCGAGAACATCAAGGTATTCCGATCTTCAGGAACTTTTTCAAGGATAGCATTTATGCTATCAGTAAATCCCATATTCAGCATTTCATCGGCTTCGTCCATTACTACATCTGTAATTGTTTCTAGTTTGGCAACCTTTCTTTCTATTAGATCAATCAGTCGTCCGGGAGTAGCCACAATAATATGTACGCCTGTTTTCAACATGCGTATTTGGCTTTCGATGGATGAACCACCATATACGGGAAGGATTTTCAGCCCGTCAATGTACTTGGAGTAATCGTTCAGATCGCCTGCAATCTGCAAGCACAATTCGCGTGTGGGGCATAAAATTAGTGCTTGAGGTGCACGGTGTTTTACGTCAACTTTTTGGATAAGCGGCAGACCAAATGCGGCTGTTTTTCCGGTTCCGGTTTGTGCCAGAGCCACTACATCATTGCCGTTTCCCAACAAATACGGTATTACTTCTTCTTGTACCGGCATGGGATTCTCATATCCCATTTCTTTAATCGCTTTTAGTATTTCCGGGGAAACGCCTAACTCTTCAAATGTCTTCATTTATTTTCAAATATCTAATTCGCTGCAAAGATACGGATAATCATGGGATTATATGGTGCTTATGCAATATTTGTTTTTATCAGTAGTGTATTTTTAGGGAATATTGGCTAAAGCGTGTCGGGAAGTGATAAGAAAATTTTAGGTATAAGGTGAAAATACTCTGCCGGTATGGCAATTGAAATGCTTTATCGGTCAGAGTATCCGGATTAAAGATATGAGAATTTTATGGTATCAGAGTGTTTGTATATGTGGCTGTTTATATTATTCACCTTCTTCTCTATATTCTAAAATATCTCCGGGCTGGCAATTTAGTTCCCTGCAAATAGCCTCAAGGGTAGAGAAACGGATGGCTTTCGCTTTCCCGGTTTTCAATATGGAAAGGTTAGCAGGAGTCAGGTCTATCTTCTCGGCTAAATCTCCCAGCGAAATTTTTCGTTTCGCCATCATTACGTCTAAATTTACTATAATTGGCATAGATCAATTCATTTTGGGTTTATTCGGGTTCTCATCTACTGCGCGCCACCAAAGGGTGTGGCGTTGCGTCAGTTTCTTAAAGGCATACAGACAGAAGCAAGTCCATCCAATGTTGATCGATATCCTCACTATTTTGTTGTCCAACAATGGATGTAACACAAGGAAATAGATGAATGAACTTACAAACAGAGTAGCTATCAGGCAAAGTATCAAATAAAAGATGCTTTTTCTTTTTTGAGGGGAAAGTATTTTTTTTCTTTCATGGCATTTTTCTTAAATGGTTAAATCCTGTTCTTCTTTCATTTTTGCCCCGATAGCAAATATCTCGGCAAAAAGAATGGGAATTATCACAGCTACCCAGTCGGGAGAATAACCGGCGTAGCTGATGATTTTGTAGCCCGGCAGACTGATTTGCTCAACTGCTGCGTTTCCTACAATCCATTCGTCAACAGCTATGAGGATTTCCAAGCTTGCACTGGTGTATGCAAACCAACGGAGGCGCCGTACATTGGCAGATGTAAATACTTCGCGGCGTGAGATGGAAATGAGCAACCGGATCAATGAGCAGAAACCGATGAGAAAAAGGAATATTCCGGGTATGGCAAGTCCCATGACAAGGATGTGCCAGGCCGATGGCTTGGCATACGTTTCTATTTCAGTCACTGTGTAGGGGAGTGTCCAGTCCACGCGGTTGTTGCTCAGTGAATCGACAGTAGTTTCAGGTAACGGCTCTACATTCAGTTTGACTGAGTTGCATGATGGGGTATAATGTGGCGTCCAGGCTCATATATTTCCATTGCACTGTTATGTCCATCTTCAAATCCTTTCTTGAAATCTCTCCAATTTTCATCCAATCCTCCAAAGAAGTTTGCAATGATGGCTATAATGGCTATGACACCTAATATTCTGAACTTGTTCATAGTCTGCTCTTGTTTTTTTAAATGGTTAAATCTTGTTCTTCTTTCATCTTCAGTCCGATGGCAAATACTTCGGCTACCAGCAATGAAATGAATCCCAGAATGAGAGTCGCATCGGAAAAAGCAAAGGTATAGGAGAACTCGCATCCGTTGAGTTGCAACACTTGCGAAGCTTCATAATTTCCAATCACGATGGTAGCCAGCGTGCAGATAAACAAAAGTATCAATGCCCATCCTAACTTGCGCAGAAACTTCACATTCTTCCAGCTGAAGATATCACCGCGATTGATATTTCTGATCAAATAAAAGAACTGCAACAGGCAGAAAATTCCCGCTATCACCGAAATGAATGAGGCAATCCTGTTTAGTGCATGGAAGGTATCATTTTCTTTCGTTGGCGCCTCTACCATGCTTATAATCGGTATGATAGATGCCTGTTCTCCTGTCCTGACATTGGTTACACTTCCTGTCTTTTCAAGTAGATCGGTAGGAAGGGTGCAAATCATCTTATAATCGGAAATGTGGATATCCTTTCCTTTTTCTACACTTTCGTATCCGGCTTTAAAGGCACTTGTGAAAGAATGGAACATGATGCTCACTGTCGTTGAGGTGGAAAGGAGCAAGGCGATAAGTACGCAGACGCAAAAGAGGTTGAGTTTTGTTTTCATTGTTACATTTATGCTTGTGTGTTAGTAATTTCAGAGGGTGTTCCCGGCTGTGGCAAATGTTTGTTCAGATAGAAATACATGCCGACTAGGATGATTATGGCGGCTGCCAAAAGGATGTAAGTAGGTGTGGCGCCAATCATATCAACCGTTTTTTTCATTCAACTCTTCTTGGGTTGATGTAGCCATGGCAATGGTAGCCAGGGAGTTATTTAGAAAATGCCCTATCATTCCCGGTATAATGCTTCCTGTGCGGTAATAAAGCCATCCGAATACCAATCCCAGACAGAAGGCGAAAGGTACTTGCGCCGGATTGACATGGATGAGACCGAAAATGAGTGCTGACAGGAGGATTGCCATACCGGGTCTTTTTCCGGTTTGCAGGAAATGCCCTTCAATGGCTCCACGGAACAGCAACTCTTCTACCAGAGGTGCCATGACGGCAATGGCGATGATGCCGAATACATTGCGGCTCATTCCTATGAATGTGTCTTCCACTAGGTTGGGCAGTTCTATGAATTCGCTGGCTACATTGCAGATGAACATGGCTGCTATAATGAAGGGAATACTCAATAAAATGGTTTTTGCAGGTACTTCAGTCCAGCTTGTCTTGTTGAATTGAACGTATTTAAAGTAGATCAGGTGCCAGATCATGGCTATTCCTGCCAGTACCATAACGAGTCCTGTCATAGAGGCTGTATTCTTACCTGCGGCATAAGCCAGATTATCATTTTCTGAAATTTCGTTCATCACTTTAATAATTCCCGCCGGAAGTCCTACCAGGAAGGTGAAAGCTAACTGATAAGCGAAGTAATAAAGTACTAATTTAATTGCGCGTCCCATAATAGAATGTTTATTGGTTTAAAATGGATTTGAATTAAGGGGTAGGACGGACTTCCGCATCCGTCCTGAGGGTATCTGTTTCTTTAAGTAAGCATCCTTGGGTTTCTCCTTGGTGCGATCAAAATCATGGTTGTTTTCATCTGGTTGTCTTTTAAATTTGGTTGATTTGTTTTTAGTTCATCAAGTGAGCAATGGCATGTTTGCATGGAACGTACCAATGGTTCATGAATAGGATAAGAAATGCTAAAATAAGGATAATTGCACTTTTTTGTTGTGCTCTTTGGGCCAGTGGGGTGTTGACAGGAATCTTGGTCAGGACCAGTCTTCCCAAAGCTATTCCCAAAAGCATACCCAAGCCTAATCCTATTTGCGGATATAAAAATCCGACCATCATTCCTATGTACATCCTATGGTTTGCCACAGGCTGGTCGCATTCTTATTTTGGGTTTGTGTTTCATTCAAAGTTTCCATTACTTTTTGTTTTGTGTGTCGGCCAACAAGTTTGCGTTGTTGCCTTCACGGTAAATACTTTCTTGTTTGTTATGGTTGAAAGTGCTCTCTTTGGCGTTCCATTCAGCGTAGTTGAGTTTGATTTCATAGACTCCGGGAGTTACGGTAAGCAGATAGGCCGGCTTCCACAGTTCCCGGTAAGCATCCCAGCGATAAGCTTTTTTCTCAATTACCTGACCATTTTCATCGTGTTTGTACTCATACTTCAGTTTGCGTGTCAATGTTTTGCCGTCTTCATTCAGTGTGTACACGGTTGTGTTTGTGTCATTCTGACCGTAGATGTACTTTGTGTTTCCTGTTTGTGCGTTTGCTGTTGTTGTACAACTCATCATTACTACTGCAATTGCTGCTAAAACTGATTTTAATACTGACTTTTTCATTTTTACTTCGTGTTTTAATGTTTGTGTTTATTCTTTCTTGTTTCTCGATATTCATTTATCGTTTATCGATATGCAAATGTATATCTTATTTTGATACTACAAAAGAAAAACGAAAAAAAAAATATCGAAAAACGATAAAAATATATCTTTTTTCGTGCTTTGTAGGATGGAAGTGTATGAAGAAACAGATTTTATGCAAGAAGTGACTGGTATCGGTGAATTAATTCTTCCGATAGCGTTTGCGTTCACTGGCAGGGGCGATTTTGTCTGCCCTAATACATGGAATGAACTGTTTTCGAGCAGGCAAAACTGACTGTAAACGAAGATGTGTAGAAAGAGTAGTTTGAAAGGGGGGAAGGCTGTACAATGCTCCCTTGTATTTAGAGAAGAATTCTGGCCGTTTTTTCCCGGTCTTTATGCATTTGGGCAATGAGTGCATCTATAGTGTCATATTTTTCTTCAGGGCGAAGATACTTTACGAACTCAATGCGCATTTCTTTGTGGTAGATATTCTCCGAAAAATTGAGGATGTTCACTTCAATACTTAAATTGTTGCCGTTATTGATAGTAGGGCGGTGTCCTATGTTCAACATTCCTGCCCATTTTTTTCCTTCCACATATACATATACTGCATAAACTCCTTCCGAGGGAATTAACTTGTCGCTACAATCCACTTGCAGGTTAGCTGTAGGGAATCCTATTTTTCTGCCTACTTTGTAGCCATCTACCACTGTTCCATCCAGATAGTAGTTATACCCCAGGAATTTGGCAGCCTGACTTACTTCACCTTCTTTTAATAGTTGGCGGATGACTGAAGAGCTGATTTTGCCCTCTTTGTCTGTGTAAGCTCGCGCGCGTACTATATATATGTTCAGTTCCTCACCATAACGGCAATAATCTTCAAAATTTTCACTGCGGTTGTGACCGAAACGATGGTCGTAGCCTATAACTAATGTATGGATATTGAACTTGTTACGTAGCAACTGCATAAACTCTCGAGCCGAAAACAGTGAAAGTTCCTGTGTAAAAGGGAGAAGAAAGCAGTAATCTACTTGCATCGTTTCCAATAATTCGAGTTTCTCTGTTGGTGAAGAAAGTAATTGCGGACGATAAGCGGTTTGTATCACTTGTCTGGGATGTACAGGAAAAGTGATCAATGCAGAATATAACCCATCCTTGGCAGCGACCTCTTTTACTTGATTAATAAGAAAGCGGTGTCCGCGATGCACTCCATCGAAGAAGCCGATAGTGGCAACTGAAGGAGGCAATGTTTGATGGTTTATATCTGATATTATTTTCATTATTCAAAAAGTGAACTTAAATCTTCTCCAATATGGTAATGATAGGACTGTATGCCAAGCGATATTGCTGCCTGGCAATTGATTGCCGAGTCATCTATAAAAAACGTTTCTTCGGGCAAGATGTTTGCTTCTTTCATCATTTGCTCATAAATGTCTTTTTCCGGTTTGGCCTTGTGCATTTCAAAAGACAGAAAAATATCTTCAAAAAAGTCATTTACACGGAATCCCCGATAACAGAACATTTGCTCACAGGCATAATCCCAATGTATCCGGTTGGTATTACTAAGCAGGTAAACCATATAATGTTCGCGTAACTTTAGCAATAAGTCCAGTTTTTTCACGAGGAATATCAAGTAGCATCAGGTTCCACATATCATCAATTTCATGGTCGGACAGGGCTTCGCTGACCTCCTTACGAATGGCTTTCCGGAATTCTTCCGGGCTGATTTCACCCAATTCAAATTGGGAAAAGAAACCTTTTCCCCTGAACTGGCATGCCTGTTTCTCTATATCTTGAAATCCTGCTTTACGAAAAGCATTCAGGCAATTGTCAAAATCCAGATTTATTAATACTCCTCCTAAATCAAAAACGACATTTTTAATCTTACTGTCCATAACTCTTTATGTGCTTTATTCTCTTTTTTAGTCTTTTTTCTGTATTCGTTTTATCCAACGGTAGATTTCACCAATCCACAATACGAATGACGTTCCTGCGATAATATAAACCCAAGTCATGAAATTCATAGGTTCGGTACGGAACACTTTACCTCCGAACTCGACAATCAGAATTTGTCCGACTAAAATAATGATAGCCACACTTAGCATGCCTAATGCATGACGGGAATCCTTGAATACAGAATGGTTGGTCCCGAAAACACTGGCATTAAATAGATTCCAGAATTGCAGCATCACGAAGATCGTGAAGAATTGCGTCAAAGCTTGTCCTACTAAATCTGCTGGCATCTGTTTGATAATGACAATTAATGTCATCAGTATGGCAAGGAAGCAGAAGCCTACACCTAGTATATTTTTACGCATGGCTTTAGTGATGATGAAATCATCGGTCTTGCGTGGCTTTTCATTCATGACGTCTGCACTGGGGGGAATAGATGCTAAGGCCATGGCGGCAAAAGTGTCCATAATAAGATTTACCCAAAGCATTTGTGTTACGGTTAGTGGTAGTTCTGTACCAAAGAAAGCCCCTAATAAAACACTGGCTAATGCGACTACGTTGATAGTCAGCTGGAATACGATGAAACGCTGAATGTTTTTGTAAAGAGAGCGTCCCCACATTACTGCGGTAGCGATACTGTGGAACGAGTCATCCAATAGGGTTATGTCACTTGCTTCCTTGGCTACTGACGTACCGGTTCCCATAGAAAGACCTACTTGAGCGTGATTCAGTGCAGGAGCATCGTTTGTTCCGTCTCCGGTTACTGCTACTACGGCTCCTTTTTTGCTGTAACAGTTGGACCAGACGTTGCTTGTCCATAGGACGCGCACGACTCATTACTTTCAAGTCAAGTACGCGGTCCAGAGCTTCTTCATCGCTTAATGCAGCAAATTCTACCCCTGTTATGCGGTTCCGGTCTGTATCTTCAGGTTTCCATAGCCCTATTTGGCGGGCAATTTCGGTAGCTGTTCCCGGAGTGTCGCCTGTAACAATTTTCACACCGATACCTGCCGACTGACATTTCTGTACGGCTTCCGGTACATCCGGACGAATAGGGTCGCTGATAGCTACGATACCTAGGAAAATCATATTCCCTTCATTGACTAGTTCGGCACAATCGTTACCGGAGTCTTCAGGGATAAATTTATAAGCTAATCCTAAAGTACGCATTGCCTTGTTCTGATAGGCCAGCAGATCGGCATTGTAATGAGCCTGTTCCTCGGAAGAGAGGTTGCATTTTCTCATTACAATTTCGGGGAGCTCCTTTTATATAGAGTACCTTTTTCTGCTGGATAGGTGAATCTACTAATGTAGCCATATACTTACGTTCTGTAGAGAAAGTAAGTTGATTGATAACTTTTGCATTTTCACGTAATTCCAAATAGTTCTTGCCCTGTTCATTCAGCCAAAGCAATAAGGCTATTTCAGTAGGATTACCTACTCCGGATGGTTTCTTGTTTTCTCCTGTTTCTTCAAGGAAAGCTGTGGAGTTGGCACTGATCCCTTCAGCTATTAAATCTGCTTTGGTGGCATCAAGTTTCGCTTCATGTACCTGCATCAGGTTTTGTGTCAATGTACCTGTTTTGTCGGTGCAGATCACAGTAATGGCCCCCATTGTTTCACAAGCATGCATTTTACGTACCAGATTATTGGTTTTCAGCATACGGCGCATATTTAGTGCAAGACTTAAG
>ENA-OPYZ01000045-OPYZ01000045.1-human-gut-metagenome-genome-assembly--contig:-NODE-45-length-11354-cov-0.580565_pt1 | contig 11354 bp, 19 predicted proteins | sample MGYA00242475_ERZ504487 | MGnify/ENA primary metagenome ERZ504487 (study PRJEB26092, sample SAMD00036292) | human gut metagenome | host: Homo sapiens | study: EMG produced TPA metagenomics assembly of... | reverse complement strand
ATATAATATATATAAGTTATATAACATTCGGATTTTTTTGATATATTAAATTATACATACATATTTTAACATCAAAGAAATGGATAAACTGACTTTGGAAGATTCTTTCCGCGAGCTTATTAAACAAAGAAAGTGGTATGTAAATTCCCTACGTTCGCCTATTCAGGCGAAATATGATAAAGCAACCTTTCAAAAAGGGGGCAAAAATTCCTGAAGAACGAATCCGGGACTATTTAGCTGCCGCTGGTTGGAAATGTGTTCAGCCTGAATTATGGGAGAAAAACATAAAAATTACAATATTTAACTACAAAATTTTTGCTGTTTTAAATATTTATTTGAATTTTGCATTCAATATAACGAACCTTTTTTTTAAACTGAAGTTCTCTTTCCTTTTTCAAGATCTATTTGCTACTTCAAAAATTCCGCTTTCTTTCCTTGCAATTTTGACTCTATCACGCAAAGTATCTATAATAGGAATATTCCGATCAATCCCATACATATATAAAATAGGATCGGAAGCATCACCTGATATAACTTTCACTGTCTTGTTGCCAAATACTAATTGCAAGAAATTTTGTTTTTCTGAATAATCAATCACTCTATATAATTCTAAATGTTCCTCTCGCCTTGAGATTATACCATGCCTGAAAATCAGTTCATCCTTAGTAATAATCCACTTTGTAGCAAACAGCGTGTCTATATATGTGTAACACAACATAAGCCAAACGACTAAAAACAGCACCATCAACGCATAGTGTACAGGCATTTCTAAATCCCAATAAATAGCAGAGAACGGGAGTAAAGATGCGACAACAATTATCACAAAATACTTTGAAACCCAATAACCTAGTTTGGGCTTCAGTGTTATAGCCGTTTGGTTATCCATAATCTAGTTCTTTATATTAGTATATTGTATAGACTTTGTATTATTCTCTGAATCCGGAACGGAAACTGTATTTTGATAGACCTCTTTTCCATCCTGATACACTGTCATTTTCAATATAGCACCGGATTTACTTTTGCTAAGAATAATCCCTTGAGCAGAAATAACCTTCACTTCTTTAGAGGTTATATAACTTTCCGTCCGCTAAAATACTCCGTTACAGAACTTTGTTTTAGGTCTGTGTTACTTGTTTCATCTATAATTGATACGTTATCCGGATTAATAATAATAGCTTCAGCTGTATAATCATCCCCTGAAGCCTCTAATACTACCTTATATACAGCAGATGATATTATTAAAAAACAGGATCATCATTCGATCCACCACAAGAAACTAATACTAGAGTAGCACATAACGCAAACAAATGCAGCTTAATTTTTTTTCATCATCTTTATATATTTTAAATTCAGATCCATGTGTATGTAAAGCAAACAAGCCCTTATATTTTTCTTTCTAGAAATTTTCTCTGCTATCAAAATCATAGCTATTGCCGTTGCCATCAACAAGCCCAAATTGATCTGTTTCCACAATAAACAAATCGCTCGTTTCTGATAACTTGCTAAAATCTTTAAAGAACTGAACCTTCATATTCTTCTTATTTAGTCGTAGCTTCATCCTTCCCCAGCACGTTTTCATATCGGGAGCGAGTAAAAACTCGCCAACTCTCTCCTGCCTAGCCTTTAAACTAGGTGGAACAATTGCATACTTGCATTTCAATAGTTTGGCTAACACCTCCGTACTATCTCTATCCTTATACTCCATTTTCTTTTTCTCTATCCATTTTAAATTATCTTTAGCCTTGGCGTAATCAGAGAAAAGCGGTTTTACCAAAGCACGAGGATTCTCCGCTCTTTCTATCATTTGTACCTGTTGAGCAGCTTTACTATCCAAATACAATAAGCTGTCGGAAACTGTAACATCTTTTTCGTCAAGCAACTCTATCAATTCAAACTTAAGATCAGTCCAAGTACCGTTTTCATCGGTTTGAAGCCAATCCGCTATTGCCTTTTCATATTCAGGTGATCCACACGAAGATAAGGCAAACAATAAAAACTATCAATATCCTACTTTTCATATATTAAATTTTTTTATGTTTTCACAAAGATACCTCTTTTTATTCCTTCCATGCCTTATGATTATGATCTTTCGGCATGTTTTTTTTCCTTATTTTTATTGTCCGTTTCTGTCTTATTCTTTACATCTTCCAAGATCGCATTTACTTTTGAAATGATTGAAAGATAATGTTGACTAACTATTTCTTCCATTATATCATACTCTAATTCTTCTTTGCCATCTCCCAAATTTACAGGTTTGGAAAAAGCCGGAATATCCTTATCTATAAACTTACACATATTAAATTGTGTATTAAAATAAGGTGGTTTTCCGCCAGCGACCTTTCCGATGAAGTGACCAACACTTTGCCCGGCAACTTCACGAGCCTTTACTACTTTCTCTTTTTGCAGAGATTCGGTCATGCTTCCAGTACCGGATTCTTGATGTGAGAACGACTCCTGTGCTTCTTTCGTTTCTCCCAAAAGATTTTCTAGATCCTTTGCTGTCTTTTCGTTACCGGTCATTCCATAGGCTTGGCTACCACAAGAAGATCGCAGGATATTTGCACTTTTCTCTCCATAATCCCGGATTGCTTGATTAAAGTCCTGTACGGCTAAGATTGTAGCTACATTGTGTTTACGTGCTGTACCTATAAATACATCTATACCCTGCAAATTTACCGTTGGAAATTCATCCACCATAAAAACGCTCTTTTGTTTGCCGGGATTATTCATTTGCGACATGACAACGCTAGCGATACAACTAACAGGGGGAGATACAGCTTCTTTAATTGAAGGAGCATTGCCTATACACAGTAATGTAGGATGATCCGGATTAGTTATATCTAGTGAATATTCTTCTTCCGGAAGTGGTGATAGAACCCAAAATATGTATTTATTGTTAAGCAAAACAAGCGGAGTCTGTGCGGAAGATACCGCACCAGCGGTCTGCTGTTGTGCGCCTAAACGCCATGCGGTTAACATGGAAGACATGTTTAGCGCAATTTCCGCATCCTCAGAGAGCCATTTAAAAGACCAGATCACTATCTGATAATGCAAAAGCGATTACATGGGGTAAAGTTCCTATTCCCTTTGCCCGTTCTTTGTAACATTTATAAGCAATTGAATATACATAGTTAATCGCATTGTTCGCCCAGAAATCAGTTTTTTCCTTCCATGAACTTTCAAGGTTTTTCATTAAGGTAGTAGCGATATTACGAATAAACAAGGATTCGCTTCCTTTAGGGACATATTTTTCCGAAAGTACATTAACACGAACCGTCCGGGACATGTCTACAAAATTTATGAAAGCAAATGCTGGTGTAGGTACATTCTTTCTCTTAAAATATTCTAATACTACCGTATGCGATCCGGGACAAAATAGGTGAACCCGGTTTAGTAGGATCTCCTTCCCAATCATATACAAATCCGGCATAGTTACGCTCTGCACATTGATAGATGATACCTTTAGTCCAGCTTTCCGATTTTCCAGATCCCGGACCACCATCAATATAAAGATTTTGTTGTGGCTTATGGATTCTAAGATTTCCTCTACTGTTTCAAAATCAAAATAAAACTCTGATTTTTCATGTGATATACCAAAGATAGATTTATCAGATACCACATGCCGTTTAAGGTAAAAACCGGCTGTTTGGATAACTAGTATTGTAAATCCTATAAATACTATCGGAAAAACTAATAAATTGTACCATGATAGAACATTACTGAAGCCGAATATTAGGGCTATTGCTAAGACTAATGTAGTGGCAGTATATACATATTTCAAGGATTCATCTCTTCTCTTTTGTACAGGGAATAGGAAAGCCAACCCAGCTAGTAATACCACATATAGGAATCGAAACATAATAGCTTTGCGTAAAAACTTTCCCAACTGCAATAATACAGCTGGGCTTGGTGAACAAAGATCATTCACCAAAACCCACTGAAAGATTATCACGCCCCCGATTATTACGGAAAGCAATATAAAGACAAATGATAATTCCTTCTTTGCTGGTTCCATTATTCTTTATTCTTGCTAGAGAGTAATTGAACCTTATCTACACTCATAGTTACTGAAGGGACTGTATCACCAGTATCACGCTTAAAGATACCGACAGTGATTTCCCCGTACACATGAACCATAGTTCCTATTTTTAAAAACTCCGCAACCTTTGTTTCGTAATTTAAGAAACAACAGATCCACAACGTTTTTTTCTTCGTTTCCCTCTCTATATTTAGTGGAAACATTGAATGAATAACCTTTCTGTGTTTTCTTGGCATCTGATCCAAGATAACCCGTAACATGACCTATAAACATACGCTAAAAATTTAAAGATAATTGTTTGACTTCATTTTTATTTTTTGATTCGGAGAATTGTAGGGAAGGAGTAGGATCATCCAACTTTATATTAAATATATTCTGTGCGGCAATATATATTTTCGGATCTGCATCCTTTAACGCATCAAGTTCCTTTGCAGACAGTATATCCCTGCTCCTTTTAGGTTAACCAATTCCTTAAACGAACCGGCTAGTGCAGCAGCTAGAGCTATATTAAAAAGCTGGTGATAATTTTTCATCATTCCGGGTTTCAGAAAAATCCTTGCTATCATCTACTTTTTTATTCTCTATATGCTTGCATTCTTCCTGTTGCTTTTCCTGTTCTTCCTTCTTCAATAACTCATACTTGCAGACTTCATTCAAAATCATAGTGCTAGCCTTACCTACATCAGTTAATACGGAATAGAGGAATTTAGGTTCTTTTTTGATCGCTCCGAGCCAGTTTTTTAAATACTGTGCGTTTTCTTCCCTGATTCCGGAAACGATACCTAGAGAACGGCAAGAAACAGCAGCGGTAAATTCTGCGATTAATTCTTCTTTTGCATATTTGGGATCACCAAACATGTTTTTCATTTTCACGTCCTAAACGGGTATCTATACCGGTTGAATGTGCCATCTCATGTAACAATGTGCTATAAAATCCTTCTCCTGTATAGAATTGACCTTTAAGGGGTAAATATATCTTATCCTCTGAAGGACGAAAAAAAAGCCTTGTCAGAGAAAGAAGAAATAATAGGACATAACCATGTACCGTGTTTTATCATGTGATCCAATTCCGGCGATGAAAACATTCCCTGCTCATCTTTCAATTTAGGACAACTAAATTTATCCTTCAATGCCTTCCATTGTTCCGGATATACTTCCGCAAAGTTTGTTTGATCAACATTGAACACGTGATAAGGTTTAGTATAAGGAATAACGGTATATTCTTTCTGCTCTTCCTTAGTCAAAGCCTTATAATCATCCATCGAAATTTTATTCCCCTTATCGTCTTTAATCATAAAATTCCAAAATAGAACAGGAAAAGCCGATGCTCCTTTGTTTATGTGAAGCCCTTGTTTCTTTGCTTGCGGAAAAGTCATATATACAGGTGTCTGGAAACTACGTTCCTCTTGAAGAAGAAAAAGCATGAAGGAATTGATTCCATTATAAACACGCCCATCAATATTTTGTGGTAATCCATATCCTGTCGTTGTAAACCAAGGTTTATGCCAATCCGCATCGACTTCCGTAAGTTTCTTAACCATAAGATCCGCAAATTTTTGCAGAGCCTTATCATTTGCCTGACCATCCATGACTTATTGATAAAGGTGTTCATTTTCATATTTTAGCAACCATTCAGCAGCGTTTTCCGCATTCGGGCTAACTCCTTCAGCTTGCATATCCGCAACGTAGAGAGCCGCTAAATCTTCTTGAGCTAATAAAAATTCCAGATCATTAATTTTTCCTGATTGGCATTTTGCAACTAAATCATCGTAATCTTCCATTTTGACAAATATTTATAGTAATCAATCACTCTTTAAAACTCCTAAAGCGCACACCTTTAACAGGCATGACAAAATCATTATCTTCTAGAGAACCAACCTTTTTTAAGACCGAATCAAAATTCACTAACAAATCTGCCGAAGATAGAGTCGTATCATATTCTTCGTTAACAAATACATAGAAAAACTCCTTAGTATAGAATCGACCAAGAAATACTTCTAAAGAGCTTTTAATCCCAACATATTCCCCATCTACCCTTAAAGTACGAGAATCCTCCAAACATCTTATAAAGATTTCGGTTTCCCTATCTCGCTTTAACATTTCCAACAAAATAGTTATGTCTGTATGACAAACAGTGCCTATAATATAAGCCAGATTGCAATATTCCTTCGGGAAATGTTTACAATAATAATATATTGTTGCCGCAAAGATATTTTCAGCTGCCATAGTGAAGAAAATATAATCATCCCATCTATGATTGTCCCGGAACTGTATCTCTGCTCTTACCACTGACAAGAATATATCTTTGGCTATATTCATAGCCTTGGAAACACTATTAATCTTCTCTTTATCAATAGGATTTTCAAAATAGAAATCCTCATTCCAATCAATGGAACGCAATCTATAACTAAGGCTATAATTCTTAGCAGGAGTTATGATTGATGTTTTTTCTTTTTTATCACTAAATATACTCATATATACTCTAATTAAAAAATTGATTGTTTTCCTTGTCACAAAATGTGGAATACAGTCCATGACCTAGCATGTTTTTTTAACCCAGATTTTTCCATATTCGTCTATCCCTTTCCATAAATATAAATTTTATAAATCCGAGAACATTTTATTCACCGTATTAGCGAGAGGACGCTTTAGATCTTTTTCTGCACTTTGTTGACCTTGTGCTAGCTTAACATCTCCGAGCGTATTAGCAGAGCCTTTCAAATTAAATATCTTCTGAACGGCTATCATCGTATTGCCAGATGCGGTTTCATTCAAAGATTGAATCAACTCTTTGGAAGGTTGATAGCCTTGTTCCTTCAGTTGTGACATCTTTACAAAATCGCCTTTCTCTACTGCTTCTTTAAATTCTTTATCTAGTTCCGGAGAAACCTTAGCACTAGCAGGATCAGCATTAAGCTCTACCTTTGCTTCTTTGGATTCTTCCTTTGCTTGTGTTACTTCTTCCGCTTTTTTGCACTTCAGGTTTCATCCCAAATAGTTTTTCTATAACGATAGCTTGCGTCTGATCAATCTTTGTATCTTGTCCCAAACCTCTAATAACTTCCTCTGAAGGCTTGTAACCTTCCTCTTTCAAACTAGCCATTTTTTCATAGTCATTCTTGACAACGGCTTCTCTTAACTCCTTGTCAAGATCTCGATCAGGAACAGGATCCTTACCCGTTACTTTCTCCTGATATTGTTCCCGGATCTTCTCAACTTTAAAGCCTTCTTCTTTCAATTCCTTTTCAGTTGTACCTTTGGCGATTATTCCTTCTTTTTCTAACATATCCCCAGCCTTTAACCTGATGCGTGCTTCAAGATCATAATTATAGTTTTTATCCGGATTTTCATCTTTCAGATAAGATAGGTATTCCTTATGTTCTGTGGCAAAATGGCTGTTTATTAATTGCTCATACCTTTTTATCCTTCAACTCGTCTATATCGATTTTTCCGGTACGCTGCATATCCTTTAGCTTATCATTAAGAAATTCTTTATCCTTTGCCATTTCTCTTGCCTGTAAAATCTGCTGTGCCTTTGTTTCCGATATTTTCTGGATGTTTGAGAAAGCATATCCTTTCTTATCCGGAAGCATAGCTATATCTGTGATTATGTAACCTTCAGGAGTGTGGATCATTTTGTTATCTAAAGAATGACCATTCGCTAAGAGAAACTTATCTGCTGCGGTCAATTCGTAATCCCCAATTTTAGCAGGAACAGACAATTCTTTTTCCGAACGTACCACCACAGCGTTGAGATCCTTATCTACCTGAAGAAGTATATCTCCTTTTTTTGTTGACAAGACTATCACATTGCCATCAAGTAGATCTTGCTTCTGTTGCTTCGATAATTTCTTTCCGTAAATGCGATCCGGTATGGTTAACGCTTCCTTCCTATATATAATAGAAATACCGTGTTCATGCAACCGAACTTTAGCTGGTTTACCATTGATATCCATTAATCCGGATAATACACCCTTCTCTAACTTTGTGCCTTTCCCGTCTAACGAGTAACCATTTTGCAAAGCATACTCATATAGTTCTTTTCCGGTATAGCAGATTTTATTTTTTATGATCGATCACAGTAAAACGATCTTTGGCATCATTTTTTTAGATCACCCCAGTTAACAATATCAACCCCTTCATTTTTTAATACGCTTTTATAGTCGGGAGATAAAGCCTGATCCCGATTAAAGAACTGGCAAACACGATCCATAGAAGCCTTTTCCGCAGATAAATCCGGTTCTCGCTTTGTGTGTGAACGTATCTTATCCATATCGATACGAAATACTTCGTCATTCCGGGTAAAAAGCAAAGAACCCTTGTTATAGGCTTCTTTGTAACCTAAACTTTCCGCAATCGCCCTAAATTGACCGACATTATTATATTGATATTCTGTTAGAACCTCTTGTAGTTTCATGACAATTATTTTAATAATTCAGCGGACAATATATATTCATTCAATATAGATAATTTCATATGCCTTCCCCCACCCCTTTCAAACATTTCGATCTCAAAAACCTTATCATCCGGGATAGTGAACTTATTGAATGCTAGGACAAAGCGATTTTGGCTTTTGCCCAATATCTTTTTATCAAAGTCTTTTTGTTCTACCGGATCATACGGAACTTCCTGCTGGATAGAGTTCTTAACCTTCTTCTGATCACGAAGGAAGCATTTAATAAAATCAACGTCATAATCTATATTTGAGAAGTTTTTTATATCAAATACAAAAAACATGAAATCATCTTTTACATATAGGTTTGCAAGGGACATCTCAAACTTATTTTTTTATAACTCCCAAGCTGAAGATATTACGCTTTTTATAGTGCAGTTTATTGATAAGATTATCCATCTCTATGCTATTCACATCAATGTGCGCAATATATTTGCGACCATCGTCAAAGTTGTAAGAGTAAGTAAGAGCATTGTCTTTAAACAAGGTAATTTCATAGGTATTCAGATCTTTATCGATAACAAACAGATTAGAAGGTTCAAAGGCATCAAAAGTTGTACCAACTTTAACCATATTATTATAATACTCAACCCCGAAAACTTCTTCATTTCCTTGTTTCAGATATAACACATCTGCTGGAAAAAACATTTCTGTAGTATTGTTATTATTGACTATTACGTTATAACAACGTGATCTATCCACATCACCGGCATATACGATATTTCCGCAGTGATCCGTCATTCCCGGTAACAGATAGGATATTTTATAAGAATAGACATTCCCGTTTGTACAAACTATGATAAGGTTTGTCGTTCCTGAAAAATCTTCTTCCTGTGCCGTTATGCGGACAACATTAGGAACATTATCCACCCGTTCCACTTTTACATAATCTTCACGACCATACGAAATGTCACTTACTTGTGCAGGAAGTACTATATGTTTCGTTTTATCAAACGAAACATAATGTTTGGGAGTCCAGTTCTTTTTTTTCCTGTGCAGAAATGGAGAATGGAACACAAAACATGATTAATATAAAAAGCAATGTTTTCATTTTACAAAACCAATAAAAATATTTATAATCCAAAGCAGAACGAAACAAGATATTAAACTATACATCAGTACTTTCATTTCTGCTATCTTTTTCCCTTTAGAGCGTTCTATAAAGAACCTATAAGCCAAAAATACAGTAGCTACAGCTACCATAAAATTAAGTATATCAATTATCATTATATGCTTCGATTAGTTGGGTTAAAGGGTTCTTTTTCTTTGGTTCATTCTGCTGCATCTGCATTTCTCTATACAGACGTTCTATTTCAGCGTTCTTCTTCCTCTCTCTTTTTTCTGTCCTCATTAGTTTCTTCCTTGATATACATATTATAGTTAGCTTTTAAATGAACCTTTACTTGAGAAAGGCTTTGATTTAAAATTTGTCTAGTAACCTGTGTAGTGGCTGTGATCGCACTAGTTACCTCACTTGTTACTGTGCCAATAGAAGAAATCGGAAGCTGCACGCCTTGAAGCAAGCCCTGTTCCATTTTTCGAGCAGCTTCAGCTTTCATGTTATTGGGTAAATTCAATCCCTCAATCGCATCAGAATCATAAATAGTAAAAGCGACAGGACTTATATATTTTCCATATCGTATGTTCTCTACCGTAATTTTCAAACGAGTAGAGCCGACACTAGCATTTCCGTAGAAGATCGTATTTGCAGGGATCTCAACGCCACCAACCCATAAAGGCTCTAACAAGCGCATCCGGACAGCACTTCCACTAACAATGGTCTGATCTCCATAAATAGCAGCCTTGATAAGATTGACTTTTTGGTCAATAGTAAACTGTGACCGGCGACGCCGTTTTCCATTTTCCACTATAAAAGTCGGCTTTGAAGCTTTCTCAACTTTAGGAACAGAATCATTTACTTTCGGAAAAATATTCTCTTGAGATTTCTCTATATCTTTTCCTGATGCTTGATCCCGATATTTCTTTCTCATTTCATCCCGGAATCTTGCATTTTCTTCTAGCTCTTTGCGTATTCTTTCCTCTTTCTTTGCTTCCTTGACTATCTGATTAAAGGTTTCTTGATCCTCAATATCATTTAGTTGTTGGCGCATTTTTTCAGAAAATGCACTGCTAGATTTTTTTCCTCGCTCCTTGTATTCGCTAGTAACTTCGTCCAATGGATCTTTCTTCATTTTCTCAATACGAGCTTTCATTTTCTCGTTGTATTCGTCTTCGGATGTCTGCATTTCAAAATAGAAATCGCTTCCTTTTACTTGTGATTTTTCCAATTCACGTTTCTTACGAGCAGCTTCTTCTTGTTCACGTTTATAAGCATCTACCTTATTAGCGATCTTCTTTTCTCCTTCTGTGTCCGGTTCAAGAAAAGCCTGATTCACTTCTTCTGTATTGGATGCAGATTCAGCCGGTTTTTCTTTTTTACCAAAGAAAACTATTACAAACAGTACGCCCAAAAGCAGAGGTACTAACATTAACAATTTGTTTTTGTCCTTCAACGCTTCTTTTAAAAAGTTTCCCATAGCTCCATTATTTTAATTTTTCTTCATCTGTTATTTCTCGTGGTTCCGAATATCGAACTTCCCAGCTTTCGATTTTAACACCGTGAGAGTTTTCACGTGATCGAGATACATCATATAGAGTAAAGTTCACTGAAATATCACGTGCTACGCTCCCCCTAGCACGATAGCCGGTTTGCGTAAACAGTATATCCCCCGGATATCGGAACTGTTTGCATATTGATATGTATATCCTTGATTATAACTCCATAGCGTATATTTTTTCTGAATCAAAGAATTAAGCATATTAATATCGTTATATTCGTTGTAAAGCTCTTTTTCCTCTATT
>ENA-OPYZ01000044-OPYZ01000044.1-human-gut-metagenome-genome-assembly--contig:-NODE-44-length-11379-cov-1.020885_pt1 | contig 11379 bp, 10 predicted proteins | sample MGYA00242475_ERZ504487 | MGnify/ENA primary metagenome ERZ504487 (study PRJEB26092, sample SAMD00036292) | human gut metagenome | host: Homo sapiens | study: EMG produced TPA metagenomics assembly of... | reverse complement strand
TGGAAAGGCTGGTGACCGCTTTTGAGGACTCGGTCAGGAACCGCATCCGTAACCATGAAATGGCAGCCTACAAGGACAGTCTGGCGCACCGGCTGTTCAGGGAGGCACAGGAAATCAGGAAGCAACTGGACAATCCCAATTCAAAATGACTGCACTATGGCAACAATCAGAACCAAATTCAGGTCCTCGTCCGCGGAAGGCAGGGAGGGCGCACTGTATTATCAGGTGATTCATAACCGTGTGGTCAGGCAGATCAGTACCGGATACAAACTTTTTCGCTTCGGAATGGGACCAACGTTCCGAAGCGGTCATTCCCTGTCAACACCCTGCAGGGATGGAACGGGACAATTATCTTCTATCGGTAGGGGAACGGATAAGACGGGACAAAATCCGACTGGAAAAGGCTATCAGGACATTAAGCCAATCCGGTCCGTTTACAGCGGATGATATCGTCATACGTTTCCATGACAGCGGACAAGAACCTTCGTTTAACGACTATATCCGGCAACAGATAGTAAGGCTGAAACGTTTGGGAAAGATACGGACCTCTGAAACCTATACAGCCGCGCTCAAAAGTTTCAGCAGTTTTATGAAAGGTAGCGATATACTGTTTGGCGAACTTAGCTCTGACTTGCTCATGGAATACGAGGCTTATCTGAAAAACAGGGGGAACTCACCCAATACAATCTCGTTCTACATGCGCATTCTGAAAGCGGTCTACAACCGTGCGGTGGAGAACGGACTGACCGGACAGCGGAACCTGTTCAAGTCTGTTTATACAGGTGTGGAAAAGACCTTGAAACGGGCCATTCATTTAAATGATATCAGGCGTATCAAAAGACTGGACTTGTCCCTGAAACCCCACCTTGATTTCGCACGTGACATGTTCCTGTTCTGCTTTTACACACGGGGGATGTCCTTTGTGGACATGGCTTATCTGAAAAAGGGAGACATTGCGAACGGAATCCTGACTTACCGCAGGAAAAAGACCGGACAACAGCTGTTCATCCGATGGGAAAAGTGTATGCAGGAGATCATCAAACTTTTTTTGTTTATCGGTTCAAGATTTCAAAGTTGTTCATTAATTGCTTTGTTGGTTATATCCAGAGTATTATTTGTAAGAGACTCTACGAATAAATGATGATAAGACCAGTTAGTTTATCGCTTGTTTTATAATTTCATTGCGATATTCGTTCGGTGTGCAACCTTCCATCTTCTTGAACCAACGTGTGAAATGTTGCGGGTATTGGAAACCCATTTCATCTGAGATTTGACTGATACTTTTTTGCGTGTTCATGATGCGCTCTTTGGCTATATCCATAATTTTTTGCTGGATATGCTTGATTGCTGACATACCGGTTTCCTTTTTTACCAGGTCACTGAAATAATTGGTGGAAAGACACAGTTGGTCAGCGCAATACTGTACCGTCGGAATACCTTTACTCGTTGGCAAGGCAGAATGATAGTAATTATTGAGTAACAATTCAAAACGCGCCAACAAATCGTTGTTGGCATTTTCCCTTGTAATGAACTGGCGGTCATAAAAGCGGATGCAGCGGTCAAGGAGAAGCTTCATGGTATCAATAATCAAAGAACGGCTGTGCTTGTCAATAGGATGCCTCAATTCTTCTGCTACATTGTTTATACATTCAATGACTACTTTGCGCTCCTGTTCTGACAGGTGCAGTGCTTCGTTGGCATTATATGAGAAATAAGAATACTCTTTTATTATATGTGCAAGGGAAGTACCGCGCAATAGTTCGGGATGGAACATCAGGGCCCATCCGGCCGGCTGGTGCAGACTGCCATCATCGTCAGAACCCATTACCTGCCCCGGAGCGATAAACAGCATGGAGCCTTTTTCATAGTCATAGAGGCTCCGTCCATAATTCATCGTACCGCAGTCAGTATCTTTCAGCAACACAGCATAAATGTTGTACAGTTTCTTTGAGTGTCTGATGGGCTGCACCTCGTAACAATTCACAACGCTGACCAACGGGTGCAGAGCTTCGACTTCGAAAAGGTCGCAGTACTGCTGAACTGTATCTATTCTTGTTATATCTCCCATAACCCATTCCTTTTGTTTTTTACAAAAATAAGTATTTATATTGACATTGCTGTCTGAGGAACAGCTGTTTCTTTTCTATCCCTTATTTATTTTATTCCATGACGACAAAGTTAGTTCATTCAATCAACGAACATATAACCCTAATCACAGACTGTCTTACCATTTTCACAGATAACATTTAACCCGGTCCAAGCCCGATGAAAGTGGTAATTTTATCAGTGATTGAGGTCTAATCTTCAGTATGTGAATGCTGTAATTTTGCAAGTGAAACCAAAAAGGTAAATAAGATGAAACCAAAAAGCTTTATTTGTCATGTTAATCTTATGGCTTAGCTTCACTACGATTCAAGCGCGGTCAACCGAAGATGTCCCGGATAAGGGAACTTATGCAAAATTTCTGTTGGTAGGATGTTATATGAAGCCAGACGAAGAAGGTGTCAGAATGTACCGGTTTGACGGACAAACTGCCGATGTCGACTATCCGTGTGGGCTGAGAGGGATTTCAAATCCTGCTTTCCTTACATCTGATAGCACTGGTAATCGAATTTATGCCATAGGCGATGATGAAGGGAAAAGTTCGACTGCCAATGCTTTGCTTTTTGATAAGGAAAGTGGTCTGCTGTCTCTGCTTAACTCGCAATCTACAGACGGTGAACTTCCTATTTATATTACTCTCAGTCCAAAGGAATACTTTGTTCTGACAGCAAATTATAAGGGTGGCAGCATCACGGTATTCTCACAGGATAAGAAAGGAAAGTTGCAACGTGATACAAAAATAATTCGTTTTGCTGGAAATGGGCCGAATAAAAAAAAGGCAGGAACAATCGCATCTGCATTGCGTGACCTTTACACCTGATGGCAAATTCCTTCTTGCTACCGATTTGGGAACAGATTGTATCTATCTGTTTCCGATAGGCAAACGACCGGAAGCAGGTAAGGCTCATTCTCTGTTGGATGAATCAAGAGTAGTCCGCATACAGATGGATTCCGGCTCAGGACCTCGACATATATGTTTTCACCCGAATGGCAGATTTGCTTATCTCATCAGTGAACTCTCGGGTAAAATAACTGTATTCTCCTATAATGAAGGCAAGTTGGAACGTTTACAAACAATTGTCTGCGACCCTTTCGTTGCAGAGGGAAATGCAGATATCCATGTTTCATCCGATGGCAAATTCCTCTATGCTTCCAAGCACTTGAAAGAAGATGGCATAATTGTTTATTCCATTGATTCCCAAAAAGGAACATTGGTTCAAATAGGATTTCAGCCAACAGGTCTTTATCCGCGAAGTTTTGCCATCTCTCCGGATGGTTGCTATTTGGCAGTGGTTTGCAGGGATGCCAACTGCATACAGATATTCGAAAGAAACCGAAATACGGGGTTACTGAAGAATACGGGAAAAAATATCCGACTGGAAAGACCGGCGTTTGTCAAGTTCTTATAAATTCATCACTAAACAGAAAGCAATATGAACAAGTTAATTACAACCATCGCCTGCCTGATATGCTGTATCGTTTATACGCAGGCACAAAACAAGGACAATATGTTAAGCAAGAAAGAACAAAGTATTGCCGCCATCAGTATGTATGCCGCACGTGGCAATCAGGACAGCCTCAAAGTGATCCTTGCCAGAGGACTTGACTGTGGGCTGACCGTGAGCGAAGAAAAAAGAAGTACTTACCCAGCTCTATGCCTATTGCGGCTTTCCACGCAGCATGGGTGCATTGGTTACGCTGATGAATCTCACCAAAGAGCGTGCAGCACAAGGCATAAAGGATGAAGCCGGACGGGAGCCTTCTCCGGTAAAGAGTTCGGATATGTTTGTTGTCGGTGGACAAAACCAGCTGAAACTGTTCGGTCGTCCGGCACTAGGAGAAGTGCTGACATTTGCTCCGGCATTGGACCAATTTCTGAAAGCTCATCTGTTCGGTGACATATTCAGCCGTGACAATCTCGACTGGCGTACCCGTGAACTGTCTACTGTGGCTGCCTTGTCGGTGTTGGACGGCGTGAAGAATGAGTTGAATACTCACATTGCCCATGCCAAGCACAACGGCGTGACACAGGCTCAGATAGACGAAGTACTTATCATGGCGGCACGCTGTCGGAACGGAATGGTGCTTTCTGAATCCGATGAACCGGCAAAGACTTTTCAAACAGATCCGACAATTACTGTCCGTAAGGTCTTTTATAAAAACAGGTATGATATCATGCTTTGCGCCGAAATGTACCTCCCGAAGGATTTCAATGAAGCGCAACACTATGCAGCCTCATCATCGGACACCCGTTCGGGGCTGTGAAAGAACAGTGTAGCGGACTCTATGCACAGGAAATGGCACGGCGAGGCTACGTGACTCTGGCTTTTGATGCTTCCTATCAAGGCGAAAGTGGAGGAGAACCGCGTCACACGGTATCGCCCGACGCATTGGTGGAAGACTTCAGTGCTTCTGTAGACTGGCTCGGACTACAACCGTTTATTGACCGCAACCGTATCGGTGTGATTGGCATCTGCGGAAGCGGCGGGTTCTCTGTCTGTGCGGCTTCTCTCGACCCCCGCATCAAGGCATTGGCAACCGTGAGCATGTATGATATGGGGGCGTGCCACCCGTAACGGTTTGGGGGATTCGATGACGGATGAACAAAGACGCAAACTGTTGGATGAAGTTGCCGAACAACGTTGGAAGGAAGCAGAAACGGGAGAAGCACGTATCCGCTTTGGCACACCGGAGAAACTGCTGGGAAATGCCAATGCCGTGCAGAAGGAGTTTTTCGATTACTATCGCAACCCCTTGCGTGGCTATCATCCGCGCTATCAAGGTATACGCTTTACCAGTCAGGCGGCATTGATGAACTTCTATCCGTTTGCCATGATTAAAGAGATTTCACCACGCCCCGTGCTATTCATTGCAGGCGAGCATGCACATTCGCGCTATTTCAGTGAGGATGCCTATCAAGAAGCCAGCGAACCGAAAGAACTGTATATCGTTCCCGGAGCCAATCATGTAGACTTGTATGACCGGATGGATAAGATACCGTTCGAAAAAATTTCGGAATTCTTCTGGTATGCTTTGCGGTAATTCAGATGAAAATGGTAATGCTATCCGTGATTATGATACAGCAAAGCGAATACGCAGGAGGGTAACTTTGCAACAGAAACAATTTAAAGATTATAGTATTTGCAACCAGTTATTACTCAATATTTTGTGAGTTATAAGTCAGAAATATGGGCATAACCTTTAGGGGTACATTCTAAAAGGTGAAGATTTAACATTTTTATTATTTCTTGACATTCAAAGAGCGGTGGTAGAGGGTATTTTCCCTCTTTTCGGTACTTTATTGATGGTTCGATGTTCCCATCTTTCCACATTGCTTGGCTCGTTCGCACAAGCCACTACAAAGGTACTACAATTTCCAATAAAGGCAAGAGGACAGCAATTCAAATCTATTATTTTTGAGGGAGTGAAATCTGCCGCTTGCCAAATTTCTCTCTGTCGAAAATAATAGTCCTCTGAAAAGAATGAAAACAGCATTGATAAAATTGCCTTATTAAGGGGGCTATGCTGTTTTATGCTATTATTTCGTCAGTCGTTTATCTCCGTTGCCAGATGCAGTTTTCAGCCAAGCCAATGAATAAGAAAAGGTTTTGGAGCTGTTTACTCTCCAACGGAGGACGAAACTGCTCCAAATGGTTTACCGCTTGAACTTTTCGTTTTCTAAAAGAGGTTTGGCAACCTTTGCATCCGACAAAAGGAGATAAATGACCAGATATATAACAGTAGTATTACATTAAGGTAAAGAACAACCATGGTATAGTATTATTGCAATTTAACTATTTAAAGTTTGTTTATAATCAAATCATTTAAAGATTTTTGTCCTTCTATGATTTTTTTGTATTTGATAAATGTCGTAATTAAATAAAAAATATCACGCATAATGACTTTTTCTTTTTTCTAAATTTCTTCAAATGACAAATTATTGTTACCTTTGTAATGTAATGTAGTTAATGGTTGCGCTTATAAAGTCCTTGGAAAGGATTTATGTATAAAAGAGGTAGATGTTTACTCTGTTCTTGCTTGGATTATCAGCATCACTGATATGAAATAACAAAAAAAAATATACAATGGCTAAGCGGACGGACAGGCAGGGAAATAGTACAGATTCCCAATCCCCCTCTTTATAATACATTGCGTATAAGATTTATTAACTGTCTGGTCTGGGGAATCTACAGAGATTTAACGAATCAAGATGGGAAGAGTCAGTCTTTGTCTTGTCATAATGTTCTTCATCTGTAGTGCTCAAAAAATTGATGCACAAGTACAGAATATCAGAGAGAAACAAGATACCATTTCGGCGACTAAATCATTAGAGCATATCAGGCCCGAGAATATCAAGAAGGGACCATTGAATAATGCTTTGGATGTATTGAGTGGTCAGTCTGCCGGTGTGAACGTCACCACTAATGGGACTGACAGGCTCGCTATGCTGAATAGTATCCGTGTGCGTGGTACCACATCCATTATGGGTGGCAATGACCCGTTAGTAATTATTGACGGAGTGACATCTGACATCGCTACGCTATCTACCATATATCCCGCAGACATCGAGAGTTTCACTATTTTGAAGAATGCTACCGAAACGGCAATGTACGGTTCCCGTGGTGCTTCAGGTGTAATTGAGATTAAGACCAAGAAAGGAACGGGGCGAGGTTTCGAAATATCATATGATGGCAACTACGGATTCGAGTCAATGTATAAACATCTGCAAATGCTCAACGGCCCGGAGTATATAGCTACAGCAGAGGCACTTGGATTAGATTACAATAATGGTGGCTACAACACCAATTTTCACGATGTAATTACTCGTACGGGCTTGATACATCAGCATCACTTGGCTTTTAGCGGTGGTTCGGAAAACTCAAACTATCGAGCATCGTTCGGTTTTATGGATCATAATACAATTGTCAAAGTTAACGATTACCGAAATTTAGTGGTAAAACTTGATGCTACACAAAAGGCTTTCGATGGTCGCTTAGTTGGCGATTTTGGTGTATATGGCTACTCGTCAAAGATACACGACATTTTCGATACACGAATGCTGTTTTACTCGGCAGCTGCACAGAATCCTACATATCCAGCAGGAACTGATGTTAATGGCAACTGGGTGAAGAACTCGGCTGCATCACACATCAACCACCCCGGAGCACTCCTCTATGAGAAAAATGACTCCGAAGAACGGAATTTCAATACACATTTGGGGCTGAAATTTAATATCCTTGACAATTTGATATTGTCGGCTTTCGGCTCTTATTCATATTCATCTACGGGAAATGCTCAATTTTGTCCTACATGGGTGTGGGCGCAAGGCAATGTTTATCGTGGAGAGTTCAAGGGTGAAGACTACTTTACAAATGTGTCCCTCTCATATAACAATGCTTGGGGAGACTCACACCTTGATGCTGTTGTTGGCGCAGAATATCTTAAACAGGTAAGGACTGGTTTATGGGTGCAGGCAAAAGGAATAACAACAAATGATTTCTCCTATAATAACATCGGAGCAACATCATCGCGTCCTTTCGGTGGTACGAGCAGTAGCTATGAAGACCCGTCACTTGCTTCAATAATGGGTAGTGTCACATATAGTTACAAGGATAGATATTCTATTGCGGCAGCACTCCGTGGAGATGGCTCTTCAATGGTAAGCGATAACAATACTTTCGGATTCTTCCCATCAGTATCACTGGGTTGGGATGTAAAAAAAAGAAGGCTTCCTCTCTGATACTGACTTTATAACAATGTTGAAACTAAGAACCGGATATGGTCGGTCAGGAAATCTTGGAGGTATAACATCCTATACAACACTTAATACCGTAAAGGAGAATGGTATCGTATCCATCAACGGTGCACCTACCGTAACAATGGGAAGTATACGCAACACGAATCCGGACCTTAAGTGGGAGACTCGTTCAACATTTAATATCGGTTTTGACTTAGGTATATGGGATAATCGGTTGATGCTTACCTCGGAATTATATTACTCAAAGACAACTGATATGCTCTATGAGTATGATGTTCCCGTTCCGACCTTTGCGTTCGATAAACTGATGGCAAATATCGGCTCGATGTCTAACCAGGGTGTCGAACTAGGAATCTCGGTAGTTCCCATTCAACGAAAGGATATGGAGATGAATATCAACTTCAATATGTCCTACCAGAAGAATAAGTTACTTTCGCTTAGTGGAGAGTATAATGGTATGCATATGACAGCTTCAGATATTACTCCGATTGGCTCGCTTTATGGTGCAGGTCAGAACGGTGGAGACAATAATGTAGTATATCAGATTGTAGGTCAGCCATTGGGGGTATTCTATCTACCTCACTGCAAAGGGCTTAAAGAAAATGAACTTGGTGGCTACAGTTACGATATTGAAGATTTGAATGATGATGGCGAGATTGATTTTAGCGATGGCGGAGACAGGTATATAGCAGGTCAGGCAACCCCCAAGGTAACTATTGGATCAAACATCAGTTTCCGTTACAAGTCCTTTGATATTGCCATGCAGATAAATGGTGCTTTCGGTCATAAGATATTCAATGGCACGGGCTTGGCTTATACCAATATGTCTATATTCCCTGACTACAATGTATTGAAGGGTGCTCCTGAAAAAAATATTATTGATCAGAATGTTTCAGACTATTGGTTGGAAAAAGGTGACTATGTAAATATTGAACATATTACCATAGGCTACAATATTCCAATGAAATCCAAGGCTGTGAAGTCATTGCGTCTTTCGGCAGGCATTAGCAACCTTGCAACAATCACAGGCTATAGCGGTCTTACTCCAATGATAAACAGTTATGTAGTAAGCAACACTTTGGGCATTGACGACAAACGCACCTATCCTTTATATCGTACCTATTCGTTAGGTCTTAGTATTCAATTCTAACCGCTTACAGTTATGAAAAGATATATAAACATATTGATGGTTGCTTTGGCAACGATGATGACCTCTTGTCTTACTGAAGACCCTAGAGATCAACTTTATGAAGAAGACATTTACAACAATGCCAACAACATATATATTAATGCAGTGGCTGTGCTCTACAATTACATTGGTGGCAGTGCAGACAGTGAGGGTTTACAGGGGACCTGTCGTGGGATTTATGACTATAACACACTTACTACAGACGAAGCCATGATACCTATTCGTGGTGGCGACTGGTACGATGGAGGTTTGTGGACGAATATGTATCAGCATAAGTGGAGTCCTAATGATTTACCACTCTACAATACTTGGAAATACCTCTACAAGGTTGTTGTGTTATCGAACAAATCTCTGCATATCATCGATAAGTATAGCCATAACCTATCTGAGGAGCAGAGAGTGGCCTACGAAGCTGAGGTGCGAGCTCTGAGAGCACTTTTCTACTACTACATTATGGATATGTATGGCAGAGTGCCCATCGTAACATCCTATGAACAACCGCAGGATGAAGTTGTGCAGAGCGAGCGTAGCGAGGTTTTCCGTTTTATCGTGAATGAGTTGCAGGAGGTTGCCGAGTTGTTGCCAAATGAGCGTAGTAATAAGATGGGTAACTACTATGGTCGTATAACAACACCTGTAGCTAATTTCCTTTTGGCTAAGTTGGCTCTTAATGCCGAGATATATTGTGATGATAATTGGACTGATGGCGTTCCACGGAACGGTAAAGAGATATTTTTCACCGTCGATGGTGAGAAACTCAACGCTTGGCAGACCTGTATCAAATATTGCAATAAACTTGCCGAGGTAGGTTATCGGTTGGAGGACGATTATAGCTATAATTTCTCTGTGCATAACGAGAACTCCAACGAAAACATATTCACCATTCCGTTGGATAAGAACCTCTATGCTGCGCAGTTCTGGTATCTCTTCCGATCACGACACTACAACCATGGCGGTGCGTTGGGTGGCTCATCGGAAAATGGTACCAGTGCCAATATCTCAACAGTCTTAGCCAACGGATACGGCACAGATGATGTAGATGCTCGCTTTGAAAAGAACTTCTATGCCGGCATCGTAGAGGTTGATGGAAAGCCTGTAATGATGGACAATGGACAGCAGTTGGAGTATTTCCCATTGGAGCTAAAGTTGAATCTTACGGGAAGCTCCTATGTCAAGACAGCTGGTGCTCGTATGGCAAAATATGAGGTTGATAGGACCTCACATTCCGACGGTAGACAACCGGATAACGACATCGTGCTATTCCGCTATGCCGATGCTCTCCTGATGAAGTCCGAGGCAAAGGTACGTAATGGTGAGGATGGCTCGTTGGAGTTGAACGAAGTCCGAGGTCGTGTTGGTATGCCATATCGAGAAGCTACGCTTGAGAACATATTGAAAGAGCGTTTGTTGGAGTTAGTATGGGAAGGCTGGCGACGACAAGATATGGTGCGTTTTGGAGTTTATCACAAATCATACGATCAGCGAGTCCAACTGGCTGATGAGAAAAATGGGTATACCACAGTTTTTCCTATTCCACAAAAAAGTATAGACTTGAACCCAAAATTGAAACAAAATGTTGGATATAAATAACTTTAGCCTATGAGTATTCAATTTGACATTGCAAAACAGATTATAGCTGAAACATGCCCTAATCGCAAACTTAAGTTGGAGAATATTCGCCTTTTTGCAGATATTATTCAGCCTAAGAAATATCAAAAAGGTGATATAATTCTAAATGAAGGTGATATCTGTAATTGCCTATTTTATATAGAAAAGGGATTTATTAGACAGCACTACCTAAAGCATGATAAGGATGTGATAGAACATTTAGCATGTGAAAAAGATGTTGTCTGGTGTATTGACAGCTATTTTAACCGAGAGCCAACACATCTTATGATGGATGCTGTAGAAAACAGTGTTTTATGGGAAATTCCGCGTGATATAATGGAAGAACTTTCTGATGCTAATGGTGATATAGCTTATCTATATCGGAGTTTTTTTGAAAATTCCTTAATGTTATCACAATTAAAGGCTGACATTTTACGTTTCGAATCAGCAAATGACAGATACGCTAGATTACAGCAACATTTTCCTGAAATAACTAGAAGAGCACCTTTGACAATGATTGCTTCATATCTTCAGATGACATTGGAAACATTAAGCAGAGTACGTGTATCAATAGCTAATGCTGAGAGCAAATAAAGCAAACTAACTATTAGGACTTAACTAACATCAAAAACAGGTCAGGATATAGCGTCCTGACCTGTTTCTTTAATAAACTTAAAAGCTATGGATTAATGAGATGTTAGTCATCGTCATCATCATCGAA
>ENA-OPYZ01000043-OPYZ01000043.1-human-gut-metagenome-genome-assembly--contig:-NODE-43-length-11400-cov-0.625654_pt1 | contig 11400 bp, 16 predicted proteins | sample MGYA00242475_ERZ504487 | MGnify/ENA primary metagenome ERZ504487 (study PRJEB26092, sample SAMD00036292) | human gut metagenome | host: Homo sapiens | study: EMG produced TPA metagenomics assembly of... | reverse complement strand
CTTCAGCAATTTTAATTAAATCCATTTTTTTTGATTTTAAATTGTTTATCGTTACCAACGCAACATATCAAGTAACTCTTCTTTGACAGCGATTGCGCGAAAGCGGTGCAAAATTACTAGATTTTTGTCATACAGCCAAATTAAATTCAACTATTTTTCATCTGATATCGTTGGTTGCAACTTCTTTTTTAACTACATTTGGGCAATAAACAACTAATAAACATGAAACCAAACCGAATTATGTGTATCATTCCGGCAGGATAGTAGCCGGGATTTTTATGTTTTCAAGCTGTCATTCAGGCTATTCTCTGGCGTCAGTTGAGGGAAGCAGGATAGAAGTGACAGCAGCTTTGGATGCTAATCCGGATTCCGCTGCAATCGCTGTTTTGGCTCCGTATCAAAAAAACGGTTGATAGTATTATGTCACCGGTCATAGGACAAAGCGCTCGTTTTATGGATCGCTTTCGTCCTGAAAGTGAGTTATCCAACTTGGTAGCGGATATTTTACGTTATTCTGCTTCTGCATATATAGGCCGTATGGCCGACGTGGGGGTGACGAATATGGGGGGACTACGTACGGCTTTGCCCGAGGGGGATATAACTTACGGTAATATTTATGAAATAACTCCCTTTGAAAATACATTGTGCATTGTTACTATGAATGGGGTTTTGCTGCGTGAACTTTTTTGAAAATATAGCAGCTGTGCATGGTGAGGGATTAAGTGGCGCTTGTCTTGAAATTTCTGGAGATGGAAAATTATTGGATGCTACAGTGGCCGGAAAAGAAATTGAAGACTCTAAAGAGTATAAAGTAGCCACCTTGGATTATTTGGCTGAGGGAAATGACCATATGACTGCTTTTGCCAAAGTGGGCGATGCGGATAAATTGCTGCCTGAAAAGGCCACAGTGCGTCAGTTGTTTCTGAACTATGTGAATGAGCAGACTAAAGCAGGGAAGAAAATAGACTCAAAGATAGAAGGAAGAATTACCGTTAAAGAATAAACTGAACCGTCATGAAACGAATATATGTATTATTTACTGCTTTGTGTGTATGTTGTGCGCTGGCAGCACAGGATATCAAAGAACTTTTGATACTTCATACTAATGATACCCACAGCCGTGTGGAACCTATCCCCATTACTGATCCGAATCCGGAGTTTGCAGGAAAAGCGGGTTTTGTACGTCGTGTTACCTTAATAAAAGAAATACGGAAACAGGATAAGGATTTGTTATTGTTTGATTGTGGTGACTTTTCACAAGGCTCTCCTTTTTATAATATGTTTGGTGGTGAAGTTGAAGTGAAGCTGATGAATGAAATGGGATATGATGCCGGGATTATTGGAAATCATGAGTTTGATTTGGGCTTGGATAATATGGCACGTCTTTTTAAAATGGCGGATTTTCCTGTTGTTTGTGCTAATTATGGTGTACAGGGAACTGTTTTGGAGGGGCTTGTCAAACCGTATGTTATTTTGGAACGTAAGGGGATAAAGGTAGGTGTGTTCGGACTGAGTCCTGCATTGGAGGGGCTAGTACAGGCAAAAAACTGTGAAGGAGTGGTTTTTGAAAATCCAATAGAGGCTGCTCAGCGTGTGGCGGATATATTGAAGAATCGGGAAAAATGTGATTTAGTGGTTTGTTTGTCTCATTTAGGGTGGCAAGGAAAACCTTATTCTGATGAAACTTTGATTCTTAATACTCGTAATATTGATATTGTCTTGGGAGGTCATTCGCATTCTTATTTTGATAAGACTTTGTTTTATAAGAATTTGGATGGCAAGGAGATTCCATTGCAACAAATGGGAAAAAATGCTGTTTATGTGGGAAAAATGAAAGTAAGGATGGAAAAGAACTGATAGTTGCTGTTGTATAAGGAAATCTGATATAATTGAAGAAATTAGATGAAGAGAAACGTATTGTTATTTATAAGTTTATGTGTCGTCGGATGTGTGATGACGTATGCACAGCAGATGCCTGGGCTGTTACAAAAGGGGAAGGCGGATACTCAGGATTGTAAGGCATGGGTGGATGAACAGCTTTCTGAAATGAGTTTGAAGGAAAAAGATAGGACAACTGTTTATACACACAGTGGCTCCTCTTCAGACACAGCGAAATAAAAACAATATATATGCAGCTATAAAAGAATATAAAGTAGGAGGATTACTTTTTTCGGGCGGTCAGTTGTCTGATCAGGTTTTATTGACTAATTATGCGCAGAGTCTGGCGGAAGTGCCTTTGCTCATAACTTTTGATGGTGAATGGGGGCTGGCTATGCGCTTGAAGGGAACCCCTCGTTTTCCAAGAAACAGAGTCTTGGGATGTATACAGGATAATGAACTGCTTTATGAATATGGTAAGGAAGTAGCCCGGCAATGTAAGGAGATAGGTGTGCAGATCAATTTTGCTCCGGTGGCCGATGTAGATGTTAATCCTCGGAATCCGGTTATTAATACCCGTTCTTTTGGTGGTGATCCTCGGAATGTGGCTCAAAAAAGTGGTAGCTTATGCTCGTGGTTTGGAGGATGGAGGGGTATTGTCTGTCTGTAAACATTTTCCGGGGACATGGAGATACGGAAGTGGATTCTCATAAGGCGTTACCGGTTTTGAATTTTGATCGTGCGCGTTTGGACAGCATTGAGCTTTTTCCGTTTAAAGAGGCTGTTAAAGCAGGATTGGGAGGTATGATGGTAGGACATTTGGAGGTACCTGAATTGGGTAAAAATCCGGCTTCGATTTCTTCACATATTATTTATAATCTGCTTTGTCGGGAATTGGGCTTTCAAGGCTTGGTTTTTACAGATGCTTTGGAGATGAAAGGTATTTCGCAAAATGAGAATATATGCGCTCAAGCCTTGATAGCAGGTAATGATTTATTATTGGCTCCTCGTAATTTGAAGAGAGAATTGGATGGTGTTTTAAATGCTGTAAAAAGTGGAAAACTATCAGAAGAACTGATTACGGAAAAATGTCGTAAGGTATTGACTTATAAATATGTTTTAGGGTTGAAGAATAAACCTCACATCCAACTTTCTGGGCTGGAGAAACGATTGAACCGTCCGGAAACGAAGGAGTTGATTCTCCGCTTGCAGAAAGCTGCTATAACGGTTCCTGCCAATGTAAATGGAATCTTGCCCTTGGATTCAAAATTGAGGGGAACGGTGGTTCTGAATATTGGGAAAACTCCCGGTGCTGGGCTTGCTTTTTATAATCGTTTGCAAAATACACTTTCTCTCACACGTGTTGTTGCTCGTCCGGATTCGATGGAAGCTATCAGAAAACGATTGTTGGGTAGTCAGCGTGTAATTGTGGTGGTTACTTCGGATGATTACAAAAAGTATAAAACAATGCTTGATTCGCTTCCGGCTGATTTGCCTGTTATTTATGTGTTTCTGATGCCATTAAAGTCTATGTTGGATATGGAGGGCTATTGGAAGAAAGCAGCGGCTGTAGTATTGGGGCATACTGATGAATCTGTTATTCAGGAGTATGTGGCTGATGTCTTGGTAGGAAAGGCAGTGGCAGACGGGCGTTTGTCGGTGGCTGTCGCCGATTTGTTCAAACCGGGTGATGGAGTGACTATAACTCCTAAAGTGTCTCGTATTTATAGACCTGAGGATTATGGTATGGATTCCAAAATACTGGAAAAGATAGACAGGATAGCCATGGAAGGAATCAAGGCGAAGGCTTATCCTGGTTGTCAGATTCTAATTTTAAAAGATGGGAAACCAGTATATGATAAGTCTTTCGGCACTTTCACTTATGAAAGTGACCGAAAGGTGGAAAAGGATGATTTGTATGATTTGGCTTCGTTAACCAAGACCACGGCGACGCTGTTGGCTGTTATGAAACTTTACGATGAAGGAAAATTTGGTTTGACCGATCGCATATCTCAATACATTCCAGCTTTAAAAGGTACGGACAAGGAACGCGTCACTATTGAGGAGTTACTTTTACATCAGTCGGGCATTCCTGCTTTTTGGCCTTTTTATAAGGAGACTATAGATAAAGACAGTTATAAGGGGAGTTTTTACAGAGCAAGACCGGACGCTAGTCATCATACGCAAATAGATACACGGCTGTATGTCATTGATAAGTTTGATTATAGAAAAGAGTTGATGGCAAAAACTTTCTCTGCTGATTATCCTTTACAGGTAGCTGACAGTATGTTTCTTCATCGTTCTTTTCGTGATTCCATTATGGTACAAATAGGACGTATTCCATTAAAAGACAGGAGATATCGTTACAGTTGCCTGAACTTTATGTTATTGAAAGAAATGGTAGAGAATATCAGTAAAATGCCTATGAATCTTTTTTTAGATAAGGAATTCTATAAACCGATGGAGATGAACTGTACGGCTTATTTGCCGCTTCGGCAGTTCAAAAAGGAGGAAATTGTTCCTACAGTGAAAGCGGATTATTTGCGTAAAGGAAAAGTGTTGCAGGGTTATGTACACGATGAATCAGCTGCTTTCATGGGAGGGGTATCAGGAAATGCCGGTTTATTTTCCACGGCTCGTGATGTGGCAAAAGTGTATCAGTTATTGATTGATGGAGGGGTTTATAATGGAAAGCGTTATCTGAGTAGGGAAACTTGTGATTTATTTTTAACCCATACCTCAAAAATCAGTAGGAGAGGATTGGGATTTGACAAACCGGATGTGAATAATAGTGTGAAAAGTCCGTGTGCGGAGGAAGCGCCCGAAGAGGTGATAGGACATACTGGTTTTACCGGAACTTGCGCTTGGGCAGATCCGAAAAATCATTTGGTTTTTGTTTTTCTGAGTAATCGGATTTATCCGCGTCCTTTTGACCATAAACAGTTGATGCGGTTAAATATCCGTCCTCGTATGCAACAGGTTATGTATCAGGCTTTGATGAAATGATCATATTTAGATTAAATACAAATTAGTGCATTTTTTGTAATCTCTATGTGACAACTAATAGAGAAAAGCTGTATATTTGCTCCATCAATTAGTACTAATAATTTAATAATTAACGAAAATGGCTTACGTAATTAGTGACGATTGTATCGCTTGCGGTACTTGTATCGATGAATGCCCGGTAGAAGCAATTTCTGAAGGCGATAAGTATTCTATCAATCCGGATCTGTGTACAGAGTGCGGAACTTGTGCTGATGCTTGTCCTTCTGAAGCTATTCACCTTGGCTAAGCAGTACAATTTTGTTCTTTAAAGTTAATAACGATCGTTTCCGTTGATGGAAACGGTCGTTTTTTTGTTTATCTAAATTTTGTTTTGATTGGAAGCTCGTATGTCTGCTTTATGAATAAAAAAACCAGGCATCACAGAAAAAAACGGATGCCTGTTCTTTTTATAGAGAAAGAATATTTTATTTTAATAGGGCTAATGCTTCTTTGATGCGGCGCATAGCTTCTATAATATTCTCATCGGAAGTTGCATAACTCATACGGATGCATTCGGGGGAACCGAATGAAGTACCACCTACACATGCCACATGACCTACTTCAAGCAGATACATTGCTAAATCGTCAGCGTTATTGATGTTGCGGTCACCTGCTGATTTGCCAAAAAAAGGAATCACATTTCGGGAATAAATAGAATGCTCCTTGAGGATTGTTTACTTCAAATCCTGGAATTTCTTTTGCTAATTTTACAATAAGGTCACGGCGGCGCTGGAATGCTTGGCGCATTTCCTCTACGGGAGCCTGAGTACCTGTATAGGCAGCTTCGGCAGCTTTCTGAGAAACAGAGCACGGACCTGAGGTATATTGTCCTTGCAGCTTATTTACAGCTTTTACAATCCATTCCGGACCGGCAATGAACCCGATTCTCCATCCTGTCATAGCATATGCTTTTGAAACTCCGTTTACAATAATTACATTGTCATGAATCTCAGGGAATTGGGCAATGCTTTCATGTTTGCCACTGTATGTGATATGTTCGTAAATCTCATCGGCTATAACATATACTTGCGGGTGCTTTGCCAAAACAGCGGCCAAGCCGGCCAACTCTTCTTTGGTATAAACGGAACCGGTGGGATTTGACGGTGAGCAAAGAATCAATGCTTTGGTTTTAGGAGTAATCGCTGCTTCTAGTTGTGCAGGGGTGATTTTGAAATCCTGATCAATACCCGCAGTGATAATAACAGGAGTTCCGTCTGCTAGTTTTACCATTTCAGGATAGCTTACCCAATAGGGAGCAGGGACTATTACTTCGTCACCGTCGTTAACTAGAGCCATAATCGTATTACAAACAGATTGCTTGGCACCGTTTGCACAGGAGATTTGTGCAGCTGTATAGTCTAATCCGTTTTCATTCTTCAGTTTGGCTACGATTGCATTGCGAAGTGCAGGATATCCCGGAACTGGAGAATATCTGGAAAAGTTATCATCTACTGCCTTTTTTTGCTGCTTCTTTGATGTGGTCCGGGGTATTGAAGTCCGGTTCACCTACGCTTAAATTAATGACATCAACTCCTTGGGCTTTTAACTCATTACTTTTTTGGGACATGGCCAATGTTGCTGAAGGAGACAAACGATTCAGACGATCTGATAATTGATTCATTGCTATTATTTTTTAATGTGTTTAAGTTTACTTGCTGCAAAATAAAGGATAATATCTTAATTATGAAAGTAAAACAGACGAAATCGCATAAAAAAATGATGTGATTTCGTCTGAGTTATAGCTTTTTTTATTTGTTAAAGTGCAATGTGTGTCCCATTCTGTCTTTTTTGGTTTTTAAATAACGCTCGTTATATTTGTTAGGCGTGATTTCAATGGGAACGTTTTCAACTATGGACAAACCGTATGATTCCAATCCTACACGTTTGACAGGATTATTTGTCAGCAAACGCATTTGGGTGACGCCTATACTGCGTAGTATCTGTGCTCCGACTCCGTAATCACGTTCATCTGCCTGATGCCCTAAAAGGATATTTGCTTCTACAGTATCCACACCATTTTCTTGCAATTTGTAGGCTTCATCTTTTCCATTAGTCCTATGCCTCTTCCTTCTTGGTTTAAGTAAACAACAGCACCTTTTCCTTCTTTTTCGATCATTTGCAATGCTTTGTGCAGTTGTTCTCCACAGTCACAACGCATGGATCCGAAAATATCACCGGTGGCGCAAGAAGAATGTACGCGTACCAAAACGGGTTCTCCTTCTTTTATGTCACCTTTTATAATAGCGATATGTTCTAAACCATTGCTTTTCTGGCGGAAAGGTATCAGACGGAAATGGCCGTATTCAGTCGGCATGTCCACTTCCACCCCTTTTTCTACTAATGACTCTTGCTTCAGACGATAGGCGATCAAGTCACGGATTGAAAATTAGTTTCAGCCCCCATTCATCGGCCATTTTTCTTAGTTCGGGCAGACGTGCCATGGTTCCGTCCTCACTCATGATTTCCATCAGTGCGGCGGCAGGGTATAGTCCTGCCAGACGCGCCATGTCGATACAGGCTTCTGTATGGCCTGCACGTCTCAGCACCCCTTTGTCTTGTGCATATAATGGATTGACATGCCCCGGACGTCCGAATGTTTCGGGAGTGGAGGTGGGATCGGCAAGAGCACGGATGGTAGCGGCCCGGTCGTGGATAGAAACTCCGGTACTGCAACCTTCCAGCTTATCTACAGTTACAGTGAAAGGAGTACCTAGAACTGACGTGTTTGTATCTACTTGATGAGGTAATTCCAATTCTTTGCAACGAGAAATGGTAATAGGTGCACAAAGCACGCCACGTGCATGTTTCAACATGAAATTGACTTGTTCGGGAGTAATTTTTTTCCGCAGCAACAATTAAATCGCCTTCATTTTCACGATCTTCGTCGTCCACTACAATGACAAACTTACCTTCACGGAAGTCAGCTATCGCTTCTTCGATGGTATTTAGTTTTAATTCTTCCATAGTCAAATTATAAATGATTTATTGTTTATTCTTTCTTGAATTTCACGGTTGGTCTTGATTATGTTTTTTAAATCTTTATCCAGCCGGATACTGAACCGCCAAATGCGGAAATAGAAGAACAGGCCTATTGGTACAATGATTCCTGCAAGTAAATTAAGCCATTGGTTGTCAAACGGACTTTTGTGAGCTTTGGTGGACAAAATGGGATATTTATTTAAGTATTCCAGTAATACTCCATCTTTGCTGTTGGATAATTCTTCTATGAGTAGTTCCATTTTGGCACTGATATCGGCTATGACGTCGTCATGTCCTTTATTGGCGAAGATGCGGATATAATTAGGTGCATCGGCCAGTCTATGCTTGATGGCATATTCGTTACAGATGTTGCATAGTTTCTCCAATTCCGTTTGTATACGTGGATAGTCCGGATCTTCTATAATAACTTCTTTTTTGATACATGGCGCGAGGGGCGCAGACCTAGCAGCATACGGAAGAAATTGATATACACTTCGGCATTGAATACCACAGAGTCATTATTTGACTTATAAGTAAAGAAGGCTCCGATAGGTGCCAATACAATGGTACTCATCCACACGCCCAATACCATATTCATTTCACCGCTTTTTGCTACTCGGGTAGCTCCGGAATCAATGATATAATAAATTACGAAAATTAAGACGGATACCACTACGGGCATTCCTAAACCTCCTTTGCGGATGATGGCTCCCAAAGGCGCACCGATGAAAAAGAAAATCAAACAACTGAGAGAGAGGGTGATTTTTTTGTGCCAGTCGGCTTCGTGTTTCCGGATATTGTTGTCCGCATCTGTAGTTTGATAGCTTTTCATGCTCCATTCGCTGGCCAGTGCCTCGGTACGATCCGCCGCACTACCCAGTGTCTTATCTTTTTCAGCTAAAGTATAGGAATTGAACAGGCTGTCCACATTGATTTTGTTGTTTGTTTCAACTATTTTTGCGGAGTCTGTTTTCGATAATACGATATTGCGATAAGTCGAGGCTTTTATTTCATTATACATACTTCTTCCCAAGCTGTCGGCACGGTGGTTCAGTGAGTCGATGGACTGGCTGATTTCAATCATGTTTTTGCTGTCCGAACGGTCACTTAAAAAGCTTCCATCTACCATGTTGAATCCACCGTCAAATTCGATAATGGTATGTTTCTCTCTGAAGGTTTCACGTCGATAGGGGACATTATTGGATGAAATGGTCTGCGATTTCAGATTTTCGAACTGTTCTCCGTTATACAGATGTAGATAAAGATGTTGTTTGTCTGCTGTCATCTCCATTTTTCCTTCGGAAGCCCATATAATGTGAGCGTTTTCAAACCCATCTGAAAAGTTGTAGATCAGTACATCTTTTAGCATTCCTGTTTCACGGTCTTTCTGTTTTACATATATATTATACCCCTCAATTTCGTCGTAAAATACACCTTCCGGAATATCCAGTTCTGGTGAAGTTTGCTTCATGGATACAAGTAAAGTAAGCAGTTTGATCTGCGCTTTGGGAGCTATGACATTTTGAAAATAAAACGAGGTACAACACAGGAAAGTACAAAAAATAATCAGTGGACGTATGATCCTCAATAAGGGAATACCCGCTGCTTTCATTGACAGCAATTCATATCTTTCACCAAAGTTACCGAATGTCATTAAGGCAGCTAATAAAATTGCCAAAGGTAGGGACAAAGGTATTAAGGTCAGAGCAGAATAAAAGAAGAATTGTGCTAAAACACTCATTTCCAATCCTTTTCCAACCAACTCGTCTACATATCTCCATAAAAATTGCATCATGAAGATGAAGAGACAGATGAAAAAAGTACCTATAAAGAGCATCAAAAAGCTCTTTAGGATAAATATATCTAATTTTTTTATGCGTAGACATTATTTCATTTTGTGCAACTATCAAGGCACAAAAATAGCATAAAAAACGGAGAGCAAAGACAAGTTTTGCATATTTTTATAGAATTACAGTCCACTTACCCTTTATACTTCTCTATTTCGGAATCCCAAAGTTCTTTCGTATCTTCTACTTCATCGGGGGCTGCCCAGTCAATCACTTCCAGCATATAGTCAGAGGTTAGTTCGTTATAGACCATTTTCAATTCAAAATAGGCTTTAGGATCTTCATCATCCAGCCATCGAAAGCGTATAAACTGTTAACCCGGAAGTTTGTAACTTCAGCTTGCCGTGTTTCTGTTTTTCCCCAATAAAAGGTGAATACTTTGTCTTTGAATATCACCTTGTCTGCAAACCATGTTTCCAGGCCGGATGGAGTACTGATAATAGACCATACGATGTTACCGGATCCGGCTTTCAACATGTACTCCAAGCGAATTTTTTCTTTTCTCATAGGTTAGCTTTTTAAAGTTTCGGTGGCAAATTAAGCCAAATTTTCTTATTTGCCATAATAAATGCTATGTTTTTTGAAATATTTATTAGCCATATACTAAGCTGTTTTTTCTCTTAAAAAAACGAATTTTACAAGAAAAAGTTCTCTGAAATGTTGCAAAATTCAAAATAACTTTCTATCTTTGCACCCGCAATTGAGAAATGATGGCGGGATAGCTCAGCTGGTTAGAGCGCATGATTCATAATCATGAGGTCCCCCGGTTCAATCCCGGGTCCCGCTACACAAAAACAAGGTATTTATGAATTTGTTTCATGGATATCTTGTTTCTCTTTTATTTATATTGGACTTATTTTTCTTTTCATATAGAATCACATTTGAATAATTTTATGTAGATTTGTAGATACAAATCAATCAAAGTTGTAGTTTTTGCTGAATTATGAAAAACGCATCCTATATGGAAGGGAATTTGTGGTTATATAGATTATATTTTAGGGTGGTAATTTTATTATGGCTACCTGTATCCTTATCGGCCGTTGACCTTCCGAATTTAACTTTTTCGTACTATTACTATTTCAGACGGCCTGTCTAACAATATTATTAATACTATTTATAAAGATAAAAGAGGCTTTATTTGGTTGGGTACCCAGACCGGATTAGATCGTTTTGACGGTATCAATGTGAAAAGTTTTCTTCAGTTTTCAGGACGTACCATTTTTTCCATAGCCGAAACAGATTCTGTTTATTTGTGGGTGGGTACAGATAAAGGATTATGGAAACTCGATAGGAAAACAGACCAAGTGGAATCGGTCACTTTAGATACAAAATCGTTGGAAGTTAGATCAGTCTTTGTAAGCCAGACAGGTCGATTGCTGGTTGGAACCACTCATGGACTTTTTATCTATCAAAGAGAGTGCTTTCAGGAAGGTGCTTTTCGGGTCAAATGCTTTGTCTTCTATCAATTTTATCACTGGCATTGTTGAAGGATATAAAGATACTTTTTGGCTGACTTCACAAGGTGGTTTGATTGAATATAATATTGAAACCGGTCAATCGAAAGTCTATACATATCAGGGTGATGAGAAGTTTGTTAATTATTTTTCTTGTCTGACTCTTTTAAAAGAAAAGCTATATTTAGGAACAGCCG
>ENA-OPYZ01000042-OPYZ01000042.1-human-gut-metagenome-genome-assembly--contig:-NODE-42-length-11622-cov-0.810700_pt1 | contig 11622 bp, 7 predicted proteins | sample MGYA00242475_ERZ504487 | MGnify/ENA primary metagenome ERZ504487 (study PRJEB26092, sample SAMD00036292) | human gut metagenome | host: Homo sapiens | study: EMG produced TPA metagenomics assembly of the... | reverse complement strand
TTTATAGCCATATTTCAATCCCCACTCCGTATGGGCCGCATCCTTCATCAGCCGGCAAAACACTTTATGTTGGAGCGCCTCAGCCTGAGTTGCATACAAGGCTGTCGCTTTTTGTCTGGGCTTGAATAGCGTACTAATTAATCTGGTAGAATTCATTTGTCTTAGTATACGATTCGTTATATCTTGCAAAAATAGCTTATTTCTATATTATAATGGCTGATAACATTATTTTTTTTTATAGTTTTCTACATTACTTTTATTTTTTGTTATCTTTACGGTCGCTTACAACTTAACATCAAAGGCTATGAAGATAGGAATATTGACATCAGGAGGAGACTGTCCAGGAATAAAACGCCACAATTAGAGGAGTTTGCAAAACAGCGATAAATCATTACGGTATGGAAGTTTATGGAATTCATAGCGGATTCCGGGGATTGCTGGACAATGACGTAGAACCATTGACAGAAAAATCATTATCGGGCTTGTTAAATCTGGGAGGGACAATACTAGGCACTTCCAGAGAAAAGCCATTCAAGAAACGCCTGTCGGCAGCCTCGGAGGACAAACCGGCTTTGATGTTAAAGAATATCCATGATCTAGGTCTGGACTGTATCGTATGTATCGGCGGAAACGGAACCCAAAAGACCGCAGCCAAACTGGCCCAAGCAGGTGTGAACGTTGTTTCTGTACCTAAAACAATAGATAACGATGTTTGGGGAACAGACGTTTCATTCGGATTCGATTCTGCCGTGACCATTGCTACCGATGCCATTGACCGGCTGCATTCTACAGCCAGTTCACACCAACGTGTCATGGTTATTGAAGTGATGGGACATAAAGCTGGCTGGATTGCACTTTATTCCGGAATGGCGGGAGGCGGTGACGTGATTCTTATTCCGGAACTGTCTTATGATATTCATAATATAGGCAATACCATCATTGAACGCTTGAAAAAAGGGAAGCCCTATTCCATTGTTGTTGTCGCAGAAGGCATCAAAACCATGGACGGCAAAAAAGCCGCCGAATATATAGCCCAAGAAATAGAATATGAAACCGGATTCGAGACCCGTGAAACTGTACTGGGATATATCCAGCGTGGCGGCTCTCCTACTCCCTACGACCGTAATCTGGCCACTCGTATGGGTGGACATGCCACAGAACTGATTGCTTCCGGACAATTCGGACGAATGGTCTCTCTGCAAGGTGCGGAAATTGGCTCCATCCCTCTGAATGAAGTGGCTGGTAAATTAAAACTTGTCAATGAGAACCATGACCTGATTGTACAAGGCAAACGGATGGGAATCTGCTTCGGATAAGAAGCAGATTCAATCCTTTTCCATATACTTGGATGGAGACACTCCGAATTGCTCGGTAAAATGCTTTCGGAGCGTACGTGTATCACTATATCCTACCATTTCGGCTATTTCCTGAATGGAATACCTGTTCTCCATAATAAGGGAGGCAGCCTTGCTCATCCGTACACTCCGAATCATATCAATAGCAGCCAGTTCGCTACGTTGCTTTATTTTTCTATAAAGAGTAGGCTGACTCATATTCAATTGCTCCGCCAACATTTTTTACATTAAAGTTCTCATTCGCCAGATTAGCTTCTATGACATGAATAATTTGCTGTATAAAATCATCCGGAGCATTATTCCCATCCGCTTCCGGTTCACTTTCCTGCTGCTTCAACATCAACGTCTTTGTATATATCCTCTTCAGGCGTTCCCGCTGGAGTATCAGGTTCCGGACTTTGCCTTCAATACCTCCGGATTGAAGGGTTTCATCATATAATCATCCACACCTATTTTTGAAGCCTGCAACACATCCGCATCCTCAGCCTTTGCCGTCAGCATCAAAATAGGGATATGTGCTGTCCGAGGCTGCTCACGCAATTCCCGGCAACAGGTAAACCCATCTTTTACAGGCATCATTATATCAGAAATAATCAAATCCGGAATTTTACTCATTGCCACATCAACCCCCTCTTCACCGTTTGCCGCCTCATATACGGCATAATCTTTACAGAATAAAGAACAGACATAATGCCGGATTTCCTCATTGTCCTCAATAACAAGAAGAGATGTTTTTTTATTCGAAGGCTTGTCTTCCTGCCCTTCCGCCTGCATTACCGGTAACGGAAGAGCATATTCCTCCATCTCCGGAGCACCAACAATCTCATACCGGTCCTCTGCAAAATGTGCATTTCCCTCAGGAATCAATAATGTGAAAGTGCTACCCTTTCCGAGAGTACTGTCCAAATTCACCGTGCCATGATGAAGATCCATCGTATTTTTAACAATACGCAAGCCTATACCTACCTTATTAGAAAACAAAGGTGTATTTTCTCCGGTAATAAATGATTCAAAAATCCTCCCCCGTAACTCTTCCGGTATTCCTTTACCTGTATCCGATATGATTATACTGCAAAATGAATATCCATCTATCTCGATACGGTTCATCTTAAAAATCACCTTTCCATTCGGAGATGTATACTTAAACGCATTAGATAATAAATTACGGATAGCCGAACTTATTTTTTCCACGTCTATCCATAGCAAAAGTGGCTCATTCAGCGATTCAACCGTAAAGTTAATCCCTTCTGTTTCTGCCAGTTCATGAAAAGGATCGGTTATCTGCTTTGCCAATACCACTATATCGACTTTCGAAATCCGGAGTTTAATCATACCTGCTTCAATCTTCTGCACATAAAGCAAATGATCGACCAATGTCTGCAAAGAGGTTCCATTGCGATACATGGCAGCCAGTTTAGTATAGACGGTGTCTGAAGGGCGGACGGTTCCTAACAATTCCTGCAGGGGAGATAAGATTAAAGTTAAAGGTGTACGCAACTCGTGAGCTGCATTCGTAAAGAAATTCTCGCGTTCCATCCGAATCTGCTTCTCCTTGTCACGCTCTACAGTAGCAGCAAATATCTCATGTTCCAAGCGCAACTCGTGCTCCAACCTCTTTTGCCGTAATTTAATACGCTGCATAACCATATAAACTATTATCCCTCCCAGCACCATCATACAGAAGCGGAAAAAGAAAGTTTCACTCCAATGAGGCAAAATCTCTATCTCAACGAGGTTATTTTACTGTCTCTTTCATCCGGATAAATATTTTTCACCTCAAAAACATATTCCCCGGCAGGAAGGTTAGCATACGAAACTTTTTCCCCTCCGTTGGCCACAAGCCAACCAGGCTGATAAGGACGAAGCCTGTAACTATACTTCTGCTGGCTTTCAGAATAAGAAAGGTTATTGAACGTCAGCGCAAAGTCACGATTCGCATGATTCAACCGGACAAAAGGCGTATAGAAAATACTTTGTGAAAGAATGGTCTGCCCATTGACCTCTCTTCCTATCTCTACAGGTTTATTATTTACCTCCAATCCGGTAATCACGACAGATTCGGAAGTGGTAAACGCTTTAATGTCATCGGGGTTAAAATAAGTAAGATTTTTATTATTTCCCCAAAACAGGACATCCTCCCAATGCAGGACAGAACGGTTACTGCCTGCAATGTAATAATTATAAAACAAATGCTGATGACGGCTATAACGGGAAATACCTGAATTAGAGCCCAACCAGATTTGCCCGTCCGCATCCTCAGTCATGCAACCAATAAAGTTACTGCACAATCCATCCCGGGTAGTATATACATGAGTTATCGCATCCTGTCCGGGAGAGAAAACTGCCAGACCGGCCATGTATCCGACATACAGATTACCATCAGACGAAGCTAATAATGAACGAACGGAATTCTCAGCCATACCATACTTCTTTTCATAGCCGGTCTGCAGTTCTTTTTCATTTATCACTTTACATATACCATAATTCGCAGTGCCCAGCCAAAGCGTATGATCGTCGGTTTCAGCCATAGCACGAATATAAAGAGGAGACAAGTTCTGTAATCCGGATACTTTGAAATGTATCTTCTTACCCCTGTTCGTTTCACGGTCGAATAACCAAAGTCCTTTATGTGTACCAATCCAAAAACGGCCTTTGCTATCAAGAAATAAGGCCCAGACAGATGATTTGTTAAGGTCACCATCTTCCGTGATCAATCGCAATATCTTGAATGAGCGTTCTTTTTTATAATAACAGGTCAATGAACCATCTGAATTCCCAAACCATAAATTCCCTTTCTCATCTTTCAGACTGCACAACACTGTCTGTTGTTTTTTTCACATCTTGATCTCCTACTTGAAAGAAGTCTGTTTTTTCCGAAGTACCAAACGCTGTCCGGCTCCGCATAATTCCTTTATGGTATGTTGCCAACCAAAGATAATGATCGTCATCCGCTACAATAGAACAAATCTCATTATGCCTGTCCTGATAAAAAACAATTATAAAAACTGCATACGCAAATCCGACCAGATAACTCCTCCACCATCCGTACCAATCCACAGAATACCATGTGAATCGTAATAAGCCGCAATCATCCTCGTTTCAAGATTGCGGTACATCAAAGAAGAAGTGTTACTATAAACTTCTGTCAATATCTCGTCCTGATTATTTTTATCTATTGTCATCACCGTATATCCATTCCACGTTACGGCCAGATATTTATTCTCATTTAATCTGATAACACCGAAAACATCTGTATGAGAAAGTCTGTCGGATACCGGAGCCACATGATAAGTCAACTGCTTGATTTTCCCGGTTCGTTCATTGTAATAAATAACCCCATGAGCAATTGTAGAAATCCATATCCGACCATCATCATACAAAACAGAATTTACAGACAGACTACCGGTACGCCCCAGGTCAATCACCCGAAAGGAATTCAGGTTTGTCGCATCCAGCAAGATAATTCTACCTTTTTCATCAATCAGACAGATACTTTTTTTTATCCGAAGAATAAGTGATGGCAACCAAAAGATTATCCTGGTTATTCCAGCCTGTATATTTTTCTTGAACCCGGAGCCGAAGCTCACCCTCTTTTGATGCGCACCGCTTCATTAAATGCAGCTCACTCCCGGAAATCACCCAAACCAACGAATCATTCCTCTGCAACATCCCTCGAGATGGAATACCCTGTCCCGAAGAAGAAACCACAGACAAAAACCGTTCTTTTTTCAAATCAAATGCAGAAAAGACACCATTATCCACAAATGCCAGCACCCCGTCAAAAACCTCCTTTAAGTTTGAAATACTAGGATAACTCCTACTCCTTTCAAAATTTGTAATCCGCCTACCGTCATAACGGCTCAACCCGTTTCGGGTTCCAAACCAAATGAAGCCTTCTTTATCCTTATAAACAGCAGATACGGTATTGTCGGCCAATCCGTTTTGCATATTGAGCAGATGCACATCTTTGCTTAAAAAAGCATAGCACACATCCGGCAGCAATATACATACTCCAATTATAACCAGTGATAAGATTTTAAGGTTCATATTTAATTCATTACCTGTAGCAAAGGAATAAAATAAAAAAAGAGATAACAACAAAGATTCACCAAAAAATATAGAGATGCATTAAACATGCATGCTGAATGAAATGAACGTGTATTAAGCCACATCACTGATTAACATACATTTGCAATGTATTAACCTAATGTCTAATTAAAAAACAGAGAAGCATGAAAAAAAATCTCAATTCTATTTTTGATATTGCTTTGCAACTGTACATTCCTGTACGCCCAGCAATTCAGCATCACCGGTGTAGTCACGGATAAAAAAGCTCAATGAGCCCATTATCGGTGCTAGTGTAGTTGTCAAAGGTACTACCAACGGAACGGTTACTGATCTGGATGGAAAATTCACAATCCAAGCCTCAAAAAAGCAGTGTGCTAATTGTTTCCTTTATCGGGTATACCCCCCAAGAATTTACAATCAATGGCAACCAAACTTTTTTATCAAATCTCTTTAGCGGAAGATACGCAAACGCTGGACGAAGTTGTGGTAGTAGGCTTTGGTACGCAAAAGAAAGTGAACTTAACAGGAGCAGTTGCTACCGTGGATAAAAAAACACTGGAATCACGTCCTGTCACTTCAGTTTCACAAGCTCTTCAAGGAGTGATGCCAGGATTGAACATTGACATGAATGACAAAGGTGGACGATTAGACTATAATCCCACCATGAATATTCGTGGAACAGGAAATTTGAATACCGGATCCAGTGCCTCACCTTTAGTTTTAATTGATGGAGCCGAAGGAGACATAAACTCGTTAAATCCGCAGGATATCGCTAACATTTCCGTGTTAAAAAGATGCTGCCGCATCTGCCATTTACGGTTCACGCGCTCCATTTGGCGTAATCTTGGTTACAACCAAATCAGGAGAAGCAGGAAAAGCCACCATTCAGTATTCAAACAATTTCAGATGGTCACGCCCCACCAACATTCCTGACATGCTCGACTCCTACCGCTTTGCCAAGTATTTCAATGCAGCACAAAAAAAATTCAGGAAGCGGCACCACTTTTATTTTCACTGATGATACGATAGACCGCATTCAGAAATACATGGCGAGTGAATACCCATACACCTCAGACCCCAATGGTTCACAAGGAAACAATTTTTTCCCTTTCAACGTCGCTTCCAATGATAATCAAAACTGGCCAAGAAACTTCATTGACAAAACATCTTTCGGACAAGAACATAATCTAAGTATCTCCGGAGGAGGTGAGAAAGTTAAATACTATCTATCGGGAGCTTTCCTTTCTCAAAACGGACAGATGAATTACTCTGACGAAAACAAAAAACGTTATAACATCAGTGGAAAGGTAACAGGACAAGTCACCAAATGGCTAAGTTTAGATTTTAACGCTCGTTTTATACGTTCAGATATAGAAATGCCAACTTTTGTGAAACTCTATGGCGATCGTTTCTTTGCAGAAACGACCAAATTATATCCCATGATGCCTCTCTATGACAACAACGGACACTATACACGTAATCCTAAATTAATGCAATTAACTTCTGGAGGGCGTTCAAACAGCAGTAAAGACACCTACTTCACTTCCGGAGGTTTCCATCTGACTCCATTAAAAGGATTAGGTATTCACGGACAGGCGACTCTACGGACAGAAAGCTACCGCCACCAATATAATGTAAATAAAGTCTATCTCTATACCCGTGACAACCAACCCGTGGAAGAAGCATGGTTAGGAGGAGACCCCGATTTAGCAGCAGGAAAGACATTTGTGCAAAGTCAAACACAGCAAACTTCCATGATGACAACTTCACTATATGCAGATTATGAATATTCCTGGAACAAGCACAATTTCAAAGTTACAGCAGGTATGAATACCGAATATTATTACATCAACGAATTAATCGGCAAACGCTATGATGTCATCAACGAAAATGTCCCCAGTATCAATACGGCCACTGGTACAAGTGATTTGAAAGGCTCCTCAAAAGAATGGGCTACAATGGGATATTTTGCCCGTTTAAATTATGACTACGAAGGACGATACCTATTAGAAGGAAACATTCGTCGCGATGGGACTTCACGCTTCCGCGGTAACCAACGATGGGGCACATTTCCCTCTGTTTCTATAGGTTGGAACATCGCCCGCGAAGCATTCTGGAGTCCGGCAGAAGCATATGTCAACCTGTTAAAACTACGTTTTTCTTACGGTAGCCTAGGCAATCAGAATACAGATAATTATTATCCTACTTATTCTATTCAAAATATAACTGTAGGTAGCGTAGATGCCGGCGGACGCTGGCTGCTTGACTTAGCCAACAAGTCCAATATAGCATCTTCCCCCGGTCTCGTCAGTTCCTTGCTCACATGGGAACGTGTCACCAGCTATAATGCAGGACTTGACTTTGGTGCATTTAACAATCGTCTGAACGGATACGTTGAATACTACATTCGTGATACCAAAGACATGGTAGGACCTGCCGAAGAAATAACTCCATTAGTAGGAGCATCAGCTCCCAAAATGAATAATACCTCTTTACGAACCAAAGGCTGGGAATTACAACTAACTTGGCAGGACAGAATTGGTAAAGTAGGGTATCATGCTTCTTTCAATCTATCTGATGCTCAAACAGAAGTAACAGAATATCCCAATCCTGATAAAACATTTTACACCAAAGATGAAGACGGAAACACCATTGAAAATTATTGGAAAGGGAAAAAATTAGGCGAAATATGGGGATTCAAAACAGTAGGCATAGCAAAAACCGATGAAGAAATGCAATCATGGATAGCCCAACATGACCAAAGCAAATTACCCAATGTAGGAAACAATATTTGGAAAGCCGGTGATATCATGTACGCTAACCTGGATGACAATCCTGCCATAGAAAAAGGTACGTCTGCCACTGATCCGAAAGATTTAACCATTATTGGAAATTACACACCCCGCTTTCGTTTTGGCTTCTCATTAGGAGCTGACTATAAAGGATTTGATATCAATCTAATGTTCCAGGGCGTAGCCAAACGTGACGTTTGGGTAGGAGGCGACGACAGAACCGCTTATTCTAAAGGTATGATTTTCTGGGGTATCAACGGGGGGGCAATGGGATTCCACCGGATACGAAGAACACATGGATTACTTCCGTCCTGAAGGAGATGAAATGGGAGCAAATCTCAATGCTTATTATCCGCGCCCCATTATTGGAAGTAAACAAAACCAGCAGGTACAAAGTCGTTACTTGCAGAATGCAGCTTACATCCGCTTGAAAAACATACAAATAGGTTACACGTTGCCTAAAGCATGGATACAAAAAAGCTAACCTGGAGAAAGTACGACTATTCTTCTCCGGAGATAATTTATGGACTGGTACCAAGATGAGTAAAAATTTTGATCCAGAACTAATTTACCAAAACGGTATGAGTTATCCGTTAAGCTATACTCTATCATGTGGAATTAATATTACATTATAAACTTTAAATAAATCATAATCATGAAATTAAAATACATCATACTCCCTATAATAGCAACTTCATTCGCTATAAGCTCATGTAACGATTTTCTAGATAGAGAACCATTGACAGACAATGTGAATGAAGGTTTTTTCACAGAACCAAGCCAATTGCAGGCTTATTGTAACAAGAAATACGAACTATTGCCCGATTTCAAAGACACCAATCTTTTTACCAACGATCAAACCAGTGATAACCAAGCAGGAACAGATCCTGTAGATTTCTTTCTACCGCAACGTATCAAAGTTGCCGCCACAGGAAGTTATAATCGGCAAGGACATTTGCGCGACTGTAACCGATTGTTATATTACGCTTTGGAAAATATCCAAAAAGGGGAACTGGAAGATACCCGCGAAACTCAGCAATATATCGGTGAGATTTACTTCTTCAGAGCTTACATCTATTTCGAATATTTGAGGAAATTCGGAGATTTTCCCATTATCAAATCAGAACTTAGCGCAGATGATTATGCCGCCAATGTGGAAGCAAACAAACGTAAGCCACGTAATGAAGTGGCCCGATTTATTCTAGAAGACCTGAACGAAGCCATTGCCCGATTATTACCGCGCAGTAATAATCTGACCAATCACCGTCTGAACAGAGAGTGTGCCTATCTATTTAAATCACGTGTAGCCCTGTATGAAGCAAGTTGGGAAACCTACCATCAAGGAACCGCACGAGTACCAGGTGGTCCGGGCTGGCCGGGCGGTACTTTCAATGGCAACCTTAATACTGAAATAGATTTCTTCCTGACTGAAGCGATGGCATCTGCCAAAGAAGTGGCAGAAGCAATACAAATCTCTGATAAAAATAGAAGATTATATGAATATGTTCAATCAATATGATCTTTCTTCCAACAAAGAGGTATTATTATGGCGTATGTATAGTGCGGATGCCAAAGTGAATAGCTTAGTAGAAGGCAATTATCATAGCATATACAATGAAAACGGTGAAGGCTGTGTGGGACAAGGTGGAGGTTATACACGATCCATGGTTGAAACTTTCCTAACTACCAATGGCCTGCCTATTTATGCACCAGAAAATACAGAATACAAAGGCGACAAAAGTATCCCCGATGTAATGGAGAATCGTGATTTACGCCTTGTAGAATCAACTTTCAAACCGGGTGATATGGTTTGGAGAGGTGGTAATATGGACCAAGACGGAAGAATGGTCTATGCAAATCTACTACAAGCTTATCAAAACTTAAGCAGAACAGCTACAGGATATTTAGTTCGTAAAGGATGGAGAGACAGCAATGTAGCTCCAGCGGATAATTCACCTTTGGCTTATATGATATTCCGCGCCAGCGAAGCATATCTCAACTATATGGAAGCTGACTATATGAAAAAACAAAAAATCTAGATGATTATAGCAAAAAAATACTGGAGAGCTTTGAGAAAGCGTGCCGGCGTATCAGAAAACTTCCAAAAAAACTATCGATGCAACAGATCTAAGTAAAGAAAACGATCTGGCTGTTTGGTCCGGAAGTCAGATGATAGACAAAACTTTATATAATATCCGCCGTGAACGACGTTGCGAATTTATAGCAGAAGGCATGCGTAAAGATGATCTTTTACGCTGGCGTTCACTAGATAAAATGAAAAACTATCAAACAGAAGGATTCAATTGGCAAGAATATCAAAAAGAGCCTTACTATGTGAAACAATTGGCTGCCGGCTTAGTGGTTAGTAATTCTAAATATTTACGTCCGCATTTTGCCAACGAACTGATCATTACCAACAATGGCTACAACTTTGAAGAAGCGAATTACCTGACCCCTATCTCTTATGACGTATTCCGTCTTTCAACCCCTGAGAAAGGAGGCGATATTTCCACTTCCGTTGTTTATCAAAATCCAGGCTGGCCTGTCGGTGCCAATCAATATGCTCTGCAATAGGTTTAGATAAAATAACTCAAAAAGGGTGTAGTTTAATTCGTTACAATGTATTCTTATTGTACCTTTGAACACACCCTTTACCAATATCATACCGAATTAATATGAAATTTTTCTCTAAAAAAACATTTTTCATCTTTCCGTTCTTGACTTCTATCTATTTACAAGCTCAAGAAAAACCTAACCTGGTCTTCATCATGGCAGATCAATGGAGAGGAGATGCTTTAGGTTGTCTCGGAAAAGAACCTGTCAAAACACCTTGCCTGGACCAACTGGCCCGTGAAGGTGTGAATTTCACCAATGCTGTCAGCAGCTATCCCGTATCTTCACCGGCACGAGGCATGTTGATGACAGGCATGTATCCGCATAAGAACAAAGTAACAGGCAATTGCAATTCTGCCAACGCTCCTTATGGAGTAGAACTTCCACAAGATGCACGCTGCTGGAGTGATATACTTAAAGCCAATGGATACCAAACAGGATATATCGGCAAATGGCATCTGGATGCTCCTCATGAACCATACATAGATACTTACAACAACCATGGTGCAGTTGCTTGGAACGAATGGTGTCCAAAAGAACGCCGGCACGGTTTTGACTATTGGACCGCTTATGGCACTTACGACTACCATTTAAAACCCATGTACTGGGACACTGACGCTCCCCGGGACAGTTTTTATTATGTCAATCAATGGGGACCGGAGTATGAAGCCGACAAAGCGATTGAGTACCTCAACGGGCATATAGATAAAACGCAGCCATTTGCCTTAGTCGTATCCATGAACCCTCCACACACCGGTTACGAGTTGGTGCCCGACCGATACAAGGAGATGTAT
>ENA-OPYZ01000041-OPYZ01000041.1-human-gut-metagenome-genome-assembly--contig:-NODE-41-length-11628-cov-0.639075_pt1 | contig 11628 bp, 12 predicted proteins | sample MGYA00242475_ERZ504487 | MGnify/ENA primary metagenome ERZ504487 (study PRJEB26092, sample SAMD00036292) | human gut metagenome | host: Homo sapiens | study: EMG produced TPA metagenomics assembly of... | reverse complement strand
CCTATCAACAAGATGATTTATGTGGTAGGTAACGAACAGAACTACCACTTCCAGGTATTGTCTATCCTGCTCGACAAGCTGGGCTTCGAATGGGGTAAAGACCTTGTACACTTCTCTTACGGTATGGTGGAACTGCCGGAAGGTAAGATGAAGAGCCGCGAAGGTACAGTAGTAGATGCCGACGACCTGATGGAGGCCATGATTGAAACTGCCAAGGAAACCAGCAACGAACTGGGTAAACTGGACGGACTGACTCAGGAAGAGGCAGACGACATCGCACGCATCGTAGGTCTGGGTGCCTTGAAATATTTCATCCTGAAAGTAGATGCCCGCAAGAACATGACTTTCAACCCGAAAGAGTCTATCGACTTCAACGGAAACACAGGTCCGTTCATCCAGTATACATACGCACGTATTCAGTCCATTCTGCGTAAGGCAACAGAAGCCGGACTCAGCATCCCGGCTGTCATCCCAAGCGGTATTGAACTGAGTACGAAAGAAGAAGGTCTGATTCAAATGCTGGCCGACTTTACCAACGTAGTGAAACAGGCTGGAACAGATTACAACCCGTCTATCCTGGCAAACTATGCTTACGACTTGGTAAAAGAATACAACCAGTTCTATCATGACTTCAGCATCCTGCGTGAAGAAAATGAAGCCCTGAAAATATTCCGTCTCGCTTTGAGCCAGAATGTAGGCAAAGTAGTCAAACTGGCTATGGGCTTGCTGGGGTATCGAAGTACCTGAACGTATGTAATTACAATCTTGTATATCAGGTGGCTGGCAAAGGAGTGGACCACACTCCTTTTGCACAGCCACTTTCTTTTTAAAGACCATCTTATGGCTAAACAAAAAATTCTACGTGGTCTGGAAAGGAGTGAATCCGGGTATCTATTCTTCATGGACCGACTGCCAACTGCAAATACAAGGCTATAAAGGGGCTATATATAAGTCTTTTGATTCACAGGAAGAAGCAGAACATGCCTTTGCTACTCCTGCATATCAGTACATGAACCGTCATCGTGCATCGTCTTCAGAAAAAAGCCGAGGCACAACTCCCCCGAAAACTTCAACTTGAACTGCCTGGCAGTAGATGCTGCCTGTAGCGGTAACCCCGGGCCCATGGAATATCGCGGAGTGTACCTGCTGACGGGACAGGAAATCTTCCATTTCGGACCGGTTTACGGTACCAACAATATCGGAGAATTCCTGGCCATCGTTCACGGGCTGGCACTTCTTAAACAAAAGAACCTGAACATGCCCATCTATTCCGACAGCCGTAATGCCCTCTCCTGGGTAAAGCAAAAAAAAATGCAAGACCAAACTGGAACGTACTGAAAAAACAGAAGCGCTCTTCCAGTTAATTGAACGGGCTGAAAAATGGCTGAAAGAAAACACTTATACCACTCCCCTGCTCAAGTGGGAGACTGACGTATGGGGAGAAGTCCCCGCTGACTTCGGACGTAAATAATCAAAAACTCAAACAGATGAAAAAGAGACTTACATATCTGGGATGCTTTTTTCGCCAGCATACTGGGCTATTTCCTGCTTCAGAAACCAATCTTTATGCTCTATAATGGTGCATGTGAGAAAGGAACCGCTTTCACAGACTACCTCCGAGTATTGTTCCATGGCTTTACGCTTGATGCTGCTACCACCGGCTACCTGACGGCTATTCCCTGGCTGGTTATTCTCTGTAGTATATGGTTCCGCCGTTTTCCTCTGAAGAAGATACTTATCGGCTACTACGTCTTAATCAGTCTGGCTACCACACTTATCTTCATTGGCGATATGGCCCTCTATCCGTTCTGGGGATTTAAACTGGACGCTTCCATCTTCCTCTATCTGGACTCTCCGAAAAATGCCATGGCCAGCGTATCCTTAGGATTTATTCTGATACGACTGCTGTGTATCCTCATCTTATCAGCCTTGGTAACATGGGGACTGTATAAAATTACCCCAGCCAATCTGCCACAAGTCCAGAAGCGCATTGCTGGTAGTCTGATAACTATTCTCTTAGGAGGTATCATCTTTATCATCATACGAGGAGGTGTTACCGAATCCACCAGCAACGTAGGACAAGCCTATTTCTGTAATGATGAATTTCTGAATCATTCCGCCATCAACCCGGATTTCAGCCTGCTATCCTCCATCAGTAAGACAACCGATTTTGCCCAGCAATTTAATTTCTTCGATGAAGAAAAACGCGCTAATCTATTTGAAGGATTGTATGCAGACACGGGAGAAAATGAAGTTTCATTACTCACTACCAACCGTCCCAATGTACTGATAATTCTCATGGAAGGTTTTGGAGGAGTATTCGTAGAATCATTAGGAGGAGTACCTGATGTCAGTCCGAATCTGGAGCGTCTGAGCAAGGAAGGAGTTTTCTTTACCAACTGCTATGCTAACAGTTTCCGTACCGACCGAGGCACAGTCTGTACCTTCAGCGGCTACCAAAGCTTCCCCACGGTTTCCGTCATGAAATCTCCCGCCAAAAGCCGCACCTTGCCTTCCATTGCCGGAAAACTGCGGGAACAAGGCTATGCCACAGATTTTCTGTATGGAGGTGACATCAACTTTACCAACATGAAGAGCTACTTACTGGGCAGCGGATACCAACAGTTGACAGCAGATATAGATTTCAGTATGGAAGAACGAAAAAAACCCATGGGGAGTAAACGATGACATCACCTTCGAGCACCTCTACCGTCAGATAAAGGAGCGAAACACTGACCAGCCCTGGCATACTGCTTCCTTACCCTGAGCAGCCATGAACCGTTTGAAGTACCCTATCATCGCCTGAAAGAAAAGATCCCAATGCCTTTGCCTTTACTGATGATTGTTTGGGGAAATTTATCGATAAGCTCAAGGCTCTTCCTCAATGGAAAAACCTGCTTGTCATCTGCCTGCCGGACCATGGTTTCTATTATCCGGAAGAAGGGCTGGTGCACGACCCGCGTATTCATCATATTCCGATGCTGTGGTTAGGAGGTGCCATCAAGCAGCCTATGGTCATTGACAAACTGATGAACCAAAGTGATATGGCCGCTACCCTACTGGCACAACTGGGAATCAGCCACAAGGAATTTAACTTCAGCCGTAACGTGTTAGGAAAAGACTACAACTATCCGTTTGCCTACTACACCTATAACAACGGATTTGCTTTCCGCGACAGTACCGGCACGACACTGATAGACAACAATTCCAGCAAGGCATTAATAGAATCCCCAGCTCCGAACGAACGACGCACAGAACTGGGGAAAGCGATTCTACAATCTTCTTATGACGATTTGGGAGCGCGATAATATTACTCCACAAACATCACTTTCGATGCATCACGCGGTTTAGCAGCCGGTGATTCATCTGGATATCCGAGGCTATGCAATACAACAATTCATAACCTTCGGGTATATTCAGGCGCTTCAGATAGTCTGCTGCCTGAGGCTCTGTCTTCATAAAGCGTATAGGGCTTCCCAAACAGCAGGAACCGATGCCCATTGACCAGGCCGAAAGAATCATATTTTCTCCCAGCAGTCCACAGTCTATCTGCGACATATCATACGAGGTATCGTTGGCAATAAATACTACCGTAGGTGCATTGCGGAACATATTCTTGAATCCCGGATCTTCTGCGACTTTTGGATTCACCTTCTTATACACTTCCGTAATACCGTTGATAAACTCCGGATTGTCCACCACGCGTACTGCCCATGACTGTTTATTCTGCCCATTGGGTGCATGAATACCACAGTCCAGAATCATCTGCATCGTATCACGATTTACCGGCTGCGGCAGATATTTTCGCACACTCCGTCGCGTCATGATAGTTTCAATCACCTGATTCTTAGCCGAAGACTTATCAACCGCAGGGGTCTGTTCCGTCTGCGTCTGTCCACCACAACTGGAGAGGCACAATAATCCTGCTCTCAACATTGAATAAATTACATTTTTCATAAACTCTTATTTTCACCTGGTTATTTCACCCCTAATTCGGCAAATCCCATCGGTTCGCCCGCACGAATCATACGCGTAGCCTTCAACTCTATATAACGGGCTTTTACCGGAGTAAAGAATACCGACTGCATCACCGGATTATTCTGTATATTTGAGAACTCACCCGATTTGACCAGTTGATTCACTGCATCCTTGCTCACGCCGACACGTATTTCATAATTGGCAATCAGACCCTTGTTAGGTTCACCCTGATCAGGCAAGAAATGAAGAGAAGAAACCAGTCGCTCCTCTTGAAGTTCAATCAACAAACGGTTACCTTCTACCAAACAAGTGGTCTGCGCCTGCTTGTCAGAAGCCTTTGCCGCCTCATCGGCTTTAACATCCGGCAAAAGATAAGGCAAAGATTCAATGTCTTCCACCTTCTCTACAAAGGAATCAGATACATTGCCTGCATCATACACTCCTACGTTACTCAAACAAAGCGGGCCACGTGCATCCGTAATCCGAATACGTATACCCTTTGTTTCCACCGTTTCAAAACGCAACAGACGTTTATATCCAATAGTAGTAGTTTCCTCATTCAACTTCACCGGAAGCCATGTATCTTTATCAAGGTATTCCACCACAAATGCTTTTACACGCTGTCCCAATGGAATATATTCCTGAAGCATCATACGATTCATTCGAGTAGGCGTATCAAACGAGAATTCAATATCAGCTGTAGTTACCCCGTCTTCCGTAGCCCAGTAAGTATCAAAATTATCATCGGTCAAAGCTGATGCTACAAAATCTCCTCCACGTTCATTTGACACCTTAGGCGTCATTCCTGCCACCAAATTCGTCTTCAGCTGCTGCTGAATCATTTCATGGAAACGAACTGCATTAGCAGAATCTACCGGATGAATCAATCCTCTCCGGTCAACCGGGAAGTTCAACAATAAAGTCGCATTATGTCCCACACTGCGGTAATACAAATCCACCAGCTGATCCGGACTTTTCACTCTGTCATCTTCCTCCGGATGATAGAACCATCCCGGACGGATAGACACGTCACATTCGGCAGGCACCCACTGATTTCCATCTGCATGGCCGTACTGTAACTCATAACTCTTTTCATAACCCGGATGTACTTCTCCTTCTCGCAGGAACGACCAGTTGGTGGCTCCGGCAAAACCTTTCTCGTTGCCTACCCAACGGCAACCTGGTCCTCCATCCGAGAAGATGATAGCCTGAGGCTGGATACTATCCAGCATTTCATAAATACGAGGATAATTATAATAATTCTTGCGATCGATGGTACGTATGTCCTTTGCACCGCCATACCATCCGTCACCACCATTCGCTCCGTCAAACCATACTTCAAATACCGGTCCATAATTTGTCAGCAGGTCATGCAACTGTGCATAAAAGTAAGGTAAATACTCAGGTGTACCATAATTAGCCTGATGGCGATCCCATGGCGAAAGATAAACAGCAAACTTAAGTCCATATTTCTTACAAGCCTCCGACAATTCTTTCACCACATTTCCCTTTCCGTTCTTCCACGGAGAGTTCTTTATACTATATTCCGTTCCTTCGAAAGGCCATAAACAAAAGCCATCATGATGCTTGGCAGTAAGAATCACCCCTTTCATACCAGCTTTCACCAGTGTCTGTGCCCATTGATCGCAATCCAGATTCGTCGGATTAAACGTTTTCGGATCCGTATCTCCATATCCCCATTCCCGGTCATTAAAAGTATTCAGGCCGAAATGGATAAAAGCATACGTTTCCATCTGCTGCCATTCCACCTGCTTGGGTTCAGGTACAGGAAGAATCGGTTCAGGCGGAAGCACCTTGCCGGATGTACACGACAACCAACAAGCTACAATTGGAATAGATAGAAGATGAATAGACTTTTTCATAATTAATTAGATTTTCGAATTAAAATTGTGACCAAATATACAAAAAAAAAAGCGGCTTCCCGAAGGAAACCGCTTTCATATTTAAGATTTTGTAAGTCAGAATTACAATTTCGGACCAGCAGCAACCAAAGCCTTACCAGCTCATTACCTGTAAACTTAGCGAAGTTCTTGATGAAACGTCCAGCCAAGTCTTCAGCTTTCTTAGTCCATTCAGCAGCATCAGCATAAGTGTCACGCGGATCCAAGATTTTCGGATCAACACCCGGCAATTCTGTCGGAACAACGAAATCGAAGTAAGGAATAGTCTTAGTAGGAGCTTTTTCGATAGAACCATCCAGGATAGCGTCGATGATACCACGAGTATCACGGATAGAAATACGTTTGCCAGTTCCGTTCCAACCAGTGTTAACCAAGTATGCTTTTGCACCAGTCATCTTCATCTTCTTAACCAATTCTTCTGCATATTTAGTCGGGTGCAATGACAAGAAAGCAGCACCGAAGCAAGCAGAGAATGTCGGAGTCGGTTCAGTGATACCACGTTCTGTACCAGCCAACTTAGCAGTAAATCCTGACAGGAAGTAGTACTGAGCCTGTTCTTCGTTCAAGATAGATACTGGAGGCAATACACCGAATGCATCAGCAGACAAGAAGATAACTTGTTTTGCGTGAGGACCTTTAGAAACCGGTTTAACGATGTTGTTGATGTGGTAGATAGGATAAGAAACACGAGTGTTTTCAGTTACGCTCTTGTCAGCGAAGTCAATCTTGCCGTTAGCATCTACAGTAACGTTTTCCAGCAAAGCGTCACGTTTGATAGCGTTGTAGATATCCGGTTCAGATTCCTTATCCAAGTTGATAACCTTAGCGTAGCAACCACCTTCGTAGTTGAATACACCTTCGTTATCCCATCCGTGTTCGTCATCACCGATCAACAGACGTTTCGGGTCAGTAGACAAAGTTGTCTTACCTGTACCAGACAGACCGAAGAAGATAGCTGAGCTCTTGCCTTCTTTGTCTGTGTTAGCAGAACAGTGCATAGAAGCGATACCACGCAACGGGTTGAAGTAGTTCATCATAGAGAACATACCTTTCTTCATTTCACCACCGTACCAAGTGTTCAGGATGACCTGTTCCTTAGTAGTCAAGTTGAAGACAACTGCAGTTTCTGAGTTCAGACCCAGTTCTTTGTAGTTTTCAACTTTAGCCTTAGAAGCGTTGTAAACAACGAAGTCAGGTTCGAATGATTCCAGTTCTTCTTTAGAAGGACGGATGAACATGTTAGTTACGAAGTGAGCCTGCCAAGCTACTTCCATGATGAAACGCACTTTCATGCGGGTAGCTTCGTTAGCACCGCAGAAAGTATCGACAACGAACAGACGCTTGCCGCTCAGCTGGTTTACAGCTTTAGCCTTCAGGTCGGCCCATGCTTCTTCAGAGCAGGGTTTGTTGTCGTTTTTGTATTCTTCTGAAGTCCACCATACAGAATCCTTGCTGGCTTCGTTCATTACAAAGAATTTATCTTTAGGAGAACGTCCGGTATAGATACCAGTCATTACGTTCACAGCACCAAGTTCAGTTACTTGACCTTTTTCGAAGCCTTCCAAACCAGCTTTTGTTTCTTCTGCAAACAATACATCGTAAGAAGGATTGTGTACGATTTCTACGGTTCCAGTGATACCGTACTTAGTAAGATCTAAATTTGCCATTGTTCAAATGATTAATTTGGTTATTATATCAAATGTTTATTGTCTATATATGTAAGCCTAATCTGCTTTTTCTGCTCTTCAACATCTCCTTGTTTTAGGCGCTACAAAAGTAGTAGATATTTTTAATTCAAAGAAGTTATTACAGAAAAAAAATCCGTAATCATTTAAAGATTTATACTTGTGTAACAAAATTGCCAAATCCACTTTACAAATCAATTTTTATTTTGTTTCTTTGCAGACTGGAATTTAAATAATAAAACTCCTAAGAACCTGAAAATGTTTATGAAAATAATCAACTTTAACCAAAGCAACAGCCTTTTCAACCAGTTCCTTTCTGAAATCCGTGATGTGCATGTACAAGGTGACCGCATCCGCTTCCGCCGCAACATAGAGCGTGTAGGCGAAATCATGGCATACGAAATCAGCCGGACACTTCCCTACCATCCGGTATCCGTACAAACCCCACTCGCCACAACCGTAGAGAACATACCTTCCGAACAGCCCGTAGTAGCCACCATCCTGCGTGCAGGACTTCCACTTCATCAGGGCTTCATCAACTATTTTGACCATGCGGAAAATGCCTTCGTATCGGCCTATCGTAAATACATCAACGAAGATAACTTCGACATTCACATTGAATACATTGCCTTCTCCACGACTGGACGGAAAGATTCTGATTCTGACCGACCCGATGCTGGCTACCGGCAGTTCCATGGAATTAGCCTACGAAGCTTTACTTACCAAAGGAGAGCCATCTCATATACACCATTGCTTCGGTCATTGCCAGTCGTCAGGCCATCGAGCATATCAAAAAAGTATTCCCGGCTGAAAAAACCACCGTGTGGTGCGGCGCCATCGACCCTGAACTGAATGCTCATTCCTATATCGTGCCGGGACTGGGAGATGCAGGCGATTTGTGTTATGGAGAAAAAGAATAAAGAAAAAAAAGGAGCCAGACGAAAAAATCACTGGCTCCTTTCTTTTTATCATGTCAGATTTATTTAATCTCCCACGTATCATTCGTTTCCAGCAGTTCGGCAAACGTATGATACTTCTTCTTGGCTGAAACCTCTTCAATCTGGCTTCCACCGCCTCATCGTATGTCGGTGCATCCACATCACGAATCACGCCCAAGGCTATCGGGAAATCCGGGCCTTCCATCAGCGCAAGTTTCAATTGCAGGGTATGGTCTTCACAATGGGCATCATGCACTAAGATGTCTTTTTTCCGTGATGCCGTTCTCACCTAATTTCACCACCTTCAGTCCGAAGCCTTCCTGCATCAGACCGAATTCTTTGTTCGGACCGAAGAGCATAGGCTTACCGTGCTCCAGATAAATCGCATTGCGTTCACGGTCTTCCTTTTTTGCCACGGCATTATGCGTACCGTCATTGAAGATAACACAATTCTGCAATACTTCCACTACCGACGTACCTTTATGACGGGCAGCCGCTTTCAGCACTTCCACCGAAGGACCGCCATCTACTGCCGCACAACGGGCAAAGAAACGGCCGCGAGCTCCGAAGCACAATTCTGCCGGACGGAAGGGATCTTCCACCGTACCATAAGGGGAAGATTTGCTCACAAACCCACGGGCTGAAGTCGGAGAATACTGTCCCTTGGTCAATCCGTAAATACGGTTATTCAACAGGATGATGTTAATATCTACATTACGACGGATAGCATGGATGAAATGGTTACCACCAATAGCCAGGCCATCACCGTCACCGGAAATCTGCCAGATAGTAAGATTCGGATTAGCCACCTTGGCTCCCGTAGCAATGGCAGCCGCACGTCCGTGGATGGTGTGCATGCCATACGTATTCATGTAATAAGGCAAACGCGAAGAACATCCGATACCGGAAATCACCGCAATTTCATGGGGAGGTACTCCCAGTTCGGCCAAAGCCTTGTGAAAAGAATTCAGGAAAGCGTGGTCGCCGCAGCCCGGACACCAGCGAGGCTGTCCGGATTTGTAATCTGCTGCCGTATATTTTGTTTCACTCATTGTTATTCCTCCAGAATATTTATTGATGAATCATTAAAAAAGTTGACTGAAAGCCTCTACCAGCTCTTTCACTACGAACGGCTGGCCTTTTACCTGATTGAACTGATGCAGGTGAATACCTTCCACTTTCATGCGGAGATAGCCTGCCAGCTGTCCCATATTTTGCTCGGCCACCACGATGGTCTTGTATTTCCGTAATACTTCGGCTGTATTTTTCGGCAGCGGGTTGATGACACGGAAATGTGCCAGTGCCGTTTTCTTGCCCATGGCGTTCAACTGATCCATGGCAGAATGCAAGTGTCCGTAAGTACCTCCAAAGCCTACAATCAGCAAATCGGCATCCGGATTGCCTTCACTGTAAGCGGTGGCAGTGAATCGGCAATTTTTTCTACCTTTCGGCACGCAACTTCGTCATCAGGAAGTGGTTTTCCGGTTCTGTAGAAATGGCTCCGGTTTCGTTGCTCTTTTCCAATCCTCCGATACGGTGCATAAAGCCCGGGGGTACCCGGTGTAGCCCAGTAACGCACGCCTGTCTGCGGGTCACGCTGGAACGGTGTCCACGAATCAGCCATTTCCGGCTTCACGTAAGGCGGACAGATGGATGGATAAGTATTCAAATCGGGCAAACGCCATGCAGCAGAACCGTTGGCAATATAGGCATCGGTCAACAAGACGACCGGAGTCATGTGCTCCAGAGCAATCTTGCAGGCCAGATAAGCCGCATCAAAACAGTCGGTCGGTGAAGAAGCCGCCACCACAGGCATCGGACTTTCTCCGTTACGTCCGAACAGCACCTGAAGTAAGTCGGTCTGTTCTGATTTAGTTGGCAGTCCGGTAGAAGGGCCTCCACGCTGTACGTCTACAATCACCAGCGGAAGTTCCGTAATCACGCAGATTCATGGCCTCCCCCCCCCCCCACTCTTCAAACAAATACCTGGTCCGGAAGTGGTAGTTACAGCCAATGCGCCGGCAAACGAAGCTCCTACAGCAGAAGCACATCCGGCAATCTCATCTTCACACTGCACCGTTTTCACGCCCAGCGATTTATGTTTGGCCAGTTCATGCAGAATATCTGTGGCCGGTGTAATCGGGTAGGAACCCAGATACAATTGCAGACCTGCTTTCTCTGCAGCCGCCATCAGACCGTATGCCGTCGCTTTATTACCGTTGATATCCATGTATTTTCCCGGCTCTTTCTGTGCCTTGCTCGGCACGGTATAGCTCATCGATACAGAAGCATGGGTATTCTCACCAAAGTGATAACCGTCATAAAGTACCTTCACATTGGCTTCGGCAATTTCCGGTTTCTTGGCAAATTTCTCGCGCAGGATTTTTTTCGCCCACCTTCACATCACGATGGAACAGCCAACATACCAGCCCCAAAGCAAACATGTTCTTTGTACGCAAGATAGACTTGTTGTCCAGCCCGCTGTCTTTCAGGCTTTCCTTACACATGGTAGTGATAGCTGCCGACACGACTTCATTCTTGATACCCAGTTCCGAGAAAGGATTTTCCAACGTAAACTTGGCCTTTTCCAGGTCACGTTTGGTAAATGAATCGGAGTCGATGATAATTACCGCCTGCGGTTTACAAAATTTATACTGTGTTTTCAAGGCTGCCGGATTCATGGCTACCAGCACATCGCATTTATCGCCCGGGGTATACACCTTTCCGGCACCAATATGCACCTGAAAGCCAGACACACCAGTCAATGAACCTTGCGGGGCGCGAATGTCCGCCGGGTAATCCGGGAATGTACTGATATCGTTTCCTTCGGTTGCCGAAATATTGGAGAACATATTACCGGCCAGCTGCATTCCGTCACCGGAATCACCCGAGAAACGGACTACTACCTCGTCCAGTTCCTTGACAATCATTTCTTCTGCCATATCGTATTTATTTAAAGTTCACAAAATCAATTTTGGCAAAATTGGGGAAGTTCCGTAAAAAAACAAAATAAAATCGGGAGATATTTTCTGCAACCTCTCAAAAAACAGCAAGTGCATTTGATATAAAACGCAAGGGCGTTTCACTTCAAACGCAAGGACGTTT
>ENA-OPYZ01000040-OPYZ01000040.1-human-gut-metagenome-genome-assembly--contig:-NODE-40-length-11665-cov-0.537095_pt1 | contig 11665 bp, 10 predicted proteins | sample MGYA00242475_ERZ504487 | MGnify/ENA primary metagenome ERZ504487 (study PRJEB26092, sample SAMD00036292) | human gut metagenome | host: Homo sapiens | study: EMG produced TPA metagenomics assembly of... | reverse complement strand
ATAAAAATTTCATCTTTTGCTGGTTGGTTCCACCTTTTACATCAATTTTACCCAACCACTCATTCCAGACAGATAATGCTTCAGTCCTCACTTGCTCAAAATCCCAATGAGGACATTCCTGGTCCATATTCTCTCTTGCATTTTCTATGCTTACATACGAAAAGGCCGTTTTCACCAAAATCTGTTCACCAGGCTTCACCCCCCCAAAATCAGCTTCTACTCCAGAAGTTGGTGACTGCTTAAAAAGAAGACCCTGGTATGGTATACACCTCTGTAGAGCCGTTCATCTGAGTAATATCACATTGTCTTTCATTTCCAGTCCAACTGTTTAAGTGTACGAAAAGGACGTTCAAAACGGACTACAAAATAAACCCGCGCCTTATCGACTCCTCCCCATACTCTTCCTGTGGTGTCAAAATATCCCGCGATTTCCGTTTCATTTACGCGCGAAGCGTGTGCACCCACCATCGTAGAAGTAGATATATGTCCGCCAAGTCCTAGCAGGACTTTCGCCAGTGACTCTTGTGCATACGTCAGCCGATAAAATCCCACACGTTCAGTGATTGTCTGTTCTACCCATATTCCATATCTATCCAAAAATAACCGATGGTAGCCTGGCTGCACGATTTCTCCATCATGCGAAAAAGAAGAGCTCCACCCACTTTCACCTTTACGGGTATCAATCTGACCTGTTATCGGCATCAGATTCAAACCTGATATAACCCAGTCATGAATCTGAGGAAAACCTAAAACCCGGGTTAGAGTTATAACTGTATCCCCCACCGCCTTGATTTATATTACGTGTCAGAGGAGCAGAGCTCATCATTCCAAAAGGAAGACTTCCGGTCACAAAAAAGAAATAACGTCCCTTGGCTGTTTCCACATAAGGATTTACCCAAGAGACATAGTCTGAATAAGATTCAGGAGAAGGCAAGACTTCTATCTCGGACAGGCCAAGATTCTCTCCTTCACCATCAGTTACCTGGAAACGTACCCAACTGACTCTTTTAGATTCAAAATCAACCACTTTAGGTGCACCATCATTAGCAATTAAATTTACATCAATCGAAGTTCCGTCACTGAATGAAAGAGTACCTGCCGCCGTATGGCTGCTTATATCCGGACAATCATATAAAATAATCTGGCTAATGTTTACAGGGTAATCCCAATCCAATTGTACCCAGGGGAAGGGACGAACTCTGCCCCTCATATCCAGGCGGCTACCTGAACGCCATTCTCCTGTATTCAGTATACGTATAAGCCCGTCTGACACACGTGTTGCATCCATCTCCTTCCCTGCAGCTGAAGAGCAAGAGACCTTTGCCAAAGAGGCAATGTTATGAGGCGTCGCAGATAACAAAAGGGGAAACAGGGCACCATAAGAAAAAAACAAAAATGCTTTTATCCTCATAAGACTAATTCTCGTTTCAAGTTATAATTCCTACTCAAGGGTCAATGGGTTCTGTGGGCTGAATAATTAATGACTCCTGCAACGGGAAAAATTCCATCATACGCTCATTCAGCCTTTTCCCTAAACGATAAGGTACATAACCTAATTCACGAAGACAACGTGAATCCATTCCTTCCACAAAATTTAAATGAGAAAAAGAAGACGTTACCACTGCGGCCTTTTCTACAGGAAAACCGTTACGGAACATAATACGTGCTGCATTACGAAAGTTCGTGGTAGTATGTCGCGCATGAGGCTCTATAATAATGGCACTCTCCGGAATCTGCCAAACGTCCATCAAATACTTTTTCATTTCAAAAGCCTCATTGTAAGGAGTATGATATGGATGTACTCTTCCTCCCGATACAATAATAAATGGTGCCTGATGCTGACGATACATCATGGCTGCATAGGCAGAACGAAGCTTCCCTTCTGGGCTAATAGATACATTGGGCTCCTCGGGTCCTGCGCCTAACACTAAAATGGCTGTATAAGGATAATTGTTCCATTCTGTTTGGCTAACCTGAGTATATGCCATTCTGTTTTCTGTCGAACACAGAGGCTCATAATCAATCGACTGACGGCGGTCGTTCACATCAAGCAAAGCCTTAACAGCAGCCATAGGTACAGAATAAAAAACAGGATGTGTTTTTACCTCAAATGCAATATTTTGCTGACAAGCAGGAAGAATTTCCTCGATAAACCGGCGGCTATGTATGTAAAAGCCAATAGAATCGATTTGAGGATAATGAGGTTTCCGGGCTGCTGCATACACCTCTATCGCATAGTTCATTCCTTCTGCATCTTGCTCCCAGATTTTTTTCAAGAACTCTGCCCCATTCTCTTTATACTGCTGATAGCAACCGGAAGGGATTATATGCCTTGTCAACAACCGATCAATCGGATTTCCTGGCTTATAAAGACTTGCCAATGCTTTTGCAGCTTCTGTAATCTCTTCTGCAGAGAATTTCATCGCTTCCACCCGTTCCTGCGAAGTTTTTGCCTCATGCAAACGCTCTAATTTCTTCAGCCCCATTTTTTTCAAAACAGGGTCATGACAAATCATAGAATCTACTTCACCAAATTCACGCAACAGAGCTGTAAAATAATATGCTTTATTCTCTATCTTCTCTGCAGAAATTAAATGGTATTCTCTCTGAACCTGTGCATACGAGCATAAGGAAAACAGTAAACCCAAACAGCATATACCTATCTTTTTCATCGTCTGCCCTCCTCTTTTAAATATTGCAGTAACTGCACAGGACGGTCTGTCTGAATTAATGAAGCTCCTTTTTCTAACAACCATCCCCAGCTTTCATCTTTCTGATTCAATTCCACAGCACGGTCATCATCATGCCCACCATTCAATGAAGGCCATAATCCGTTCAGCCAAATCTTAGAACCATTATCTTTCACTTTTTGAAGTAAACGTAAAACTTCCGGAGTTACTTCTGAAAAGCAGCATTCCATTGCCACAGGTTTCATCTGTCTATACCCCTCTATAAACGCCTCTGCATCAGGATTGTTCAAGTCTACAATCGGCATATAGATAACTTTGTCAAGTACATCCCCATTTTCAGCCTTGACTTTTTCATAAGCATATCCGGATTTTATTACCACCTGGTCTATAGTCTGTGTTTTTACCAATAACTTATACACTTCTTGAAAATAATCATAGCCCTTATCTATGTTTATCAGAATTTTTCCTTTTGTCAGTTCCAATACCTCCTCCAAAGTCGGAATTGGATGAAAAGTAACTCTTCCCAATCCATTTTTCAGATGAAACTTTCGCAATTCTGCCAACGTATAATCCGAAACTTTTCCCTTTCCGTCGGTCGTACGGTCTATAGTATTGTCGTGCATAATTACCAGCTGATTGTCTTTTGTCATCTTCAAATCAATCTCAATCATGTCAACTCCCATCGCAATACAATTTTGAAAGGCCTGTAATGAGTTTTCAGGTGCATTTCTCCAGTCGCCACGATGAGCCACTACCAATACTTTCTTCGTTTCATGACTCTTCAAATCTACCACAAGAGTCTTTGCACTCTCCTGAGCAGAGAGTACAAAGACTGTGCAGAGAAGAAAAATCATACAAGTAATTCTCTTCATCTTCAAATTTTATTTAATGATTAATATCCTTCGTTCTGATACATTCCTTCCGGATTCAACTTCCACTCATCATAAGGAATCGGATAATAAATATCTTTTTCATTGAAGTTCTGCAAATTGGAGATACCATAACAATTCGGATCCTTTGCATGCATATAAGTTACTAATTCATCAATCGTAAAGAAACGGAGTAAATCATACCAACGCTGATTCTCAAAAGCAAGCTCTACACGGCGCTCATGAAGAATAGCTAATTTCAGTGTCGGATATTTACTTCTGTAGTCGGTATTTTGGATAGATTCAATATAACCTGGTAATCCTGCCCTTTCACGTACCTCATCCAAATAAGGGATTGCTTTTGTTTCTTCACCCAAAGCTTCATAAACCTCAGCCATCATCAAGATAACATCGGCATAACGTAATATAATCCAATCATTGCCTCCATAAGCTAAAGTACCCGCAGCGTCACTAGTATCACGGAACTTTGTAATGCAATAAGCCATTGCTTTAGGATTATCAGCATAAACAACTGAGAATGCTTTTTCGCTTATCAGTAGCTTCATATTCATTTATCAAATCCTCATTTACATAAGTTCCCTGACCTTTTGAAGGATATTGCGAATTACATGTAATACCAATTGACTGATTATCTGCCGCAATCGAAGAATGGTAATCTTTATCCCCTTGTTTATATACAATCTGGAAAAGAATTTCAGGACAAGTAGACTTGTTAGCAACAGCAAATAAACCAGTCTGTGCATTGTCATCATAAGTAACTTCATTCAGGCGATTAAACTGCTTCATTCCTAAGCACATTTCGAGATACGTTTTTGCAGAGTTTAAATATTCTTTCCGATTCTGGGTATCCAGCACATGGGCCATTGTCAAATATACTTTTCCAAGTAATCCTGCCATTTAGCTGCTTTATTTGCTCGCCCTTTATTACCTTCAGGCTGATGATTTGGCAAGGTACTTTTCTCAATTCCAAACTCTAAATCTTCTACTATCTGCTCATAAATCTTCTTCTTATCCTCACGGAAAGTATGCGCTTCAATTTCAGCTGGAGTAGCAAGATAAGATGTTACTAATGGAGCATCTCCCCACTTACGCACAATATCAAAATATACTAGCGCACGCACAAAACGGGCCTCAGCTTCATAATTATCTTTCTCTTTTTCATCACTAAAAGTCACAGTCTGAATACCTTTTAAAGCAAAATTTGCATTATTGACTGTTTTATACATCGCCTGCCAATGACTTTTCAAATAAGTATTACTAGGGAGTAATGAAAAGTCTGTAAACTGAAAAGGCTCACCGGCAGAAGACTGATTATCCAAACGTCCTGTATTATCTGAACGTTCCTCTGTATACATAGTACTTCCTTCGCCCATACAAGACCCTGAACGTAATGCCATATAAGCACCGTATACAGCACGTTCAACATCATTCTCAGTAGTAAAATAATTCTCTACTGGTATTTTATTAGGATTATCTTCTGACAGAAAATCTTCACACGAAGTTAAATTAAGTCCAACTGCCAGAATTGCAGTAAATAATATTGTTTTTTTCATTGTGTAATCTCTTAGAATGTTAATTGAAGTCCCATATTATATGCTCTCACCAATGGATATTTTCCATAATCTACCCCCGGAGTCAAATTCGCACCGTCATTATAATCTACCTCTGGATTGTATCCCTTATATTTGCTAATAGTAAACAAATTATCAGCTGCCACATATACTCGTAAGTTGCTAATTACTCCTTTTGACCAATTCTTTACATTGGAGAATGTATACCTACGCTAATGTTTGTACATCTGAAAAACGAACCAATCCTGCAAATAGAAAGTAGACAAACGAGTACTATTACTCTGTGTTCCTCCACGAGATGCTTTATAAACCCAACCATTTCCTGGATTTTCTACATCACGATAACGCTGGTCTGCTTCCACATATTGATTACCAGAACCTTCCATATTAAATAAAATAGTAATCTTGTCCATCCAATACTTTATTTCCGTATGAGCCATTGAAAGAAGCACTCATATCAAAATCTTTATAACTTCCACTCAGGTTTAGTCCATAAGTAAATTTCGGATGAGGATTACCAATCACTGTTTTATCATTGTCATCTACAACCCCATCTCCATTTACATCTTCAAAATAAATGTCGCCCCGGTTGGAGCGCAATAGATTGTGACAATGAACGAGCCGGACCTTTTAATTTATATCCTTCAGGGAATTTATTTCCATTTGCTTTATAAACAGCATCATCGGCCTGAATTCCAGCCATATCTGCTTCTGTAACCATTCCAATTACCTTAAACCCATAAAACATTCCAATAGGCTGTCCCTCCATTGTAATATGAGTTTTTATAAGAACGTTCTGCACCATTAGTAATAATGGTATTGCCACCATCTAATTCCAATACTTTATTACGGTTAACAGAAATGTTACCACTAATATTAAAACTATAATCTTTTCCACTCAATACTCTACCATCTACTTGAATATCACATCCCGTATTACGAATCTTAGAATTCGGAAGATTTGTGAGCATAGAAGTTGCACCAGAAATTGCAGATACAGGCTGCTCGAACAACAAATCTTGAGTATGACTCAAATAATAGTTGGCAGAAATCGCCAAACGATTATTAAACAAGCCCAAATCCACACCTACGTTATATTGAGAAGTTGACTCCCAGCCAATCGCATTATCTTTTACTCCACCTGGATACATAGCTGATACAATCGTTCCATTTCCAATCACAGTCCCAGATGGAGAATTCATTACTGCAGCATATTGATAATTACCAATATTGTTATTTCCACTCATACCCCAACTTGCTCTCACTTTCAATGAAGAACTATCACCAAAAGCAGCTTTATAAAAATCTTCATTTGAAACAGTCCAAGCCGCAGAGATTGATGGGAAGTATCCCCAACGATTTTCAGGGCCAAACAAAGAAGAAGCATCACCTCGGAATGAAGCAGTTAAATAGTACTTATTTGCAAAATTGTAATTCAAACGTGTAAAATAAGAAATCATTGTCCAGTTTGATTTTGAAGTACTATTTAATGTAATATCACTAGGATCAGCACCATGACCTGTCACTTCTGTAATATGATCATCCTGATAACCAGTAGCTTTTACTCCCAAAATATCATACATATTTTTTTGAATAGAATAACCTGCAACACCACTGAAATTATGTACCTGATTCCAGCTCTTATTATAGTTTGCTGTAAATTCAGCCAAATAATCTGATTGCAAAGAAGTTCTTGCTATAGAATTAGCCGCAGCTTTGGCCTGATCTGTTCCTGGTAAATTTGCCCCGGATGATAAACTGGTAGGACGATAAAACTCGTATTTTTCACTATAATTATACATTCCTAAATTTGCCTTCAAGAATAAATCTTTCAACGGTTCATAACTTGCTGTCAAATTATATGTATTACGTACTCCGTTTCTTCTGATTTTTGTTTCCGTAGCTAATGCTACCGGATTCTCAATCTGCTGGAATCCATAATTACTTGAATAACTTGTCATCTCACCTTTTACCAATTGACCATTTTCATCATAGCAACGGAAAATCGGTGCATAAATCAAAGCCCCAAGAATCGGTCCATGATCAAAACGCCCTTCTTCCACTTCTCGATTCCAGTTAGATGTATTGGAAAAATTAGCTCCTACCTTAAACTTAGAGCTTACTTGTATATCTAAGTTTCCACGTAAATTCAGGCGACGTTGTCCCGTAGAAAGAATAATACCTTCCTGATTCTGATAAGCTGCACTAACTTCATAACGAATTTTATCTGTACCCCCATTTACAGAGATATGATGACGCTGTGAAGGAGCATTACGATACAACTCATCTTGCCAGTCTGTATCATATTCCGGTGTGATTACACGCTGATTCTCAAAATCATATAAAAATTCTGGAATCATAGCTGCACTATTACTAGAACCTAAACGCTGTGCACGTACATCATTCGTATCACTAAAGTAAGCATCATCCCATGCTTTTCCTGCATTAACCATGAAATTTTTATATGCATTATTACGTCCATCAACAACCAAATCTGCAAATTGTGCAGAATTCAATAATTTCACTTTTTTTGGCCAGCTGATTTACACTAAACTGAAAATTATAGTTTACCTTCGCTTTTTCCCTCTTTTCCACGCTTAGTTGTAATCAACACAACACCACCAGCTGCACGTGAACCATAAATAGCTGCCGAGGCTGCATCCTTCAAGACTTCAATAGACTCGATATCTTCAGGACTCAACATCAAATCTTCATTGGAAGGATAACCATCTATAACATATAACGGGTCAGAGCTCGCATTAATAGAGGCCACACCACGTACACGTATTTTTGTACTCTGATAAGGTGCACCACTTACCTGAGCAATCTGTACACCAGAGACCTTTCCGACCAAACTTTGCCCAACTGTAGGTGTAGTTACGTTTAACTCTTTTGACTTGATGCTGGAAACAGCTCCCACCACATCTGTTTTACGCATGGTCTGATAACCTACTACCACAACCTCATCCATTGTTTTAGAATCCTCAACCAATACAATATGCAGATTATCTCCCTTTTTTCGGTTTTATACGCTGTGTGGTATAACCGATATAAGATATTTCCAGCGTATGTTCATAGCTCTGTACATCTAATCTGAACTTTCCATCCACATCCGTTACCGTTCCATTTTGAGTTCCCTTCTCAAAAATACTGGCACCGATTACGGCCTCTCCATTTTGGTCGACAACAAGACCTTGAGCCCAATCATCTTCAAAAAATTTTTAGCCTGAGCAGAATTCGTAAAAAAATCCTGTCATACAGACAATTAAACAAAACAATCTAATTACTTTTTTCATAACCTGTTAATAGAATAAAATTTCTGTGCAAAAGTATGAGGGGGCATTGCACAATGATTGCAGGTTAATTAAAACTATGGCACAATAAGGTTACAAAAAAGATTTCGACTACTCCATAAATTCTTATAAACACATTCACCGGATTCTACCTTCAAAGTTTTGAAACCAATATATCTTAAACCCATCCCGAAAAATTCGCTTCGTACGCCTCAAAAAAGAATAATTTCCAAATAAATCGTATCTTTGCACATCGTAAGGTTGCAACTTAGAATAAACTATATACGTATATGGAAAGAACTTTAAACGGACGACCGTTACATCGGCTCTGCCATACGCCAACGGTCCGGTCCATATCGGCCATCTGGCAGGGGTTTATGTGCCGGCCGATATTTACGTGCGCTATCTGCGCCTGAAAAAAGAAGACGTGCTCTTTATCGGAGGTTCGGATGAACATGGAGTGCCCATCACTATCCGCGCTAAAAAAAGAAGGTGTAACCCCACAGGATATTGTGGACCGTTATCACACCCTCATTAAGGATTCTTTTAAAGAATTCGGTATTTCATTCGATGTGTACGGACGTACCTCTTCACCTACTCACCATCAGTTAGCATCTGACTTTTTCCGTAAATTGTATGACAAGCATGAGTTTATCGAAAAAAACTTCCATGCAATATTATGACGAGGAAGCTCACACATTCTTAGCTGACCGTTACATTACGGGAGAATGCCCTCGCTGCCATGCAGAAGGTGCTTACGGTGACCAGTGTGAAAAATGTGGAAGTACACTTTCTCCCACAGAACTGATTAACCCGAAAAGTGCCATCAGCGGAAGCCAGCCTGTCATGAAGGAAACCAAACACTGGTATTTGCCACTTGACAAACACGAAGGCTGGTTGCGCAAATGGATTCTGGAAGACCACAAGGAATGGCGTCCGAATGTGTACGGACAGTGCAAGAGCTGGCTGGATATGGGGCTGCAGCCTCGTGCCGTGAGCCGCGACCTTGACTGGGGTATTCCGGTTCCGGTAGAAGGTGCAGAAGGAAAAGTATTGTATGTATGGTTCGATGCACCTATCGGCTATATCTCTAATACAAAAAGAGCTGTTGCCCGATTCATGGGAGAAATGGTGGAAAGACCCTGAAACACGCCTGATTCATTTCATTGGAAAAGATAACATCGTGTTCCACTGTATCGTATTCCCGGCCATGTTGAAGGCAGAAGGAAGCTACATTCTTCCGGACAACGTGCCTTCTAACGAGTTCCTGAACCTGGAAGGTGACAAGATTTCCACTTCACGCAACTGGGCAGTATGGTTGCACGAGTACCTGCAGGATTTCCCTGGCAAACAGGATGTATTGCGCTACGTGCTGACTGCTAACGCTCCGGAAACTAAGGACAACGACTTTACATGGAAAGATTTCCAGGCTCGTAACAACAACGAACTGGTAGCAGTATACGGTAACTTCGTAAACCGTGCCCTGGTGCTGACTCACAAATATTTCGATGGAAAGGTTCCGGCTTGTGGTGAATTGAACGACTACGACCGTGAAACACTGAAGGAATTTGCCGACGTAAAAGAAGAAGTAGAAAAACTGCTGAACGTGTTCAAATTCCGCGACGCACAGAAAGAAGCCATGAACCTGGCCCGCATCGGAAACAAATACTTGGCAGATACAGAACCATGGAAACTGGCTAAAACCGACATGGCACGTGTGGCTACCATCCTGAACATTTCATTGCAGTTGGTTGCCAACCTGGCCATTGCTTTTGAACCGTTCCTGCCGTTCAGTTCTGAAAAACTGCGCAAGATGCTGAACATGGAAAGCTTCGACTGGGAACAGCTGGGACGTACAGACTTGCTGGCAGAAGGCCATCAGCTGAACAAGCCTGAACTGTTGTTCGAAAAGATTGAAGACGACGTTATTCAGGCACAGGTAGATAAATTGCTGGCTACCAAGAAGGCCAACGAAGCAGCCAATTACAAGGCTAATCCGATTAAACCGACCATTGCTTTCGAAGAATTTGAGAAACTCGACATCCGTGTAGGTACTGTATTGGAATGCGAAAATGTACCTAAGATGAAGAAGCTGCTGAAATTCAAGATTGCCGACGGATGGAAAACCGTACCATTGTCAGCGGTATTGCTCAGCATTACAAACCGGAAGACTTGGTAGGCAAGCAAGTGCTGTTTATCGCCAACTTAGCTCCTCGTCAGTTCAAAAACGGCCTGGTGAGCGAAGGTATGATTCTCAGCGCAGAAAACTTTGACGGTTCATTGTCCGTTACCACTACTTTGAACGAAGTAAAACCAGGAAGCGAAGTAAAATAATCTACTTTAAATAATTAAAGAAATTGAGAATGAGCGGATAAGAGAATCCCGCCATTCTCAATTTTCTTTTCCTCATAAACTCCACACAATCCTCAAATATGGCAGAGTCACTTAAAGAAAAAACGGCGAAAGGCTTGTTTTGGAGTGGCATCAATAACGGTGCTATGCAGCTCTTGAACCTGATATTCGGAATCGTGACTTCACGCATTCTGAATGATACCGATTACGGTATGATAGGTATGCTGAGTATCTTTTCTCTCATTGCAGCATCTCTTCAGGAAAGCGGATTCACTTCGGCACTTGCCAACAAGAAAGAAATCCGCCACGAAGATTACAACGCTGTATTCTGGTTCAGCAGCGCCATAAGTGTCACACTCTACCTCATCTTGTTTTTCTGTGCCCCACTGATAGCCGATTTCTACGACAATGAAAATCTGATTCCTCTGGCTCGATATGCTTTTTTAGGCTTTGTTATTTCCAGCCTGGGCATTTCACAGAACGCTTATTTGTTCCGCAACCTGATGGTCAAACAAAAAAACCATTGCCAGCATCAGCGGACTAGCCGTTTCAGGCATCGTAGGAATCATTATGGCCTGCTTGGGATGTTCTTACTGGAGCATTGCAACACAAAGCATTGTCTACATCAGCGTCCTGAACATCTGCCTGTGGAGTTTTTCACCCTGGAGACCCACCCTGAAATTCAGTTTCAAACCTCTGAAAGGATGGTAAACTTCAGTGCCAAACTGATGATAACCAATATCTTCAATCATATCAACAATAACTTGTTTTCCATCATTTTAGGGAAATACTATTCCGAAAAAAGAAGTTGGACAATTTAACCAAGCCAACAAAGGAACTACATGGGGGCACTCCTTTATCAGCAGCAT
>ENA-OPYZ01000039-OPYZ01000039.1-human-gut-metagenome-genome-assembly--contig:-NODE-39-length-11678-cov-0.642801_pt1 | contig 11678 bp, 13 predicted proteins | sample MGYA00242475_ERZ504487 | MGnify/ENA primary metagenome ERZ504487 (study PRJEB26092, sample SAMD00036292) | human gut metagenome | host: Homo sapiens | study: EMG produced TPA metagenomics assembly of... | reverse complement strand
CTATATTCGGTTTATAACGTTGCTTATAGATATTTTCATCTTCTCCATCAGGGAAACTAGTAGGATAATCCAGATTTCCATCAGGATAGCGATAATGTTCAAACATATAAAAATATCGGCTAATAGATCCATACTCATGGCGGATAGGGCCCTGCTCCCAATTATTATCTTTCAATGTCGTAGTCTTTGCACTTGTCTTTGAACCATCTTTTGCAGGAGTCAGCTGAGTAGATTCAGGAATATTAACCACTTCAAAAGTACGTGTCCAATACTGAGGAAACATTGCTTCCACGTTTTCTGGGTGATCAATATGCATTTTAAAAGTTAAATCTACACGCGCCATCAGTGACTCCAGCATGATTTGAATCAAAGACTCTCCCTGATGACCAGTACTAATATTCTGATTATCCATTCGTGCACGCATAGGAAGACCATTTTTAGGCAGCGACAAAGACAATTCCACCGGACGATAAACATAGTTATCCAATACAGAACAATCTGTCACTTTAATATCGTCACCTTCTGGATTAGGATTACGCAAATAAGGTATACCATCATCATCTTTGGGAGGAAGCACTGTACCTGTTTCCAAATTAGCCAACACATAAATAGTTGCATCACTCGCAGCTGTCACATCAAGTACTTCATTATTGATAACTAAGCTACGGTTACCTTTAATATAAGTATATCCCTGAAAATCTTCAGCACTACCAGATTTATTTTGCAGATAGTTACCTGCATTATCAAACAAAAAGACGTGCAGTTCATTGATTTTTTCTTTCATCATCAGTCAACTGATCTCCCGGATCACCAACTGCACGAGTATCTGCTCCAATAACACCCATACGAGAAGGAATACACTGTATAGAAAAAGTTCCTTTATGCTGGTTTTCACTTATAAAATCTTCCTTCTGCTGACAAGATGTAACCAACATAATCAGCATACAGAAGCTGGTAAGATAATATTCTATAGTTTTCATATCAAAATATATGTTTCAAAAATGTTATTGAAATATGATGTCATCATCACCTCCTAAAGTCCAATGATCACCCGTTCGAAAATCAAGCATAAACTGACTGCCCAAGAACTGCAAAGAAATAATATTCTTAACTCCTGGTTGAAAACTCATTTCATCGGTAGGCACAGTCATAGTTGCTGTCATATCACTTCCTTCACCAACTTTATAAGTAATATCTATCTGACAAGCTGCCCCTTCAGGGTTTATTGAATTAGAAGCAATGTCACATATCAACAACAGTTCTGCTGGATTCTCTCCTCCATCTTGCATAACTTGCTGTTGGGTACTATTAGGAGTAAATACTTGGGGGGTTCCGCTAATCAGTGAAAAATAACCGCTATAAGCCTCACTACCTTTAATCAATTCGCTCAATCGGGTAGTAACCGTACGATAAAAAGTTCCTTTTAGTTTTAATGAGGTAATAGTAACAGATGATGTCTCATTATAGTTATCCACCCTAAATTCCAGTCCTGACAAATAAATGTGAAAAATGAATTTCTACTGGAGTCCCATTGTTTATCCGATCAATATTGGTACCATATACCACATCCTGAACTTGACTAGCTTCTAACCGAGTTCCATCGACAGAACCACCACTGAAAGGCATTGTATAACTTAGTGTAGGATCCCCTACATAATTACCCTGAGTATTTGCAATTACTCGTATACCGGCATTCGGATTCGTCGCTGCATTAGCTGTATAGGGGTAATATGCAAAGAAAGAATACAAGTAATCGGCTTGCTCATACCAATATTGCAGATTGTCATAACTCCATACTCCATTATTATAAGTCAAAGCCTTGTTTTCAAAATCCTTATCGGGCAAGCAGTTCATCTTTTTCCCATTCCAGGGAGTTGTACCCCCCTGTCCATTTTCAGCCAAGCAAAACATATACATACCCACTTGCGCTCCTTCAGGGAACTGACTGATAAAGTTAGAGCGTGTATTAGTTTCAACGTCTACTTCACTCATAAACACAATAGGATATTCAGAATCAGAATAAAGAGAAATCTCATTATGCTGGCAAGCACTGCATAAGCAAGCAGTTAAAAAAACTCGTTATATAAAGTTGCTTTTTTCATTATTTTACCTATATTTTTAAGATTTGAAGTATATCCTGTTAAGGTATTACAATTTCACCACCAGCAGATGATGTTCTCCATTCATCAATAACAAATTGAGCAAAAGAAATAGCGTTGCTCTTGACTGTCACCACATAATGATAAGCTTTTCCTGCATTCCATTGAACTTTACCATTTGAGGTTAAATCTAAGGGCCATTCCTTCTGAATACCATTCTGGGTATAACTAAAGTCTAATTTTAGACTTTCTGCAGCCTGAGGTATCAACAACCATTCTTCTCCCTCGATAGGATGTGTATCGGTCAGTGACTCATTACCTTCAAACTTCAGTGGACTATCAGCATTCGTATAAGGAATTCCATCCAATGTCCATCGTGGAGATGTTCCAGTGCTGAAATTTCCTTGACCGGTATAACCATACAAAATAACTTTTTGTACAGTAGTAGTAGGAATTCCCGGTTCAGCTTTCACTGTAAATCTTACTTTACAAAGTTCATGGCTAAAATTCAAGGGTACCTGTTGTGCATCACCCCCGCTCATGACAGGACTTACAGCTGTCATCAAGTCAACGGCCTGTTCGCCATAATTAGCATCGGTATTAAAACCATTCACTTTTATGATTCCATCTTCTACTGTAGCTGAAGTTTCCGACGGATACACCCCATAGAACCTATACGTCTTACCCGGTATCCAATAGCGTGTACCGCCTTCGTAGTTCCAACCACTGGCTTGGTCCACACGCGTCTTATTGAACACAGACACCGAGGCTCCACCCGTTTCAGCGTCTGTATACCATCCCCACACACTGAAAGCCTCCATATCATTGGCCGTTTCAACTGCTGCCCGTGTTTGTGGAACGCCGAAACTGATTGCTTCTGCTGTTTCCAATGTACCGGGAACTTCGCTTGTGCAAGCTCCCAAAAACATCACCGCAACAGCAGAAAGCCATAGGAATACAGGTCTTACGTATAGATATTTCATAGAGTTTCTATTTTAATATAGTGGCTATGAGGGGAACATTCAACCCCTCATAACCTGAATTAAATAAGTTATTCGGTTACAGCAGAAGGTGTAGTAGATTGACTCGCATCTCCCCAACCACTGACTTCTGTTACATCAAATTCAATAGGGTACAATGTTCCCGGATTTTGGGTATCGTTTATATCATCCCCATTGATTGTTACAGTATAATTATAACGGAATCCGGCAGTCCATTTAGAAGTTTCTGTGCCAGTTACACTATCCGAATTATCATATTTTAAAGATGCAACAAATTGACCTTTCTTAATAGGCTGCGTTTCTGAAGAACCTTCATCCCAAAAAGTCGCAGTAAATGTTACTTTTAAATCAGCATTATTCTGAGGAATAACTAAACATGCAGTTGAATGAGTTCCGTCTTCTGCAATATCGTCAAGTCCATCAAATGAATAAGCCTGAACACCATCTCCAGTAAGACTACCAGACCATGTAGCCACAGAATTACCCTCTAATGTACCTGTTCCAGTTTTAACCGCATTAGATATTTTAATATCTGAAATCTTCATCTTATAAGAGCGAGAGTCTTCATTCTTAAAAGTAAACTTTACTTGCGAAAGCATATGCTTAAATGACAATTCAACTTTCCTCTGAGTTTGCGGATCGTTACAAGTCAGTTCGTCTGCAACAGCAGCAACTAAGTCCTTTGAATTGTCGGGAGTATAGCCAGAGATAGTCAAGGTATTGGTCTTTGCTTCAAAAACTAACTCCTGAGGTTAACTTAGCGTTCCCGTCAGAATAAGCTGCAAAATTATAAGTTTTTCCTTGTTGCCAATAAGCCGACTTATCAACTCCTGCATTTGTGACTTTCACATTTTCAAACACAGGGACGTTATCTGTATGATAACCATAAACATAATATCCTGTTAAATCCCCTGTTTTACCAATCTCAGTAATTCCCGCTCTTGTGTTATTATTCACAAATGTGTCAAACTGAATAGCGCGGTTTTCTGCGTACTCTACCACTTCATTCTGTGTACAGCTTGCGAGTGCCATAGCAGCTACACCAAGCATTAAAAAAACTCTTTTTCATACTCCACTAAATTTTAAATTTAACAATCTATCTTCTTTGTATTTTCTTATTGTTCATTATCAGTTAAGAGGCAGAGGAATGTCTATTTCATCTTCCCAACCGTCCACATCCGGATCAAAGGCACCAGCACCTTCCTGCCCGTCTTCGTCGGATACGACAATGTCTGTCACCTGAATCACCCCTCCTCGAGGCTGTATGCGCATCATCTGACTAATATCAAAGGTGTACGACAGCGTTTTACCGTTACGCAGCATCACCTCCAGACTCAGGGTGTATTGCTTATTGGTCTGGTCTGTAGTATAACCGTCTGTATAAGAATAATCCGGTGCGCCAAAAGATTGTACCAAGCCGTACAGCCTAACTCATCGACCTTGCAAATCGAAAAGCAGCGTAGAAGATACTCCCGTCTGTAATGCCCATCTTTCAAATAAACCTTATCGGCAATGCCTGCCAGGGCTCCCCCTTGCCTGAGCCACATACTGCTGACCGGATGCAAAACGATAACGGATAAGATATGAATACACCAGCGGACGCATCTCGATAGGCAAAGCCACAGCGTTCCACGTACGCTCTGCATCATATTCTGCCACATAAGCTCCATAAAGCATATCTGGAGGAGTCACTGTACGCTCACCCTCATGGAGTTCCGCAAAATTGGCACGTGTACGCGTACGGGTAGTAGCCGAAGCAGTTGCCAGGGAAGTGATTTCATCGATAACGATGTATTCGGTATCGTTGTTATAAAAAAGAAGGGAATACTTTCCTTCTGACATGGGCAGACGACCACCTTCGTTATCCAGATTACTTTCAGAATATTGCTCATCAGTATAGACAATGGCGCGTATACCTTCACCTTCTTCCGGACGGAACTCATCGTACTCACGGCTCCATTCCTCTTTCCACACTTCTTCCCAGTCTATACGGTAATCACGCTCCCACTCCTGCTCCCAATCAGCCTGTATCTGTGTTTTGACTGCCATGGAGTGCTCGTCGTGATTATAGCATAAGTCCTTACGGCATCCGCTGAGCGATATCAGCAGGAGCATTGCAACAGTAATTTGTTTCATCATTTGTTTCCTCCTTTCTCCGTCCAGCGGCCGATGTTCCATACAAAAGCAAATTTAAGTTTCAGCGGACCTACATAGTTGGTACGGTTGGTCTGCTGGTACACATAGTGTCCATCCTGTGGCAGGTATTCTTCGTATTTGGTAGTCATGAATCCTACTCCGACACCGGCCTCAAAAGCAAAATACTTACCGATGGGGAACATATAGCCGTAGCTTGCTCCTACCATACCGCCGGTACCCCGGTAACCGGTATTTCCATTCTCCAGGTCATACCAGCCTCCGCCACCGAAAAGTCCTACATAGTGGCCCCGGCGACTGCCCTGCGGCTTGAACCAGTAACGGGCTTCCGGAATAATGGTAGCCAACTGATAATATTTGTGTTTGCCGTTATTGTGCCACCAGGCGATATTGCCTTCTACCGCAGCCGACCAACGCTCATTGAAACGGTATTCTATCTCTAATGAAGGCATAAGCAGCACATCGTAAATCAGGTTCGACTTGATGTACCAGGGCGTAGAGGTGTACACACGTTTCGGTACGGCTTTTTGCAGCAGCTAAGCTGTCTGCTATCCGCTGGCGACGCAATTCTTCTGCCTGACGCAGGCTGTCAAGCCGCATCTGTTCCAGACGGGCTGCCTCAAGGGCTGCCAGACTGTCGGCACGCAATCTTTCCAGACTGTCACGGCGTGCCTGGAGGGCTCTTTCCTTGGCTAGTGGGTCATAACCTTCGGCATAGCGGATTCCCATCAAGCTACCACATCGCGTATGCCCTGATAAGAACGGGAGCTGTTCCGGGTACGGTAATACTCCTCTTTCATACCATAATGGGTGATGAACCACGACTTCACCTGATTAGTACGGTTCTTGGCTGCCCGAAGATTTTCTTTCTGACTGCCATAGGAGCCACAGAAACCCTGAATAAAAATCCAGGCCTTACCCGACGTAATTTCCTCACGATGACGCTCGATTAAGTTGGCAGCTGCAGTAATAGACTTGTCATTGCCTTTGAAGGGAGAATAAAACATCAGCTTTCCAGGCACAAAACGGAAAAGGATAACTGAATCCTGCAGCTCATTGGTTTCTTGCAAGAACAAGGATTCGGCCTTTACGCTTGTGCTGAAAAAGCAAGAACTTACACACAATAGTAGACAAAAATATAGTTTACGCATAAATAATGTTTTTCAATTCTTAGATAAAAACAGACTCAGAAAAACAAAGACAATACCAATCATCTCTCTTCATAATCGTTTTTACTACCTTTACATATTTTTATTTCCGCACAAAATTAAATAAACAGTAACAACTGCAAAAATACGAAGATTCCCAATTAGTCAGAAAACTTCCTATTTTGTCAGTCAACCCCTTCAGAAGCTATATGAGAGAGGGTTTTAAAAAGAAAAAAAGTCAGAAATTACTTCAGCATAGTTTTCGGAAACTGTTGGGACTGATGCCATACTTATCTTTAAACAAACGATAAAAAAGTAGAAAGGCTGGGCAGCGCACTCTCCGTTGCTACCTTGCTGATGGGCCAGTCCGGATGGTTACGGAACAGACCAATGGAATACTCCAGACGAAGGTCGTTCAGATAACAGCTTAAATTGCCGCCGGTGGTAAAGAGTTTCAGGATGTTGGCAAAACGGTTTCGGTCTACCCCCATCAGTTGCGCATAATCATCGCGTGTCAGCTGGTAATCCAGGTATAGCCTCTGCTCTTTTACCTGCTGATCGAATGTCTGAAACAGGGTTTCATTCTCCGGAACGGCCACGTCGGATGTATCTGTGTCTGCATCGGTACCGATAGCTGCATCTACCTCATCCGGCTGTTCCTCTTCACCGGGCACCTCTGCCATCTCCAACTGCGGAAAGGCATGTCTTGCCAGAAGTGCGTTGCGCTGGTCGTCCAGTTCCAGAATCAGCTCAGCCATCTTGCGGTTCTTTCTTTTGATAACGCTCAGCGCCCGCCAAAGTCCTCCAAACAGCAGCAGCAAAAACGCCATAATGCCCACCAGTCCGATAATAATACGATGTTGCATCTGCACCCGGTAAGCGGCTTTCTCCAGTTCGTACTCACGCGATACAGCATCTGTCACGTCTGTAAGGTCGAAAATCTCGTTACGCTCCATGTTTACACGCATCTTGTTACGGATGTCATACGCCTGCATCATGGCGTTATATGCATCGCTGTACTTGCCTAATGCGCTGTAGGCTTTTCCACTCTGGTAAAGCGTGCGGAGATAAATGACGTTCAGTGAGTCGCTCGCATCCAACTCGGAAAAATAGGCCTTGCTATGCACCAATACGGAATGGTAATCGCCACTCTCCAGCAAGAAATCGTTTATCTCAAGCTGTCCCATTGAGGTAGTTGAAAAGACAGTAGAGTAAAACATATCGGCATATTTCTTTGCCATTTGCGGCTTCTTTACCTGATAAGACAAATAGGCCATCTTACTATAGAAAAAGCCTTTGTGACGATCGAGCACATGAACATCTACATCGGTCCGCGATTCGAGGGAACGCAGTAACCTTTCACGCTGCAAGCCCACCTCCCAAGCTTTCTGAGGCTTCCTATCGCTGATATAATAGCCCATGAGGTAACCCATGCAATGTGACAACAGAAACTTCGCCTCAGCGTTGGATATGTCCGAAAGTAGGGGAAAACGGCCTCCTGAAGGCATTCATAGCTTTTATTCAGTACGCCCATGTTACGGTATAGCCCGCCTTCCATTTGCAGCATATTGGCCCTTAAAAGCTGGTCATTGGCCTTCTCTGCGTATTCCTTACCCTTTGTAATCATGTCGGCCGCCTCGGCAAGCTGGAAGGAGGCGACCGAAGATTCGGCCAAAAGCATATAAGTGTATGAAGTAAGCACGGAATCGCGCTGTATTTCCGGATTGTTCAATGCATGGGTGGCATAGTACATGCACATGTAATACCTGGACTGCGTACGATAGGATAAAGCGCGGAGATAGTCAATGCCGTATTGAGGGATGGCACCTTTTTCTTCAAGACTGTCCAGCAGCAGCAAAGAGCTTTCCGGATCGTGCGCAATCTTTTCGCGTAAACCTGGGTATGGTATGACACCTGCGTAAGTAAAAAAGGTCAATAAATTACATAAAATGAATATGACGAAACGCTTCATAATGCCCCCTCTTTTTTATCTCCTAGAAACTTTCCAGCTAAAATAGCAATTTTCTTTGTGAACAACAAAAATGGCATAAAAAATGGGAGAAACGCTTTCTTCCCAACCTTGTTAACCTTAAATCTAATACTATGAAAAAAATCACATGACAAATGTAAGAATAACACTTATTCTATGCAAATATTTGACCTCTGATTTTCAGCTTTCTAAAAGTTTTTAAAAATACAAAAAGAATTCGCCCCGAAACAACGCATGTTCCAGGGCGAATCTTTATTTATCTGGAAAAATCCAGTAATATTAGTCTTTCAGTTTTGCTTTGATGAAGTCGCGGTTCAAACGAGCGATGTTGCTGATTGAAACGCATTTCGGACATTCTGCTTCACAAGCACGGGTGTTGGTACAGTTACCGAAGCCCAGTTCGTCCATCTTGGCAATCATGGCCTTTGCACGACGCAATGCTTCCGGTTTTCCCTGAGGCAACAGGTTCAACTGGCTTACCTTGGCAGAAACGAACAGCATGGCTGAACCGTTCTTACAAGCAGCTACACAGGCACCACAACCGATACAAGAAGCAGCATCCATTGCTTCGTCAGCTACCGGTTTCGGAATCAGGATAGCGTTGGCATCCTGAGGAGCACCTGTACGTACGCTGACATAACCGCCTGCCTGCATAATCTTGTCGTATGCAGTACGGTCTACCATCAAGTCTTTGATTACCGGGAAGCCGGCAGAACGCCAGGGTTCTACGGTAATGGTGTCGCCGTCGTTGAAGCGGCGCATATAGATTTGGCAGGTAGTGGCTCCTGTTGCAGGACCGTGCGGATGTCCGTTGATGTAAAGAGAACACATACCGCAGATACCTTCGCGGCAGTCATGGTCGAATACAACCGGTTCTTTACCTTCACTGATGAGCTGTTCGTTCAGAATATCCAGCATTTCGAGGAATGAGGTATCGCCCGGAATATCTTTCATTTGGTATGTTTCAAAAGCGCCTTTTGCTTTCGGACCCTTCTGGCGCCATACCTTGAGCGTAAATGATATATTTTTTATCCATTTTCTTTAATTCTTTAAATGTTCAACTTCCCGATTAGCTCTTGTAGTTACGAGTCTGTACCTTGATAGCTTCGTAAACCAGCGGTTCTTTGTACAATACCGGAGCCTTGTCGTCGCTTCCCTGGTATTCCCAGCAAGCTACATAGAAGAAGTTTTCGTCATCACGTTTTGCTTCACCTTCTTCTGTCTGGTATTCTTCACGGAAGTGACCACCGCAAGATTCGTTACGGTTCAATGCATCGTAAGCAATCAGCTCGCCCATTGTGATGAAGTCGTTCAGACGGAAAGCCTTATCCAGCTCTACGTTCAAACCTTCCTTAGAACCCGGGATGAACAGTTCTGTTTCGAATTCCTTACGGATGTCTTTCAGCTTAGCCAGACCGGTCTTCAAACCTTCAGCTGTACGGCCCATACCTACGTATTCCCACATCACGCGACCCAGTTCCTTGTGGATAGAGTCTACAGACTTCTTACCCTTGATGTTCATCAGGTGGTCAATCTTGTCCTGAACAGCCTTTTCTGCTTCTGCAAATTCAGGCAGGTCAGTAGAGAAGCGAGGAACAGTAATCTGGTCGGCCAAGTAGTTCTGGATAGTGTAAGGCAATACGAAGTATCCGTCGGCCAGACCCTGCATCAATGCAGAAGCACCCAGACGGTTAGCTCCGTGGTCAGACGAAGTTACATTCACCGATAGCGAACAGACCCTTGATAGAAGTCTGGAGTTCGTAGTCTACCCAGATACCACCCATTGTGTAGTGGATAGCCGGATAAATCATCATCGGGTTGTAGTATTTCACACCGTTGATTTCGCGAGCCAGTTCGCCCGGATTTACGTCGGTGATTTCTTCGTACATATCGAACAAGTTACCGTAACGCTGGCGAACTACGTCCAAGCCCAGACGTTCGATACTTTCAGAGAAGTCAAGGAATACGGCCAGACCTGTGTTGTTTACACCGAAACCGTGGTCGCAACGTTCTTTAGCGGCACGTGAAGCCACGTCGACGCGGAACCGGTTACGAATGCCGGATAACGGCGTTCCAGATAGTAGTCACGGTCTTCTTCAGGAATATCGCTACCTTTCTTTGTTCCAGCCTGCAATGCTTTGGCATCTTCCAGTTTCTTCGGAACCCAGATACGACCGTCGTTACGCAGAGATTCTGACATCAAAGTCAGCTTAGACTGCTTGTCACCGTGTACCGGAATACAAGTCGGGTGAATCTGTACGTAAGCCGGGTTAGCGAACATAGCTCCCTTACGGTAGCAAGACATGGCAGCTGTTACGTTACATGCCATGGCGTTAGTTGACAGGAAGTAAGTGTTTCCGTAACCACCGGTTGCGATAACTACTGCGTGAGCAGCGAAGCGTTCCAACTTACCGGTTACCAGGTTCTTAGCGATGATACCGCGTGCACGACCGTCAACCAATACTACGTCGAGCATTTCGTAACGAGTGTACAGTTTTACAGTACCGGCACCAACCTGACGGCTCAATGCAGAGTAAGCACCCAGCAACAGCTGCTGACCTGTCTGACCTTTAGCGTAGAATGTACGAGATACCTGTGCACCACCGAATGAACGGTTAGCCAGTGTACCACCGTATTCACGAGCGAAAGGAACACCCTGTGCCACGCACTGGTCGATGATGTTGTTTGATACTTCAGCCAGACGGTAAACGTTAGCTTCACGAGCACGGTAGTCACCACCTTTCACTGTATCGTAGAACAGACGATAGATAGAGTCACCGTCGTTCTGGTAGTTCTTGGCAGCGTTAATACCACCCTGTGCAGCGATAGAGTGTGCACGGCGAGGAGAGTCCTGGATACAGAAGTTGAACACACGGAATCCCATTTCACCTAAAGAAGCAGCTGCAGAAGCACCTGCCAGACCTGTACCTACCACGATGATGTCCAGACGACGTTTGTTAGCCGGGTTCACCAGTTTCTGGTGAGCTTTATAATTGGTCCATTTCTCAGCTATCGGGCCTCAGGAATCTTAGAATCGATTATCTTAGTCATAATGTTTTTTCAATTTAATCAGTTACACTTAAATTAGCAAGCACCGCAACCCATCATGTTTTTCAGGAAGAACACAACGGCTACCAGCATGAAGCCAAGTACGATGATGGTAGAATAGATGTTAGAGATGCATTTCCAACGGTTAATCCAGATGGTGTTGTTCCAACCCAAAGTCTGCATAGAGCTCCAGAATCCGTGAGTCAGGTGGAACCACAAGGCAATCAGCCAGATGATA
>ENA-OPYZ01000038-OPYZ01000038.1-human-gut-metagenome-genome-assembly--contig:-NODE-38-length-11810-cov-0.730891_pt1 | contig 11810 bp, 26 predicted proteins | sample MGYA00242475_ERZ504487 | MGnify/ENA primary metagenome ERZ504487 (study PRJEB26092, sample SAMD00036292) | human gut metagenome | host: Homo sapiens | study: EMG produced TPA metagenomics assembly of... | reverse complement strand
GGAACAAATCATTTTCCCTGAAATAAATATCGATAGGTATTACTAAAATTCTCGGAATGAATATTACCTTTGTAACTTCTGCTCCGACAGATGAAGAAGGTTATGCTTTGTTGAAGGAATTTGGTTTACCGTTTAAAAACTCAAAAAAAAGATTAATATATTATGGCAAAAGAATCAATGAAGGCTCGTGAAGTAAAAAAGAGCCAAACTTGTAGCCAAATATGCTGAAAAAACGTGCTGCGTTGAAAAAGATTGTCAACTCAGGTGATCCTGCTGAAGCTTTTGAAGCTGCTCAGAAATTACAGGCTATTCCTAAGAATGCTAATCCTATTCGTTTGCACAACCGTTGTAAATTGACCGGTCGTCCTAAAGGCTATATTCGTCAGTTCGGAATTTCAAGAATTCAGTTCCGCGAAATGGCTTCTAATGGTTTGATTCCGGGCGTAAAGAAAGCAAGCTGGTAATTCTTTTTATTTTTAAATATTGTCAGGGTAGTCCTGATTAATTTAATTTATTATTATATGACAGATCCAATCGCAGATTATCTCACCAGATTGAGAAATGCAATTAGTGCAAAGCACAGAGTAGTAGAAGTGCCTGCCTCAAATTTGAAAAAGGAAATCACTAAGATCCTTTTCGACAAAGGCTACATTCTGAACTACAAGTTTGTAGAAGATGGTCCTCAAGGAACTATCAAAGTGGCTTTGAAGTACGACTCAGTAAACAAAGTAAATGCTATTAAGAAGCTTATTAGAGTTTCTACTCCGGGTTTACGTAAGTATACGGGTTACAAAGACATGCCGAGAGTTATTAATGGTTTAGGTATTGCTATAATATCTACTTCCAAAGGTGTAATGACTAACAAAGAAGCTGCTGAACTGAAAATCGGTGGTGAAGTTCTTTGTTACGTATATTAATAGGAGGATAAGCAATGTCAAGAATAGGAAAATTACCCATTAGTATTCCCACTGGAGTAACAGTTACTCTGAAGGATAATGTAGTTACTGTAAAAGGTCCTAAAGGCGAACTTAGCCAATTTGTTGATCCTTCTATCAATGTTGCAATTGAAGATGGACATGTGATGTTGACAGAAAACGAAAACGCGATGTTGGATAACGTAAAACAAAGACATGCTTTTCATGGCTTGTATCGTTCTTTGGTTAACAACATGGTTATTGGTGTTTCTGAAGGTTATAAGAAAGAACTGGAACTTGTCGGTGTAGGTTACCGTGCTTCAAACAATGGTAATATTATTGATTTCGCTTTGGGTTATACTCATAATATCTTTATGCAGTTACCTCCTGAAATCAAGGTAGAAACTAAGTCAGAAAGAAATAAGAACCCTCTTATTATATTGGAATCTTGTGACAAACAACTGCTGGGTCAGGTTTGTTCAAAAATACGTTCTTTCCGTAAGCCGGAACCTTATAAAGGTAAAGGTATTAAGTTTGTTGGCGAAGAAATTCGTAGAAAGTCTGGTAAGTCAGCCGGTGCTAAATAATTTACATAAAATTGTATTATCATGACAACAAAATTAGAAAGACGAATCAAGATCAAATATAGAGTACGCAATAAGATTTCAGGTACTACTGAACGTCCGCGTATGAGTGTGTTTAGAAGTAACAAGCAGATTTACGTTCAAGTTATCGATGACTTGTCTGGTAGAACTTTGGCTGCAGCTTCATCTTTGGGAATGGAGCTATGCCTAAGAAAGAACAGGCTGCTAAAGTTGGTGAACTGATTGCCAAGAAGGCTCAGGAAGCTGGTATTACGACTGTCGTATTCGACCGTAATGGTTACTTGTATCATGGGAGAATAAAAGAAGTAGCTGACGCTGCTCGTAACGGTGGACTTAAATTTTAATCAATTATGGCAGTTAATAATAGAGTTAAGATAACTAACGATATAGAGTTAAAAAGACAGATTGGTTGCTATCAACCGTGTTACAAAGGTAACAAAGGGTGGTAGAACATTCAGCTTCTCTGCAATTGTCGTTGTTGGAAACGAAGACGGTATTATTGGTTGGGGCCTTGGTAAAGCAGGTGAAGTAACAGCTGCTATTGCTAAAGGTGTTGAAGCAGCTAAAAAAGAACTTGACTCGTGTTCCTGTATTGAAAGGTACAGTTCCTCATGAACAGTCGGCTAAATTTGGTGGTGCTGAAGTATTCATCAAGCCGGCTTCTACCGGTACTGGTGTGGTAGCAGGTGGTGCGATGCGTGCTGTTTTGGAAAGTGTGGGTGTTACAGACGTTTTGGCTAAGTCAAAAGGTTCTTCTAATCCGCACAACTTGGTAAAAGCTACTATTTTAGCTTTGGGCGAGATGAGAGATGCCCGTATGGTTGCTCAGAACAGAGGCGTAAGTATGGAAAAAGTATTTAGAGGATAAGGAGGAATTATGTCAACTATTAAGATTAAACAAGTAAAAAGTAGAATTGGTGCTCCTGCTGATCAAAAGAGAGTACTCGATGCGCTGGGACTTCGCAAGATGAATCGTGTGGTTGAGCACGAAGCAACTCCTTCTATTCTGGGAATGGTTGAAAAGGTAAAACACCTGGTTGCCATCGTTAAGTAATTCATTGTTAATAAAAAAACTAATTACGATATGAATTTAAGTAATTTAAAACCTGCAGAAGGATCTACAAAGACTAGAAAAAGAATTGGCCGTGGCCCGGGATCTGGTTTGGGTGGTACTTCTACAAGAGGTCATAAAGGTGCTAAATCAAGATCAGGTTATTCAAAGAAGATTGGTTTTGAAGGTGGACAGATGCCTCTTCAACGTCGTGTTCCGAAGTTTGGTTTTAAGAATATTAACCGTGTAGAATATAAAGCTATTAACCTTGAAACTATTCAGAAATTGGCTGAAGCTAAGAATCTGACTAAGGTAGGTATGAATGACTTTATTGAAGCTGGTTTCATTTCTTCTAATCAATTGGTAAAAGTACTAGGTAACGGTAGTTTGACTACTAAGCTTGATGTGGAAGCTAATGCTTTTTCAAAGAGTGCGGTAGCTGCAATCGAAGCTGTTGGTGGTAATGCAGTAAAACTCTGATTCAATGAGAAAATCTATTGAAACATTAAAGAATATATGGAAAATTGAGGATCTGAGACAAAGGATCCTCATTACTATATTATTTGTTGCAATTTACAGGTTTGGTTCTTACGTGGTTCTGCCAGGTATTAACCCTGCTATGTTAACTCAGTTGCATAAACAAACGAGTGAAGGTTTGTTAGCCTTGTTAAACATGTTCTCTGGAGGAGCGTTTTCCAATGCATCTATTTTTGCATTGGGAATCATGCCATATATCTCGGCATCAATTGTAATTCAGCTTTTGGCGATTGCTGTTCCCTACTTTCAGAAAATCCAGCGTGAAGGTGAAAGTGGTAGAAGAAAAATCAATCAGTATACTCGTATATTGACAATTGCAATTTTGGTTTTCCAAGCTCCCTCATACTTGCTTAACCTTAAGATGCAAGCCGGACCATCACTTAATGCTTCATTAGATTGGACATTCTTTATAATTACTTCTACCATCATTTTGGCAGCTGGAAGTATGTTTATTCTGTGGCTTGGAGAAAGAATAACAGATAAGGGGATAGGTAATGGTATATCATTCATCATTTTGATTGGTATTATTGCCCGTCTGCCACAATCTTTATTCCAAGAGTTTGTTTCTCGTCTGGCTTCTCCGGGTGCAGGTGGTATCATCATGTTTTTTGTTGGAAATAGTATTTTTTGTTGTTCGTTATTGCAGCAGCAATTTTTGCTGGTTCAAGGCGTCCGCAAAGTTCCCGTACAGTATGCGAAACGTATTGTAGGAAACAAACAATATGGTGGTGCAAGACAATATATTCCTTTAAAGGTGAATGCTGCGAATGTAATGCCTATCATCTTTGCCCAGGCAATCATGTTTATCCCTATTACATTGGTAGGTTTCTCAAATGCTGCAACAGCAAGTGGTATTGTACGTGCATTTGTAGATCATACTAGCTTCTGGTATAATTTTGTTTTTGCAATATTGATTATTGTGTTTACATACTTCTATACTGCAATAACAATTAATCCTAACCAGATGGCAGAAGATATGAAGAGAAATAATGGTTTTATTCCGGGAATAAAACCAGGTAAGAATACAGCTGAGTATATAGATGCGATCATGTCTCGTATTACTCTGCCGGGTTCTATATTCTTGGCTCTTGTAGCATCATGCCTGCATTTGCCGGTATTTTTGGAGTAAAAGCTGAGTTCGCCCAGTTCTTCGGTGGTACATCCTTATTGATTCTTGTAGGTGTTGTATTGGATACACTCCAACAGGTAGAAAGTCATTTGCTGATGCGCCATTACGACGGATTGTTAAATTCCGGAAGAATCAAGGGGCGTGCTGGTAATGTTGCTGCATATTAATTAGTCTGAGATGATATTTCTTAAGACAGATGATGAGATAGAGCTGCTTCGTCAGAGTAACCTACTTGTAGGTAGGACTCTGGCTGAAGTTGCTAAATTGATAAAACCCGGTGTGACAACTAAGGAACTTGACAAGGTGGCTGAAGAGTTTATTAGAGATAATGGAGCTGTTCCTACTTTTAAAGGTTTTCCCAATCAGTATGGTGATCCGTTTCCCAGTACCTTGTGTACTTCGGTAAATGATCAGGTTGTACACGGTATTCCCAATGATATCCCTTTGAAAGAAGGTGATATTGTTTCTGTTGATTGTGGTACTTATATGAATGGGTTTTGTGGGGATTCAGCTTATACCTTCTGTGTAGGAGAAGTTGATCCTGAGGTCTTGAAACTTTTGAAGACAACAAAAGAAGCTTTATATTTAGGTATAGAGAATGCCATTCATGGAAAGCGTTTGGGTGATATAGGTTTTGCTGTCCAGCAACATTGCGAGGCTAATTCCTATGGTGTGGTAAGAGAATTCGTAGGTCATGGTATTGGAAAAGATATGCATGAAGATCCGCAGGTACCCAATTATGGAAAAAGAGGATACGGCACTCAGTTGAAAAAGGGTATGTGCATTGCCATCGAACCGATGATAACATTGGGTTCCCGCCAGATAGTAATGGAAAGAGATGGATGGACAGTGCGTACACGCGATAGGAAATGTGCCGCTCACTTTGAGCATACAGTTGCAATAGGAGTTGGGAAGGCAGATATTTTGTCCTCATTTGAATATGTCGAACAAGTATTAGGAGATAAAGCAATTTAATATGGCAAAGCAATCCGCAATAGAACAAGATGGAGTTATAGTTGAAGCATTGTCTAATGCAATGTTTCGTGTTGAGCTAGAAAACGGGCATGAGATTACTGCTCATATCTCTGGCAAGATGAGAATGCATTACATTAAAATATTACCCGGGGATAAGGTCAGAGTAGAGATGTCTCCTTATGACTTATCTAAAGGAAGAATCGTTTTTAGATATAAATAAAAAAAGAAATAAGATATGAAAGTAAGAGCATCATTAAAGAAACGTACGCCGGAATGCAAAATCGTTAGACGTAATGGCCGTTTGTATGTTATTAACAAGAAAAATCCTAAGTATAAACAACGTCAAGGATAATTTATTATTTTTGCAAAAAAAATAATTTAGTATATGGCTATAAGAATAGTTGGTGTAGATTTGCCTCAGAATAAGAGAGGCGAGATTGCGTTAACCTATGTATATGGTATTGGACGCAGTAGTTCAGCAAAAATCTTGGATAAGGCTGGTGTTGACAGAGATGTGAAAGTAAAAGACTGGACAGATGACCAGGCTGCTAAAATTCGTGAAATCATTGGTGCTGAATACAAAGTAGAAGGTGATCTTCGTTCAGAAGTGCAATTAAACATTAAGCGATTAATGGATATTGGTTGCTATCGTGGTGTACGTCACCGTATTGGTCTGCCGGTTCGTGGCCAGAGCACTAAGAACAACGCTCGTACACGTAAGGGAAGAAAGAAAACAGTTGCAAATAAGAAAAAAGCTACTAAATAATAATTGTTGATATGGCAAAAAAAACAGTCGCAGCTAAGAAGAGAAATGTGAAGGTTGACGCTAATGGACAGTTGCATGTTCATTCTTCATTCAATAACATTATCGTTTCTTTGGCAAACAGCGAAGGCCAGATTATTGCATGGTCTTCTGCAGGTAAGATGGGATTTAGAGGTTCTAAGAAGAACACTCCTTATGCAGCTCAGATGGCTGCCCAGGATTGTGCAAAAGTGGCATACGATCTTGGCCTGAGAAAGGTAAAGGCTTATGTAAAGGGTCCTGGAAACGGACGTGAGTCTGCAATCAGAACTGTACATGGAGCTGGAATTGAAGTTACTGAAATTATCGACGTAACTCCATTGCCTCACAACGGTTGTCGTCCTCCTAAAAGAAGAAGAGTATAATAAAGATAACCTATTTAGATGTAACTTGATTTTGTTAAATAATGGATTGCAATTCCTTTCTGTAATCGCGGCTGCAACAAATTGAGTTCATGAATAACAATTAAATTAAGAAAGAAAATGGCTAGATATACTGGACCAAAAACTAGAATTGCACGTAAATTCGGTGAAGCAATCTTTGGAGCAGATAAAGTTTTGTCTAAGAAAAACTATCCTCCTGGACAACATGGTAACAACCGTCGCAGAAAAACTTCTGAATACGGTGTCATGTTGGCTGAAAAGCAGAAAGCTAAATATACTTACGGTGTATTGGAAAACAATTCCGTAACCTGTTTGAAAAGGCTGCAAGTGCTAACGGTATTACCGGTGAAATCTTGTTGCAGAGTTTAGAGGCTCGTCTTGACAACGTGGTGTTCCGTTTGGGTATTGCTCCGACTCGTGCTGCTGCCCGTCAGTTAGTAAGTCACAAGCATATTACAGTAGATGGAAAGGTAGTTAATATTCCTTCATTCTCTGTAAAACCCGGTCAGATTGTGGGTGTACGCGAAAGATCTAAATCTTTGGAAGTGATTGCTAATTCACTTGCAGGATTCAATCACAGCAAATATCCTTGGTTGGAGTGGGATGAAAGTTCTAAGGTAGGTAAGTTGTTACATATACCTGAAAGAGCAGACATTCCTGAAAACATTAAAGAACACTTGATCGTTGAATTGTACTCTAAATAATAATTAATTTCATGGCGATATTAGCATTTCAAAAACCTGATAAAGTATTAATGTTGGAAGCGGACTCCAGATTTGGAAAATTTGAGTTCCGTCCACTCGAACCCGGTTTCGGTATTACCGTAGGTAATGCTTTACGCCGTATTCTTCTTTCTTCATTGGAAGGATTTGCAATCAACACGATTAAGATCGAAGGTGTAGAACATGAGTTCGCATCTGTACCCGGTGTTAAAGAAGACGTGACCAACATTATCTTAAATCTGAAGCAAGTCAGATTTAAGCAAGTAGTAGAAGAGTTCGAAAATGAAAAGGTAAGCATTACCGTTGAGAATTCTACTGAATTTAAGGCAGGTGATATAAGTAAGTATTTGACTGGATTTGAAGTGTTAAATCCTGAATTGGTTATTTGCCATTTAGATTCAAAAGCAACTATGCAGATAGACATTACAATTAACAAAGGTCGTGGATATGTTCCGGCTGACGAAAACCGTGAATTCTGCACCGATGTGAATGTAATTCCTATCGATTCTATTTACACTCCGATTCGTAATGTGAAATATGCGGTGGAAAACTATCGTGTAGAACAGAAGACTGACTATGAAAAGTTGGTGCTGGAAATTACGACGGACGGTTCCATTCACCCGAAGGAAGCGCTGAAAGAAGCTGCAAAAAATTTTGATTCACCACTTCATGCTGTTCTCTGATGAAAAGATTACTCTTGAAACATCCGATGTGGACGGCAATGAAGAATTTGATGAAGAAGTATTGCACATGCGCCAGCTGCTTAAGACTAAGCTTGTTGATATGGACCTCTCAGTTCGTGCCTTGAACTGCTTGAAAGCTGCCGATGTGGAAACATTGGGTGACTTGGTACAGTTCAACAAGACAGATCTGTTGAAGTTCAGAAACTTCGGTAAGAAATCGCTCACGGAGCTTGATGATTTGCTCGAGGGTCTGAATCTGTCGTTTGGAACCGATATCTCTAAATATAAATTAGATAAAGAATAAAAAATGAGACATAATAAGAAATTCAATCATTTAGGTCGTACTGCTTCTCATAGAAGTGCTATGTTATCTAACATGGCTTGTTCTTTGATCAAGCACAAAAGAATCACTACGACTGTTGCAAAGGCTAAAGCTTTGAAGAAATTCGTTGAGCCTTTAATTACAAAATCTAAAGACGACACAACTAATTCACGTCGTGTTGTATTTAGCAACTTGCAAGATAAGTTTGCTGTAACGGAGTTGTTCAAAGAAATCTCTGTAAAAGTAGCAGATCGTCCGGGTGGTTATACTCGTATCATCAAAACAGGTCATCGTTTGGGTGATAATGCTGAAATGTGCTTTATCGAATTGGTAGATTACGATGAAAACATGGCTAAGACTGCAACTGCTAAGAAAGCAACTCGTACTCGTCGTTCTAAGAAGAGTGCAGCCGCTACAGAAGCTCCTGCAGCACCGGCAGCTGAAACTACAGAGGAAGCCCCTAAAGCTGAATAATCTGTAATCATCATATATATAAAAGCCATAGCTATAAAAGCTGTGGCTTTTTTTTATTTTATGCCCTGACCGGCAGTAATGAGAAAACAAGCTGTGAGGCTTCTGTCCATATGCATATTACTTGTTCTGTTTACAAAAGTTTTGATACGGACGAGGCATGTAGAACAAGAACAGCTTTTAATTTAAAGTCGGAATTAGAAACATCGAATAATTCCTTCAAAACCGTCATAGATAGGTAACCTGTTGCTTTTCAGGAAGAAACCATGAAGGAATTGAGAACCGAACCTTCATAATTTGGGATAATCCTTCATAGCTCCCTTAAAACAAAAATACCTTTGATATGTGTTAATTATTGTATGAAATGAAACCTAAAACGCTATTTATGTTATCTTTGTAAACCAAACAGTAAGCAATGAAAGGATTTGTTACAGTCATATTATTTTTTTCTGTTTGCCTTGGCTTTTGCCGGAACAGAATATGTAGATGCAGTTCCAGCTGCATCAATGACGGTATGTACTGTACAGCATACGGATACTACTCCGCAGCACTCCATCAATGAAGATCGTGTCATTCCCTTGGATAGCAATAAGGGAATAGCAGATATGGAGTTTGGGGACGCTCATACTTTAGCACATCGTGTCAGTGCCTCTGCAGAGCGCATGTACCGTTTTTCCTCCATAGAGACTACCCAATTTATCAAAATTTTGTTGCGTAAGATGGCCGCCCGGATGGCCAGTCTTGCAAGCTGTCATACCCATGTGTATGCCTCTTCCCATTCCCTTCCCTGGGATAGTTGCTTGCGAGCACTATATCTTTGGTATGAGGCGCATTCTTATTTAGCTTTTATTCTTTTACCAATTTGTTTTTCATGGTTCTGTCTTGCCGGGTGATTGGCGAGATGTGACCTTGGTATGAATTATTGTATTTTTAATTAGTAAAGAATAAAATTTAAATTATTATGAGTAATACAGTTTCTACTGAAGCAACCTTGTTTTCAACAACACACCCTGATGTCGTAAAACGTACTAGTGTTTCTTCTATTATTCATATCCGCTATCCTTTGTGTGATAGGTGCGGGTGCATTTGCAACCTCTTTAAAGATGGGGGATTCCTCATCCACCATGAGCATGGTGCTTATGGCCGGTGGAACCATTTTGTTTTTGTGGGCCGTATTCCGCTTTTTCTGGCGAGGCAAGGAATGGGTATATGCACCTACCGGCAGCGTAGTTAAAGAAGGGACCTGCTTCTTTGATGTATGCGATTTACAGGCTTTGACGGACGCGTTGGAGAAAAAAGGTTTTGAAACCAGGAATGACGTGAAAGTAAAGACAAACGGAAACGTACGTATGGACTATATGATTTCTCAGGACAAGAAATTCGTTGCGGCCCAGCTGTTCCGTTTCATCCCCTATACATACGAACCTGCATCTTCTGTGTTTTATTTCACGGGAGATGATGCAAGTGCGTTTGTACATTGCTTGGAAACAAGTGAATTTTGATTTTCTATGACTCTTTATGTTATGAAATAAGGTGTGCCTGTGAAGGTCTGCTTTATTTGCTTAAGACGTTAATGTGATAAATTGTCGGGTGGGGTTAGTCGTTGATGATTAGCCCCATCTTTTTCATCAGGAAGCAGGCATTCATATTTTGTGCGATACCTTCACGGAGTTTGTATGAAAAAGTCAGTTCATCGTTGGTAATATCAGCTTCAAAGCAATAATTCCGTATCTCTTTGGGGAAATATTCTATTAGTTTCCCTAATAGCAGGTCGTGTGTGGCAATGATGCCATTCGTCTTCAGTTCCATCAGTTGGCGTACCAGGCGAATGAGCCTTTCTGCTTGTCCATCGAGTTGGTTCCTTTTAAAATCTCATCCAGAATGATGAACAACTCCTCTCCCTTATTCAGGCGGTCTATAATTTGTTTCAATCGTTTTTAGTTCGGCAAAGAAGTAAGATTCGTTGTCTGTCAACGAATCGGAAGTCCGCAAGCTTGTCACTAGTTTGGCAGGATATATTTCAAGGGAGGAACAGCATACGGGGCAGCCGGTACATGCCAATACATAATTCACTCCGATTGTACGCAGATAAGTACTTTTTCCTGCCATGTTGGCTCCTGTGATGATGACAAAGAACGGTCTTGAGGGGATATCGGCATCATTGGTCACACATTGCCATGCAGGCATCAGGGGATGTCCCATATCCTTTGCAAGGAATACAAAAGGCTTGCCGGCAATGGTCGGATAGGTGTATGCGGGATGGTTGCCGGCAAATGTCGCCAGAGAACAAAGAGCATCAATGTCACCCAATACGTCCAGCCAGTGGAGCAGATATTTTCCATATTTGTGCCTCCATTGCTCAATGCGCATTACCTGCCGGAGTTGCCAGAACATGGACCTTCCAGCAAGACATATAGCAGTTGGTTGTTGCGCAAGTCCAGTTTGTCCAGTTCCCGTGAAAGCTCTTTCAAGATATGGGTGGTGGATTTCCCGTTCATGCCGAATTCAGCTTTCAGGTGTCTGAGTAGCGGAGCGTTCATTTCCCGGTTTTCTATCAGGCTGATCAGTTCGGCGTAGATAGACAGGATACGTAATTTCTTGTCATACACTCTTTGCAGGTTGCTGACAGGCTTTATCAGCCCGAAACTACCTATCACGAACAGTCCGAAGGCCAGTCCGAACCATGTCATCGGAATGACCCCCGCCACTCCCAGCATAGCCAGTACGATGTTGACTCCGGGAACGATTCCCAATAACGGGCGGCTCCACCATTTCTTGCTGAAATAGGCAGGTGCTTCCGTCCACTCTTTAATTTCTTTGCGGTCGCTTGTCGCCCCTTTGTAGAGCAGGCCGGTGATCCGGAATATTTCCCGGAAATCGGAATAAGCAGCCAGTTCCTTTGTCGCCTCCTGCCGTTGGATTATCTCTTCCTTTATCTCCAGATGATTTTGCAACCATTCTGCCAGTTTTTCCTTTCCGAATGAAGTGCAGGTACGGTTCAAGGCCTGGAACAAGGAGTGCCTTCCGAACAAGTCCAGGTCAAAAGAATACCTGTGGGCCGGGTTTGTGAATTCCTTTCCGTCCTCAAAAGGCTCATAGTTGTCCGCCAGTGCGGAAAGCTCGTCACTATTCACCCGTATGCAGGTTTCCAGCCAGTCTTTGCGGAAAAACAACCGGTTGTGATACTTCACCAATGCCAGAAAAGGAACGAAAGTG
>ENA-OPYZ01000036-OPYZ01000036.1-human-gut-metagenome-genome-assembly--contig:-NODE-36-length-11975-cov-0.693788_pt1 | contig 11975 bp, 14 predicted proteins | sample MGYA00242475_ERZ504487 | MGnify/ENA primary metagenome ERZ504487 (study PRJEB26092, sample SAMD00036292) | human gut metagenome | host: Homo sapiens | study: EMG produced TPA metagenomics assembly of... | reverse complement strand
AACAGAAGAATAAGTATGAAGATAAGAAATGTTTTAGTAATCCCGTTCTTGCTGCTTGTATTGACAGCCGTTTCGTGCGGAAACAGTAAAAGCAGAAACGACCGGACAGAAACCGTAGACAAAGAAGTGATCAAGGCTCCCGAGTTCGATGCAGACAGCGCCTACCAGTACATTCAGGTACAAGCAGACTTCGGTCCCCGTGTTCCCAACACACAGGCGCACAAAGAATGTGGGGAATATCTGGCAGGACAATTGGAAAAGTTCGGCGCCAAGGTATACAATCAATATGCCGATCTGATAGCATACGACGGTACGATACTGAAATCACGCAACATTATCGGTGCTTACAAGCCCGAAAGTAAAAAAACGTATCCTGCTTTGCGCCCATTGGGACAGCCGCCCGTATGCCGACAATGATCCCGACCCGAAGAATCACCATACTCCTATACTGGGAGTGAATGATGGTGCCAGCGGTGTGGGGGTGCTGCTGGAAATCGCCCGTCAGATACAGAAGGAACAACCTGCCTAGGTATAGATATCGTATTTTTCGATTCGGAGGATTATGGAATTCCCGAATTTTATGACGGCAAGTACAAACAGGACACTTGGTGTCTTGGATCACAATACTGGGCACGTACCCCACATGTTCAGAACTATAATGCACGCTATGGAATCTTGCTGGATATGGTAGGAGGAAAAGATGCCACGTTCTATTATGAAGGTTACTCGGCCCGCACCGCCCGTTCCGAAATGAAGAAAATCTGGAAAAAGGCACATGAGTTGGGATATGGCAAATATTTTGTAAAAGAAGACGGCGGTGAGACGGTGGACGACCATATCTATGTCAACAAGTTGGCGCGTATCCCGTGTGTGGACATCATTAACTATGATGCCGGTAATCCGCAAAGTTCTTTCGGCTCTTTCTGGCATACGGTAAACGATACGATGGAAAACATTGACCGTAACACGCTGAAAGCGGTAGGACAAACAGTGATGGATGTGATTTATAATGAGAAATAAATGATAAAATAATGAAAACAATAAACGAACTTCAGAACGAAGTGATAGAAGAGTTCAGTGATTTTGATGACTGGATGGACAAGTATCAATTGCTCATAGATTTGGGTAACGAGCAGGAACCACTCGCCCCCGAATATAAAACAGAACAAAACCTGATAGACGGTTGCCAGAGCCGCGTATGGCTGCAAGCCGATATGGAAGACGGCAAAGTGGTGTTCCAGGCGGAAAGTGACGCCTTGATTGTAAAAAGGTATCATTGCCCTGCTTATCAAAGTAGTCAGCGGACATACTCCGGATGAAATATTAAGCAGTGATTTATACTTTATAGAGAAGATAGGTTTGAAGGAACATCTGTCGCCCACCCGCAGCAATGGCTTGCTGGCAATGGTAAAACAGATGCGTATGTATGCGCTGGCTTTCAAGGCAAAAATGGCGAACTAGTGATTAGTGGTTAGTGATTACTAACCACTAAAAAATCATCGTCCCAGCCGCTTGGTATCGACATCGGTACGTTTCTTCTCTTTGTATCCGCCGAATTTATAGAGGAATGAAAATGTAAAGCTACGATTGTCCCAATTCATTTCTGTCCGGTTCCGTTGCTGCCCCCACGCCAGCCGGGTGGTCATATTCGATGTATTAAGAATATCATTTCCTTTCAATATCACCTTTGTCTTTCCATCCGGAGAAGCCCACTGAAGTGAAGTCGAAACATTACAAATAGGACTTAAGTTATACACCCCTTGTATGGCACGTGATTGGTAAAAACCAGCCAACGTACCTATGATATTCGGTTTCTTCGATAAGATGAATGTGTTTGTGGTATTCAGAATGACGCTGAATTTATGCCGGTTGAATGCAATATCATGGAAATGGCTGTTCTTGTCATGAGAGAACAGGCCGAAAGCAAAAATGCGCCCGTTCCACCATGTACTCACTTTATAAGAAGCCATAGTCTGTATGGTCCATCTTTTCTGAAAATCATAATTCACAAACTGATTCACCTCCGCCAGACGGTCGGGCAATTGATAAGGGAGCTGCACAAAGTAATCGGGTGTGTAATTGTAATTCACCCCTATCATATATCTATTCTTATACAGATAATTCAAGTCGAGCGAATAATTGGAACTTGGCTTCAGATCGGGATTTCCATGAGCCTCGGTATAGCTGTCCACATACTGTATAATAGGTTGCAACTGCCAGTAAGCGGGATATTTACGATTACTGGTGAAAGACATTTGCAAGGTATGGCCATCTGCCGGAGTATAAGTTGTGTTTACAGTGGGATACAGCATCCAGCTATGGCGTTCCCCGGCATGATAAAGCTCTGCGGCCAAGGAAATTTCGGCAGAGAACTTCTTCCCAAAACTATGTGAAGCGCCGGTGTACATATTCAGAGTATATTCTTTTCGAAGCAGTTTCTCGGAATTATCGGGAATCAAGGCTCCTGTTTCACCATCCCGATAGAACTGGTAGCTGTTATCATGTGTGGCAGTGTACTTTACACCATAATTTATCTCGGTTCCACCTTGCAAGGAATGAAGCTGGTTGGCATAGAATAACCAGCGGTTGATACGTTGGTTGCTGTCATAATTCAATGTCCGGCTGACATCCTGCATATCTTTCTCCAGAAAGGTCTGTGACGGATTGGAGAAAAAAAGGAAATCCATTCCTGCCGAAAGGCCAAAAGAAGATTGATAATCGGCCGCCACATTATGTAACTGGCGGTCACCGTCATCCGTTTTATCACTGTGGGCTGTTCCACGCATTTTTGTACAGTCCTGCCCATAGCGGTATTGTGTATTGTAAACCACACTCAACAAGTTCTTCTTCCCGAAATCATAGTCCGCCCCCAAGCGGAGGTTATGCCGGCCGCCATACCCTTTAGCCTCTGTTTTCAAATCCAGCTCGTGTACGTCCCCCGCCATAGTGTGCCATGACTGTTTGTCCAATCCGAAAGTGGTATGTTTGAACCCGTATGAATACATCACATCCGCCGAAAAGCGCCGGGAAGTGTAGAGCAAATTTCCACGGCCTGCAATGTCTTCCCTGCGGGACTGTTCATACATAGCCGCCACTTCACCGGACCAAGAAGGCTTCTGCCCGATATTCGATTTTAGAACAACATTCACCATGGCTCCACGAATGCGGTAACGTGCCGGAGCAGCATACATGATTTCCGCTTTCTCCAGACGACTGACAGGGGTATTCTGAAGCACGGACTTCAAATCGTCCTTGTCCAGTGTACTTACTTTTCCATTTACTACCAAAGTAATACTGCGCCCCCCCCAAAGTGAGATTGCCATCTTGTTCCACGATGCCGGGCAGTTCCTTTACCGCCTCGTAGGCGTTATTCACCGGAAGCCGCTCTACCATACGGGGTAAGTCATAGACCAGCTTTCCCCGCTCGGCCTTTACCACCGGACGCTCCCCTTTGACCAACACCTCCGGCAATTGTTGGAAAAGGCTGTCCATATAGGTATAATTCACATCATTCTGCGCTTGTGCCGCAAATGCCGACAAGCATAAACAAAAGATAATCACTGTCCTCATCATCGTTTTATTTTTAGTGTCCATGCAAAGTAAAGGTGAAAAATGTGCCGTATGTGTTACCGCCGGCTTATGAAGTCTTATTTAGTGTTATCAAAAGAAAGAGAATACTTATTTTGTACCTATTTTTGCCAAACCATGAAGATACCGTTTAAAGCCATAGCCGCATTGATTATCCTTTCGCTGATAGGCGTCTTTGCCTATCAGGCATATTGGTTGACAGGATTATACACCTCGATGAAGAAGGATATGGACAATTGCCTGATAGAAACATTACAGGTGAGTGACTACAATGAAATGATGGAACGGTGCGACTCCGTGAAACGAAGCAACGAAACCATAAATGGCTATATCGAATCCAGTATCAATCTGGACAGCAGTGCTTTGATTACCAAAGTTATAGAAACCGAGCCTTTCAAACAGCAAAAAAGATTTGGTCTGGAAATCAATGAACCGGTATCTACTACCATCGACAAAAACGGTACACTGGAACTGCTCACCAAATACTTCCAACGGGGTATCCACAGCCAGTTGGACCTTTTCACGGAAATCAACCTGCACACTTTCGACAGCCTTTTTACAAGGACACTTGCCATGCGCGGAATCATCTACCTGCCTCACCGCATCGAAATAGTGAATTTACGTCAAGACAGCACGGTCGTACAAGGACTCAGCTCACCTCAAAAATACAGGCCGGGCAAAGAAGCAGTGAGCTACTATTACAATTATGACTTGTACAACAAAATGGCATACCGGTTATGGGTGGAACCGACAAATACCATCGTCTTGCAACAAATGAAGGGGATACTTTATACCTCTTTCTTTATCATTATTATATTGGGGGTATCATTCTGGTTTCTTATCCGTATCATCTTAAGGCAGAAAAGTGTAGAAGAAATGAAAGAGGACTTCACGCATAACATTACTCACGAACTGAAAACTCCGATAGCCGTAGCCTACGCCGCCAACGATGCATTACTGAACTTCAACGGAGCAGAAAACCTGACGAAACGACAGAACTATCTTCAGATTATCCAAACCCAGCTGAAACAGCTCAGCGGACTGGTGGAACAGATCCTTTCCATGAGTATGGAGCAACGGAAGAACTTCCGTCTGAACTATGAACCTGTCGAACTGAGGTCTATGTTGGAAAATCTGATAAGTCAACATAGATTGAAAGCTGATAAGCCGACTGAGTTCAAAACTCATTATGGAAGAAAACATAACCCTACGTGCAGACCGCTTGCACCTGTATAACATGATCAGCAATCTGATAGACAATGCTATAAAATATTCCGATGAAAAGGCATATATTTACATTTCTGCAATACGCTGCAACAATCCATGCAACGGTGACCGTAACGCTTATGTGATGCTAAAGATACAAGACAAAGGAATAGGTATTCCTGCCGACAGACAAAAACATCTGTTTGATAAGTTTTATCGGGTTCCGACCGGTAATCTGCATAATGTAAAAGGATATGGATTAGGACTTTATTATGTAAGAACAATGATAGAACAGCATAAAGGAACTGTTTCCGTGGAAAGCAGCACAGGAAAAGGCAGTACCTTTACACTTAAAATTCCCGAATAAGCAAATGGAAAAGATACACGTTTTATTAGTAGAGGATGAACAGACTCTTGCCATGATTATCAAGGACACACTGGAAGAACAGGATTTTATCATTACTACCGCCGGAGATGGTGAAGAAGGCTTAAGAAAGTTTTTCGAACAGAAACCGGACGTATTGGTAGCCGATGTCATGATGCCCCGTATGGATGGCTTTGAAATGGTACGCCGCATCCGCCAATCGGATAAAGCAACCCCGGTATTATTCCTCACCGCCCGGTCTGCCATCAATGATGTAGTAAAAGGATTTGAACTGGGAGCTAATGACTATCTGAAAAAACCATTCGGTATGCAGGAGCTTATTGTACGCCTCAAAGCCTTGATGCACAAAGCTTTTGTGGAAAAAGAAATAACCAATACCTACACCATCGGAGGATATCAGTTCAACTCCGTCACCCAACAACTGGATTTTGCAGAGAACATACAAGAACTCTCCCACCGGGAATCGGAAATCCTAAAACGCCTGTGTGAGAACCGGAATGAAGTGGTGAACAGCCAAAGCATCTTGTTGGAGCTATGGGGAGATGACAGCTTCTTCAATTCACGCAGCCTGCATGTATTTATTACGAAATTACGCCATAAACTGTCCAAAGACCAAAGCATACGGATTGTGAATGTAAGGGGAATAGGTTACAAACTGATTATAAACTAACACTTCTTCCCTCTAATCAAGACTTTCTGCCCGCCGGACAAGGTAGTGGCAAAGATATAATCATCTCCTCCCTCTTTCAGTTTCAAACGTTTGCGAAGTTCCGCAACCGATAATGGAAAGTTGCGGATCGTAATATTCGCCTTGTCCATATCCATCAAGAACGCTTTCAATTCCTTTTTTCCAAAACCCGATACGGCCTCAACCCGGAAACGACGTCCCGGAAAATCCGGAACCAAAGAAACAGAGGTATATAAATGGCTGTTGAGGTGAAGTTTCGCCACAGGATAGGTTTGTGTGAGAGAACGAAAAGCACCGGCTTTCAGTATAGCGGCATTCGGTTCATACAAATAAGTTCCGACTTCATCGGCCAAAAGACAGGGCGATGTTTTTTCCTGCTTCAAGGTAAAGGTGTAATGCCGGCTCTCCCCGTTGCCTGCAATATGTTCGCAATGGATGCTTACCTCCGATGAAACGGACTCTTTTTGCAGTATCAGCAATAACTCCTTGCACTCGTTATTCACAGCGACAATGTGTACCGCACGAACTGTTTTCAACTCGTTCAATGCCAATGACAGATCCAGCATAGGCGATAATTTCACCATCACTTTCTTTGCCTTATCAACCAGCAAAGGCTCCAAAACAGTAACATCCGGCTCGCAATCAGAGATGGCAACCGTCTTTCCACCGTGTCCGTCTCTTCTGGCAGGGTCTAAAAACAAGCAATCTACCGGAAGCATTTCCTGCAAATAGGATACCCCGTCCCGGTTGTGTATCCGAATGTGCCCCAACCCCAACAAAGGGAAATTATGCAAAGCCAGCTCACAAAGTCCTGACTGCCTTTCCACATAATCAGCCTGCTTGAAATTCCGGGAGATAAAGCTGCAATCAATACCGAAACCTCCGGTTAAATCGGCAAAAGTATCGCCTTCCAACAAAGAGGCCTTATACAAAGCAGTTGCTTCGGAAGAACATTGCTCCATAGACAAATGAGGGGGATACCATAATGCAGAAACCGGATACCATGAAGGTATCTTGCGGGCCGCCACCTGCCGTCCGGCAATTTGTGTGACAGCTGCCGCCATGTCTACATCGGGATATTTCTTACTTTGCAAAGCAAGTGTACGCGTATCGTCCTCTCTGTGTTCTTCGATGAAATGGAGTGTTTTTGTTGATATTTCCATCCTTTATCTAATTACTTTATAGTTCCGTTTTGCCTCTTCACGACTGCGGAAGTTGAAATGCCACCACTCACTGCGCAAAGGTTTATAACCCGCATCCGTCATGACCCGGCGCAGCAGCAAACGGTTTTTCCGTTCCTGCGCTGTAATGATTCCCTGCTGTACCATTGCCGCTTCGGTATCTATGTGTGCTTCCTTGCCCAAATGATCCACCTTGGTCCCCATAGGCAAAGGATTTCCTTTTTCATCTGCAATACTCACATCCACCGCCAAACCATAATTATGCAACCCTCCTCCCCGGGCCGGATTGGATACATATATATTTTGGGAAGTACCTTTTACCACATTCCACATTTTCTGCTGCACGGACATGGGACGGGCGGCATCATAAATAATCAGAGAATAACCGGGATACAACTCTTTCAACCGCTTTTGCGCTTGCAACAAGGCTTTGGCAGCCTCGGGATGAAGATAGGCCTCCTGCAAATCCTCATAAAGGACTTTCCCGGTAAAATTGTCGGCACGGGTATACATCAAATCTATTTTCAATGTCGGGTCCATCCGGCCTACATTCACCAATCCCAAAGAATCAAGATAATGCTCCATCCTGCTTTGCGAGAAAGCGGGACAGAGCATTATCAGCAATGATATAAAAAATAAAAAACAGACTTCATCTACAGCGGTATCTTTCTTACTATTATAATACAGACCTCAGTAACTCAGGAATCTCAATATTACAGCATTCCATCTCCTTCAGTATTTTCTTTCCTTCCGCCGTAAGCGAGAAATACATCTGGCGTTTGTCACAATCTCCCAAATTACGCTCTATATAGCCTTTATCCTCTACAGATCTGATAACCTTAGAAGTATTCGAATTAGAAAGCCCCAATTGCTCTGCTATCTCTCCCGAGGACAGGCGTTTCTTTCTGGAGAGACAGCACAGCAACATTCCTTCGTTCAGACAAAGTTGGTGCGCCTTTTCAAACCGTGTTTCAAATTCTGCAATAGCGCGATAGAGATCTCTTATTTTACATAAAGTTTCCATATTGCTCTTTCTTCTTGATGCTATTGCACAAAAGTACTTATTTTTTCAATAAAAACTCATCAATAGCCTTTTTAAATGACGCTTTGGGCATAGCCCCCTGTGCCATCTCCGGCTTTCCTTCCATGGGGATGAACAGAATGGACGGAATACTCCGTATACCAAACGCGCCTGCCAGTTCCTGTTCTTTCTCCGTGTCCACTTTATAATCACAATCTGGCCATCGTATTCTTTTGCCAATTCGTCCAAAATAGGAGCTACCATTTTGCAAGGACCACACCAGTCAGCATAGAAATCCACAATAGCCGGTTTGTCACCTTCATATTTCCACTCTTCCGGGTTTTTCTCGAAATTATATACTTTCGCCAAAAATTCAGCTTTAGTCAAATGTATGACCTTTCCATTTCCTTCTGTTGCCATAGTTTCTTCTTTTACAGGGTTATTATTACTGCTTCCTCTGCCGCAAGCTGTTGTGGCAGCCAGCACAAGGGCTAAAAAAAATAAAATCGTTTTATTCATACTTATTCCTCCTTCTTTATCTTTCTATGCTCCGGCATAAATGAACTGAGCAACAATCCCCCCATTGCCGCCCCCCAAATGGAACTGTTGACAGGAGAAGAAGTGATAGGGCAAGTCCCAGTGGTGCAACCTACATACCGCCAATACAAATATCCTCCTACCATTCCTGCCACAATACCAAGCAATGTCCATCCATACCTTTTTATAAACTCTTTTTTCATACTCTTCTTCATAATTAAAACCGGACTCTGTTATGTTATCTCCTTTAATTATTTCCTCAGGAAACTTTTTCCAAATATATTCCATACTTTCCTATATAACAAATTTCCTTAGGAAAATATTTAAATAATAACTTTCCTTCACGATTCGGCACCTACATTTACACAATATTCAGCAACACAAAAAGGTCAAATCATTATACAACAACTATTTCCCGGCCCAAGACAGCACCACAGGACTCTCTACACGCACTCCGTATTCAGCCGCTTTTTCCAGTATATTCCTCGCCAACTCAGGCTTCTGATCATCACTAGCATAACGGAAATAGGCTTCCGCCGCCCGCACATGTGCCGCATCGGGCATCGGGAAAGCACGCTCTTCAGGAATTCCGAAATCAGAACTGCTCAGTTCTCTACGCTCTTCGGCATCCAACCGGTCTGATTCTACTGGTTTCATAAACTATAAGGTTTTAAAGTGAATAATCTTCATAAGAAAACAGAATGAATGGAATAAAGATGGCAGGAAAGTGTTAATCTATCACATTTTTCACGGATTACTTAAAATAAGAAAACTATTAATGCTGTTATTTCCAATGATTTATTATTTTTGTACCCACCTAGATAAACACAATGACCATGAAAAACAAACTATATTTTATTATAGTAGCCACGCTGCTGTGTCCAACATCGCTATATGCACAATCCGGCACTGACAAACGATCCGTTCTGTCCTTTCAGACAGGTCCTACCCTCTACACCGGAAAGCTGATAGGAATAGCAGGATATTCTTCGAATTTGCGCAACGGCATAGGTTGGTCAGGAAGTTATACTTACCTGGTAGGAAACAAGCCTGCCATTAGAGCCGGATTCGGAATACTTTATCAAGGCAGCCGGTATACAGGCAACACGACAAATACCACAGACAAGATTCAAACACATTATTTTGCTCCACAGTTCTCCCTGCATTGGCTGAAACAACAATTCGATTGGTATTTTACTACCGGAACCGGATACCAGTTATATAAAGACGACAGTATGGTATATGATAAACCACGAAAAGTATCCATGAACAAATGGGCGGCAAACTTTGGAGTAGGCGGAGAATACCACCTTTTCACCCATTGGGGGATCAGTGCAAGGATAAGCTATATCCTGGCGTATTCCGGTGAATATTCCGTCCGCTATCATCATAAAGAATGGATGGTACAACCACATTATCCGATGAACGGTTCGGATGACATTTCTCAATTATCTTTCTCGGCAGGTATTAATTATCACTTTTAAAAGATTCAGACCATGATTAAATATCTTATTACAATAGTATTAACTATCGCGTTATGCTGTGCCTGTGATGGAGAAGACTTTTCAGCAGATCCTACTCTCATGCCACCTGCCACTCAGACAGGCGCCAATACCTTTGGCTGTCTGATAGACGGCTGGATATATACAGGACAACGCTATGGGCCGGACCATAAAGCATCCTACTATCCTGCTTATAATGAAGATGAAAAAGCAACAGTCCATGTATACGTTTGGGTAGATACCAATACGTCTATTTCTTTCAATATCATTGACCCGAAAGAAAAAAAATATCACTGTTTACAGTGCTCTTGAAAGGATGAATAATGATCAGACCATCTATACCGACGCCGTATTCAAAGATGGTAATAAACAAGAAGAAAGACTGGAAGACGGCATTGTCAATATTACCCGCTTTGATTTGAAAAACAGAATAATCAGCGGAACTTTTGAAGGAGGAAGAGTGACAGAAGGGCGTTTTGATTTAACATTCTAACATATACCCGTTGACAACTTAAGCTCAGCTGGCCAACGGGTAAATTAATCTCTTTTTTTTATTTTATCCTATCATACTGATCGTTCGCACTAATCTCCGTGTATTTAGGCGCATCAATCATTTCCACCAAAGCACGTAACACAGGCCCTTCACCCATCGGATCATTTTCCTGAGTGGGACGATTATAATAAAATACGGTGGAAGGCATAATACCTGTACCGACACAAATAGCCGTCACATCACCATTCTCTGAAATTTTTGACAACATTCCTTTGAATCCCTGCCATGCTACATAAATGAAATCCGGATGCAACCATCCTTCCTTCACACCTTTAGCTATGCCAAATACAAACATAGAACTACCGGTAATTTCTTCATAAGAATCTTCTTTATCCAACAACTGATGCCACAAACCGTTTTTCCCTTGATACCGCGCTACTCCACTAGCCTGCATCTGGAAATTCTTTATCACATCCTCACGCATGGGATGATTTTCCGGCATTCTTGCCAACAGATCAGCTGTCGCCATAAAAATCCATCCATTGGCCCGGGACCAATGCGCCACTCCATGTTCCTTATTATCCGTATGATAGCAATGATAATAAATCTGTTTTTCAGGACACCACAAATATCGTGTATAATTCAATATCTGATTGGCAGCATCATCAAAATACTTCTTTTCACCAGTAACCTCTCCCATGCGGGAAATAAAAGACACCGCCATAAACGCATCATCTGCCCAAATTGTATTTTCATGAGGCCATAAACGGGCTATGGTTCCATCGGCCAAACGAGGTTCTGAAACCATAATATGATGATTGGTTGTTTCAATATATTTTTGGAAAGCATCATCCGGATGACGCTGGTTCAAAGTTATCAAACTAGCCCCCATAGGACCGTTGTCATCCAAACGCTTGTTTCTATAAATCATATGCCAAGTAAGACGGGGAACCGCTCTCCATCCTCCTTCACGGAAAGTCTTATCATACAAACGATGAAAATAGGACTGGTTAGTCTTATCAAAAATGAACTTCATATTCTTCAGCACATAATCCTCATATTTCCGGTTCTGTATTTTATCACCCAACTCCATCAAAGCCATATTTGTTACTCCGTTTGTGTAATGCCAATTCAAATATTTACTATTGACACGCATATCCGGGTTTAAAGAAACATTATCCAAAGAAGTGTATACTTTACCTGTTTTTACATCCTTGAATTCATAAACCGTAGAAGCAACAATACGATCGGCTATCTTTATAGCCATCTCTTTAGCCACAGCATTGTCCTGTGCCAATAAAGGAAATAATCCCATTGCAAACAATAAAAATGCCTGCACAACCATAACGTTTAACCATACAACCTAAATTTAAT
>ENA-OPYZ01000034-OPYZ01000034.1-human-gut-metagenome-genome-assembly--contig:-NODE-34-length-12033-cov-0.454981_pt1 | contig 12033 bp, 19 predicted proteins | sample MGYA00242475_ERZ504487 | MGnify/ENA primary metagenome ERZ504487 (study PRJEB26092, sample SAMD00036292) | human gut metagenome | host: Homo sapiens | study: EMG produced TPA metagenomics assembly of... | reverse complement strand
ATTAAGTCATTAAAGAACTACTAAAGCTATGCGCACTTACTTATTTGTTCCCTTTTGACATTGCAAAATTAGGGCAGAAATAAGGGGGTAACAAAGCATTTTGCCTAATGCCCATGTGTGTAGAAAACGTGCCCATTCCAGTACGCAAAAAAAATGCGTACCGAAAAGAACAACCCTTTCAGTACGCATTTCTGCTATGTTTTTATGTATGTCGTTTATGAAACTACGTTGTAGTTATTAGCTATGACAGACGGAAATTTCTCGTTCTTGTATCTTCTAAGGAGATTGGATAACATTCTGTTCTTGTTACCCTCCGAATCGTATTCTTCATTATATCTTTTGCCATCATAGCCCACTGTATAGATAAGCCTTGAAACAAGCATCATCTTGTCTTTAGATACCTTTACTTTTTTTATCGGGTATGGTGGTAGCCTTTCTTCTTTCAATAAAAGACAGAAACATATCCGTAAATTTCCACTTCTTATAAGATATGTCAAGACTGAACTTGTCCGTAAAGCTGATTTTTTGACGATAAGTCATTTCTGATAAAGCCCTCCAAACCTATGTCCTTTAATTGTTTAATCATGGTTTCTCTATCTTGCTCACTATGTATAATATCGCTGTATGTATTGACAAAATGCTGCAAGGCTGCTTGAATGATTCTGATTGTGTCCTCCCTTTCAACGACATAGCTTTTCTTGTTATTCTTCTTTAGGGTGATACTGGTAGCTTCCGATAGGTTGGTATGAAAATAGCTAAAATCCTCCAATACGGACTTATTTAATGCAGGTGCGTTTGTACCAATATCCTCTATAAAGTCATATACGAACAGAAGTAGATACCAAAACTTGCTAACATCCAACTTATACGCTTCAATGGTATTCTGTAAATCTTCATTAGTTAGAAACTTCTCTTTGAAAGAATCATCCAGCTTTCTGTATTCTCGTTTCTTGTATTCTTCCAAAGTTCCTTTGAAAGTTTTCATTTCTTGTGTTCTCTCGTACCTTTCTTCAACGGACAAGTTTCTTTCCGCATATCTGTTGGCGAATATGGCAGGTGCAGCGGACACATCTTCATAATCGGGCAGGAAGTGATTGGCTACTTCCCACACATATTCTAATAGTGGTTCAGCAAGGTATTTGTAGCTTTCAATCCAATTAACTTTCAAATCGGGCAGTTCTTCTATTTCCATTGCTTGCTATGTTAGATAAAAACTTTTTTCTTTATCTGTATTGATAAAATTCACTCTGTTATATTGCCTAAATGAGGTTAGGCTATTATGCGTTAATGAATCTAATTGTTGCATCATACAGTGGTAGCCATTTTCTTTATAATAAAAGAGCCAAAATTCTTTATTGTTATTAGTTGAGAACTTGTTATACATACAGCTTTCCTGAAAGAGTTTGTTAAAATATGTATGGTCTGTTTCTCCTAAAGAATGCCCAAAAATTGCAACTGATTTTTATTCTGTCATATAATTCAGAAAAATTAAGTGCCTTATATTTTATGTTATATGCTTTACGCAAAAAAACATGCTCTTTTTTTTATTCCAGCATTATCTTCAACTCCAAATATTATATCGTTATTAGATGCTTCTCCATGAACTTTTATTAATCTATTATCTATATCCTCGTCAGATAGCCCACATTGCTTTAATATCAGCCTTGTTGATGCAGTATAATTAAAATCTAAAATAATATTGTTTTTTTGTTGAAGACAAATTTGTAAGTACTTCATAAGCTTTAGAATTCTTATTTATACTTGAATAATCAATATTATTAATATAAACAACTAATTGTTTACATAAAGCCTCATACTCAGTTTTGAATTTCGCATTATCTTCATTTTTCGAATAAAGCTTTAACTCATTTTCTATATCAATCCAGTTTTGTAATTCAGCATTTACTTTTAAATAGATAGCTAATTGATTTTGCATATTCAGCAAGATTTGAAATTCATCACTATTCACAAAGTCCATATAGCTTGTGGATAAACCTAAACTTAAATCAAATCCATTTCCTATGATTAGAGCTGATTGGTATTTATTAAAATCAATATTTCTCATTTTTGTCCTTTTTTTGCAAAAATATAAAAGAAAAATCCCACCTGCATTGCTGCAAATGGGATTTATTTATAGATTAAAGGAGATTCCTCATGGCTTCATCCACTTGCTCATTATCGAAACTATCCAAGTATATTTGAGTGGTGGCTAAGTCTGAATGTCCCAATGCTTCACTTATCAATGCGATGTTTACTCCCGATTTCTTTAGGACGCTTGCGAATGAGTGCCGGGCGACATAGGTTGTCAAGTTGGCTTCAACTCCAAGCTGTGCGGCAAGTAGTTTTAGATTCTTATTGACCTTTCCTAATATCTTATGTATTCTGTTCTGCTTTTGTAGGGCGGTCTTGTGTATCTTGCTATCTAAAAATCGGAAATAGATAGCCTTTGCTCTCCTTTGAATATTTTTCGATTATCTGCATGGCTTCTTGCGGTATTCCTATCTTGATTGGCTTTTTTGTCTTTTGACGAATATAGTGTAGCCTGCCATTTTGGATATTCTCGTTTGTCAGATTAGCTATGTCTGTGAAATTGATTCCACCGCATAGATAGCTGAACACGAATATGTCTTTGCTTAACTCCATATATTGTTGCTTTCCGATGGGCTGCACTTCTGTTGTGAATTTCAGCACGTCTGTTTTGGCAATGGCTCTCTTTTGGGTAGTGGTATCGAATTTGTTAATCTTGTAATCATCAAACGGATAATCGGACTTTCGGGCACACTTTGCTTTGATAGCTTTATTGTATGCACTACGGAGCGTGCGAAAAAGTAGGCTGATTGTAGTTTCTCTATTACCTTTGGAGCGTAGCCACTTCTCATACTTGTTAAGCCAAGCAATATCTATTTCATTAAATGGAATATCCAATTTCCCATTAGTGAAAACTTTGAGTGAATTGAATGAGCCTTTATAGATAAGACGGTTTCCACATTTATCCTCCCGTGTGTATTGCTCTATAAGTTCCTTGTAGAACATACTGACTGTTTTTAGCTCAAACTTTGTATTCTCATTATTGAGTAAAGTGGTGGTAGTGTATTCTTTTTGTTCGCTGTTTAGTTCCAACATGCGTTGTTGTAGCTCCCTTTGTTTATCCAAGATAATCTTTTGGATATATTCTTATTAGGCAGTTAGGCTTAGGTTTGTTTCGTGTGAAGTCCCAATATTTAGGATTGATGGATATGCCTAAACTTTGGTATTTACGCTTTCCTCCTTTAGATACTTGGAGCATCAATGGATTTTCACCATTGGATAATGTCTTAGATTTGTAGCAAACTACTGAAACACAGGCATTCATAATGAATTTTCGGTTTACATCTTGGTTTACATGCACCCTCTGAAACCACCCGAAAATAGACTTTCCGTAACCTGCTAAAAGCAGAAAACCTCGATAGCTAATCTATTAACTATCAAGGCTTTCATTATGAGCGGCAAGCGAGGTTCGAACTCGTGACCCTCAGCTTGGGAAGCTGATGCTCTACCAACTGAGCTACTGCCGCGACTTTGGTGATGCAAATATAGAATTTATTTTTTAGAATCGTCTGTTTTCTCCGATTTTTTTCGCGCGGAAAATAGAAAAATTCCCTTCTCCAGTTATTCCCAAAGCTTATATAATCCGGTCTCTCCCCAATAGTTATGTACGGAGGTGGCTATACAGTTTTTATAGCGGAAGAAAAATGACCCCGATACTTCTCCACCTTTTAAATTACAGACAGGTGTTTGTAGTGAAAGTACTTCTTCTGTAGGAACAATGTCAAAGTAACGGTACTCATATCCTTTCAGACATAAGTCGCGATAATGTGTCTGACGGTATCCGTTGCACGGACGGTTATCTTTCACGATGACCGAATAAGGCAGAACTCCCGCCATTTCGTAGGCTGTACCCCCGGGACGTGCGGTCAGTGTCTGTCCCAACAAAGCCATTCCTCCTCCTTCTGCCAACAGTTTTCCTCCTTTCTCTACGTATTCGCGCAACTGCTCCATCAGGCGTTTCCGGCGATGCAGCTGACGGGCAAACAATTCCGGATAGCCTCCGGACAGATATACGATGTCCGCTTCGGGAAGTTCACTGCCATATACCGGACTGAAACGTGTGATGTCTCCCTTTGTCCTGTCTATGCTCTGGCGATACACGAAAGGAAAAGCCGGATCGGAAGCCAAGGCGATTCGCTGTTTGCGCTTGCCGGTCCACATATCTGTTTCTGTCTCGGAAATGTAAGGAAGCAAATAGGCACAAGGGAAAATACGGGTGGAAAGGTTCAGCAGTTTGTCAATGTCTACATGCTGTGCCAGTTGTTCCGCCACTTGATTGAGAAGCTGGTCAAGGCTCTTCCTTGCAGGAAGTGTCAGTGCCTGATGACGAGGTGGAAGGCCTGCTTCCTCCAGATAAGGGAGATAGCCCAAGCATTCCACCCCGGCTTCGGCACAGGTTTCGCGCAGGAAACCGTATTGTGCAGCCGAAGTGACCTGATTGAAAATCACTCCGGCTATTTTCAGTTCTGTATTGAAGTGTTGAAGCCATACAGCATGGCTGCGGTAGAATAGCCCGCATTGCGTGCACTCACCACCATTACCACAGGAATCTTCATTAGTCGGGCCATTTCGGCGCTGCTTCCCTGCGTTTTCCGGAATCCGTCGAACAAACCTGCCCGTCCTTCTACTACGCATACATCGGCCTTCTCTCCATAACGGTTGTAGATGGTTTGCAGGTGACTGCGTGAGCTTAGCCAGGTGTCCAGACTTACCGGTTCACGGTCGGCAGCCAGCGCATGATAGCGAAGGTCTGCCAGTTCGGGTCCGCATTTGAAAGACTGCACACGCAGGTTACGTTGACGCAACGCACGCATCAGTCCCAAAGCAACGAGGGTCTGCCCGCTTCCGGGCATCATGGCTCCGACAAGAAACTGTGGCTTCATCTGCTTATGACAATCCTTCTATTTCTCCGTTTACAATGTCAATGTGCAATGCCTGCGGTTCTTTCGGTAATCCCGGCATACGCATCATTTCGCCAGCCACTACTACCAGCATTTCTGCACCTGCATTGATGACGATGTCGCGCACGGCAAAGTTGAAGCCGGAAGCCACCCCATAAAGTTTCGGGTCGGTAGAGAATGAATACTGCGTCTTGGCAATGCAGATAGGGAAATTTCCATATCCCAATTCTACAATATGCTTCAGTTTCTTACGGGCAGCGGCACTATACGTAATAATGCTGGCACCGTATAAATTACAAGCCACCTCGATATTTTAGTTTCTACACTATCCTCATCATCATAGGCATATTGCAAAGGCTCGGAAGGTTGTTCCTCAATGGTTTTCACAACCAGTTCCGCCAATTCTACTGCCCCTTCGCCACCATCAGTAAAGGCGTTGTTCACTGCAAAGCCCACACCTTTCTTCTCGCAATGGGTACGGATATAATCCACTTCTTCCTCCGAATCATCCCCATAACGGTTAAACGCAACGACAACTGTCTGACCGAAATATCTCAAATTACGCAAATGCTTATCCATATTGGCCACACCCTGCTTCAAAGCTTCCAGATTGGGTTCCTTTATCTTATCCTGTGATACGCCGCCATGCATTTTCAATGCACGGGCAGTAACCACCAAGACGGTCAGTTTAGGTGTGATACCTGCTTTACGGCACTTGATATCATAGAACTTCTCCGCTCCCAGGTCAGCCCCGAATCCGGCTTCGGTAATAGTATAATCACTAAAAGTCATTGCCATCTTGGTTGCCAGAATAGAGTTGCAACCGTGAGCGATATTGGCAAACGGCCCCCCCATGAACAAAGGCAGCAGTATGTTCCGTAGTTTGTACCAGATTAGGAGAAAGAGCATCTTTCAAAAGAACTGTAATGGCTCCGGCAACTCCTAAATCTTTTACAGTAAAAGGCTTGTTGTCATACGTAAAACCTAATAAAATATTTTCAATGCGACGACGCAGGTCCTTTTCATCCTTGGCCAGACACAGAATAGCCATAATTTCAGATGCAGGAGTAATATCAAAACCTGACTCCTGGGTAATTCCGTTGGTCTTCGGTCCTAGTCCTGTAACAATATAACGGAGGGAACGGTCATTCACATCCAACACACGACGCCACAGCACTTCCTTCAATCCGAAACCATTATCACGATTCTGATAAAGGTAATTGTCCAACAAGGCCGAAATCATATTGTGAGCGGAAGTGATGGCATGAAAATCACCTGTAAAATGAAGATTAATCTTATCCATCGGCAAAACTTGGCATATCCTCCTCCGGCAGCTCCCCCTTTCATTCCGAAACAAGGACCTAGCGACGGCTCGCGCAAGGCAACAATTGTTTTCTTTCCTATTTTATTCAGTCCCAAAGCCAATCCGATGGAAACAGTGGTCTTACCAATACCGGCTTTGGTAGGAGTGATGGCAGTAACTAGAATAAGGTTACTCTGCTGCACCTTTTCTTCGTTTATCTGACTTTCATCCACTTTGGCAATATAGCGCCCGTAATTACTGATGTGCTCTACAGGAATACCGGTTTCCCTAGCCACTTGTTTAATCTTGACCAGCTCAATGCTGCGTGCTATTTCAATGTCCGTTTTCATCTTTTTACTAAATTTAGGCGGCAAAGGTAATATATTTCCTTAACTTTGTTTTGGTTTCAAACAACAAAATAATATAAGGAGTAAGCAAATGAACAATTTTGTATTTTACAGCCCTACCGAGTTTGTATTTGGCAAGGATACAGATATCCAAACCGGTACTCTTGCTAAAAAAGTATAACGCCCGGAAGGCAATGATTGTTTACGGTGGAGGCTCTATTATTCGCAGCGGATTACTGCAACGCATAGAAGATTCTCTGCAACAGGCAGGAGTGGATTATGTAAAATTAGGAGGCGTACAACCTAATCCTACTGACCCGAAAGTTTACGAAGGCATTGAACTGGCGCGCAAAGAAGGCGTGGACTTTATGCTTCCCGTAGGGGGAGGCTCTGTCATTGACACTGCAAAAGCCATTGCGGCAGGAGTGCCCTACGAAGGTGATTTTTGGGATTTCTATATAGGAAAAGCCAAAGTGAAGAAGGCCTTAAAAGTGGGTGTGGTACTTACTATTCCCGCTGCCGGCGCGAAGGTTCGGGCAATACGGTGATTACCAAACTGGAAGGTCTGCAAAAACTAAGTTTGCGTGTACCGGAATTACTACGGCCTGTTTTTGCTGTGATGAATCCGGAACTGACCTATACTCTCCCCCCCTACCAGACAGCTTGTGGCATTGCCGATATGATGGTACACATTATGGAACGTTATTTTACCAACACTCCCGATGTAGAAATCAGTGACCGGCTGTGTGAAGGGACTTTGATGGCTATCATCAAAGAAGCATATAAAGTGAAGCAGAACCCGAACGATTACGAAGCACGCGCCAATATCATGTGGTGTGGGACAATTGCCCAATAACGGTACTTGCGGAGTAGGTTGTGAGGAAGACTGGGCATCACATTTTCTGGAACATGAAATCAGTGCTGCATATAATGTGACACATGGAGCAGGACTAGCAGTAATCGTACCTGCATGGATGACATTCATGGCAGAACACAACCCGAAAAAGATTGCCCGGTTTGCAAACCGCGTTTTTCGGGAGTTCCCGAGAATGAGGATTTGGAAGAAATGGCACTTGCCGGCATATCACGATTGAAGCATTTTTTCAGATACATGGGCCTGCCGGTCAATTTCAAAGAATTGGGTATAGAACATCCTGATATTGAACTGCTAGTGAAAAAACGGCATGAAAACAAGGGAGAATGGGTAGGCAATTATGTGAAGCTGAACAAAGAATATAGTAAAGAGATATTCGAACTAGCCTGCAAATAACCCACACAACTAAACAGTTCTAAAACATAGGCACCCGGTTTATCAGTCTTTACCGTAAAGTTCCTAAAGTATTCTATTTTCCAGACGCGCCGGCACGAACTACGTTATTCGTGCCAGCCGCATCTGAGAAATATAGCACCATTAAGCGACAGACACTTCATGCAACAACTTCCCTCTTGCCCATTTTATACTCCCAACATTTTCCACCTTTTTACTTCACTATTTATATGCTTTTTTAGCATAAAACGCTAGGTTTTTCCAACCATTTAAAGTAACTTCGCCGGACTTTTTTGGAGAAAAAACAATGTATATATTCCGATCAATTCACGAAATAATAAATACGATTTTTTGTAGCTAAAGGGCTATTGGTAGAGATGTTTGAGAAGAGAAAAGTACTTAGTTTTCGATACTCGGACGCACTAGCCCTATTGAAAGAGGATGAAAACCGTTTAAAGATACTCATCGAAAAGGAAATCATACACCAAAACGGAAATTTTGTGGAACTGGATGCCCGATTCCTTGATTTCTTCGAACTGCTGCTGGAAGCGAACGAGGAAATCAACACGGCCATCATCGACGAGAACATTGCCTTCCTGCACGAACTGATGGACTACTACGAGAAGGAGCAGATTGCCTCGCGCAAGGAGAGCTATGTGCGCAACATCAAGATTACCTTCCAGAAGATTGCACGTACCACCATCCGCAACATCATGAACCTGCAGAGTAGCATCGACAATGCGTTCAAGCACGAACCGACTTACCAGATAAAGATTGCCAAACTGGAAAACCTGGACAAGAAGCGGATTCACATCCAGCAGCTGATTGATACCACCGAAAACCTCATCCTGCACGAGGAGCGACGGTTTTTCCAGCAGGCTACCGACGAGGAACTGAACCGCATCCTGCTGGAACTGCGTAGCGAGCTCCAGCTCTCGGCCCACAGCCTCATCCGTGCCCAGCAGGACATCATCAACTACCTAAACCAGATTAAGAGCCAGGTGATTCTGGTAGAGAAAATCCGGAAGGTGAAGTACCTGCAAGACCAGTTTGAGCTGCGTTCGCGAAGCAACCTTTCGGAAGTGCTCGAAAGGGAACATTCTGTACTGGTGGAAGGCAGCGTGCCGTCTTCGTTCAAGCTGTCACTGCCCTACCTGAGTACCGACGAGGCACGTCCTGTCATCCTGAAAGTGCTGCGCAACCTGCAGTACCGCGAGATTATCCGCAGCAACGAGGCGGGCGCCTTCAGCGAGGAGGATATGGAATCGCAGGCCATGTACCAGGAGGTCATCGACCTGGAAGAAACCCTGAGCGACTACATCCAGGCGCAGGCACAGGCCCGCTGGAACGATGCGTCGGCTCCGGAAGAAGACCTCTTCCACTACCTGATGCACTACACCTTCGCCCGCGAAGTGGACGAGCAGGAACGCACCACCTTGTTCTGCCAGATGGTGTCGCTCTACGAAAACCGTCTCCGTATCAGCGAGGAATTCGGCCTGTATCACCAGTACGAATATGCCAAGGTGTATCCGGCCAACTCGTAACCCATTCATCCCTATACATCTGACTTATGGAACTGAACATACATATACCTGACAATACTGCGGCCTTGTTCGACTGTCTCCAGAAGGGACAGTTCATCAGCTCGAACAGCTGCAACGAAGCCGTGCGCGACATGTACGACCAGATAGACGACCACTTTGAGGCGCTCTCGGTCTACTTCGCCCAAATCGGCTATACCCTGGAACGGGGCAACGAATACTTTTTACTTTTCGCGCGTGGAACCGCGTACCACACTGGAACAGAAAATCATGCGTGCCTACTACTGGATTGACGTGCTCGACCTGTTCAAGACCTACGACGAGACTTTCGGTGCGGGTTTCCGCTTCCAGCCCGAACAGATTCTGGTGGAGGCCAACATCAACGTGATGCTGCAAAACAAGCTCGACGGCCTGCGCAAGCATTTCTCCGACAAGGACGTGCGCAAGGACGTGCTCGACAACCTGATTCGCCAGCTCACCAAGGAGTCATTCCTGGAACTGGAGAACGAGAAAACCAACACCTACAAGGTGATGAGTTCCTGGCACTACCTGGAACGCCTGATTGAAAGTATCCAAATTTACGACGACACTGAAACGGAAGACAATGAGAAACCTGAATAGAATCATCTTTATCAACAGCGCCAACATTCCCTATGCCGACGACATTTACCTGGACGGGAATGTGCACTTCATCGGCACGCAGGGAGTGGGAAAAAGTACCGTACTGCGCGCCATCCTGTTTTTTCTACAATGCCGACACCCAAAAGTTAGGTAATCCCCGTAGAGAAGCAGAGCTACACGGAATATTACTTCCCCTACTCCAACTCCTACATCATCTACGAGGTAACCACCGAACAGGGAGCGTTCTGCATCCTGAGCTTCAAGTCGATGGGCCGCGTGTGCTACCGTTTCATTGACTCGCCCTACCGCATGGAGTTCTTTGTCGACGAGAACCGCACGGCCTACAGCGGCAACGACCGTATCCGTGCCGCCCTCGACCAGTATGGAGTGGACTACTCACGCATCATCTATACCTACGACGAATACCGTAACATCCTTTACGGCAACGGGGCAGGTCCCGAAATGAGCCGCTATTCGCTCATGGAGAGCAAGCAGTACCAGAATATTCCGCGTACCATACAGAATGTGCTCCTCAACTCAAAACTCGATGCGGAGTTCATCAAGAAGACCATCATCTCGTCCATCAACGAAGACGAGACCGCCATCGACCTGAACACATACAAGGAGCACCTGAAGAACTTCGAAACCCGCCTACGCGACATCGAAGAGTTCCAGAAACGCGAAACACAGAAACAGGCCAAGGAAATCACCTCCCTCTCGGCACAGGTATCACGCCAGCAGACCGCTCTCGTGCAGGGTTGCCGCGAACTGGCCGCCACCTACCGCCTTACCGAAAGCCAGTTGCCCAAGGCCGAGGAACAGAAGCACCAGGCTGAGAAGGCACGTACCGCCCTCTCGCCCGCCGTCAGGAGTTGCAGGAACAGTCGCGCCAGCGCTGCGACAAGATGCAGGAAGCATTGGCCATCCTGAACAACGAACTGCAGAAAGCACAGCAAAAGGAAAAGGAATATGCCCGCCGCCAGATAGAAGAAATCATGGAGCGTTCGGCCCGCAAGGAGGAGTGGAAGAACAAGCAGCAGGGATTGCAAGAGGAGCAGCGCATCCTTACCTCGCACTACACGGAAATCTCTACCAAGTACAAGTCGCTCATCCAGAGCCTCGACGAGCAGTGGAACCGCATCCACGAGGCCAAAATCAAGCAGCTTGAGGGGACTGAACAACACGTTCGCAATGCCCGCATCGAAGAAGCCCGCCGTCAGCACGAAGCGGCTACCGAAGCCCTTTACCAGGAATACGAACAGCTCTCCCAGCAACTGCATCCGGAACGCAGCAGCAAGCAGAACGAACTGACCGCCCTCGACTACCAGATGCAGCTGTGCCGCAAGGAGACTTTCTTCGAAGCCGAGCAGGAGGAGCTGAAACACCGCATCCAGTCGTACACCGGTCTGCACATGAGCAAGAAGAACCGCATCAACAATGCCCAGCTCATCATCAAGGAACTCACGCTGAAGTGGGAAGAAGAGTTGCAGAAGGGACTGAAGGAGAAAGACGAGGCACTGATGCAGTTGCAAGCCGAGCACTTGCAACTCCGCCCGCGTATTGGACGAACTGGAGTACCTTCCTGAAAAACAGCAAGAGCACCCTGCAAGGCTGGCTCAAAGAGCACAAGAAAGGATGGGAAGAAAACATCGGTAAGCTGTGCGACGAGTCCATCCTCTGGCAGACCAACCTCTCGCCGAAGATTGTAGACGAGGGTACGTCGTTCTACGGCATCTCCATCTCCCTGCAGGACATCGAGCGCCACATCCGCTCCATCGACGACTATCAGGCGGAACATGACAAGGGCATCAAGCGACTGGCAGAAATCCAGGCCGAAACCCTCCGTCTGCAACAGGAGAAAGAGACCCTGGAAGAGCAGCTGAAAGCCAAATACCAGCCGCGCATCAAGGAACAGAAAGACGTGATAGCCGTGCAGGAATACGAGCTGGAGAAACTGGAACAGCAG
>ENA-OPYZ01000033-OPYZ01000033.1-human-gut-metagenome-genome-assembly--contig:-NODE-33-length-12040-cov-1.038445_pt1 | contig 12040 bp, 17 predicted proteins | sample MGYA00242475_ERZ504487 | MGnify/ENA primary metagenome ERZ504487 (study PRJEB26092, sample SAMD00036292) | human gut metagenome | host: Homo sapiens | study: EMG produced TPA metagenomics assembly of... | reverse complement strand
CGTAGGAGATAGCGTATGCTATCTGAGCGGGGGATAACATTATCCATACAAGTATAAGCAAAATAATTATCGAAATATCCTATACTGATGATAGTTTTCTTATGGTTTATAAGCTGTCAGATGGGCTAAGTGTGCCCAGAAACAATTATCCACAATGGGGAAAAAGACTTTTTAGAGATAAGGATAGTTTAATGAGATATTTATCAGAATCGTAACGGAACAATGGACTAACAGGCAAGTCACCGCATTGTATGCAGGCTGGTGATACAGGTTCGAATCCTGTTTGTTTCACACTGAAAAAAAAATTCTAAAACGTATAATTATGGGAAGAATTGCCAGAAAAGGCTTTGAGTACTACAGGGCCGAAACGGACCGGTTCCGTGACATCAAGATCCGCAAGCTGAGAAAGGAACACAGCTGTGCCGGTTATGCGATATACCAGTATGTCCTGAATGAGATCTACCGTGTGGAAGGCTGTTATATCCGTTTCACACAGGACGAGCTGTTCGATTGTGCGGAATACTGGAACATGAGGGAAGAGGAGGTTCTCCGGATCATCAACTATTGTACGGAAACGGGGCTGTTCAATGCCGGAATCTGGAAACAGTACGGCATTCTGACAGGGCACTCCATCCAGATCCGATATGTGTCCATGTGTCACGCGGCCAAGCGCAAGACAGTCATTCCGGAAGAAATAAATCTTCTTTCCGAAGAAAAAATCCTCCTTCCCGGTTTCCCGGGCACAGCTCCCTGTGGAAGCGGCGTCCGTTCCGATCTGTGGATCTGTGGCAGTCACCTCTGTTCCCTTCACGGAACCTTCAGAAGCGCCCGTTCCTTTGAAAGAGGGGATTCTTCCGGAAAAAACCGGATTTATTCCGGAAGAATCCGTGAATATCCGGAAGCTTACAATATAAAGGAAAGAAAAAGAAAACATATCATCCTCAAGCTCCTTTACATCCGTTCAGGAAAAGACGGATGAGGAGGACAATTCCATCCGGACTTTAAAATCCGATCTGGAATACCTGAACCTGAAGGATGACCAGATCCGCTGGGCGTGCATTCTGAAAGCCCGTTATCCGGCCATGCCTCTGGAGTACGCCATAGCCGCCGTCAAGGACAGCATCCGTAACGGTGACTACCGTTACAGTGTGGGCGGCTGCCTCACTCCGCTGATAGAGAACTATATCCGCAAGTACAACGCTGAATGTTCAGGAGAAAAGAGGCAGGACGGTTTCCGTGCCGCCCTTGAGCGTCTAGGCATTTCTCCGGCACAGCAACATGAGATTCTGCATCTGTCCGCAGACTCCCCCCGTGTGCTGGAAGCCGCCCTGAAGGAAATCGAGCGCAGCAACGGGCGCATCAGGAGCCCGATATGTTTTCTCAGGAGCAGGCTGACGTCCGTCCGGACCGCATGATATTTTGACATTAGTTAGTATGTGAAAGAACATTCCATCCTGCCGTCCCGCTGTGAAGCCGGTGCGGCAGGAACTTAAAAAAAAACGAAAGATTATGAAATCACAGGAAGCCAATGCGATCCCCTTGCGGGAGATACTGGAAAAATACGGTCATGAACCGGTCAGGTCCTACCACGGCTATCTCATGTACAGCTCCCCTTTCAGAAATGAGGAGACCCCCCAGCTTCATGGTGAACCTGCACACGAACAAATGGAAGGATTTCGGTGAGGACAGCTCGGGAGGTGTGGCTGACCTGGTCATGCGTCTGGAACGGTGCGATTTTCACTCCGCCATGCGGCGGATTGAAAAAAGCGACCTGTCCGCCCCGTCCGACCCCCTCCCTGTTCCGACTTCCGCCGGGGATGCCGGCACCAGCCCCAGACTGACTGTCGACAATATCAATCCCCTGACCAACAGGATGCTTCTGGAATACATGGGCCGGCGTGGAATTGATGCGGACATTGCAAAGGCATATTGCAAGGAAGCATACTACCATTTCAGCGGAAGGAAGGACAGGCGCTGTTTCGCCGTAGCTTTCCCCAATGACAAGGGAGGCATGGAGCTCAGGAATCCGATATTCAAGGGATGTGCCGGAGTAAAAGCCGTCACCTGTCTTGACAATGGAGGCGACCGTTGTGCCGTTTTCGAGGGATTCATGGATTTTCTCAGCTATCTCCAGTATGCCAGGGAACATCCCGGACTGCCGCCAATGAATTTCTGCATCCTGAACTCCACGGCCATGGCCGGCAGGTCCGGAGAGTTCCTTTCCCGGCACCGGCTGGTACATGCCTTTCTGGACAACGACAAGGCAGGCATGGACGCCCTGGACAAACTGGAGGGGAATCTTGGGAAGGATACGGTACTGGTCAATGAGTCCGTCCGGCTGTATCCCCGGCATAACGATTTCAACGAGTTCCTGCAAGCCTGTAAAAAAAAAAGCAATGACTGCAGGAAATGAGATGTAATACAGCAAACAATATGAAAGAAGTATCAGAAAAGATAACGGAAAGAATCCGCAAGCTTATCCGGCTCAAAGAATCCGCCACACAGATCGGATCTGAAGGTGAAGCCCATGCGGCGGCAGCGGCGGTACACCGCCTGCTTATGGAATACAACCTCTCCCTGCTTGATCTTGCCGGTGAGAATCCACAAAACCGGCTGACAGCCTGCGAATCTGACAGAATCAGCTACAAGGATGCGGCCGGCAATATCTGGAAACGGGACCTGATGAGGGTCTTATGTGAATACAATTACTGCAAGATGCTGCTCTACGCGGGCACAACCCATATGGTGGTAATCGGGACAGAGGAAAATGCGGCAACTGTCATTGCGCTCTTTGACTACCTGCGTAAAACCTTCAGACGTCTGTCCGAAGAGAAGTATTCCGGGTATGCACAAGGCAGACGCGGTTACTGGAGAACCGCCAAAGGTAAGAAGGACTATATCCGGTCTTATCTGGAAGGCTGCATACCCGGTTTACGCATGCAGCTGGAGAAGTCCGGGCAGACGCCGCAGGAAACCGGCCTCATGATCTGTCACCAAAAAACTGATAGGCGACTATATGGGCAGGTTCAGGCTTGTCAGAAGAAAGCCTGTGGCGAACAGGCATAAGACGAACCACAAGGCTTATATGACCGGAGTTGATGACGGCCGCCATATAAGTCTGAGCAGGCAATTGAAGGATAATACTCTTTTTTAAAAGGATAAGAACATGGGCTTTGTCAACAGACTGATCACATGGATCATGGACCGGCTTTCCGTGGAGGTCGATCCGGATGCCGAATGGTTTTAGCAGATCGTGAAAAGGATGGTTGCGGTTCATCCCCGTTCACTTGATTAAAAAACACATAAACGAAAAAAAAATATGGAGATAAAAGGAAAAGTACTTATCCTCTTTCCGGTTAAGGAAGGAGTCGGAAAGACATCGGGCACTCCGTGGAAGTCCCGTGAGTTTGTGATAGAAACGCAAGACCAGTATCCGAAGAGGATCTGCCTGCAAGTGATGAATGACAACATGGACCGTTTTCCCATGGAGGAGGGTATGGAGGTCAGTGTCAAATTTGACATTTCCGCCCGTGAATGGGACGGCCGTTACTTCAACACGCTGACGGCATGGGACATCACCGTGCTGAATTCCCGGCCGTCCAATCAGGAAGGAGAAAACAGATGAGAAAGAAATTCTTTTTTTCTGGGGATATTGTTGGGCGTCTGCCTGGCATCCCCGGCCCAGTTCTATTCCGCACGTACCAACCTGATAGGGCTGGCAACGGGCAACATCAACCTGGAGGGGTCCATGACGCTGAACCGCCGATGGTCGCTTCATCTACCGGTCCAGTACAATCCCTTCGTCTTTAAGGATAACCGCCAGTTCCGCAACCTGACTGTCATGCCGGGCGTGCGCTACTGGTTCGTGGAGTCCTACTCCAATTTTTTTTGTCGGGATGAACACCCTGGCAAGCGGCTATTCGATCGGCAGGATATGGAACAAGAAACGCTATGAGGGAGAAGGCTACGGCATCGGCCTCTCCATCGGCAAGGCCTACCCCCCTGTCAAAAACATGGAACATAGAATGGGAACTCGGCGGCGCCGCGGTCTGGGCGAGGTACAACGAATACCGTTGCCGGGAATGCGGCGCCTTCCTGGGCAGAAAACACGGATGGTATCTGATACCTTCACGTGTGGCGTTGAACATGATATATCTTTTCTAAATGTACGGTCCTATGAAAAAAAAGAAACATACCTGTAATCCTTTTACTTCCACTGCTGTCCTTATCCTGTTCCCTGTCCCACAAGATGGAAAGGAGCATCAGCAAGGTCGGTCTCTCACAGGCCGGCAAGCGGCCTGCACCGGACACGACATGCTATTCCGTTCCCGAAAAAATCACCTGGAAGGACAGTTCGGGAGTGGAACATATTGTCACCATGGCCGAACGTGACAGCGTTACGGGTGAAGAGATGACCGTGTTGCAGCTGGACGAGGTGACCATTGTCGCGCGTAACAGGAACATCCCCGAGCGTGCCGGGAAAGTGAATCTGGATTTTGTCGTGACCGTTCCGGGCAGGCTGATAGATGACAAATGGCAGGTACAGCTGACCCCTGTGGCCTACAAGCGTGGCAGACGCATAGAACTGGAGAGGATCTTCCTGTCCGGCGCCGACTTCGTCAAGCGGCAGAAAAAAGGATACGCGCAGTACCAGGCCTTCATAAACAGCATCATCCCGGATTCCGCCTATCTGAAAGAGATGTTCGACATGAAAGGCTACCGCCGTGCCATGGCCGAGCTGGAGGAGGAGTTCTACCAGGCATGGAAGCATGACTATATCGCCCGCGAGGAATGGATTGACTGGACTGAGAGATGGAACCGCCGTTACCAGCACTTCAACGCGAAGATGGAACGGAACCGCATGGCCATCGCCGGCCACAACACCATCCTGTCCGTACTTCCCGCCTACTGGCTCCGCCGTGACCTGGACACCACGCTGATTCCGTCCCGCTACCGCATGTTCTCGGAAGGCACCCCTCTGAAGGTACGCAGGGTGACGCCGGAAGATTCGGCGCGTATAGCGGAGAGATACTTCGATTACAAGCGCATTGCGGAGAACGAACGCAAACGTGACGCGGTGTCACGCAAATATGAGGAGCTGGTTCGTTTCCCTTACCAGGCCGCCCGTCTGGATACGGTCATCAGGAACAGGAACAATACCTTCAGCTATTATTACCGGCAGGAGATGGATGTTACCGATAACACGAAACGTATTGATCTGACAGTAGACGGAAGGATACTTGCCGTCAATGGCAGTTCCGCCAATTTACCGTCCTCGGATACCATTACCTATTATATAAGCAGTATGGTGCAGTTCCTGGACCATGCGCCCCGGTACAGGAAGGAGAAGATATACCGCAAGGCCACGGCCAATACGACCGCCTATATCAATTATCCGGCAGGCAGATACCTGTTTGACGAGGAATACGGGAACAACCGTTCCGAAATAGACAAAGTCCTGGAAGCGATCAACAAGCTGACCTATACCGGTGAGTTGGTGATGGACAGCATTGACATGACCGCCACCGCATCCCCGGAAGGCAGCGCGGCCGCGAACCGTATCCTGTCCAGGCAGCGTGCCGTTGCCTTGAAGGAGTACCTGTCCGGAAGGACGGATGACAGGACCGGTATCGACACCCTGATCCGTCCCCGGTGGATTGGCGAGGACTGGCAGCTTCTTGTCCGCAAGGTACAACAGGATACGGAAATGGATGACAGGTCAGCCGTTCTGGATATCATGTCCTCCGTCAAGGATCCGGACGCAAGGGAGGCCGGGATCCGGAAACGTTTTCCGGATGCCTACAAGCATATCAGGGAGAACTATTATCCTCTGGCACGTGCGGTGAACTTCGCATTCTACCTGCACCGCCGGGATATGATAGAGGAATTCAAATACACCACCGTCCTTGACTCGGCCTACATGCACGGTCTCGACCTGATGGATGACAGGCAGTACAAGGACGCACTGGTGATACTGTCGGACTATAACGACTACAACACGGCCATCTGCCTGATGTCACTGGGCTATGATGCACGGGCTGCCGGAATATTGGAATCCCTGCCGGAAAGTTCCAATGTGTGCTACCTGCTGTCCATCCTGTACAGCCGTCTGAAAGACGACGGCAAAGCCGTGTCCTCCTTCATGCGCTCACTGGAACTGGACGGTTCCAAAGCCTATCGCGGTCGTCTTGATCCGGAAATCAACCGGCTGATAACAACGTATAATTTAAACCTGTCGCAATATGAATAAAATAGTAAGAATTCTGCCCGGCATATTCCTGTCCCTGCTGTCACTTTCCTCTTGTGACGGCCTGTTCACCGAGGATTGTATCTACAAAGGATACCTGCACGCCCGTAACGGGTTCCGTCACCCTTCCGATATGGGCACACCGGAACAGGCGGAGATGAACCTGATGGTTTTTCCGCTGACCGGTAACGGCGTGGCGGAATATGACAATCTTTCCATTCCTTTTAATGGAAGCGGTGATGCGTATGGGACCTTGCATATCGGGAGTTACGAGTTTCTCGCCTGCAACAAGGATGTCAACATCCTGGAGGATGCGGCTCCGCCGCCACCGTCCGCCTGCGTGTTCCGACGGAACAGGGAAAGATCACGGCGGAGCAGGGATATGCGTATTCCTCTTCCGTGACCGGTACGGTCATGACTGACGACACCCTGCACGTCACCTGCGAGAGCAAACTGATGGTGCAGCGGATTGTCTTCAACATCACGGTGACGAATACGGGAATCCTGGAATATACCGGGATCACCGCCGAACTTGACGGCGTGACCACAAGCCGGTATGTACGTACAAGGGAAAAGGGAAGCGGTTTCGCCACCCTGCCTTTCACCGTCTCCCCTGAAAAGGAGAATTTCTTCCGGAAGGAAGTGCTGGTGTTCGGCATCAATAGCGGGGTGAGCAATGTCATCCGTCTTCATCTGGACGGGGACATGCCCGTGGATGCGGATCTTGACCTGAGTGATGTGTTCAAGGACTTCACCGCTGACGGTATCAGTGTGGACATCACCGTCCGCGTATCCCCGTCCCTACATACCGCATCCGCTTCCATCGAGGACTGGCAGAATGTGGAATGGGGCCAGGGAATAATTACTTATTAATACTGTTTTTTTATCATCAATTTAAAATTTTACAAAATGAAGAAAATGTTTTTGTTCGCAGCGTGTCTTGCCGTATTGGCATGCGGCTGCTCCGAGAATGAAGAAGGAACCGTCAAGGATGTCCGTGCCTCCTTGAAAATCAACGCCAACATCGGTGCTCCCGCTGTTTCCCGCGCGGAAAAGACCGCCTGGGAAGCCGGTGACAAGCTGGGTCTTTATGTCTGCAACGGTACTCTGGGCACTCCGTACAACCAGAATGCCGTCTATACCAACACCCCTTTCACCTATTCAGCTGCCGGATGGACTTCGGAAGAGATCCTGCTGGATGAGAACGAGGCGACGGTGTTCGCTTATTATCCGTATGATGCCACGCTGACCACCCCCTCCGCCCTTCCGGTGGACATCACCACCCAGACGGACCATCTGTACGGACAGGGCGACACCAAGGCGAGCATCCTGAACCGTAATGTGAACATCACGATGAAACATGCCCTTTCACAGGTCGTATTCCGCATGAAGAAAACGGAAGGATACAGACAGGAAGGCGTCCTTACCGGAATCACACTGAAGAATGTCGGTTCCGCCACTCCGTTGTATACCCGTGCCACTATGGATATTTCAACAGGTTCCCTGACAAAAACGACGGCAGGCAATGTGGAATTCAGCGCCGGCGCCACTCTGACAGACAAGGCCGTATCCTTTTCATCCATTGTCGTTCCGGTTGATGCGACAGCGGGCAAGGATATGCAGGCCGTGTTCACCATTGACGGAAAGCAGCTGCAATTCACCTTCCCGGCCGGAACGAAATGGGAACGCTCTTACCGTAATATCTACGACATCGTACTGGGGAATAACGGTCTGGTCATCGGCGGTGCCGATGGCAGCGGTGTGACCATCGAACCCTGGACAGACGATGTGAAAGGTGAAATCCAGCTTGTACCTGTAATCTGACTTTAAGGGGCGGGAAGCCTTTCTTCCCGCCCTGTTACAAACCATATCGGGGCTGCCAATCCCCCATAATCAGACAAAACGATGAAAATGAAGAATATTTTAAACAGCCTTTTCCCCTGGCTGGCCATGACAACCCTCCTGTCCCTGCAGGGCTGTGAGAATGAGGAAGGCACCGCAATCCACAGCCGTGATACCGTGTCCTTTGAAATTGACGCAGGGGGAGCACGGGCAACCGAGACAACGTTTGAGACCGGGGATGCCATCGGCGTCTATGCGGCAGTACGCATGTCATCAGCGCCTGCAACCTTGAAAACGTCCGGAAACTATGCGGACAACAAGCGGTTCATCTGGAACGGCTCGCAGTTCGTGGCGGACGGGGACGCCAACGAAATAGCCGCCGGCTATGAAACGGATTATTATGCCTATTACCCCTACAGGGAAGACATGGGCAATCCGTTGGATTATGATTTCAGCATACAGGGGGACCAGCGGGAAGGCATCACGCTTTCCGACTTCATGTATGCGGCCAACAGGAGCGGAACAACCGATAAGGTCATAACGCTCGCCTTCTCCCACCGGCTGTCCCGGCTGCAGGTCACTTATACGCCGGAAGCGGGAGAGGCACTTTCCGGCGTGACCATCCAAAGGGCCAAGGCTACAGCCAATATCAACCTGGGAACCGGCACCGCCAATACCCTTGGAGCCACCTCGGATATACGGATGTATAATGACGGCGGCACATTCACTGCGGTCATTCCGGCGCAGGACCGGGATGCCGACGGTACATTCCTTACCCTTTTATTTGCCGACGGCACAAAAAAAGGACTACACCCTTACGGCAAAGAAAGAATTCCTTGCGGGGCATACTACCGTAATTCCGTTCATGGGCAAAGAGCTGCAGTATACCTTTACCGTCAGTCCGGAAACCATCGGCAGCGGCTATTCCGGCGGCATCTATAACTACGAAACGGTTTCAAACAAATATTATTCAATAAACGGGAAGCCATTGCCCGGCACTGAGAGTCCATTGGATTACACGGTTTCAACGACAGACGTCTGGATAACCCCGGACAAGGCGGGCAAAACAATAAAGGTGGCGGAAAACCTGAATACCGCTCCCCGAAACGGCAAGGTCCTGTTTACCCAGGCAGAATCCGGAAAGACTTACATCCTGCCGGTACAACAGTCCTCCGCTACCACGCGGCAGACCTTGCAAATCAGCACAACTGCGGGAAACATACCCGCTGCCGGAGGAAACAAGGCTGTCACAGCCGTTCTCAGCACTTATTATAACGACCACCGGGATCCTGATAAAAAAGAAAATGTAACGGTTTCCCTCAGTGGAACCGGGACGGGATTCAGCCTGTCCGGGAATCAGGTCCTGGCTGTCAACAATACTACGACAAATGCCAGAAGTATTACCGTAAAAGGCAGTTACAACGGCATAACATCGGATAACAGCCTGACCATAACACAGGATGCCGGTGCAAAACAATACGCATCCTGGAGCGACTGGAGTGTAACCGTATCGGCCAATCCGGAAACGGTTGCAAACACGGGAGGTACATCCGTCATCACGGCCGATGCAGCCCGTACCCGTGCGTGGACGTGGAACGGTGTCGGCGGTTCAGGAGGTACGGAAACAGACAAGGCCACACCGTCATTGTCGGCAGCCGGCAGCGGATTCAGCCTGTCCGGAACAACACTGACAGCAGGCAACAACACAACAGCGTCTGAAAGGTCCTGCACAGTCACGGCCACTTCAAACGGCAGGTCGGCCGCCTGTACGGTCAGACAGTCCGCCGGCAGTCAGACAACGGAGTACGGCAACTGGACCACGGGCTCATTGTCAGTGTCCGCCAGCCCGTCCGGTATCGGCTCATCCGGAGGCACAAGCCGCCTGAGTGCGACAGCATCACAAAGCCGTCCGAAATACACGAAGTGGAACGGCATAACAACAGGCACCACCACCAGAATACCGGAGTGTGGATGTGAGTTCATCCGCCTCATGGTCAGGAAGCGCGTCGGGCTTCAGCCGGAGCGGCACGACTGTCACAGTGGCGGCCAATGGCAGCACTTCATCCCGCAATTGTACCTATACGGCAAGTTACGGAGGAAAATCAGGCCATGTGACAATCCATCAGGATGGAAAGCCCGCGGATGTAATCACCTACGGGTACATATTCACGCTCGGAGCCGTCAGCGGTGATGACGTCGTCTCCACCGGGGGAACCGTCACCTACAGTGTCACCTCACAGAAGATCACATACACCAACGGCAGCGAAACCTCCCGCAGTAATATCGGCTGGTCGGCTTCCGCCAACGTGTCCTGGATCAGTGCCGGCACAAACTCGGCAACCGTCAGTGAAAACCCGACAACTTCCGACCGTAGCGGCACGATTACGCTGACCCAGAACGAAAGCGGAAGGAAACTGTCAATCACTGTATACCAGGACAGAAAGGTCTCGGTGGACATAAACTAAAAACTATAAATATGGATAAACCATTCAATCATCTCATTATTTGTCTGACGTTTGTAATGCCGGTTGCAGCCCTCAGCGGCTGCTCCGGCCCTAACGACAGTCCGGAGCAGGACGCCGTCATGTCCATCAGCTCCTGCACGGCACGTGGTGATGACGGGCAGGAAATGTCCGTCAGCGAGTTCGGCATGTTTGTAACGGATACGGCGGGAAACCTGTATCCGGACAACATCCGAGTCCTCAACCGGTCCGGGAAATGGACATTCGCGGAGATTTCCCTGTCGGACGGGGATAAAGGCATATATGCGTATTATCCTTACAACCCGTCCTTCAGCGGCGGAAAGATGGGCCTGGACGCAAGGAGCCAGACAGACTATCTGTATTCGGAAAGGACCATGGTGTCCGGGAACGCACCCTCCGCCTCCATCACCCTGTATCATCTTCTTTCGAAGGTGACTTTCAGAATGCCCGCCGCCGTCACCGCGGTCAGAGTGGCGGATTACAGCTACTCCGCTTCGTACAGTCTTCTGACGGGCTCACTGGAGATAAAACCGGAAAAAGGCACAATATCCTCCGGGACAGGAAGCCTGCTGCTCTATCCCGGTGACAGTCCGGCCATGCACGTGGCGCTGGTGGCCGGCGGACATCCATACGACTTCGTCATGCCGGCGGCGTCATTCCGATCCGGAAAGGAATATGTCTACACTTTGAAAACCGCCGGAAATGGGGTGGAGATAGAGGACATCACCATCACCGGCTGGCAGCCCGGAGGCAATTATGAAGGAACAATAACTGAAAAAGAACAAGAAAGGCAATGAAAAAGAAAATTTATACTTTCTCCGTCCTGCTGGCGGCGGTTCTTCCGGCAGGGGCACAATCCATCAAAAGTGACATCAACACCGTCCTGAACGACATCGCACTGCCGGTTTTCCTCGGTGTGATGGTCATGGCGCTTGCCGTAGGCATAGGAAAGAACTGGAGACTCATCAATGACGAGAACAGCGAGGGCAACAAGAAACAGGGATGGATGAACGTCGCCTACATGGTCGGCTATGTCCTTATCGCGGTGACCGTCATCAGCTTCTGCGTGGGCAAGATAGCCGGTGTCAGCTTCTCAATCTGACCGCCATGGAGTACAAGGTGCGCAAAGGGATCGAGAACCCGTGCAAGATACACGGGCTGCTGGTACGCGACTTCTATCTGTTGCTCGGTTACGGCGGATTCGCCGTGGCCGTGCTCCTGCTGAACGTCAAGAGCTGGCTGGAGGACGGTACGACAGGCGGTGAAATGCTTTTCATATTCGTATTGCTTGTCGGATGTGGTCTGTTGTTGGCAAGGAAGTTCTATAAGAATGCCTCAAGGAAGAAGTACAGGCCGCCGCATTGGGAGAAGACGGTTACAAACCGTGATGTGAGAAATGCTTTAATGAAAGACAGATAAACTATTGACAGTATGGAAAGTGTTAGAAAACTGGCTGGAACAAACAATC
>ENA-OPYZ01000032-OPYZ01000032.1-human-gut-metagenome-genome-assembly--contig:-NODE-32-length-12267-cov-1.451895_pt1 | contig 12267 bp, 14 predicted proteins | sample MGYA00242475_ERZ504487 | MGnify/ENA primary metagenome ERZ504487 (study PRJEB26092, sample SAMD00036292) | human gut metagenome | host: Homo sapiens | study: EMG produced TPA metagenomics assembly of... | reverse complement strand
TTTTGTATTTTTAAGGCTTCTTTCTTTGTCAAATCACCATATTTCAAATCATCAGGAACTTCTCCATTACTATCTTTTCCAGGATCATTAGAAGATTTAGCAAATAATACGGGAAGTTTCCAAACTTCTACCTTTGTTATAACACTCACTTTTGAAGTATATTTTTTCAAATAAGGCATAACTATTATTTCTTTACCATACCACTCCGGAAGAATATATAAACTCAATATTTCTCCCTTAGACTTCTGTTTATATATTTTTCCATCAACAACCACAACCCATTTTATATTTAATTTATCATCTATTGAAACAATATCTGAAGCAACATTATAACTTACAACATTATATTTTACATTTTGACAAACAGTTGTAGACTTAACGCCATCAACGGCTGTTACTAATACAATATTATTTGATACATGCATACTTTCATCATTACTCTTCTTATAATTAGAAAATGTAGGTTCCGACACCTTCCACACCTTCTCCCTAACCTCCAGATTATTCCTTTTGATAATCCCCGGTGACAAATACAGCACCATCATCATCGGAGAGTTTCCGACACTCATATACTCCTCTATTTTCACACAGAAGCAGTCCCAGAACCGGAAAATGTCCGCAATCTCCACTTCGTTGTAGATGAAATGGATTTCCCCGTTGTGCACGGCCCCTTCGTTCAGCCAGTCATAGAAGAACTGTTCTTCACCCTTGCACTCAAACGCAAGCGTAATCAGGTCTCCCTCGACCGGCAGACACTCCCGATTGCCGATTTCCTCGCATACTTGGATGTGGAGTTGTATGATTTTTTCTCAGATTCGGGTCATCATAGTGCCGGATGTGGCACCGATAGTTATAATAGAGTATCGGCACCTCCATTCCTCTTATTTTCAGAATAGTTTCATAAATCATGATAATACAGTTTCAGGTGAATGACTATGGTAATAGGTCACGGCTGATCCAATAGTATGTCTGCCCGTTGGACTGGAACGGCTTGCCGGCGGCTTCGTCCAGCAGTTTTTTTCTTTTCCTTGAAATATTCAATCAGCATGTCCAGCTCCGCATCCGTAATCATTTTCTTTTTCCGCAAGTCCTTGACACGGTAAACTTCAAAGAAAGGATAGTCGGTCGGGCAGGAGGTAAACCTTTGCAAGGCCTCTGATAGGGGCATTCTCAGGAAAGTCTTTCTCCCTACCTTGCAATATCTGCCCCTATTGCGCCCTGAAAGGAAATGTCTGGTCAGTTTTCTTCTTACACGTCGGGTTGAGGCATATTCCGGTGCGTTCAGGCTGTCCGTCTTTACACGTACGGTAGATTCTTCGGCATCTGTCTGTAGGTAGTCGTCCGAACAGTCGCAGATATCCACCTTCGCTTGCTTTTTCTTTTTGACCGCTTCGTATTTATAGTCTACGATTAGCTTGGAGGGTGCTTCCACATACTTTCTCAACCGTTTGAACTCCTCTTCGTTGACAAGCAGATAATAGTCCAGTGTGGAGGACAGCGAGTCCGGCAGTACGATTGGCTGTGCAGGCAGACTCCAGGCAGGTTCGGTATCCGGAAGTACGGATAGCATGGGGTGTACCCCCGACTGGCGGATATGGTAATAAGCTGTCATTGTCGAATCTGTCCTATATCGGTGTGTACCCACTTCGTCGAATGCCCTTGCCAGGCTGTTGCTCAGCAGGGTATTGTCAAACTTCACTTGTATCAGCATGGAATCCACGGCGGTGGTCAGTCCTTCCAGTTCCAGCGATTCGTTCTTTTGCGGAAACACCAGCCATCCCTGTGTCATGCTCCGGTTTGGAAAGTCCAGACAATAGGTGTTATGGTTCACCTCCGCATATTCGTTTTCATTTCTGATTTGTTCGGGATATACAATCAGTTCCCGTTTTTTCCGGCTGATGCGTGGTGCCGAGCAGTCTATCATGTTCCCGATTTGCAGCACGAAGTTGTTAAAGTTGTCCGGTTCTCCTCCGTAGAGCTGGAAGCCGATCATGCGGCAGTTGTTTTTTACCAGCTTGTTCACCAAGGTGGAGTCTGCCCACTCGCTGTTGAACCCTTTATCGCCGATGACAACCAGGATATTGGTTTCATCCGGACATTTGTTGAATTGCTCCACTCCGATCCGAAGGCCGGACCAGCTGCCGAATCGTCCGTATGTAGGTTTCAGTTGCTCGGCATTACGTGCTTTGGCGGAAAGGAAATCAAGCAGCTCCATGTAGTCGGGAGTCAGTTTGCAGATGGGGTCTTTCCGGTTGTCCGGTTCATTGAAGGTAAGCACGGCACCGAACCTGAAAGAAAAGCTGTCGTCATTCACCAGTTGCGATTGCAGTCCCTGGATGGCATTCACCACGGCTGGAAACCGTTGGATGGTGTTCTCTTTTCCTTCCAGGACAAACATGAGGTTTATTTTTTGCAGGTCCTTCTCTATCTTGTTTTTGAAAGTCCCGTAATAGATTGGATTGCCGTTGACATTCAGCACATAGCTTTCCCGTTTGTCGATGACCGGCATCGGAAGCCGGGTTTTGAAGCAGAAGCTCGTGTCATTGTTCCGGTAGGACAGTACCGGGCTGTAGCGGATAGCAGGCTGGCTGGCCGAAAATTGCAGTTTCCGCTTCAGGTCGTTGGATGATAGCGGCAAGGTGTCTTTCCGTTCCCTGTCTTTAAAGACGAGCGTGCTGTCCGGCAGCGAGGTTAGGTCTATATGGAGCTGTTGTTCGGGGGCGGTCAGCAGGCGTCCGTCTATCCATCCGATGACAGCATGCCCTATGCTGTCTGCGTCAAGCTGCGGCTTGTCTGCCACGAGGGTGCATCCTTTGTCGTCCGATATTTGATAAGGATATACGACACTGTAAAATGGAACCTTGCCAGCCTCTTGTGTCAGGTCTGTATTTTTGAACAGTTTTACGGAGTCGTTGGCAAAATACGTTTTTGGGGTGGCCAATGCCACGCTGTCGTTCAGCATGACCACCTGTTTGTTTTTGAATCCGGTAACAATGTCGGTAAAGCCGCTCCGGGTCAGCAACAGGTCGTTTTGGTTGATCCATCCGCAGTATTTTGCCTGTTTCCATTCTTTCAGTTTCCCGTTTTTCAGAATGGCTGGGTCGTATTGAATGACTCTGAGCCAGTCTCCTTTTCGCTTGATGACGAGAAATGCGTCCATGTATTTCACAGACTGCATCTCGTTCTTTCCGCTCGGACTCAGATAGGTCGTTCCTGCTTCATTGGCAAAGACAATCCACGGGGTATGCTTGGGCAGTGTCTGGTTGCGGGGAGCCTTTACCCCTTCTATGGAATAGTTCCGCATATATTCACGGGGTACATTCTTTATCCGCGTAAAACGGTGTACTGGTCCGCAGGATGCCATACAGATGATGCACCAGCAAATCCATCCTCTTTTTATGAATGTCGATATGCAATTCTTTTTCATGCCTCATTTGTTTTTTTGTTCGGAAAAGCGTTCGTGCTGTGTTACCATCAGCTGCATCACACATTCGTTGTTCAGGTTGTCTCCCATATCGACGAACACCTCGTCTATAAGGGTTTTCCTGCGTGCTATGATTTTCAGTCCTTGGCAATAGGAATAGAAATCATTCTTCTTGCTGTTGTTGACGGTTACCGCTATGTCCGGATTTCCGCAAAGGTATTTCTTCAGGATATAATTGTAATGGGTATTGAACGGCTTGCCGTCCACGATGGCTTGCAAGTGTTCACGGATGTCATTGCCGATGATGACAAGCACGTCTGTCGAGTCGTTCTCCGTATATTGGGGGAAGGATTTCAATGGTGTGCCGGATCGGATATTGGGTATTCTCCGTAGTCAGCAGAACCTCGTATATGCCGGGTTCTGTATAGGCGTAGAGTGGGTTCTGCTCCCGCGAATCGACAATTCCGGATTCTCCGAACTGCCAGCGCCATTCTTTCGACGGACCGTATCCTTTGAAAGATACGATTTCTCCTTGAAAGGCGGTTGCCGGTGCTTTCATCCTGACAAGCTCGTCGCTTCCGTAATCATCCCGGCTCCTGTGTACTGTGATGATCTGTTTCCTTTCCAGTCCTCCGTCCACTTGAAGGCGTACTTGGTAGCGTCCCGGTTTCTTGAACACGTATTCTCCGCTCCGTTCGTGTGATATGTCCCCGTTGCCGAATTCCCAAAGCCAGGAGCGTGCGTTGCGGGTGCTGTCTGCATAATGGACCGTTTCTCCGGTTTCCACCTCTATGGGGGTCAGTGTCATACGCACGGTGCGGCTGGAAAAGAACAGCCGGATCAGTATGGCGACAAGGATGCACAGCAGCATGGCTGCGATTACGAACAGAATCTTTCTGGTATAAATTTTTCCCATGTCATTTGTTTTTAGTTCCTGAGCGCAAGTCTTCCTCCTTTTTCTGCAAGCCTATCTCGCACTCCTCCAGATTGGCTTTGAACAGACTTATGTTTTGTCCGATACTCCATAGCTGTTTCCTGTCGGACAGCCACATGGCATAAAAGTCGGCAATGTGCATGAACAGCTTGTATCGCTTGTCCCAGCTGTTCCTTTCGTATGTGTTCCGCAGGTTGTTTATCAGATAATGGATGTCGTCTTCTTCATACTGGGCGTAAACGCCCGGTTCAAATGTTTCTATTTTACGGAACAGGGAGTCCACCGGCAACTGGCTTTCCGCTTGTTCCTGCTGGAAATCCTTGATGCGGTTCATCTTAATCTTTACGAACTCTTTCTGCTCAAACATCTTGAAATCTGAGTTCCACATGAAGATTACCAGACAACACGCTACGGTTGTCAGGAAAAAGAACAGGAATACATAGGCATGTCCCATGAATATTTCCCGTTTGTTCATTGTTTTTCTGTTGTTGTCCATGGCTTTCCGTTTTATTGTTTGTTGCCGCCGGAACCCACATTCAGGTTACGCCTTGTTTTCCAGTTGTCTTGGATGCACTGCATCAGGTCTTTCTTCACCATCTCTTCCTGGATATTCAGCAGACGGATGGAGTCTTTTACCCCGAGGAAGATGTTGAGGTTTTCCAGCAGCTGCCTGTAAAGCCTGCAATCTTTGGTATCCATGCCTTGGACATATTTGAGCAGGTTCATCTTGCGCGTACTAACAACGCTTTGCAGGAGCTTGTCGTTTATTTGCGGTGAAGTGTTCATCAGTTTCATGTACTGGTAGATGGAATCCATGCTGTTCGACAGGGACAGCTCTTTGGCATAGATATGGTCATATTCCAGTGCCTGCTCCGTGATTCGCTTTACTTCTATGCCGGAGGTTTTCAGGAAACAGGCAAAGATGCTTACCGCAAGGATGGTGCAGCATGTCAGATAGCCCGCGAATCTCAGATAGGCTTTCCTTACTTCTGTGTTGTTTTTCGGTTTCATATAGGATGATGTTTTTATATTCATAAATAGGTGCTGATACCCAGATAGGCGCCTTGTTCGGTTGGGGTTCCCAGCCAGAACCGGGCATCTTCCTGCTGGATGATGTAGCGGATCTGTATCTCCTTGTCCGAGGGAAGGAACAGTTCTGTCAGCGCATTCAGTATTTTACTGTCGGCGGCGCCGGGAAAGAAGCTCTCCATCCGTCGGGCGGACAGGGGACCGATTTCCACCAGCATCTGGTAGGTGCCGTCGGCAAAACTGTTTCCCAGAACCATGTCGTCTCCCAGAATGCAGCTTCCCAATTTGGGAATAAGGCAGGAATCCACTTCCACCACGCATTTGTCTCCTCTCTTGATATGCACGGGCACACCGGTCAGAATGGTCATGCACTCGCCGGTTTTGGAGAGGCTCGCTGTAATCTGTTCCATATAGGCCAGCATATGGACAAGCATGACCGCCAGATGGGTCGGCAGCAATTCCAGTACGGGCCATTGACCGGAAAAGATGCTTACGAAATCCGGATGTACGTTCATCTCGTCAATGCGGCGTTCCTTGTTCTGGAAGGCTACCAGCATATGGTCCAGGGAGATTTCGAAAGGCTTGAAGAAACGGCGGGCGAAAAATTCCTCTTCACGGTGGATGCGGATTTCGTCCAGCACCTGTTCCTTCGATATTTTCTCGGACTGGTAAAGGTTCTTGTGGAATATGCCTTCGGGCAGCTCGTCATAAAGGCTTCTCCTGTTCACATAAAGATACAGGTAATCCGTCAGGTCATAATGGGAATATTCCGGGTGGATGTCATGGATGTCTTTCGAGAATCCGCGCCGGATGTCTCCCCGTCTGAATATGAGGGTACGCTCTGCATCATACCCGGCCTCTTTCAGTCCGCTGGCCACCACTTCCGCCTTGAAGTCGGTATCCGGCAGGTTGAATGAATGGGAATGTTCGTCAAACCGTACTATTTTATCTTGTTCTTCCGTCATGTCAGTTCGCTTATAGGGGATTAGTCCAGTATGTTCCAGCGTGACTCGCTCGATTCTTTCGGTTGTCTGGAGCGTTCGGCGACAACGATGTTTTCCTTGTGCTTGCCGATATATTCCAGACGGCTGAGGGTTGTCCACAGGTCATTGAACAGGTATAGGAAACGTTCCGCCGTAACCATCAGTTGGCGGATATTGTGGTGGTTGTACAGCAGCCCGCAGTTTTCCCTCAGCAGGCCTTCGTAGGCACCGGGAGTGATGCCGTTCCATTCGTTGAAGTATTTCAGCAGGTCCTCCTTGTCTTCCTTGTCCATGAAACTCAGGCATACATACAGGCGGTGAGCCAATGTGGAGAATACATTCAGGAAGTGTAGCGGTGAATAGTATTGCCCCTCGTTGCGGAAGGAGAAGTAGATATCGGATATGAACAGCATGACATGGCGGCACAGCATACCGATGTTGGTGGCAGGCTGGTCTGTTTTTCTGCATTCTCCACTTTGGCAAGGATGTCAAACGAGGCCTTTTCTATGGAATCCACAAGTTGCCCGAATTTGGTATAGTAGCCTTTCAGATCCGGATGGCTGGACATGCTTGTGCATGGCGGGATGAAGTTTCCGTCCACTTCACAGCGGTTTCCGTTCTTGCGCAGGCGTCCGATCAGCAGAAAGTGTCTTCCCAGCTCGCTTCCGTCGGTCTGTCCGCTCGGTAGCACGCTCAACGCATATTTGGGTAAGGCATTGGGCTGGCGTGGACTGATTTCCTTCTCGTTCGGAATGCCCGAAGGAAGATGTTCGAAAGGGTCTGCCATCAGTATGACATCCCACCGTTTGTCCTTTTCTTCTTCCTCTTCTGTAGGGATATGGAAACTGGCGGTGAGCTCGTCATCCTCACCGGCATCATAATCTATCAGGTAACCTCCGGAAGTAAGGGCGTGGCAACGTTTCAATCGGACTTCCAAGGTGCCTGTAACTAGTTCCGTAATGCTGAAATCGCCGGAAACCGGTTCTCCTTTCTTGAATGGCAGGAGTCCGTAGGTATTGCGGTTCAGATGAAATGACTGGTATTCGCACAACCGGTCCGTAAAGTGGTCTTCCTGTTGGGTGAAATGCCCTTTGTTGACAGGCATTCCGTCCGCCCAGTTTACCAGTGGATATTTTTTTCTTTTTGGCTCTGTTTTCCTATCATAATGTTTCTATTTAATATTCGTTATACTTTATAAGTTCGTTTGCCACACGCTTGGCTATGATTACATCGTGTCTTTTCAGCTTGTTGCCGGCAAGTGTAACGTCGGGGTCTATATAGCGCCGTCTCTTGAAAAAGGACGGTTTGGTATAGAATACCCATTCGTAATAGGCTCCTCCTTCATTCTTATATACGATGGGCGAAGACGGTGATTTGAGGTTGCAGTCGTCAATCATGCGCTGGAACCACTGCCCGAAGATGACATCCTCGGATGCCTTGCCGGTTATGCGTTCCGATGCGGGGTCATCCACCCTGCGGAATATGTCCACATCCATTACGATGCTCCGTTCACGGTTGATGTACAAGGTATCCGAGTCATATTCCTCCGAATATTTCCATACTTTATAAATTTCAATGGGTATGTCGAAATAGCTGTTCACCGTTTGGGAATACAGGAGTGGAAATGCAAAGGGCAGCAGGCAGGTGGAGGCCCAGATGCCGTACTGGAGTTCGTTGCAGAGGTTGAACACTACGGAAAAGAGACCGGCTCCCAGAAGCATGACCGTAACCGTCAGCAGGCATTGGATGCCGAAAGAAGGCATTTCCTTGCTTGATGCGAACACTTTGCGAAGGATGAGCCGGTTGTAATATCCGGCAGTCCAGTACAGGATGACCAGCAGGATATAGGCATAGGGCATGAAATTATAGTCCATGAATCCGGACAGGCCGGGCAGGGCAAGGATTATGCCGCACAGCAGCAGATACGCAATCAGTTTTTTTGTTGTTGAGCAGCTTGTTCTTGCGTGCGATAAAATAGGCTGCGATTCCGAAAATCACGGTCAGCAGCGGCATCAGCAGGTACGATGAAATGAGATGTTGGGTAACTGGGTTCATAAGTATGGTATTTATGCTTTATTGTATTCTATGAATATCCGGTAATTGAATGTGTCCGGCGAACAGGCCGAGAGTTTGGTACGCAGGTTGTCTTTTATCTGTTTTTCCTGCGAAGGCTCATCCAGTTTCGTTCCAAGAATCAGATGGACTTCTTTGGTTCGGATCAGTCCTTCGTGCGGCATCGGGCTGATTTCCACCCCGTTCCGGATTTCTGTCCGCACCAGCAGTTCGCCGAGTTCTTTTTTGCAGAAGTTGGCTATGTCGTTCTGTGTCAGGACACGGCCGTGCGAAATGAGGCGTATTTGTAGATGTCAATCCGTTCTCTGTTTTGGGGGGCTTGTTTCCCGCCGTAGGTGGTACTGACCAGAGCCAGTGTCTTCGGGTCCAGGTAAGTGGTGGCATTGGGGGACAGGTTTACGCCTGCCTGTATCCGGTTTCCTACCTCACAGTTGGTTGTCCAGTATTTGACGGTAATCTGCCCCTTGCCGGACAGTTCGTCAATCATAAGGTAATAAGGTGTTTCCCTGAACTCGTTCATGTTGTCTGCCGTCTGTTTCATTTGCGCCATCAGCTGCTCCATCTGGATGGTAAGTGCCTGTAGCTTGATGCTTGATACGGCATTGAAGGCATGGGTCTCGTCATCCAGCAGGTCGGACAGATAGCCGAGCAGCTCCTTGGCGGAACGGGAGTCGAAACGCTCGCATCCTCCTTTGCGGATGGAGTAGGTTCCATAGCTTTCCGTGGAATCCTTTGCGGGATAGAGGAGTTCATGGTAGTTCTTTCCGTCAGAATCCTTCACGCTGTGTACGGACAGAAGGGATTCGTAGCTGCCCGTGCGCAAGGGTATCACCCTGAAAGTTTCCTCAAGGGTGGTCGTCTGTTCGTGAAGCGTCTTGTTCTCTACAGGCACGATATTGATGCCGGCATGAAGTTCTTCAAGGACTTCCGCTGTGAAATGGGCGGGGAACTGTATCTTCACCCATACCAGCTTGTCCTGCATCTTCTCCAGAACGGCCTCTTTGAAACAGGACCGCAGGGTGTCCGGAAGGTTTTTCCTGCAGGAACCGTCGAGTGGAAAGGACTGCGATACCTTCAGAAAATGTTTGCTGTAAATATCCATGACTTCCTTGTCTATGACGGACATTACGTCATAGTCTTGGAAAAAGGCACGGGTTGGTTCTTTCTGTATGGTTGTCTTTTCATGGATTCCCCCTTCCATCACGACTGTTTTCCCTTCTACGGACCATTCCGTACAAGGGAGCAGGAGCAGATATTCATAGCTTTCCGTAAGGTTGGGAAAATCCAGATAGAACGAAAAGTCTTCAAGGTCGGAAATGGATTCATCCACCGCCATTCCTAACCAGACGGTACGCGGAGGCATCCTTGTCTCTGCACGGGCAATCATGGTCTTCTCCAAGGTAGGGGCTATCCGGTAGAGAAGGTCGTCGCAGACATATATTTCACGTCGGCTTTGTGCAGCAGGGTATCGCAGGCGGGATAAAACGATACGCTTCCGGTCGATAGCTTCCGGGTAAGCGAGTCGCTCTCGTAATACATGCCCGATTCCCGGGTTATCAGGTAACACGGTTCTATGGGATAGGCGTGTACGATGCCGTGTGCGGGAAAGGGTGAGGTAAAGATGTCCGGAGTAAGGATTCGGGCGGTCTTTTCCAGCAGCCTTGTCTCGATGGCGGTAAAATCCTCTCCCAGCATATATATCTCGTTGGACAACGCTTCCAGCAGGAGCTTGACAACCGGGTCGAAGTTTTCCGCTTTTTTTTATTCCCCAGAAAGCCGCAGCGTATTTCAGCATACGGTTTCTGATTTGCTCTTTATTGTATTTTTCTGTACTCATAATCCTTTCATCGGGTTGAAATCGGTCCTAAATAGATTACATAATAGAAACACCGTTTTTCTCCGGTATGTACCAGGGTTCCATATACATATACTTGTACACGTTTCTTTACGGCGGGAGCATCAAATACATTGTCCTGTCGGGTGGTATCATCAATGATGACACGTACATTTACACCCGTAAGCCGCTTCTCGTGCCGGGTAATTGCCTTGGTTATGTATTCCGAGAATTGTCCTTCCCAACGGGTGTGTGAAACAATGCTTTCAAAGTCGAGAAAAAAAGATCTCACAGCCGAACTCCTTGTCAAAGGCATGTTCGCCGGGAGCCGTACTGATCAGCAGTTCGATAAACTGGTCGATGGACTCGATTTCCGAGCAGGATGCAAGACGGCTGTTTTCCACATCCTCGCTGAGCAGGGCTTCAAAATCCAGGGGCAATTTGCAAAACTTTGTTTCCATACTTGTCAGTGCCATTCGTTTTCAAATTCTTCGTCTATGAACTTCAGTGTTCTTGCGGCAAACAGAAGGACGATGCTGCTGGAATTGGATATACGGTCAACCTTGCGTTGCAGACGGATGCAGTTCCCATCCACAAAGCGCAAGGCAAATGCCGCTTGTTGGTCGGGTTGCTCCTTCTGGTAGATCCGTATTTCGCCGTCTTCACGGGAGTGGCTGTATGCGGCCCATCTCAACAGCTCGTCACCCGGCATACCGATAAGGGTACAGGTAATGAATCCGCCGTATGCCTCACCTTCAGGCAATCCGTCACGGTCTGTATTCCGCTTGAATTGCAGGTCGAACTCTTCAATGCTGTATGTCTCATGGCAGACGGACAGCCGCATCACGTAGCGGTCATCTGGCATTGAAGATTTTTTGTTTTTGAACAATGAAGTGAACCAGTTCATGATTATAAGTTTAAGTGACACGAATCGCCGGTCTCCATTTCCCGGAAGTGGATGAATAGTGATATACGGCTCTCTTTGGTTGTTGAATGCACATTGAAATCAAGGCATTTTGCTCCCTTGAAACGGATGATCTCTTTGGGAGTACCGGGCAGGCCGGAAGTGTTCATCACCTCTCCGTCCTTCAGGATTCTTGAATTGAACATCCATTCCAAGAGTTCCTCTGTAGGAAATCCGGCAATGCTTACCCGTATTTTACCTCCGTAGGTCTTCCCGGTTACCTTTCCGTTAGGAGTGGTTTCTTTCCGGAAGTCATACTCGTAGCCCAGCAGGTCGTATGCCTGCACTTCCTCATGCTCCGAGGGTTCGGCTGTCCAGAACTTGATATACGATTGTGCACTCATATCCTTATGTTTTTTATTCTTCTTCACTCATCAGATTGGTTTGCAGCATGGTTGTCAGAGTCCGTTCCTCGTTCATGCGTGATTCCACGAACAGTACCGTGTCCTGGCTGTCCAAATGCTTGCGCGAATAGGCTCGCAGGTAGGCTTTGAATGCCTGCACCTTCGTCCGGTATTCTTCTAAGGGAAGGGCGAAGATACCTTGTTCTCCCACACGTTCTAATCCGTATTTCTCCAGTTCGTTTTCAAATAACTTCTTTAATTGGTCATTAGAGATTGAATAAATGATTAATGTTTTATATTGATTCATGCATAATATATTTTTAGAAATACATAAAAAGTCGCAAATTGTATAATTATAGAAAAGGTATATATGCTATAATACAATAAATACCTTTTTTTACTTTCAAATTCTTTAAAATATGATTTATACTTGTCATTCTTAAATACAAAGAAATGAGCCATATAGTAAATATATGATACAAAAACAACAAGTAATAAAAGAATCATAAATTCATTTTCAAAAATTGTTGTGGGAATATTTATTTTTAAGACTATACCACAAATAAGCAATATAACAAATAACCAACAACTAGTAATATTTATAGCAAAAGTAGCCCAAGAAGAGATATAAATATTCACTCCTCCATAAAATTTCACTACTCTCTTGTTTTTTTCATTCTTG
>ENA-OPYZ01000031-OPYZ01000031.1-human-gut-metagenome-genome-assembly--contig:-NODE-31-length-12360-cov-0.717159_pt1 | contig 12360 bp, 12 predicted proteins | sample MGYA00242475_ERZ504487 | MGnify/ENA primary metagenome ERZ504487 (study PRJEB26092, sample SAMD00036292) | human gut metagenome | host: Homo sapiens | study: EMG produced TPA metagenomics assembly of... | reverse complement strand
ATAACAGAAAACAAGAGTTCTCTTTACGTTTTTTTTGATTTTTGGAGCATCTTTTTTTAGGCTATCTGTTTGATTTCTAATTTTGAAAGCATATATTTGTCACTGATTTTGGTAAAACTTTTGTGTTACATTTAATAATTAATCATTTTCGTTATGAATAAGGCAGATCTTATCAGCGCAGTCGCCGCTGAAGCCGGCTTGAGCAAAGTCGACGCAAAAAAAGCAGTTGAAGCTTTCGTTTCAACTGTAACAAAGGCCCTCCAAGAAGGGGACAAAGTATCATTAATCGGATTCGGAACATTCTCTGTTGCTGAAAGAAGTGCAAGAACAGGTATCAACCCATCCACAAAAGCAACGATTACTATTCCTGCTAAAAAAGTAACCAAGTTCAAACCAGGTGCTGAACTGGCAGACGCAATTAAATAATTGCTATTTTACATAAAAGGACTTAAGGAAAGGGGCGCCGGTACTAGCGCCCTTTCTTCTTCATTTTTCTATTTGAACCTATGAAACCTAAAATGACAACCTTATTTAAATTCCTGATCGGCGCTGCTGTATGCGCATATTCAACACAAGTTCTTCATGCGGAAGATACAAAACTACCTTATTGGAAAGATATTCAGACCGTAGCCGTCAACAAGGAATATCCACGCACAGCTTTCATGACTTACGACAACCGGAACCAGGCACTGACCGGCGAGTATGAGAACAGCCCTTATTACAAACTACTAAACGGTACATGGAACTTTTATTATGCAGATGCATACAAAGATCTGCCTGCCAACATTGAGCAACCGGATGCCAACATAGCCTGGAAGGAGATTAAAGTACCCGGCAACTGGGAAGTACAGGGCTACGGAGTGGCCATCTACACCAATCATGGATACGAATTCAAACCCAGAAATCCACAACCGCCGCAGTTACCCGAAACCAATCCGGTCGGTGTGTATCAGCGTGATATCGAAATTCCTGCCGATTGGGATGGACGCGACATATTCCTCCGTTTGGAAGGAGCAAAATCCGGTGTATACGTGTATGTCAACGGACAGGAAGTGGGATACAGCGAAGACTCCAAGAATCCGGCAGAATTCTTAATCAACAACTACCTGAAACCCGGCAAAAACTCGCTGGTCATCAAAATATTCCGCTGGAGTACCGGTTCTTATCTGGAATGCCAGGACTTCTGGCGCATGAGCGGTATTGAACGTGATGTATTCCTGTTCTCACAGCCAAAACCCACATCAAAGATTTCAATGTGGTGTCTACACTGGACGACACTTATAAGAATGGTATCTTCAAACTGAATGTGGACGTAACCAACCATACAGCAGCCAACAAAGAGGTAACCGTAGCATACGAATTGCTGGATGCCGCAAAGAAAGTGGTTGCAGAAGGTAACACCCCCTGTCCTGTTACAGCAGACGGGCAGAAGAGCATCTCTTTTGAAGCCGCCCTCAGCAACGTCAAGACCTGGACATCAGAACACCCTAACCTGTATCGGTTACTGATATCTCTGAAAGACGGAGAAAAAAACAAGCGAAATCATTCCTTATACGGTAGGTTTCCGCCGTTTCGAGATCAAACCCACCGATCAGATAGCCGAAAACGGCAAAACCATACGTTTGCTTGTTCGTCAACGGCCAACCCATCAAGCTGAAAGGTGTAAACATACACGAACATAATCCCGAAACAGGACATTATGTTCCCGAAGAGCTGATGCGCAAGGACTTCACCCTGATGAAACAGAACAACATCAACAGCGTGCGCCTCTGCCACTATCCGCAAGACCGCAAGTTCTATGAATTGTGTGATGAATATGGTATCTATGTATATGATGAAGCCAACATCGAAAGCCACGGTATGTATTATAACTTAAGCCGGGGCGGAACATTGGGCAACCATCCCGAATGGCTGAAGCCGCACATGGACCGTACCATTAATATGTACGAGCGTAACAAAAACCATCCCTCTGTAGCCATCTGGTCATTAGGAAACGAAGCCGGAAACGGTTATAATTTCTATCAGACCTATTTATGGCTGAAAGAACGCGAAGTAAAAGGCATGAACCGTCCTGTAAATTATGAACGCGCCCTTTGGGAATGGAACACAGATATGTATGTACCCCAATACCCCAGTGCCGCCTGGCTGGAAGAAATAGGCAAGAAAGGCAGCGACCGTCCCATCGCACCATCCGAATATTCACACGCTATGGGCAATTCCAATGGTAATCTGGCAGCACAATGGAGAGCAATCTACAAGTACCCGAACCTGCAAGGCGGTTACATTTGGGACTGGGTAGACCAAGGTATTCTGGAAACAGACGAAAATGGACGTACCTACTGGGCCTACGGAGGTGATTACGGGACCAATGCACCCAGCGACGGAAACTTCCTATGCAATGGAATCGTAGCTCCGGACCGCACTCCGCATCCGGCCATGACAGAAGTGAAATATGCACATCAGAATGTAGGTTTCGAAGCCATCGACCCGGCTGCCGGCAAATTCCTGGTAAAAAACCGTTTCTACTTCACCAACTTGAAAAAGTATATGATCAGTTATACCGTAAAGGCAAACGGAAAAACAATCAAAGGCGGAAAAGTATCATTAGATATCGAACCGCAAGGTTCCAAAGAACTGAACATCAACCTCAACGGATTGAAACCCAAGGCCGGCACAGAATATTTTGTAGATTTTGTAGTTACCACCACAGAACCGGAGCCCTTGATTCCTGCAGGACACGATATTGCTTCCGAACAATTCCGCCTGCCCATAGAACCATTGGCTATGACCGGACATAAAGCAAGCGGCAAGACTACCGTCAGCACGGATGGTGACATCATCACCGTATTATCACCACGTATGCAGTTCGTTTTCAACAAGAGAAGCGGACTCGTGACTTCATACAAAGTAAACGGTACAGAATATTTCGCTGAAGGTTTTGGTATTCAGCCTAACTTCTGGCGCGCACCGACGGACAATGATTATGGTAACGGTGGGCCTAAGCGCGAGCAAATATGGAAACAGTCCAGCAAGAATTTCAATGTAGCAGATGTTACCACAACAACAGACGGCAACAAGACCGTATTAACAGTCAATTACCTACTGGCGGCAGGCAATCTGTACATCATGAAATATACCATCTATCCCGACGGTGTGGTTCATGCAGGCATCACCTTTACTTCTACCGATATGAAGGCTGCCGACACGGAAGTATCAGAAGCTACCTTAATGGCCACTTTCACACCGGGACAGGATGCTCAACGCCTTGCCTCTTCCAAACTGAACGTACCACGTATCGGTGTACGTTTCCATTTGCCATCCGATATGAACCAGGTAGAATACTTCGGACGCGGACCGGGTGAAAACTACATCGACCGTAATGCAAGCAGCTTCGTTGATCTCTACCGCACTACAGCCGACCAGATGTACACCAACAACTATGTCCGTCCGCAAGAAAACGGACACCGCACCGACACCCGTTGGGTAGAACTGACCCGCAAAGGCGGAAAAGGATTGTTAATACGTGCCGACAGCACTATCGGATTCAATGCCCTGCGCAACTCCGTAGAGGACTTTGACTCGGAAGAAGCTATCAGCCGTCCCCGTCAGTGGACTAACTTCACTCCCGAAGAAGTTGCTAACCATAATGAGGAAAAAGCTAAAAATGTAATACGCCGCATGACACATGTCAATGATATCACCCCACGTAATTTTGTGGAAGTATGTATTGATATGAAGCAACAAGGTGTAGCCGGTTATGACAGCTGGGGAGACCGCCCTCTGCCGGAACATACCCTACCCGCCAATAAGGAATATCATTGGGGATTCACATTGATGCCGGTAAAATAAAAACATAGCAAGCATTCCTTCCTTAATAAGAAGAGTATGTCAGAACTCCGATGGCACTATCATATAGATTGTCATCGGAGTTTCATTTCCCATCCTACATTTCAATTATAACCTGAAAACAAGATCAGTCTGATTTATATTTGCTAGCTTTGTACTCAAAAAATCGAACACATGGAACAACAAGGAGAAATCATACTCTACCAGCCGGATGAATCAGTGAGGATGGAAGTGCGCATTGAAGATGAAACAGTGTGGCTGACCCAGGCACAAATAGTAGAACTATTCCAATCCAGCAAAGCCAATATAAGCGAGCATCTAAAGAACATTTATAAATCAGAAGAACTAATCCAAAGTTCAACCGTTCGGAATTTCCGAACAGTTCGCCAAGAAGGCAACAGACAGATTACCCGTAACTTAGAATATTATAATTTAGATGTGATTATATCAGTAGGATACCGTGTAAATACGAAACGAGGAATCCAATTCCGCCAATGGGCTAATAGCCAGGCACATGACCGTTTTTTTATTATAGACCAATCCGACATATATCACATCGGAGCCTCTTTGAAAGATTTGGGAAAGAAACTGTTTGCCTTCTCCAAAATGGATATTCCGGCATCCATCCTCACAAAACTGCTATAAAGATGAGAGAAACAGAGTCCAATAATAAAGTCCTACTAGGCATGAGCGGAGGAACAGACAGTTCCGTAGCCGCCCTTCTATTGCAGGATGCAGGATACGAAGTAACCGGCATCACCTTCCGCTTTTATGAAAAAGAAAATGATACAGAGTATCTGGAGGACGCCCGCGCTTTATGTGAACGTCTGAACATCCCCCATCTCACATACGATGTTCGTGACACCTTCCGGAAAACCATCATTGACTATTTCATCAACGAATATATGGCAGGTCATACCCCGGTTCCCTGTACCTTGTGCAACAACTACCTGAAATGGCCTCTTTTGAAGAAAATATCCGATGAAATGGGAATTTATCACTTCGCTACAGGACATTATGTACGCCGGCGCTTCATCAATGGATGCTATCACATCACTACCGGTGCCGACCCGGATAAAGACCAATCCTTTTTCCTATGGGGGCTGCCACAAGAAATCCTGCAACGTATGCTTCTCCCTATGGGCAACCTGACTAAAGCCCGTGTCCGTGAAATCGCGGCAGAGCGTGGTTTTCTGAAAGCCGCCCATAAACGGGACAGTCTGGGAGTCTGCTTCTGCCCCATGGACTACCGCACATTCCTACATAAGGAATTACCTGAAGGAAGTATCCTACCGGGTAAATTCTTCGATGAAATGGGGAATTTTATCGCACGGCACAAAGGTTATCCTTTCTATACCATCGGCCAGCGGAGAGGATTGGGCATAGATCTTAACCGGGCTGTCTTTGTCAAAGAAATCATTCCGGCAGAAAACAAAGTCATACTGAGCGACTTGAAAGCACTGGAAAAAACAGAAATGAGACTGAAAGAATGGCGCATCACCAATCCCGCTTTATTACTAAACAAGGACGACATCATCGTCAAAATACGCTATCGGAAACAAGCCAACCGCTGCACAGTAACCCTGCAACCGGATAACACCCTGCATGTACAACTGCACGAGCCGCTGACAGCCATTGCTCCGGGACAGGCAGCCGCTTTCTATAGGGATGATGTAGTACTGGGTGGGGGCATTATCATCTAATTCCAGACACTTTCAAATCATATTTCGGCCCTCTTTTTTGCTGCTTCAAGATTTTCTTGATAACTTTCCGTCGTTCTTCACCTTCAGGTCGAGAAACCGGAAAGTGAAAATAGACATGTATCCGGATCAAACCTTAAATAAATAGAGATGAAAAGTAGAAATTATGCAGGCATATCCTTACTTGCCTCATTAGCCGCCTGTAACTCTGCAACAGCAGAAACCGTTCAAAAAAACAGTACGCAGGCCCCCCAAAAGCCCAATGTTATCGTTATTCTGGCAGATGACCTGGGATATGGAGATTTAAAATGTTACGGAGCCAAGAATGTAGAAACTCCCCATGTTGACAAACTGGCATCGGAAGGCATTCGTTTCACTAATGCACATACCGTAGCCGCTACCAGCACCCCATCCCGCTACTCCTTGCTGACAGGAGAATATGCATGGCGCAGACCGGACACGGATATTGCCGCAGGAGATGTAAAAATGATTATCCGTCCCGAACAATACACCATGGCAGACATGTTTAAAAAGTGCCGGATATGCTACAGCCGCCATCGGCAAATGGCATCTGGGCTGGGAGACAAGACAGGCGGGCAGGATTGGAATGCTCCTTTACCAGCCGCTTTAGGTGACTTAGGCTTTGACTATCACTATATCATGGCCGCTACAGCCGACCGTGTACCTTGTGTATTTATAGAAAACGGCAAGGTAGCCAACTATGATCCGTCCGATCCCATAGAAGTGAGTTACACCAAGAACTTTCCGGGAGAACCGACCGGCAAAGATAATCCCGAATTACTGTATAACCTACATCCCAGCAACGGACATGACATGTCCATCGTCAATGGCATCAGCCGCATCGGATTTATGAAAGGGGGCGGAAAAGCACTTTGGAAAGACGAGAACATTGCCGATTCCATCACCGTTCATGCCATCGACTTTATCAAACAGCATAAAGACGAGCCTTTCTTTATGTATTTTGCAACCAATGATGTACACGTTCCTCGTTTTCCCCATGACCGCTTCCGTGGAAAGAATCCTATGGGACTACGCGGAGACGCAATCGCCCAATTCGACTGGACGGTAGGCCAGCTGATGGAAACATTGGACCAACTTGGACTAACTGAAAACACGCTGATTATTCTATCCAGCGACAATGGTCCGGTTGTAGACGACGGATATAAGGACAAGGCAGAAGAGCTGTTGAACGGACATACACCTTCCGGTCCGTGGAGAGGAAACAAATACAGCGCTTTCGAGGGTGGAACAGCCGTCCCGGTCATTGTCCGCTGGCCACAGAAGATAAAAAAGACAGGAGACTCGGACGTATTAATGTCACAGATTGACTGGCTAGCCTCCTTAGGAGCTTTGATCAACGCCAGATTACCTAAAGGCAGCGCTCCGGACAGTTATGACCGTTTAGGGAATCTGATAGGAACCGACAAGACAGACCGCCCCTGGATTGTGGAACAATCCATGAACCACACGTTGTCCGTCCGTACCAAAGACTGGAAATACATTGAACCGAATGATGACCCGACCACTTTCATGAAAGCAGAAAAAATAGAAACCGGAAACCTGAACGTTCCCCAGTTATATGAAATGGAAAAGGTGAGCGAACAAGAGAATGTAGCAGAAAAGTATCCTGAGAAAGTATTTGAGTTGCAGACCATTCTGAGGCAAGTACGCAATAAGAGAATAAAGATGTAAACAGGACTCATCCAATAAGAGGATATTTCAAAAATCCGAAATAACCATCAAATGTTCCACCGTATGGGCAGGCCCATGAGCCCGCCCATACAACATAACGACAACAAAAATCACTTTTGACTCATTTACATAAAACATAAAAGCATTCCATCACAACAACTCACTCATTACCAAGAGCTTCCCGTGCGACAGTCTTTCAAAACCTCCTCAATCGGTATGCCGGTGGCGAAATACATCTGCTTCGGGGATGCTCTCGGACAGAATGTAAAATCAGCCCCTCGTTACCTCCCGGTAGCTCGTAGGCATCAGAAGAACCTATTCTCATCATACCTTCACCTCATTTGATATTTCACCCAGGTGAAGCAGTTATTCCACTTGGGTGAAAGCGGCTGTTCACCTAAGCGAAGCTGCCTCTTCACCTTAGTGAAGCAATGAACGCACCCGAACAAAAAATACGCCTTATGACGCTCCCCTGCAATGGAACAACCGTAGCTATGACACAGGAATCAGAACAACCGATATCCGTCAAACCAAATTTGGCAGCGGAGAATGGCAAACCGTTTCGGGGGGATTTAGAATGTATTTTCACGGCACATTACTGATTTACAGCAAAATAACGTGAAAAATCCAAGATGACAATATACGTATAATCAAAAAAACTCCCTTGGTACAACCAAGGGAGACAGGTATACATTTCCTTTAAAAGTTCCGGATGCAGTTGGGATTATAAAGCAGCCCTTCGGCTGCTTTATGTTTCTCTATCCTCTGTGTTAGCATTTAAAGGAATGATTCATCTTTTTACTTATTACTTGCCTTAACAAACTTATAAAGCACGAAAGTCTTGGGCGCCATCTCTACATTCAGTACATTACCCTCAATCGTAACATCACTTTCTTTCGGAGTGATGACATTCGGATGCTCTACCGTGTTATCTTTATCCAAATCGGCAGACTGGAGCGTGATGCATTTACCTTCCACAAGTTTATCACTCTTCTTCAATCCGTTGAAAGTCACTGATACCGGTTGTGCCTTATCCGAAGTATTGGCAATTTTCACGATACAAGCCTTTTCATCCTTATCCCATACGGCACTGGCAAACAGACCATCCTGTCCTTCCTGACCGCTCACAGCTTTTTTTATCCATTGTCAGCGGCAATACATGCGTGCCTTTATTATGACTGTACAACTGTTGTACATAGTAACTGCAAGTACGGACGGAATTCAGATTATCAAACCAAATCAAATCCGGACGCCACTGCCACCCTTCCACATGAGCAAACAAAGGCGCATAAGTAGCCATGTGTACCACATCGGCATTGCGTTCCAGTCCGGTCATGAACGCAGCTTCCATTAAAGCAGCATTAAAATGGTTCCATTTCTTGCCTTTTCCATGACAAGCATATTCTCCGGCAAAGACCTTCGGACCTTTGCGGTCGTAATTGTCATAACGGTTACCTTGTGCCAGGAACCAGCTTTCGGGACGATAGAAATGCTCATCCACCAAATCCACTTTCAGATTTTTCATTTCCGGCCATAAGTAATCAAAGTCTTTACCTTCAGACTGAGGTCCCGAACTGCCGACAATCTTGATTTCGGGATGCGCCTTACGAAGCACCTCGACAAACTGTTTCAGACGTTCCGGATATTCCGGTCCCCATTGTTCGTTGCCAATACCCAAGAACTTCAAGTTGAAGGGAGCAGGATGTCCCATATCCGCACGAACTTTTCCCCAAGTAGTCGTAACATCACCATTGGCAAATTCAATCAGATCCAATGCATCCTGTATATACGAATCAAGTTTGGACAAGCTGACCTGCTGGTCGGGGTCATTCTGATACTGGCATACCAGTCCGCAGTTCAGAATAGGCAACGGTTCGGCGCCTATATCCTCCGACAACTGGAAATACTCAAAGAAGCCCAGTCCGTAAGTCTGGAAATAATCGGGGAAGAAACGATGCTTGAACGTATAATGCCAGCGGTTTTCATTCAACGGACGATTCTCTACCGCACCTACTGTTTTTTTCCATTCGTAACGGGTAGCCTCATCCGTACCTTCCACAATACAGCCGCCGGGAAAACGGAAAACACCGGGTTTGATATCATATAAAGCCTGCACCAAGTCCTTGCGAAGCCCGTTCTTACGTTCTTTCCAAGTATCCACAGGGAAAAGAGAAACATGTTCCAGATCCACCGTTCCCGCACTTTCAAGGAAAATACGGAGATGAGCCTTGGGTTCCGTTCTCGGCGATTTCAATATCACCTCATATTGTTTCCAATCCTTCGAGTTCACTGTCAGTTCTTTTGACTCAAAAGCCTGACGTTCCTCCATCGTATCATTCTTGATCAATTCAATGCGAAGTTTCTGGTTCTCACCACGTGCCCATACGGAAAAACGGTACTCGGCTCCTTCCTTGACACCTATACCGAAGAAACTTCGTTTTCAATCCCTGTATGTTTTTCCCTGTGCCCGGAATTACCCAGACGGACATAATGCGGATTTCGTTCAAACGGCCCGTCATCCATCAAGGTCACGTTACCGAAAACATTCCACCCCATAAAACGTTGCGGGAATTCGAATGAACGGTTCTTTACCAGTTCGGCATACAATCCTCCGTCGGCTCCATAATTAATGTCCTCAAAAAACAAACCATACATGGTTGGTTGTATTTCCGCACCAAGTTTATTGGTCTGCACGACCATGTTGTGCGCATTCTGTGCATGTAGCGCTACTCCGGCAGCAAATACCCATGCTGTGAATAGAGTTCGGTGTAATTTCATGATAGTAATATTATTAATTTTTATTAGTTAATTCTCTTTCCCCATAGACAGAATCGCCCTTGAGCATCCAGACCGGTAAAGAGAATGGTTTCTGTTTCATTTTCCCAATCGTGTCCGGCAAAGATAATCAAATTGTTAATATCTTCTGTGGCTGTTTTTATAGTAAGAAGTTGTTTTTTTAACATTAAAATCCCAAGTTGCATCTCCAACACTGCCATCTGCTTCCAAAACGACACGGGCAGACAATGCCTGCTCCCCATTTCGCAAGTCTCCCTCGCCCCACATTATCTGACCGGCCTCCAAGCTACGTTCCAGAGGCGGCTCCTGAAGACGGATAATTTCCACTCACCTGCCAAATCTTCTTTAGTGAAAGAGCGCGGAGCAGTACCTGCATAGCGTTCGGGAGAAACCACAGGCCATCCGTTTACAGTAAAGAACACTTCACGTACATGCAGATCCATCAACTGGTTCTGAGGAGAGAGCCGTCCCTGATGAGCCATAAAATAACGGCCGTCACCGGCGTCAATAAGACCGCAATGAGCCGTTCCCGCCCATCCCGGATGATTTTCGAAGCGGTAAGGAGCTGTCAAAATGGGAACATTATTCGTTGTATCTTTTATATCCTCTCCATAGAAATCCACAAAAGGCCCTTCGGGAGAATCGGAATAAGCGACACGTACATTATAGGTAGTCATCAGCGGATCGTAGGATGTAAACAGATAATATTTGCCAAGTTCCGGCTGATACATGATTTCCGGCGCTTCCAGATTGTCTTTCCGGTAATTGGCCCGACGTGCTATCAAGTGCCCATGATCCTCCGGCTGCATAGTCATTCCTGTTTCGGGATTCAGTTCCACACAGTACAGACCGCCGAAATAAGAGCCATAATGCATCCACCACTTTCCGGTTTCCGGGTCCTCAATAACAGAAGGGTCTATGGCATTCATCGCATCCCCTTCCCCTGTCTTGACCACACACCCTTTCTGTATCCAGGGACCTTCGGGAGAATCCGACTCGGCCATACCGATATAGGATGTATTCCTGCCGAATGCCGATACACAATAATACAAACGATAAATACCCTGATAAGGCATCAGGAAGGGAGCCCAAATGTTAGTCGCCCCTTTTCCTTCCGCCTGACTATGGACCCATTCTATAGCCGGAGCAGGTATTTCGGGAAAGGCCCATCCCACAAAATCCCAATGTACCAGATCTTTTGATTTGCGTACCTGGATAAAACCTAACGGTACATTCTTCTCTTCCGCCTCTTTCCGGTTCTCGGCAAAGATAGCATCAGTGGAATACATATAATAGGTATCCCCTATTTTTTTTACAAGCCGGATCGTGTACATTATACGTTCCCCACTGCTTATAATTTTCCATAGACGAAAGGGCGGTATAATCATCCATCCAAGGATTCGGTGAAGGAACAGGCACGAAAGCCGTAGGTGCATTGCATGATACCAATGCCCCTACGACCAACAGGCCTAAACCAACCAACCTATTTATTATTAACCTCTTCATGTCCATGAATAATCTTTGAGGAAAAAATTGCTGTTTCATAGTATTTTTGTTTATTATATGACCATTTGCTAATGTACTAATTTATCAATGGCCATGTGGCATATAGCGCAGCCAATTGGCACATTGGCATATTGACACATTGACTAATTATTATTAATGCAAATATAGCTGCAACCAAAAGCTCGCCAGGTGGACAATATCGCTTAAAGGGTGGACATTTGTACAGCAGAGGGATAAAAATGATTTGTTTGTTTTTAAGGAAAAACGAAAAGGTATATCTTTGTTTCCATAATGGTATATTCTTACGTCATTAATGAACTACACACTATGAAAAGACATTCTTTGCTATTTGCCCTGTTCATCTTTCTGTCGAGCCTGTCTATGCAAGCTGAAGAGACCGCCGGAAAATGGTCTGAACGCTATAACGTCACCGCTATTACGATGGATGAAGGACTGCCTCACAACTTCGTGGACGATATATTGAAAGACAGTCAGGGCTTTTTATGGATTGCCACCCGTGGGGAAGGAATCGCCCGTTATGACGGTTATGAATTTACCGCCTTCAATATGGGAAGCACCCACACCAAACTACGAAGCAACTTCATAAACAAACTGTGTGAGGATAACTTCAAGCGTATTTGGGCTGTCAGTGAAATGGGTATTGACATATTGGATATACAAACCATGCAGACTGTACAAGTCGCTGATACGAAAAGACAAACTTATTTCACTGTGCAACCGCCCCTCCCATCTCATTCTCCATAGCAAGACGGGAAATATTTGGGTTTGTTCGGAAAAC
>ENA-OPYZ01000030-OPYZ01000030.1-human-gut-metagenome-genome-assembly--contig:-NODE-30-length-12514-cov-0.950593_pt1 | contig 12514 bp, 14 predicted proteins | sample MGYA00242475_ERZ504487 | MGnify/ENA primary metagenome ERZ504487 (study PRJEB26092, sample SAMD00036292) | human gut metagenome | host: Homo sapiens | study: EMG produced TPA metagenomics assembly of... | reverse complement strand
TTCATTGATTTTTGGCGTCGGCAAGCTGGATGGCCTCGGCATCTCGTACCTTTATATCATTGCCTTCTTTCATCCTGCACGGTTTTTGTTATGTCGGGCACCGTGTTGTGCAGCGCATGTTTCAGCAGGTCGTTTCCGTAATAACCTCTTTTTTCCCCTTTCACATAATATCTGTCGGTGATGTTCGCGTTCGTTTCTTCAAAACTCACACTGAACTCATCGATGGATTCCGTATAGTGGATATGGGCTTTTGCCTCAAAAAAGATAACCGGCAAACTCTTCATATACGGATACGGGTATCCACCTTTCTCCCAGATTAAAATCAAGCAGTTCGAAACTGATCGGCTCCGGTATGGCTTTCTGCAAGGCTTCCAATGATTTCTTGCTTGCGTCGTCATCGGGATAGTCTTTCAGGTAGTTCTCTATCCATTCGACTTTGGCCACTACATTGCCCGCTATGAAACGGTCTTTGATTTCATAGTTCTTCATCATAGGATTGTAGAAGATACGGTTTTCCAGTTGTGTGAGCAGTTCCTGCCTGCCTGTTTCACTGAGATTTTCCATATATTCCAGATTGACCTCCCCGAACTTGTTCAGGGATGCCGCAAGCGCTTCCTGCGGTGTATCCACATGTGTCACTTCATTGGCGTTGAACGATACGGGAACAGAGAATATATCCGCCTTCTGTATCTTGCCGTTAACGGAACGTTCCAATGAAAGTATTTCCCGTCCTCCGGCATCCATCAACAGGAACTTGGCATTGTCCTTTCCGTTCAATTCCCTGAACATGCGGTAAAAACTGTCATACCGCTTGACCAGTTTTTCCCGTAGTTCCGGCTGTTCCGTTTCCGTTTCGGCTTCCTTATTGTAGAGATTGTGGTAGGCTTCACGGAGCGGGATATAGTAGGCGGCCCGGTATTGTTGGGTGACTGTCAGTTTAAGCGGATGGAATTGTACTTCGGGAGTACCCACCCCTCTTAAATATCCGTATTGCTCACCCGATTTCACGATGGAACCGTTCTTGTATTCGGGACGTATCTCTCCGGTAAACGGTCGTGGTTCCATTTCTTTCTTCCGCTCTTCCTCGAATTTTTTGTCTGCGCTCCTGCCATTTTGCTTCCGCTGCCGCCCGTTCCCCGGTCATGTCTTCCTGCGTGGCGGCTTCATCGTACATGTTCTCTTGGGAGAAGAGATTGAACATTTCCGGTTCATCCCCTTTCTTTTTTCGGGATGCCGACGGTGCCCGGCTTGGTGAAGGTCTGCTTTCTACCACTTGCACCTCCGCTTGCTCTTCATCCGCATAGGCGGCAAACAGGTTGAGCATGGGTTCATAGGGCCGTGCGGGGCTTTCCTCCTGTACCTCCTGCCGTTCTGTCTCTCCTGCTGTTTCCAATAGTGTCTCAAACTCCGTTTTGAGGATGGTGGAATTGTTTGAGCGGGATAGATTGTCATCATAAAGTTTCCGGTCAAGATGGTTCTCCACATCTTGCGCCAATAACTGCCTGAGATGTTCGGAAATGGCGCCGACACCTCCTTCATGAATAAAATTCATGGCCGGTTGTCCGTACATGTTTTTACCCATAGATACGGAAGTATGGACGATATGGTCTAAATCGGCATAGCTGTTGTTGATATTGATGTTGCCGGATATAAGACGGGTTTCAATAAAGTTCCGTTCCTTTTCGGTAAGTTCCGATTTTCGGGTATTCTTCTGCAATACGATCAGGTCACTGCTCACTTCCGTACCCGCATCAACAAACAGGTTGTCCGGCAGACGTATGGCTGAAACAAGATTGGCATGGTTCACCAGCCATTCCCTGACGGGACGGTTCTGTGGCGAGTCCATGACGCCCGAAGTCGTAATATAGGCCAGTATTCCACCTTCGTGCAACGTGTCCATACCTTTGAGAAAGAAATAGTTGTGTACGGTGGCAAGTGAGGATTTACGCACGACGTCTTCGCTCCGGTCAAAATCCCGGTCATAAACTCTGGTATTTCCAAACGGGATATTGGATGAAACCATATCGAAGTAGTTGTTATAATAGGGCTGTATGGACTGGAAACCGTCTATGGTCACCCTGCTTTCCGGATAGAGGGATGAGAGGATTTTTCCCGTGAGCATGTCTTTCTCGAAACAATGGATTTCGGGAACATCCTTCAAGCCGCTGATAAACATGCCCGTTCCGGCAGAAGGGTCAAGAAAACGTCCCGGACGGATTCCCGGTAGCTGCAAGGATTCCTGCATGGCCGTTACCACCGGTTCCGGTGTGTAAAAGGCTGTGAGAGCGGAGTTTTTGAGGCTTTGGACGTATGCCTTGTATTCTTTCCCGTCTTTGGAATACTCACGCAACAGTTCATGTAGCAGTCGGACTTGGGGAAACAATTCCCTGTCTGTCGTTCATCTTTCAATGTCCGTGTCTTTTTCCGCCGGATTCAGGATGCACTTCAATCCCCCGAAACCCGAATAACCGTTCAAAACTTTGCGTCCCTCTTCCGTGAGACAAAACTCCGGGCGCATGAATATCAATTCAAGTGCTGCTATGTTGTCCGCCAAATGTTGTCGTTTATTATATGCCATATTGTTCTATATAAAATTGTATGAAACCTGTAAGTTCAACGGTAAATGTATGATAGGACGGGGATGATTCAAACCGGTCATCTATGGGATATTTGCTGAATACTGTTTCTGCGGGCGACAATACTTTCAGGCAGAAACCCGCCCGTTTTTCGGGCCGCACTTCGGGAAACCACTCCGACACGACCTCGAAAACCGTATCGAATTTGGAAAAGCGCAAGTCCTGATAGAGAACGGCCTCGGCCAGTTGCAAAGCCTGCGTAACGGATAAGCCGTCATGTATGGCACGTTCGTAGCTGCCTGCCGCCTCGTCAGCCCGCATTCGGACAAGTTCTTTGTCTCCAGCAATATGCGGATGGCTTTCCTTTAAATAAAGAAGGAGAGTCGTCTCAAAATAGGACAATTCTCCGGTTGCGGTATTTTTATCTTGTATAATCATTTGTTTTCGCTTTAAAATGTTAATCGGATATTAAACATATACCCGGCTGCCATAAAAGAGAACCGGGTATATATCTGATGTAAACATGAATAATCCGCCTGTTACATGACTGAAAGGCTCTTTTTTGACTGGGCCTTTACAGACGCCACATGGCGGGGTGCCTGCTGTTTCGCCTCCTTTTTCTTGTCGTTCTTCCTACCCTCAATGGTGGGCTTGTATTCACGGGCGTTACGTCCTATCAGTAGTTGGTTGCTCTTGTTGCTGAAACGTACATCATCGGAAAATACTCTGCCTTTGTAGCGCATATTCTCAACGAACACCATTTCATGATTCTGGAGCATCTTCTTTTGCTCAGGCGTGATTTTGGCACCCATGATAGTGTCGTTGACCTTCAGTTGTTCACCGGACTGCTTGAATGCGATGTCCATTATTCTCGGATCGACGAAGGCCACACCGGAAAGCAGCGTATCGTTTTTGCGCTGTATGTCGTTGATGGGAAGCCGGCCTCCTGACGCAAGGATTTGCTTCTGTTTGTCATCCAGCCTTTTCCCGTAGATATAATCGGGTATCTTGATGGCATCCACGGGTATGGTAATGATACGGTTGCTCGGTTCATGAAAGGATACATAACAGTTGCAGACCGTTCCCGTATGGGTATCCTTCATCTCCTTGATTGCCCCCAAAGTTCCGGTGTCTTTAAGCGACTGCTTTTCCTCGTCAGTGAATACTCCTTTATAGGCAGGCAGGTCGTACTGTGGTTTGTCAAGCCTGCTTAAAGTTTTCAGTTGCACCTTGCCGTCCTCCCCTTTGACACAGAGGAAACACGCTTCCCCCATATCTTTCTTTTCACCGTTCACTTCCTTACTGATGGGGAAAGCCATAGAGGTAATCCTTCCTTTTAGCATCTCACCCATGCAGTGGTTATCGAACAAGAGTTGCTTGTCAACTCCCAATGCGGCAAGTTCTTTCCACGGAAGCTGGTGTTCGTCAAACTTATACCGACGGGCAAGTTTGGCGATACGTCCTTCATCGTTGAGTTCGCTGTTCTCCACCAGTTTTTTACCTTCCACTCCGGGGTCTTCCCCTTTTCGGATTTGGACTACGGCATTCAGTGTCTTTTCCAAAAGGACAAGAGGTACGAGGAAGAAACTGAAACTCGTGGGATTTTCGTACTGGTTCTTGAAATTGGTGAAGAATAGTTCCAGCGGTGAGGTACGATCCAGTTTGAGAAAACTGCTGCTGTTCTTCTTGTCGGGTGGTACGATTTCGAGACTGCCGTCCTGCTCGTTCATTTTGGAAACGACTGCGGTTTTGTTCGTTCGCTTGTCAAGGATGGCCATTACATGCTCGTCCTGACTCTGTTCTTGTTGTTCTTGCTTTTTTCTTAGCCATAAAATCAATAATTTTAAGTGATACAATAATTAATCAATACCGGGTAAACTTTAGCCCGTCGGTGCGAATGTAGAATATTAATTAATAAGATGTTATGTTGTTGAAACGGATAGGAACAGATGGCGGTGATTGGCGAGAAATGGCACCCCTATTTAAATAAGTTAGAGTCTTAAAAAAAGATAGGAAGTCACTTTTTTGTTTTTACTAAGAATGATGCTTCTCCTTATTTTTCTGTACTTTTGTATAAAAGATAACAATTGTTTATTTATAGAATAATATGAAAATTCCAACAGCTCTTTATCTGCAAGAACAGCATGATGTTGAATGTGGTGGTAGACATATTCAATATTTCATTGCCACCTTTTTAACAAAACCATATCCTATTGAGCCAACTTTAGGTGACCTTCATGACTATAGAAAATGTAAAGGCTGTCAAGAAACTAATAAAGAAATAGTGAGGCAATTGAAAGTGAAATTTGATAAATTCCCTTTTTGTTGCCAATGGCATCAAAAACTATTGTCAATTAATGAGTTTAATAAACTGGACTATGCGAATACACCACAAATGACAGCCGACAAAGTTATCTATTGTTATCAGCACATTCTTAATAATCAAGACAGAATTGACTGGAAACAAGATATTACTTATTATTTGGAATATACAATAGAAAGTTTTGGGAATTTTCCTAAAGGGTGCGGAACTCCACTTTTTCTAAAAGAATTTGTAGATTTACTTATTTTTCGCATAGAAAACAATGAGGACATTAAAAAAGAAACATATGATTATATCAAATCTTATTTTGATGATTTCATGAAACCTGCATCTTCCACAAAAATAAATCCGTTTAATCTCCTTATCTCAAAATACAATGTATGGTTGAAATTATTCCCTTTTGATTTGCCTGAATTTCGAGAAGCTAAAGAATATTTTACGCAACAATCACCTCTTATGGTTGAAGAGATTTTTTATAATCCATATTCAAAGTGCGCGCATGGGAGACTAATAACAGAAAGTAAATTAGTTGATTATCTTAATTCGCTGACACATAAACTGCTTCAGAAAATAGACTTTACAAGTCTTACCCAAAATCATGAATTAGCTCAATATTCTTCTTTGATGATTAAAAGTGGATATAAGATAGAAAATGAAATTATATTCACATCGTTTTCAAATAAAGAGTTAAAATATATTGATTTTATCAAGCGATGGATAGAAGTTCAGAAAAAAGTATTTTCAACAAATGGAAAATTTATTCAAATTAAATAATCTATTAAAGGGAGATTTATACACAGATTCGTATAATGAGTCTTTAGCACGAATTAATTATTTTAAAAATTTTATAGAAGACAAAGATGGTTATCGCTTATCTTGGCAACAAGGGGTTGTAAGAGAGAAGGATGCGCAGATTTCATTTAAAGCCGTGTGGTATAATACTGCTTTTGATGTCAATAGGGAAGTTGAAAATGGACGGGGAATTGTTGATTATACTATATCAAAAGGCGCAATGGATAAAACTTTAATAGAGTTTAAATTAGCTTCTAATAGCAAACTAAAATCCAATTTACAACACCAACTATCTATTTACGCAAAAGCAAATGATACAGATAAATATATATCTGTAATCTTATATTTTACAGATAAAGAAGAACACAAAGTTAAACGCCTATTGAGAGAACTTAATATAGCAAATAAGGAAAATGTTATAATAATTGATGCTCGAAATAATAAAATATCAGCTTCAAATGTATAATAATTATATGTAATTAACTATTTAATTTAAATCAAAATTATGTCTCATATATTTATTGATGAATATCCCATATTAACTTTTGAGTTTGAATCTTTTATAGATAAATATTGGAATATAGGCTTATCCCAATATATTATAGAACAATATGGTAATTCCACTACTTATGATCATGAAAAAGTTGAGAAAATTTTAATGTCATGCTTTGAATACTTTATTAGTCAATTTAAAGATTTGATATTAAAACAAGATACAGAAATATTTTTTAAAAGCGTATTTCTATTTCATGAGGCATCAATTGCTCTGTATATAAAGCAACTCGAAGGTTTCCAATTACCAGAGGTAATAGAGTCTGACTTTCCTCGTTATCGAAGAGTTCTAAAATTGATATTAGAACAAGCATGTGATATAGAATTAACTGCAAAAAAAAGGACTTGATTATAAAAGAGATAATAAATACAATACAGGAGTTATATTATTTAGGTAATTGGATTTATGAATTTGCAATTTATATCGCATACCATAAGATGATTCAAAATGCTTATTATATAGAATTTGAAGAAAATGTATTTACATGCGGATGGCAAAACAATTTCGGAAAAGTCAACGAAGCCTTGTGTAGATATTTCGGTATAGATTATGAAACTTTTTTTGATGAAGGAGCATTGAATGAATTAAAAAGAGCGTTAGAAGATAATTTCTCAATTGATTATAATAAGGCAATTGGAATAATTCCATATTTAAAAAAACATCATAGTAATAATCCTGAGCAAACATTAGAGCCTTATATATTACCAATTAATTTGGCAACTGAATGTAAAACTTCTGAAGAAAACACATCAATGTTTTATTCTGGATTAATGTTGTCCAAAACTAATAAATTAACTCTCGAAAATGCTGTTTTAAAACCTTATTCTGAAAAACGATATATGTTTAGACCCATTTTAACTTATATTGTTGATGGTGTGGAAAGAGCCTTAATAGGAAACAATAAGATTGCAGAAAGCATGATGGTTATTGCTTCAAATATGATACACTGGAATAATATGCCTGAAGAATGGTTAAAAGACAAAGGTATGGTTGATTTTATGAATAAGAAAGGATTAGAACATGATCGTCTATTAGAAAATGAAATAGAAAAAATATTTCAACAAAACAAATATCCATATTGTAGAAATATAGAATCATTTAGACAAAAAGGTAAAAAACAGAATATAAATATAAACACTCCGAAAGTAGGCGAAATTGATTTTATTATTGTAAATAAAAAATAAGAATAAAAGTTTTTTATTGCAGATACAAAAATATAATCGTGCCCGGTATGATGCTGTCGGTTACAGAATTGATTATAGTAATTTTATTGAATATGAAAAAAAACTTGAAAGAAAGAAAAATTGGCTTATAAACAACCTCAAGTTTTGCAAGAACATTTAGAAGAAATGTTTCATATTGATTATAGCATTTTAAGCTCGAAGTTGAAGCTGTTTTTTTTATTAACACTCCAACTTTTTATATGTTTAATGGAAAATATAAGGCTTTAACATTTGCTTCGTATAAAAAGAATACATAGAAAATACAATGGGACTATCCGATTATTAAGTTAGAAGACAAGACAAATAAAAGGATATTAAAATATTCTCACCCATATTTTAAGAATCCTATAATTATTTCAACTGAGTAATTATTATATTATGCCTTATTTGGCATATAATTATTGGAATAGTCCTATTTTTGACATATTGCTTTGTTGAAATAGGACTATCCTCTAAAATCCTTATTAGGAATTATTATTTTCATTATCACCTAACAAATACTTTAATTTAGGATCATTCTCTATGCGGATTAACTCGTTCTCTACAAGTTCCACAATATCCTGCTTGATTTGCCGGTAGTTAGCCTGTATCTGCTGCTCCATTGTAGATACTAATTGAAAAGTGCGCTGTATTCTAATTGAAAAGAGCTCCATCCATAACTTGTTACAAAATTACTATAAGTTTAAAATATTCATTTATCTTGTCTCATTTTTTGTGTTTCCTTAAGCCTATAAGACAGTCCGGTCATATTAACCAGATAAGCTTTATGTGTAAGCCTGTCAACCATTGCCGCCACAAGCACCTTGTCCTTTATGATTTCATTCCATCTGTTAAAAGCCAAATTAGTAGTAATGATTGTAGCCTTTTTTCCGGCTCTTAACGACAGGTGGTTAAAAAGCAGTTCTCCTCCTTCCTTGTCACAACTGACATATCCGAACTCATCACAGATGACCAGATCGTATTTTTCAAACCTTAATTGTAGCGTCCTCAGTGTCTTTGCTGATTTAGCCTCCCTTATCTGGGTAAGCAGGACCGGCACTGAAGTAAACAATACGGTAAAGTCCTGTTGGCAGGCCTTTATTCCTAAAGCCGTAGCAATATGCGTCTTTCCCGTTCCCGGATTTCCATACAGGACCAGGTTTCTTCCCTGTCTGATGAAGTCCAGTGTCTCCAATTCAGGTAATATTACCTGTGCCTCTTTGGGCATGTCTTCCATAACAAGCTCATGCAGATACTTCATTTGTGGAAATCCCGCAGATCTTATCCTTGATCTTCTTCTACACTCCCTTCTCCTGGCGCTTTCCTTTCCAAGCAATTCCGTCAAGAACTGCAGATGGTTCCAGTTTTCTTCAGCTGCCAATGAAAGGGTGCATTCCAGTTCCTCTTTAAAGGCCAGAAGCTTCAGTTCTGCAGCATAGTCATAAATGGTTTCTTTTTCTGATTTCATATATTATAAACTTAAATGGTTGGTATTATATCATGCACTTCATTGTATCCTGTCATGAGCGCCGTGATGCCTTCAAGCATATCCACAGCTTCTCTTTCTATATTCTCCTGTTGTGCCGGGAGAACAGGCGGTTCCATGGTTTCTTCTGTCTCTCCCTGTACGCTACCATGCAGCATGGCCTTTACCTGGTCCGGAGATATCTTTCTGACACCACGTCCGGTCAGCTCCTTGCATGCCGTGACAATGTCCGTTCCGGAAAATCCATTTTTTCGGGCATAGTCCAGCAACAGAACAAACGTCCTGTTGTCCTCCTTGAAATGGATGTCATACAGCCTTCTCAGTTCTTCCGGTGCTCTTTGCCAAACCACAGAGTGGGGCAATGCCCCCGGTTTACGGGAAAGTGTACGCAAATAGTGCTCCAGCTTGATGCACCAGTCTCCACCGCAATAACTGCGTTGATGAGAGGCCACTTTCTCCTTCCCGTACAGGATGACGATTTTTTCACTATAAACCTTGACATGTACTTTTTCTCCCACAAGAGAATCAGGTACGGAATAATGAACATTTTTCATGCTGATAGTTGACCATTTATCCACAATGTACTCATAGACCTCAAAACAGCCCAGATTACCGGGAAAAGGCTTCAGCGATGACAGGTCAGCTTCCAGACGTGATGTTTTCTCCGCTGTTGAAAGACTGCCTTGCTCGTTGTTGACCTGCATACATACCCGGTTTAAATGCTCCTGGGCAGAATGTATATCACCAAAATGGTCTGTCAGGCAGAAAGCTTTCCTTCTGACATATTCCACGCTGCGCTCCACATGTCCTTTCTCCCATCCGGCCCGTACATTACAGAAACGGTACTCAAAACAATAGAAACCGGACATCTTCATCAAAGCTTCTGTAGGTTTCTTATCACCACCGACAAAGCTCTTGACGGCTACACGCATATTGTCATAGACCATCATGGCGGGGACACCATGTATATCCCTGAAAAAGTTACGGTGGGATTCCATGAAGGCAAGCGTATTCTGATGCCTGAAAAGATAGGCGTATCTGCCATTGCTATGCCCGAAAGTGAATACGGCCAGATAAAACTTGGTTTTGACGCCGTCAATAAAAAGAAGAACTTCACCCCAGTCAAACTCGGCAATGCATCCAGGCTCATAGAACAACCGGATAAAGGCTTCGCTCTTTTTCTTCTCTTTGTATGACTCTATATTTTTTATATAACTGCATACTGTGGCGTAACTGATGGTGTATCCTTGAGATAACAGAAACTGGTGGATATCCTTTTTCAACATGCGCTGTTTGCGAAGTCCGGTAGCTATCTTAACGGCATTCTTCTTCAGGCAAAATCCTATCTTATCCTTAATCTCTTGTGTGAGCCGGCGAGGACGGCGTCTGGAACTGTCATACCTGGGCTGGATGGTAAGCAAATCACTCAAAGCCTCTTCTGGATTGTCCGTGCGGATGGCTGATTCGTACTTTGAAAGAATATTGTCAACGGTATGACGGCTGACATGAAGTTCACGAGAGATACGCCGTTTGCTATAACCGCATACTCTATACATGTGTATTATTGATTGTCTTTCTACCATAGTCTTCATTTTACCTTTGCATTTGGATTATACAAAGGTCATTATACTTATCCTATGGTGGCGCAATTTTCAACTGGAATATTGGCGCACTTTTCAATTAGTATCTACAGAAATGGTTCTTTTACATAGTCATTGTTTTTGTTTATTTTCTTCTTTTCTATGATTTTGCATACCTTATCTACCTCTTTTAGTGAAGGCATAATCTCAGGGTCTATCCATGTAAGAAAATCACTGATTATCGTATACATACCCTTCACATAAGAAAAATCACATTTTCTGTTTACAAAACATATCGGCTCATTATGATTGATGCGGTTACGCAGTTCACGAACTTGTACTATAATATCGTTAATCTCCTTACGTCCGAATCCGGGAGGCAGTTTCTTGAAAATCCGGCAGGGTACACCAGCCAAAAAGCGCATAGTGGTGTGTTTCATAAAAGCTATTCCAGAAGCCCAGGGTCTGTTCAGCTATTACTCTCCCAGTCGTAACCCTGACACCCCGATCGGCAATTTTTCTTTTCTGCTTTCAGAACCTCTTTCAATATATAGTCATTGGTAACTTTTTTCTTTGTCCGCTTGTTCGTATATGTCAGAGAAGGAGCAATCATGAATCCGGTTTTCTGGTTGATAATCCAGTTACCATCGGAAAAATGGTGTGCCAGCGCATAATGCAGTTGGTTACGTAATATAACTTCAAATGAAGACAGTAACGGATGAAACGCTTGTGCTATTTTCATGTTGGCAAAATAGAGCATGACTGCCTTGTTTTTGTTGCGGTTGGTCGCCCTGTAATATTTGGCGACCCTCGAATTGGAATATAATCTGACTACTTTTTTATATTTCATTTTGCATATTCAAATAAAAGTCGTACCTTTGTATCGTAATGCTTGGTAAAGCCTCTGTTGTCAAAACACGTAACCAAGTTAAGGATATACCCGTTCATCAAGAACGGGTTTTTTCGTTTGTGGCCATCCTTTTGTTTTATAATACAAAAGTACGAATAAAAAGTGATAAACAGAAAAATGTAGCAAAGTTATTGGCAGATAGGCGTTTTTAGGAAGATGGCTTGAAAAAATGAAAAGACAGAAAAAGGCAATGAAAAAAAGCCAATATGAGGATACTCTATGAAATTATAAAGGTTATATAAATCTTCAATATCTCATAAAAGATTATCCTGAGAAATATATGCCTTTGGATTTTGAAGCAATCAAGAATTCTAAAGACAGATTTGTTATAGTAACCAGTATGTATTACCGGTGAATCTGAGTGTTTTGAAGAACGGACAAATAAAGAACGCCTATTGGATATATGTCAGGCATCCTGTTCACTCACCATTTTATGTCCTGAAAAATATATAGACGGTATCCCTATGTTGGATGGAGGTGTATGCGATTCTATACCAGTATGTCGTGCTAGGGAAGATGGCTTTTTAAACAATGTGGTAATTCTTACAAAGCCCAAAGAATACAGGAAGCCAAACAAGAAAATTCTATTTGCCGAAGTTCCTTCTACATAAGTACCCCAACTGAGACACCAGCTGGTGATGCGTTATATCGGCTATAATGAAATATTGGATTATATCGATGAACTGGAAAACAAAGGATATGTTTATGTTATTCGTCATAAAGGCGACATGAGAGTGACAAGAACTACAACAAACTATCATTTGCTAAAAGAACTTTATGACGAGTGTAGAATGGAGGGAGAGAAATTAATACGTGATATGGAACTTATTTCTCAAATTTCCTTTGCAGCAATTTTCAGGTATTTGCAGGAATTTTCATGAGGTGTCCAACATGTCAACGGGCGCATATTTATCACTTTTTGCAGTTTTTGCATGAGATGCCATATATGTCATTTTCCCATTGCCATTTGGTCGCAAAATTTAGGGACAGGAACGATATTTGAGCCAAATTTACCCTTAAACTGGATTGTAACAAGTTTCAAATGGAAAGTGTTAAAAAGAAAAAAGAGGCCATCTCAAATTTATTTTGAGA
>ENA-OPYZ01000029-OPYZ01000029.1-human-gut-metagenome-genome-assembly--contig:-NODE-29-length-12686-cov-0.595668_pt1 | contig 12686 bp, 6 predicted proteins | sample MGYA00242475_ERZ504487 | MGnify/ENA primary metagenome ERZ504487 (study PRJEB26092, sample SAMD00036292) | human gut metagenome | host: Homo sapiens | study: EMG produced TPA metagenomics assembly of the... | reverse complement strand
CTGCAGATAGCCGTATCTGTTCGAAAACTTCCCCCTTTATCAAAAAGCACTCCGAAACTTACGACCTTATCCTGCCGGGGAGTCTCACCAATCCATTGCAAGGGAACAGCAGTCGCCTCTTGCGATGAGCATTCATAACTGAAATTTGTAATACGAGTACGCGACAAAGTGGTACGAAAACCAAACCAGCCTTCCCGTAACGGTTCAGCATCCCTGAAGTCCACCAAGCGCTCACCGTCTATGTAATAACTAACCCTATTGTTCTCGTTGGTAATCTTGATGTGATACCAATGATTCGGCTTCAGCAAATGTCCGGCATCCGTATATTCCTTTAGAATAGCAGGACGGGCTTTAGGATTTGTAATACCCGACTCATCCCCATCATAACGACGGAAACGTGTAGTAGAGTTATGATTGCCACCATATCCCAAATAGTAAAGCTGTAAAGAATAACAATTCAAAAATATACCGCTACGCCATTTTTCGCGCTTCCATAAATTATCGGGATATTGAGGGTCTGATGCCATCCAGAAGCAGTTCAAATCACTCAGACGATCTCCATCCGACTCCACCACCACACATGCATCATATTCAATGGTCACTTTTCCACTCATCTTCTCTTTTCTCCAAAGAGTCAATCCTTTGGGAGATACTATTTCAGCGGTATCTCCCTGAAACGTCACTTTATAATCAGGCGATTCCGATTCAACCTTCCAGTATTTAGTAAACTGACGGGAATTTAAACCGGAAACCCTATTATCCTGTGCCTTTGACGTAAAGACAACTAATAGAAATAAAAACAGAAACAGATTTTTCATACGATGTTGTTTTGTTTTCATTTACTTTAAAAAGTCTTTTAACGGACAGTCCGTAGCTTTCAGCCCGTCAGCAATACTCCGGGCATTCATACGGGCACCTTTCAAAGAGGTATGGGTATGGTCATGATTGAAATACGTTCCTACTACACGCAAACCTTGATTGTATCCCATATCCTGGAGCTTGTCTCCTGATATTTTATTCAAATCTATAAAATAAGCCCCGGCCGCTTCTGCCGCTTCACGCGTCCATTTACCAAAAGAACTGGTATTGCGCTCTATCTCACCATTATCAAACTTATTGCGGGGTGTATGACTCAGGACAATAGGAACAGCTCCCTTTTCTTTTACATCCATAATAAACTTACGCAAATACCAGCCGAAAGAATAAACCACTTGATAGCTGCCGGTTTTCTCCATTTTGAAGACCTTGCTTTCATTTCCTGAACCGGGTAATTCCGCACGCGCTTTCCCTGTGTTTATGTCACCTGCATCATTATGTCCGAATTGTATCAAAACAAAATCTCCCGGCTGAAGTGCATGATAGATTTTATCCCAACGCCCTTCATCTAAATAAGTACGCGCACTGCGGCCCGCTTTCGCATGATTCTCTACAGAGATCCTTTCCGTGTCAAACAGTTCGTGAATAACACTTCCCCATCCCCACATACCTTTTCATCTTTATCGGCATTCTTCACAGTACTGTCTCCCACCGTAAACAATACAGGATTCCCCTTTTTACGGGTAGCCCCCGTAACCGTATCTTTTTCTACCGGTTTCAAATAACGAGCCAGTTCCAACCCTTTATAATTACGGATTCCTTCGGCTGCTGATTCTGCATTGACACGTGCGCCAAAAGCACTTGTGTGAATGCGGTCCAGATAGAACATATACTTTACTTTTTCTTTGCCGAATTTCTCAAATTTGCGTGCCGAGATATCATTCAGATCAATAAAAGGAACTCTCGCTTTTTTAGCTACCTGCTTCGCCCATAATCCAAATGTCTGATTTACCCGGGTAATAATAGTGCTGTCTGCATCTTCCCAAGCGTTGCGAGGAGTCAGGGACATCAAAATAGGATGAGCGCCTTTTTTCTTCACATCATGAATAAAACGACGCATATATTCCCCATACGTATATACGGTCTCTTTTGCTCCTGTCTCTTTAATAGTCACATTCAGACTGTCTTTGCCAATTCCCGGAATAGAGGCACGGGCACGGCCACTATCGTACGGACCATTGTCATTATGTCCCAATTCTATGATAACCCAGTCACCTTTACGAACTCCTTTCAAGACATCAGGCCATAACCGGTTATAAAAAGTACGGCTGCTGGTTCCTCCCAATGCGTGATTTTCAACGGTTATCTTATTTTCATCAAAATACTCGTGTTCAAAATATCCCCATCCCCATTGACCGTTATTTCCATTGCCCAACGTACCGGTACGCATCGTTGAATTTCCAACAAGGAACAACACCGGATTATCCCCTTTCCGGCTGGAACCTGAAACAGGACGGGCGGAACGCGCCACATTCAAACTATCAAGTGTATTATCAACGACTTGATTCACATCCTTCATCGGAGCAGCTATTTTATTTTGAGCATGTGCTCCCAATCCTACTCCGGCAGCTAACAAAAAGCATAAACAAAGTTTGTTTCCTTTCATGACATTTATAGTGTTTTTCTTTTATTGCATTTCAAATTTCTCACAAAAATAAGATGAACGAACAAACCGGAGAATAGAAATTCATTCATTTTCCTGTTTATTCGTTCAACCAATAGTACATATATCCTAATCAGAGTAGCGACAAGGCTAGAAACTAGGGTGCGGCGGTTGGTTATACGCTACATTCTGCCAAGCTATCGCCAACCTGTACTGACGGCCATTCATCCATGTGGCACGTCTGTCCACAGCCGGTATGGTAGTAGAATAAATACGTAATTCCGTCTGGTCTTCGGAAGGCCAAATGACCTCTTCTCGCCAATCTCCTAAAATATCACCCGACAAACACGGATTACCTTTTGTTCCATTATTGGAAACAACTCCCTCGGCTTTCAATAATAAATCCGTACTTTCCGCATTCCAATTCCATTTACTGATGGAAACATGATCCAGTAATTCCGCTAAGGGATCAGCGTCCCAATAAATGGTAAAATTACAGGAGTCAGGCTTTCTATTACAGATTATTTCTCCGGTATCCCCTCTTCTCAAACCTCCTATATTGCACCAACACTCTGCTCCATCATAACGCGGATCGATATCGGCAGCTACTCCACGACCGGCATCTTGTCCCAAACCATCCTGCCAGATAATTTCTCCGGTCGCTCCATCAAACATAGCTACGGCAGGAGTACGCTTTACAATTTCATTATCGCCTTCATTTTCATGCACGCCAAAAACCTGCATACCTTGACGGGAAGGAATAAAACGTCCGGCATGTAAAGCATCACCGTGACGCAAGCCCGTAGTAAACAGTCCTTTACCATCATGGTCCTACAGTCATAGCCCCCACACAGATTTCATCACAACCATCACCATCAAAATCCGCTACGGTCACACTATGATTTCCCATGCCCGAATAGGCCTCCCACCCCGGTGCCGCACTATCAAAAGTCCATGTATGTTTCAATGCCCCGTTTGTAAAAGTCCATGCAGCCACCACCGTCCGTCCGTACCATCCTCTTACCATGATAGGTGAAGGCGTTTTTCCATCCAGAAAAGCTACTCCAGCTGTAAAACGGTCTGAACGACCACCAGTATTATCATTACCACAATTGCCACCGACACCTCCCCAACCATCCAAGGGATAACGGGTTGGAATATATTCTTTCGAATCCAGTTCTTTTCCGGTACGTCCCTCAAAAACCGTGAGGTATTCCGGGCCATTTACTATCTTACCATACGTAGGACTTTTTTTATCCCATGTCCTCCAGTCGGCTTGGGCATCTCCTATCCGATGTCCCAGCCCATCGACAGTACCATCTCCTGTCTTACAACAGATTTCCGCACATCCATCTCCATCAAAATCAAAAACCAAGAAATTAGTAGTGGCTGCTCCGGAACGTACATTCGGTCCCAAATCAATACGCCACAATCTTCTTCCATCCATTTTATATGCGTCCAAATAGGTATTACCGGTAAAGCCACGTTGTGGCGGTCGCTTTGAATTAGAAGGAGACCATTTTAAAATAATCTCATACTCTCCATCACCATCCAGATCACCTACACTACAATCATTAGCTGTATAAGTGAATGATTCACCTGCTATTTCTCCGTCCTCCGGTTTACAAACAGGAATACTTAAATAAGGATTCCGTTTCTCTCCCTTCAAACGGGTCCAGGTAGCGACTTCCCCGGTAGTTGCTTTTAAAGTCCAACGATTATCCACCGTATAATCAACCGTACGGTCTAAAAAATCGGAAGTCCGATCTATCGGTTCTTTATTTAATTTTACCTCCGCACCTCCACCGGAACTACGGTATAAATCAAATTGTAATCCGGCTGCATCCTCCAAGGTCATGCGCCAGCTAAAATACATTCCTTCCTCTGTAGGAATTCCAATCAATCCTCTTGAAAGCTTTTCTCCACTATAAGGTTGGGAGAAAGCGAATATGCTTCCGACAAGCAGAAGCATATTCATCATAACCCAATGTTTCATCTAACAATTTATAAAACCTTAATACAAGCGGGGAGTTTCCCCGCCTATCTACTTAAAAAAGAAACTCCTGTCTATCAATCTTTACCTCTAAAAAATATCCACATCTCTATTGCCACAAATTCTCTTTAAACTCAATTTCAACAATGCGTAACTCGTGATTGGTTTTATCGCCATTTTTTGCCTTAAACAAATCCAATTCACCCGCAGCAGGCGCAGCAACCTCTACAATTTGTCCGAAACCGTCACCTTCCTTGCTGGCACCTTTCAAACGAATGGTTATCTCATTTGTCAATACAGGTTTTACATTCAGGTGGATATATCCCAAACTCTTTTCAGTCTCACCACTCCAAATCAGTTCATCACCTGCATATATTTCCAAAGGATAGCTACGCAAACGCCAACCGGTAAGTTTCATGCAAATTTCATCCACACGGGCCGCACGTTCCAAACTATAAGTTATCCATGCACTGTTCAGTCTGCCATCATTCTTCCATTCACTCAATTCATTATCATCGAAACTTTTTTATCGTTTCATCCTGGTTGGCTCCGGCAACCGCCGATAAGATATTCACATCGACTTTCGTATCTTTGTAAGAAGGAGTCAACGGAGTTTCTCCACGGGTCAGCCTGCCCTCCAGTTCATCTCCCGGAATATAGTTACTCAAGCCATTCTTCACTTCAACCGGTGCGGAAGAAAGACTGATTTCGGCAGATTGCAATCCATCAGCCTTGGCTGTTATACGAACTGCTCCCGGAGTCGTAAGAGAGCGTATCAAAGCCCGGTTGATTCCACATTCTACAGGCAAATCTTTTTGAAAGAATATAATTATCTTTGCCCTGTGCTATTCCACCACGCCATTCAGCCGGTCCCTCTACGTCAAAATGTATCAGATCATTAGCCAGCGGGCAACGTCTGCCATCTTTATCCATCACTTCCACTTGAAGCAATACCATATCAGCTCCATCCGCTTTCCAGCCTTTAGGACTTTGAATCACACTAAGTTTAATCTGTTCCGGCTTGCCGGCAGTCTGCAATTCAGCGCGGCAACATTCTTTTCCATTCTTATCATACCCTACAGCTTCCAACTTGCCCGGAACAAATGCCACATCTTTGAAAGTATACAAGAAATGATAATCTCTTTGACCGTTTCCTAAAGATTTACCATTCAGGAACAATTCCACTTTTTCAGCACTGGATACCACATAAACAGGTTTAACCACATCTTCTTTATAGTTCCAATGACCAACGATATGAATACGGGGATTCTCTATATCCACCCATCCGTCCCACATCACCTGATGTGCATAGAAAGGATCTTTAGGGATACGCATGGCATCTGTCACACCACTACGACGATAATTCTCCACACCACGATAATGTGTATTCGTATCCGAGAAGATGATTTTCACACCTCCTGAGCTGACACGGTCACCTGTACCCGGGCGTTCACGCCAATAATCAAACCAACGAATCACATTCTCAATAGTAAAGGAATCCTGATTGTGATTATAAGCACGGGCATCCACCTTTTTCTGGACCTTATTAGTCATTGCAGAACGGAATGAATTATTTCCTTCCCCATTTTTATGATATGGATAAGAATATTCATCCCAATATTTGCGCAGACCTTCATCACGGCAGTATTCCATGGCCCACATCGGATGATGTTTGCTCTTATTGATATAAAGCATCTCGCCACCATATTCGGCTTCACGAATATCAAGCATTTCACGGGAACCGATGGCACGGCCTCCATGAGGGTCATACTTATCACGAATCGCTTTCATTTCTATCATGTGTTCACGACTGATTGATTCGTTTCCACATTCATAGAATAAAATACTCGGATTATTACGGTTGTAAATAATGGCATCACGCATCAATTCTGTACGTTGTTCCCATTGACGGCCTTCACGGTCCTTTTCTGCATCACCGGCCTGCATCGCCTGAATCAATCCGACACGGTCACACGATTCAATATCCTGCTTCCAAGGGGTGATATGCATCCAACGAACCAAGTTGGCATTATCTTCCACCATCAGACCGTTGCTATAATCACTCAGCCATGCAGGAACACTCATACCGACTCCCGGCCATTCATTACTGGTACGCTGTGCAAAACCTTTCATCTGAATCACCCGGTCATTCAACCAAATCATTCCTTTGCCGAAACGAGTTTTACGGAAACCGGTACGGGTAGCCACTTCATCTACTTTTCTGCCATCCACCCATAAACTGGTTTTTACTGTGTACAAATATCCGTATCCCCAACTCCAGAAATGAAGTCCGTCTATTTCTGCCGAAGCTTCCAAAGTCGCAGTTTCACCCGGTTTTTACTACCGTCTGAGTACCCTCAAAACTTTTTATGCTTTTCCCGTCACGATCAAACACTTCAACCTTATAAGCGACTTTCTTATCCCGATTATATTCATTTTTTTATTTCAGACTCCGCATGAACCACAGCCTTACGAGACTTCACACGGATATCTTCCGCATAGATATAGACACCGGTAGTTTTTAAATTACTGTACAAGGGAAGTGTCTGATAAAGTTTATCAGTAACATGAAGCCATACATTCTTTGGTATACCTCCATAATTGGCGTTGAAATTACGGTCACTCCATTGATATTTGGTGCCGGTAGCACGTTCCTTATAATTCCAATTGTTATCAATGCGGACCGCCATTACATTCTCTTGTCCATATTTAATATAAGGAGTCAAATCGAAACCTACAGCCATCGCACCATTTTCATGCAAGCCGATATATTCGCCATTGATATAAAAATCAGCTCCTTGACGAACCCCTTCAAATTCAACAAAGACTTTTTTGTTCTTGCTATCGGCAGGCAGACGGAAATGTTTACGATACCACATCACAGTATCTGTCAGTTGTTCTATACTCAAACGAAAAGCTTCATCTTCATTAAAAGGACGGGGTAATGTTACTTTCTTCCAATCCGTATCCTGGAAACGTACCTCTTTGGCTTCCGGTGTATCGCCAACATAAAGTAACCATTCAGAATTAAAATTGTATTTATCACGGACAGATGATGCTGCCGCAATCTGACTTATTCCTATAAAAGTCAATAAAAATAAAAGAATTTTGTTTCTCATAGCTATCTCAAATTGTTTGTTGCAAAACTAGCATAAAGTCCTCTTGCCTACCATAGAATAAGATACATTTATATAGAAATTCGTTCAAAACGAAATTTCAGGGTATTCATGTTGCGCATATTCACATATTACATTAATACTCAACATATTACACAAACACCCTGAAACATTTATTCTATAGGTTGCAACATCAGGACTATATAATTCATTGCTTCACCATAGCCGGAGTCAACGTTACAGGTCCCAATAGTCCTGAAGATTTTGGTTCCCAATCAGAAGCATCAAAGATACCATTTTTCACATTTTCCTTTTTTCTTGCAGACATATTTACATTATAGAAAATCTTCCAGTCCACTCCCTTCTTATCCATATAAGCAATTCGATTCGCCATAGAGTTGGCTACTCTGACAACTAACTCATCCTGTCCTTTGAATTTTTCAGCAGGGATATACAATTGATAAGGAGAGTCAATCACTGTACCGATATAATCTCCATTCAAATAGACAGATGCATTTTCCGCTACAGAGCCAAGATCCAATTTGATCACATCCGCTACAGGCACCTTATTTATAGTAGTCGTATAAACGGCTGTTCCAGAAAAAGCTTTATATTCATCCCCTACAAAATCAGTCCATGAGCCCAAACTATCAACCGTTATAGAAGCAGGAAGTTGAGGACCTCCTTGAACAAAAGAAACAGTCCAACTGCCGGAAACTGGATTTGGCTCACCTGCATTTTGATAATAAGCATAGGCATCTCCTGTAAAATTCTGACTGGAAGTTGATACAATGACAGTTTCACCCGGATTCAATTCCAGGTAAACATCTGTTTGCCCGTCATTGCGTTTCATAGCAGCCAAACCACTGGCACCAGTCATTGGATTGAAAATCGCCGCACTCCGAGCTTCTGTACGAAGTGGAATCCAATCCTCTATTTTACGGTCGCTACTATTTTCTATAAAGTAATATTTTCCCGTCGCACTATTTCTTCGGATACATTGCAGACCTGCCTGATACATTTTCTCGGCACCCACATTCGCCTCATTCATCAGAGCATTAATATCATCTGACAAACAAATCTTCCCCTTACCTACACGAGCACATTTAACAGCACCTTCAGCATGAAAGTCCAGAGCATCCAGCATTTCTTTAAAATGAGCCTGTTTCTCTTCCGAAAGAATCATTCCGGCCATATCTTGAGGAATTCCCTTATAAAACACAACGGTAGCACCTTCATCAGCCAAAGCCATCAGTTTTTCCATTGTTTCATAAGGAATATATTGCGCCGCCGAAACAAGAACGGTTTTTATATGCGGCACCGGGCGTTACAATCATTTCTTTCTCAACATTAGTTTAAGAAGTTGCTTGTCAGAAATCATATCCCACGCATAACCATTCTCTGTTAAAGTTACCGCACTTTCTCTGACCGAAGATTCCAACATATTACGATCCAATCCGCTAAAGTGTTGAAGGCTTCTGTTCCCTTGTTCAGACATCACATCGGCTATGTTATAGTATAAAAGAACATCATTATCAGGAGTGCCATCCTGTAAAAATGACTGCACACGAGTAACATACTGATTCAAATATTTAAAAATCCTCCCAAAACGGATTGTTCGGATGAAAATGGACTGCCGCATAAAAATAACCATCCCGGCCAGGGAGCCTCCTGCGGACTGAAACAAGTGCCATGATAAAAAAATATGATTCACCCCGCCCAGAAAGAAAAGGTCAAGTGCTTTCTTTACATCTCCCAGATTCGATTGGAAATGTTCATCCAGCCAAGTCGCACTTTCCGAAGATGAGAGTTTCTTTCCTTCCGTATGGGCTACAGACGGAGCCGCTTTTATACTGACCAAATCACGCCCTTCTATTTCGGGCACATCACTCACTGCATACAAATCCAGAATATTGGCAGGAGAACCATGAGCCTGATTCCTTATACCCTTTCCTTGTTTTGCCGCCCAATGTTGCCAACGAATGGAATAATGATTTATCAATAAATCGTTTATGGTTTGTCTATAATCATACAACACCCTTGCATTCTTGTCCGGTGTATCCATACCTAACAATGCAGGTAAGTGCTGACGCAAGTCATATCCCCTATACTTTTGGAATTCGTCAAAAAAAGCAGGAGTCCAATTTGACTCGCCTCTTGCATCGTCCACTTCATAAGAGTCATTAAAATAATACCTCAGATAACTGATATCCTTTCCTTTAAAAGCCTCATCAAATTTACTGAGATAATGATCAATGGCCGAAGCTGAAAAATGGTCTATCACATCACCTTCACCACCAGGCCCTGCACGTTCTACCATTTTTCCATGATGACCTTGGAACAGAGCGCAAATAGTCCAGTCACCTTGAGGAGCCGTCCAGTCCAATGTACCATCCGGCTTTATTTTTGAAGTCAAGTCAAGACATTCACCTTTATCACTATTAGCGGTCACTATAATCAAAGGCAGTTCCTTTTTTATATCGTACCTGATCCAATGCCAATGTCTGTAAATCAGCATTCGCACTGACCGGTTCTTTCAAATCCGCCAGTTTTACCGGAGTATGCCCTGCCAATCTGACAAAGCCTTCTTCCTTATACCGGACAGGTTCACTTAGTTGTTCGCCTTCTTTCAATTGATAAGTTTTATAAGCCACCGTCTTGCACGCATCTTCGGGAGGGACCCAAGGTCCTCCAAACGGCCATCCCGAAGCATTAGCCAAATCAATTCCTAACCCCAACTGCTTCGCTTCCTGCAAAGTATACAGAAACAAATCAACCCATTCCGGAGAAAGAAAATCTTTAAAGCGATCCTCATAACCATGTATTCCATAAATAGGAGTGATCTCCAATCCACCCAGATTTGCCTCCTGGTACTTACGCATAACCGTATCCAAGTCAGTAGTCCTGACCGCATTGCCTTCCCACCACCATCGCGTCCAAGGCTTGGTCTCGTTAGTCACTTGCGGCCATTCAATCTTATGATTCTGTGTACAAGCCAAACAGCCACAAACTGCAAAAAGTACATAACAGAACTTACTGCATTTCTTTAAAAATAAGGATTGCTTCATAAATCTTACTTGTTTAAAAATGGAAACGGGCATTTTCAACACGTTGACCACCTATCATATTCTTTAATTTTTTTTGCCACATCAGGATATTGTTTTATCACATTGGAAGTTTCCGCCGGATCTGTATAAATATTATACAATTCTTCGTAGGTTTTAGACGGATCACTAACTTCCAGTCTCACCAACTTCCAACCATCAGGTGTCATAATAGATTGCTTTCCTCCAAATTCAAAGAACTCATAATAAATACAATCATGCTCCTTCTGAGTACCTTTTCCCGTAAGAGTAGGCAAATAAGATATACCATCAATATTTTGAGGAATATCCGCCTGCACCAATTCACCTATAGTAGGCAAAAAATCCCAAAATGCAGAAATATGATTGGTAACTACTCCTTGTGGAATAACTCCCGGCCATTGAATGACGAACGGAGTACGGATACCTCCTTCATATAAATCTCTTTTCTGACCTCTGAACGGACCATTACTGTCAAAATAAGATGGATCGTGCCCTCCCTCCGAATGGACTCCATTATCGGAAGTAAAAACAATGATCGTATGATCATACAAACCTTTCTCTTTCAACTCTTTAATAATCAAGCCCACACTTTTATCCAAATAAGTAACCATCGCCGCATACGCCGCACGCGGATTTTGCTGCGATTTATAACCGTCTCTGCTTCCTCCAAAAGGAGTTTCACAAAAATTCCCCCTCATACTCCGTCATCGCTTCCCCCATTATATCAAGATCCGCATGGGGTATGGTCGGTGAAAAATAAAGGAAGAAAGGTTTCTGCGCATTTTCATCAATAAAGTTCAAAGCCTTTTCCAACATCAAGTCATGCGAATAATATTTCCCATCCAGCATAATCTTCTGCTCATTCTCATGCAAGAACTCAGGGTAATAACTATGAGCAAAACGTTGTCCCAGATAACCGTAGAAATAATCAAAACCATGTTTACCGGGCATACCTTCCGTACCCGGTCCTCCCATTCCCCATTTGCCTACACATCCGGTAACATAATTCTTTGTTTTAAAAATATCGGCTACGGTAACTTCACCGGCAGGAAGCGGAGTTTCATATAACAATCCATCCGAACCTGCCACTTTTGCATTTCCTCTGATTGCGGCATGTCCCATGTGCTTTCCTGTAATCAGAGCACAACGGGACGGAGCACTGACCGTAGAACCGGAATAATGCTGCATAAACTTCATCCCGTTCTGAGCTATCCCATCAATATTCGGTGTCTTAATCTGACGCTGACCATAGCATCCCAAATCACCTATTCCCAAATCATCCGCCATAATATAAATAACATTGGGCGATTTCTCTGCCGTTGTAGTCTGGGCCATCGTAAGCCTGAAGACAACAAAGCTGCGGAAAATAATATCTTACGTGTATTTTTCATATCCAACCTTACTTTATTTAAAGGATGAAATATCCACCATCATTAAATTCAATCTTTTCCATTTGTAAAATGTCCGGATTGGAAAAGAACTTTCGTACCATCCGGACTAAAGCTGGGATGTGCATGATCTGGTTTCATCTTGGTATCCGACGCCAACCAATGACGCTCCCCGGTCTGTACATTAACCAACCATACATTTCCTCCAAAAAGTATCTCCGGCAGCCCATTTATTATCACGGCTGGCATTACAATGCCAGAAACCTCTTCCTACCAATTGGCCGTCAATCGCTTGGCGATCTTTTTCTAATTCCACCTGCCCTATCAACTCTACATCATCCGTACGCAAATTGATACGCACAATACCACTCGCCTGTTTGCGAAGGCGCGGCTGAAATCCCAAGATATTGAAATATACAAAATCTTTGGTTGCAAAAGTTTCATGAGTCACCCAATCTAGCGGAGTTTCTTTATATAAAGGTTTAAAGACAGTTCCATCTGCCGTGCAAAACCACATACGCTGATGGGCATCGCCACCGGTTTCGTTACAAAAAAACAATTTCACCCGGAGTAAAACGGCTGGCTTGTATATGTCCTGTTTTAAATTCCGTATCAATAACCTTA
>ENA-OPYZ01000025-OPYZ01000025.1-human-gut-metagenome-genome-assembly--contig:-NODE-25-length-13468-cov-0.595533_pt1 | contig 13468 bp, 17 predicted proteins | sample MGYA00242475_ERZ504487 | MGnify/ENA primary metagenome ERZ504487 (study PRJEB26092, sample SAMD00036292) | human gut metagenome | host: Homo sapiens | study: EMG produced TPA metagenomics assembly of... | reverse complement strand
AGCTTTTGCATGGTTGCATTTTGATTTATTTGCGAATACCAACCAATTATAACTCATGCTTCTAATGTTTTTTGTGGAGTCGGTACTAACAAATCTCTAATGTCAACGCCTAAAGCTACTGCCACTCTTCTCAGTGTAGCAAGATCTGGCTGGGATGAATTGGTGCACCATTTTGAAACAGTAGCGGGATCTTTGTCCAATTCTGCAGCCAGCCATTTATTTGTTCGCTTGCGCTCTGCAAGAACAACTTTTATGCGATTCAAATCTTTCATTTCAATTTCTAGGTTTATTGCGTTTGGTACAAATTTAGTGATAATATATGGAATACGTATGAAAATATCTGTCTTTTCTCTTTTGAATTCATGTAATAACGACCATTTGAGAGGACTATGCTATCCGGTTTGCTCCATGTCTGCGACACCAAGCAAAACTCGGCTGATTGGCTTTTGCAACATGCGGAGGAGTTCAGTCCATTGCCACAGAGAGAAGCAGCAGGGTTTCACTACGCTCCACTCAGCTGTTTCTCACAGTGTCAATGAGGTCAGGTAGCTAGTCTTCAAACGGTGATTTCTCGATGGCTCTACCGAACGCAGACTGACGCTTGCGGAAGTAGAGCCATCGAATGGTTTAGGCGGTTAGCTCACGGATGTTGGCCGTCACTTCCGACTTATCGTATTTCATGCGATGCCGGAAGTGACGACCTTTTGGGGAGGATGTGCCATCCGGTTTGCTCCGTGTCGATGGACACCAAGCAAAGCCCGGCTGAATGGGTTTTGCAACAAGTGGAAGACTCCAGTCCGTTGCCATAGAGAGAACCTGCAAGGTTCCACTTCGCTTCACTTTGTAGGTTCTCACAACGGCAACGGTTTTCGGGAAGCACATCTTCAAGATGGCCAGAATACGGGGCTACGCGGACTTTCTGAGGAATATGTTTGAGATGACCTGTTAGAACTAATACTTTCCCTTGGAGTCCTAGTCTGGAACGTCTTGAAAACCATTGGATCTTCTTAGTCCAACTCGTTTTGTACGTGCAAAGGTACTGCGGACGGGAGAAACGTCAAGTGGCGCTGACGCTTTCGGACGGAGTACTTTCCGGCAGCCTTCCACAATTTGTGCCAAATTGGGTATTCCGTAAAGTCCTCTGTCCTCACACTTGCCTTATTCCCCCTAGAGTCCGCAGTGTAAGGAGGCACGAAAAAACGGTTTTCCCGACCAAGAAGCTCTAAAGGGTTTCACAAGAGGGAGAAGAATCGGAAACGTAACCAACTTAAATGATACAATTATGTGCAGACTTATGACAACACAGTTGGAGGAAGCCTTGAAAGGCTATCCTCTCTATTCCCAGGACGGCAAGGGAAAGGAAGCGATTTGCCGTGCCATCTTTGCGCTCGGTGGCGTGCGGTGGTTCATTCTTGAAGGCGAAAAGGAAGGAAACGACACCATTCTGTTCGGCATCGTCATGGGACTGATGGAGGATGAATACGGCTACATCTCCCTGAACGAGCTTTCTGAAATCGAACTGGACCTAACCAGACAGGGCTTCGGCAAACTGCAAGTCCGGCAGCAGGAAAACTTCCAGCCGACACCGCTGAAGAAACTGCGCGATAGCCGGCTGCAGGAGTTCCTTGCAAGAATGGGCAGTCGAGTATGACAATGAAGTAATAACAAAATGACCTGCCTTATCCGTCACGGACTGGGCAGGTCTCAAATAGTAGGTATAGTCTGAGATATGAAGAATGGAAATATATTCAGTATCGCAGCCCAACTCGGTTGGACTGCTTCCGCTCAGTACAAGGAAGGCAGGCTCTTCTTTGACTTCCAACGGAAGACCTTGAGCGGTGTGCCGTTTACCTTCACGGCAGAAATGAAGGACGGCAAGGTATGTAACCTGGTGAAGGAGATTGAGTCCTTCGTGGATGCCATCGAACCGGAGACTTGTGCTTCGGAGTGGGTGGTCCGGTCGGGCGCCGTGGCACCTTCCCGTTTCCGGCAGGCCGTGAGCGACATGGATGCCATCCGCACCGAAGCGTGGCTGTTGGCTTGCCAGCTTGCCGAGGCGGACGGCAAATCCGTCCTGGCAGGTCTGCCCTGGAGCCAGTGGAACTGAGTTCCGCAAGAAGGCAAGTCCAAAGGCAGCCCTCTATTCACGAGGGCTGTTCTTGAACTTGCGTCCTCTTCTTGGAAGACCCGCTTCCTTGTAGGCAATGAGGTCGCTTCCCCGGAAAAGGATGCCCCTTTTATCGGTGTAGATCCGGATAAAAGGCAAGGGTCGCTCGGGATTGTTGATGTAGTCATAGATGGTGCATCGGTGTACCCCGAGATAAAGGCAGGCTTCCTTGATGGTGTAGTTCCGGTCGGGAGCTATCGCTATCCATGTGTTCTTCAAGTCGGTCATAGGCATAAGCGTTTGATGCAGTAAAATTACGAAGAAAGCTCTTGTGTGACAATAGCTTCCGTGTGATGCAATGAGGGATTTTGGGTGACTTTGTGGGATTTTGTGATACCCCTTGCAAAAGGTTGCTCAAACATTCATCCGTCTTTCATCCAAGAATGGCACTTAGTGTGGTGTGCAGCCCCAAAAACAATGTGTTTTCTATGGGCGGCATATATTCGGGCGTTGATTCGGGTGACTGTTGACATCGCCCTTGAACCCTTCTCTCGGATTTCAGAATCCCCTCTATATCAATACTTTTCTTTTTTATAAAGAATAAAGAGTATAGATAGATGCCGGAAGAGTGTCAACGTGAGGATATGAACGAAAGTAGGCCAATGGTTTTTGTCAACGGGTGTCAACGATTGTCAACACTAATGGCTATATAGATGTATTTGATAATCAGTAGATAATGAATTATCAACCATGTCATTGCAAAATAAGGTGGGTCTGAGTGGAAACGATATGTTTTTTAAAAGAAGGAGAAGATGATGGAAAGCGGATGTAGTAGGCATAGCTTATGGTGATTACGAGGCTAAGTTTCTGTCGTGATACATGCTCATGGAATGAAGCAGGAAGATGACCGCTCACCGTTTTCTCATCTTGCCTACGAGGATATTTTTTTGCAAAGGTAGGCTGTCCCCACCAAACGTCAAATCCCTTGCAGAAAATCTTCCTCAAACAAGTTGAGCGTATTTTCTGCCCTGAATTTGCCTAATTGGTGGCTGCCAGCACTCTGAGAAAAGCAAAAAACATCCCTTCGGACAAGCTGCAAAACAGCAAAACAAGAGGGAAAAAATTCAGAGCGTATGACACACATGGACAATCACCTCAAGAAGCAGTTGGAAAAACCTCAGACATGGTTCTGCAAGTATTTCCCGAAACGCATCCGCAACGTCGGCGAAAAGGAAGTGGCTGACAGACAGATGGTATATGATTTCAAGGACGGACGAAGCTTTGAAGCAGTAGCACAAATGACTGCAGCAAGCCTAAAGGAGCAGTATGGCGATGGCTGCAAGGACATCACCTTTGTTCCGGTTCCGGCATCCACCTCCGAGAAGAACGAACTCCGCTACAAGGCATTTTGCGAGAGAGTCTGCGAACTGACCGGAGTTATCAACGGCTACGACCATGTAAAGGTAACCGGTGGTCGCCTTGCCATCCACGAGAACCGCAAGCTGGAGAAGGAAATCCGCAAGGTGAGCATCATCGAGTTTGATGAAATTTGGTTCAATGGCAAGAATATTGTTACCTTTGACGATGTAATCACTCGCGGCATCACTTGGGCTACCTATTCCGACCAATTGGAGAACTTGGGCGCATACGTTCTCAGTGGCATCTTCTTGGCAAAGACCCATTACAAAGTAAAAACGAACTGACAATGATAGAAAAGAAAACAACGAAGGTAAAGGCAACGGCAAAGGCGGTTGCCTTTACCGGACATAGAGAAATTTCCCATATTCATCAAGAACAAGTAAGGGAACGGCTGAAGGAAGCCGTGCTGCAAGCCATCCGTCAAGGAGCGAACAAGTTCTACTGCGGCATGGCACTCGGTTTCGACATGATGGCAGCAGAAGAAGTCCTTTCTCTCAAGTTGAGCATCCCCATGCTGAAACTGGTAGCAGTCGTTCCATTCAAGGGACAGAGTGCTTCGTGGTCTATGGTGGAACAGCAGCGGTATGCCTATATCCTTTCCAAGGCAGACGATGTGTGCATCTGAGCGAAGACTACTTCAACGGATGCTATTTCAAGCGTAATGACTACATGCTGTCGCATTCCGGCAGTGTGATTGCCTACTTTGACGGCAAGCCGAAGGGTGGTACTGCCTACACCTGTCGCAAGGCAAGGGAGAAACGGATGCCTGTTGTCAATGTGTATTAGGCAAGCGATGTTATACGCTTTTCATAGATTTTTCTGAAAAGTGTATAACATTATTCGGAAAACTGCTTATCTTTTGTGCTGAAATAGTGTTTAGACCATGGATAATCAGGAAAAACAAGCGATAAATCAAACGGAAAACCAGCCCAAGAAACCCGGAAGAGGTGGTAAAAGACCCGGTGCAGGTCGTCCTAAGGGAGATGGCACCAGTAAACTCTATGCGTTCCGGGCCGATAAGGAAGTGGCTGCCTATCTGGACAGCCAGGAGAACAAGACGGACTTCATCAAGAAATGTATCACCCGGCAGATGGAAGTAGCTAAAAGCAGGCAGGAAGAGGAAGCCTTGATGCAGTTGGGGGAAGTGGTGCCTACCAGCCGTATTAAGCCGTTGACACTGCCTTTTTTTTGATGTGAAGGTGGTGGCCGGTTTCCCCATTCCTTTGAACAACGATGAACTGGCGCAGGACATCGAGGTGTTGAAGATGCTGTGTCCACACCCGGACTCTTCGTTCTTGATCCGTGTGCAGGGTCGTTCGATGATAGAAGCCGGAGTGAATGATGGCGACATCATCATTGTCGATAAGAGTGAACGGAATCCCACAGAGAAACAGATTGCGGTCTGTGAACTGAATGGAGAATACACGCTGAAACGGGTTTGCAGGAAGGGAGGAAGCCTCTGGCTGGTTCCGGCCAATCCCGAGTACCCCGAGATTGAAATCACTGATGGCGATGATTTCAGTGTGTGGGGGAGTCGTGACATATATCATCCATAAGCCTATCTTTTGATAATTCTTTATGATAGCATTGGTTGATTGTAACAGCTTCTTCTGTTCTGTGGAGAAGGTTTTCCACCCCCGGACTGAACGGAAAGCCCGTCTGTGTACTTTCCTGCAACGATGGCTGCATTGTGGCCTTGACTCCGGAAGCCAAGGCACTGGGACTGCGCCGTGGAGACCCCATCTTCAAGAAGAAGGATATAGTACAGCACTATGGGGTGAAGCTGTTCTCTACGAACATGTATCTCTATGCGGCCATGTCCAAACGGGTGAACAACATTCTGCGGTCTGCTGTGCCTCATTCAGAAGTCTATTCGATTGATGAATCCTTCCTCTATCTGGATGGGCTGGAGAAGTTCCATAACCTGGAGGACTACATGCGTGGAGTGGTGGAGAAGGTCCGGCTCTATACGAACATCCCGGTTAGTGTAGGAATTGCACATACCAAGACTTTGGCGAAGATTGGAAGCAAGTTTGCCAAGCAGTACAAAGGCTACCGCTCAGTGTGTATGATAGACAATGAAGATAAGCGACGGAAAGCGTTGGCGCTCTTTAAGTTGGCAGATGTGTGGGGAATCGGCAAACAGACCCTGGCCAAACTGAACTATCTGGCATCCGTACTCCTTTGGAATTTGCTAACAAGAAGGAAAGTTGGGTGCGAAGCCACTTCACCAAGCCGGGACTGCAGACGTGGAAGGAACTGAACGGCATTTCGTGTATCGACACTTCGGAAGTAGCGCAACGTCAGACCATCTGTACCAGCCGGAGTTTTGGGAACTTGGTTATGGACTATGATGCGTTGCAAGCATCGGTCGCTAGTTTTGCGGGCAGTTGCGCCAACAAGCTACGGGGACAGCACTCGCTGACTTCGGCCGTGACGGTCTTTGTGTCGAGCAACCGCTTCCGGGAGGACCTTCCTCAGTACTCCAACGGGCAGACCAGGATCCTGCCCATGCCGACCTCGGATACGATCGAAATTACGCAGGCGGCGCTGGCTGTGCTGAAGGAGATTTACCGGGAAGGCATCAGTTACAAGAAGACGGGAGTCATTCTCGGAGACATCACCGATGCTTCCTATATCCAGCAGAATCTCTTTGACGAAGTGAAGAACCGGCCGGGAACGGATGCAGCTGATGAAGCGTATTGATGAACTGAACCACCGCTTCGGCTTGCGGAAGATACATCTGGCCGTGGAGGGCGAAGAAAAGCAGGCCTGGCATGCCAAGAGTGAATTCAGGAGTGGCAATTATCTGTCGGACTTAAAGGAGATACTGACGATTCAGATTTAGTGATGCTGGGATTGTCACTATATTTATGTGGTTGTTTATCAAAATTCCTACAATTAAGGTTAAAGAAAGAATATCAATTGGCAAATATGCCAATTATTACTATCTTTGCATTGTTTTGATAACATTTAAAGGTGGCGGCAACACTTACAATGCGGCAGAATAATTATGACAAATAAAAATGAACTTTCCTTTTTGGAAATTCCCAATCAATCATCCGCGCAGATAATTAGCCGGAACGAGGTAGAGGTAATAGCTCCCGATGGTGAGGTCTTTACCGTGTTATGCCAGATAGGTGCTTATACAAACAAGGAGACACAAGCCATTGAACTCCACTGGTTGGAGTCTTTGTTTGACAAGAACTTTTCCGCTGATAAAGAGGAAATGATTAATGCTATTTGGCGAGAATCCATGCAATTTGCTATTGGTGGCGGAATAATAGGCATCAGTACAGGCACTCGCCATAAGGATAGAGCGCGTATCGGGGAACGTATTCGCCAAATCCGTATGGATAGAGGCATGGAAGCTCGTGATTTAGCAAGACTTGCCGGTGTAGATGCAGCTAATCTGTGTCGTATCGAGAATGGTAAGTATTCTGTAGGGCTGGATATTTTATCCAAGATAGCAGCAGCTTTGGGGAAGAAAATTGATTTTGTTGACCTTTAATAGCTTGTTATGGTTGATATTGATGATTACAAAGTAGAGGTTTCTTGTGAATAATAAGGGAGAAACCTATTCCGTACGAGATAACGGTGCTATTATGAGACACCCTAAAAAAGGCGGACGAACAAGATCGTTGGATGGTAAATGGACATTTGGAAAGAAGAATGAAGCCAATGGTTATATGTTCTTTTCTTCTAACATTCGTGTTCATCAAGTTGTTGCTACAGCTTTTTGGGGGCAAAATAAGGAGGAAGGAATGGTGGTTGACCATAAAGATACCAACAGATGCAACAACAGAGCTGAGAATCTTCACTGGGTAACGAGACTTGAAAATGTATTGAACAATCCGATTACTCGCAGAAGAATTATCAATATTTGTGGAAGTGTAGAAGCTTTTCTCAAGAATCCAGCTTTGATACGGGATAGTTCTGCTGACCCTAATTTTATCTGGATGCGTACTGTTTCTGAGGAAGAAGCTGCGAAATGTAAAGCTAACCTAGAACGGTGGAGTAAAGAGGATGTAGAATTTTTAAATCCACCTAAAGGCAACGGTTTAGGTGAATGGATTTATGGTGATGTGCGACCCTATAATTCCCGTAATGACGTTCTTCATGAATGGAGGCCAATACCCCAACATCTTGAATTTGGAAAGTCAGATGAAGAACAAGTAGAACTTGAAGAAGATCCAATGTCTAGTTTCGATGAGTCATTAACCCCCAATGTACTACAAGAGGATTGGAGAACTCCTACAGAATTTTCTTTATGTCCTTCTGAAGTTCTGTCATTAGAGGCATATTATGCATCACTTGAGAAAGGAAAAGTCTTTTATTCTAATACTTATGGTTCAGGCATTATCATTGAAGCAGCAATTTCTGATGACAAAAAAGAATTGTGTGTTGCGACCCATAATCCTGAAGCATTAAAGAATTGGGGCATTACATACATCTATATCTTGGACGGGAAGTACATTCATCGGAGTGGTGGAACATTCTTTTCAGAGATAGGTGCTTTAAAAGCAATAACACTTTTCCAAGGTAAAGAATGGATAGGTGGCGATTGCATAGATGATTACTGCTAATCAGTAAGTTTACATATATTTAAAGGGAAAAGATTATCATATAAGATAGTCCTTTCCCTTTTGTCATCAAGATAGAATAGCTCAAAAAATGGTATAAAACGCATTTTGTGGATTCTTTTTGGATATGATTAGTTTTTTCTAATGGAATAACTGTTTATTATACTGATATACAAGCGAAAAACGCAGTTGTTTGATGTTTGTTGGAAGTACAACTAAACAAATGGAACAAAGGGAAAGAATACTCTAAATGGAATATTCTTTCCCTTTGTTCATAATGGGTGCCCTTAAACCGATAAGGGCTCACGGGTTACTTCCGGATGGCAGACTGCAATGATGGGTTCACCCAGTGCATCCTCGATGGCAATCAGCGTATCGATGGTGAAGTTGTGCGTGCCGCGCATCCATCTGCTGATTTCGGACTCTTTCTTTCCCAGACGCAGTGCAAGGTCTTTCTGTTTCAGACCTTTGGCTTTCAGTATCTCGTGTATTCTGTCCACGATTTTGAAAGACAAATCGACCATGCGCCTGATTTCAGGATTCACCTTCCGGCGTCTCGCTTCGATTATACTACTCGTTTTCATATCGTGTAAAATTTAAGTTGCCTATCAGTTCCTTATCTACCAAAATGATTTTACCATCCTTGATGCGTGAAGCAACAAAACGGCTGGTGTCTATCAACATTTCCACGTAGGGAGCAAGCGTTTCGCTGTTCTGCCAGGAGTTGGCATCCTTGATGCCTCCGTTGCCGAATATGAGGATTTTGTCTGAAATTCTCAGGCAGTAGAGCCGCAGCTTGTTGCCTATATCAATCGGTATGACTCCTACACCGTCACCATATTTACCCTCAGGGCGGAAATAACGTTCCAGTGCGCCGTTTTCTCCAATCTTGTCTAGCCATGCGATGATGGTGTCTATTTCATCATCGTATGCACAGCCTTCGGGAAACTTTTCAAAGAAGCGTTCAAGCTCGCTGAGTTCTTCTTCTTCCAAGTGGATGCTGTAGAAGTTTACATGGTCATGTTCTTCAATCAATTCAATGTGATATTTCTGTTCCATCTTAACATAAAAGTTAATCGTAATGCAAATATAAATACTTTCTCTCAAACATCAAAACTTAACTTATAAATTAACTTTTGAGTGGATAATAGGACTGATTATTCCGATTCTTCGCTATCTTCCGCTATCGCTTCCGTTTCCAAATCCAGTCCGAACATCTCCTTGAGCTGCAGGTAATCAAAGCACATGGCTTTCGGTCGGTTGGCTCTGATACGTCGGAACACCTTGCCATCCTTCTCTTCGATGATGTAGTCCGGTGTGCCGTTCAACAGCATGATGTGGAACCGGTCCTGTTTCAATCCGAGAAAAGCAGGATGGGATTTCAGGTAAGAGAGAATGGTGGACCACGACGAGCGGTTGGCCGTGATGTTCTGGGTGGAGTTCCGGCTGCTGAACAGCGAGGAAATGGCCGCCATGTTCAGATAAAGAATCGGGTGGGCTTCCTTGAACTCGATGTCCATGTTCGTCAGCATCGGACGGAACTTCGTGAGGTAACGGATGTTGAAGTGTACCTTCTCCACGCATTTGCCGATACTCTGCCAGCCCTGGAGCATATTCCAGAAGTCTGCCACCTCGGAACTTTCTTTGGCCAGCTCATTCTGGTTGCGCATACCGCTGATGCAGGCCTCCAGCATCTGGGGGTAGTTGAACGGCAGGTTCAGCACGGTTTCCAGCGTTCGGAAAGCTGCCAGCGGAATCACCCAGTTGCCGAAGATACGGTCATGAATCTGTTCATCCTCCATCCGGATGGCCAGTTCGTTCTTGGTGATGCCGTACAGGGTCGAGAAATTCTTCTCAAAGAGGTCACGGTATTTGAGAATCTCCAGGGTCAAATGGGTCAAGCCTAAGTTACAGATGGCCTGCAGCTCTTCGTAGTTCTTCTTTTTCCAGCACGCTGAAGGTGGTCTTGGAATATTCCAAAAACAGCACACGGGTATAGAGCGCCATGTCCTGAGTAGGCTTTTCCTGACCGCAGATGACCACTCCGGTCGTTACAATGGTCTGGGTGGCCATACCGTCCGTCTGGGTGTTCTTTTTTGGTCTGCCACCGCCGCCCCAAAGGCCCTTGAGAAAGGCAATCTTACGGATGTCGAGGTCGTTCTTGTATTCGTCAAACACGACAAGAATATTTACAGCCTGGGAAACCCGGTCGTTCATGGCCGGAACGGAAGCCACACCCATGTTGGGCGGCTCCGCATCGTGCAGGAAGAAAGCCTCCAGACTGGTAGCCAGCGTGGTCTTACCTGTACCTTTCTCGCCGAACAGGTTCAGGATGGGGAAATGCCGGGTCTTCCGATATACGATGTCACGGAATAGGGTAGCAAGCAGATAGCCGAAAGCCACCCGGGCATTGTTTCCGAAGACGGTGGTCAGCTTTTCTACATAGTCGTAGAGCAAGGCGCCGCTCTTGTTGGTATGCACCATCAGACGCTCAAACTGGAAGATTTCCGTGTTGTCGCGGTAAATCTTGGAGGTCGCCGGAATGTAGTAGGCATTATTCTGGTTGTCGGTGATGATGCCCATGTCATCCACTTCATGGAACTCGCCGTCCTGAACAATGCCGTTACCGAGGCAAAGAACTCCTTGCTTTCGTTCCAACCCAACTTGCGGATGCGTTCGGCAGTTCGGGTGCGGGCATAAAGGAACTCCTTGACATTGTTGAGCTTTTCAATCTTTCCCAACCACAGAAAATTGCCGCAGGAACCTATCTTCTGTTGGAAGTTGGCAATGGACACCAGGTCGGATTCCTTCAATTCCACCATGCAGGTTTCACGGAACGAATTGGTGAGCCGGAACAGACGGACACCATTTGCTCTCGTCATGGATGTGGAAGAGGGGTTCCATCACGAAGTTGGAGAGACGGATGGGGTCTTCATCATCTTTCCCCATACAGAAATAACAGTTGTTGCGGACGAAAAGCTCCACCTGCCGGAGCGCATCCGTTTCTTCCTGCTTCCGGTCCATGGTTGGTGTGCGGCTGTTCTTTTTGGATTCGTTCCGTACCTGCTCTACGGCACTCCGCCACAGCCGGGTCTTGCCGTGGATCTTTCCCAGCTGCTCGATGCACCGGGTATAGACCATCTGGTCCTTTACATAGCGCAGCAGTCCGGCAATCCGGCTGACGCATTGACCCTCTTCTGCAAGCGAATCCACTTGGGCAAATAGCTTCTCGGCCATCCAGACAATGAAATACTTTTCCTTCAGGTTGCGGTAGATGTCCATGTCCAGAATGTAGCTGTCCGCATCATTCTTGACAAGCACTTCCCGTTGGGCGTCTTTCGGGATAGTCCCTTCGTACTTTTCCTGCAATTCTTCTTCCGTCAGTTCTCGCAAACCGAACGGCAGTTCCCTAACGGTGACGTTGAATCCTTTCTGTATGGCCAAGGCGCCGTTTTCCATGACCGCCTTGAAGCCGGGCCCGTAGGGACTGCCTTTGGCTAAATCCGTATCGGGAATGAAACAGAGCGAACTGGTGTAGTGCTTCAGGATCTCAAACTGGTTTTCGTTCCAAGCTGTTCCGAGGGTGGCCACTGTGTTCTCCAATCCGATGGACTGCAGGCGCAGCACATCCGGCGCTCCTTCCACGATGATGAAGTTGGCCGCGTCACGCAGACGGAAAGCCCGGTCAATGCCGAACAAGGTTTCTCCCTTGGTGTAAAGCAGGCTGGTGATGGAGTTGATGTATTTGGGCGCTTTGGGATGGGCGCCGATATACCGGCCGTATAAGCGATGATGCGTCCCCATTTGTTCCGGATGGGAATCATGATCCGTTCCCGAACATCGGATAAAGCTTGCCTTCCTCGTTTTTTCGGAGCATCCCCAGTTCAATCAGAAACTTTTCGTTCAGTGCCTGCTGACGGCAATAGTCCATGAACGCATGGCTTTCCCTGGGCGCATAACCGATACCCGCTTCTGCACAGAAGTTCTCCGGCCATCGGTTGTAGGCATACTCCCGGGCATGACGGCTGTCGTCATTGGCGGCCACGCGCAGATGGTCTGTAAAGAAGGTCTGTACCTTTTCCAGTACGGCATACAGAGAATCCTTGTGAGCTTGTTTCGCCTTGTCGGCATCCGTACGCTCTTCATCATATTCGTCCTCCATCAGGATGTTGAACTTCTCGGCCAGCAAGCGGACAGCCTGCTGAAAGTTCAGGTTCTCCTTTTCCATAATAAAGGAGATGCCGTCACCGCCCCCGGTTGCAGCCGAAGCAGTGATAGAGGTTCTTGTTCAGGTTGATAGAGAAGGAGGGTGTGTTTTCGCTATGGAACGGACAGAGTCCTTTCATGCTGGTACGTCCGTCCTTGGCTAGTTTGACGTACTGCCCCACTACGGTCTCGATGGGCAGTTCCCTGACTTTATCAAGTGTATCTTCGCTGATCATAGCATGCGGAGTTTAAGCCAGCAGTCCAGGATGGACTGGCCGGAATATTTCAGACGGCGGGAAGTAACCGGATTGATGGGCTGTATGTAGCCGTTCATCCGGTATTTACGCAATGTCTTGTAGCAGACACCCAGTTCCGCACAAGCTCTTTTTTACTGAATAGACCCCCAAAGGATCTACTATTGGCTTTGATTCTATCATATCTTTCTACTTTTTTGGATATACCAATGGCCTATGAGAATGGGGTACACCAGATTTGTGTGGTATTCTCATTACATATTCAAATTGATAAAATCCAGTTCCTACTATTATGGTTTGTCTCCCAATAATGAATTAAGTGGCTATACTCTGGGAGGATGACGAGGTTAAGTATAGTTGCTGTCGTTTTTTAATCTAGTCTTTTTTTATCTTGCTTACGTACTCGTTTAGTTCTTATTTGAACTTTTTTAAAGTAGTCTTGAGTGGTACGCTGTAGAAGTCTAAGGTCTGCAGTTCTGTATTCTAACTTACCTGGTCGTTTGCACGGCTCAACCTTCCCTTCTTTCCGCCAGCGTTCAACATTACGTCTGCCAAATAATCTCCAGGCCTTGTTTTGACTGATGTATTCAGGGTCATCATGGGTGGATTGAATCATGTTGGCAATTCTAGCTGCTAGGTCATCGGCGAACTCTTCGTATGGAATCATTCGGTCCGAGAATTCTAGGACATTCATAGAACTCAGGTTTACTCTACGAAACTCGTGTAACCATAATCGTGTGGGTCTCCCGATTTGTTCTGGTTTTGAACTGTCGGTTGAGAATCATTCCCAGTTCGGAAGCTTGTGTTCGAACACTTTTCATCTTTTCGATGGGGAACTCCATGCTTTCGCCTACTTCAAGAGAAACGAGCGCAGGACGGATTTTTTGTAGAAATTTCAT
>ENA-OPYZ01000023-OPYZ01000023.1-human-gut-metagenome-genome-assembly--contig:-NODE-23-length-14028-cov-0.715560_pt1 | contig 14028 bp, 12 predicted proteins | sample MGYA00242475_ERZ504487 | MGnify/ENA primary metagenome ERZ504487 (study PRJEB26092, sample SAMD00036292) | human gut metagenome | host: Homo sapiens | study: EMG produced TPA metagenomics assembly of... | reverse complement strand
AAAAAGCGTAAATGCTCGAATCGATCTGATAAGCTATTCCACACAAAACCGAACGAAACATTCAGTCTGAAACAATTATCAAGCAGTCTGAACCTTACTACACATCCTCTTAAAATGCTTTGTGCCGACATCATTACTGAAATGATTGAGGATGATTTTCTGCAAGAAGTAGAAAAAGGACACTACAAGCTGAACGACCACGGCCTGATTATGACTGGCGTCTTTCAGCGTAAAAGCAACGGCAAGAACTCCTTCATCCCCGATGATGGTGGAGAAACCATTTTCATAGCCGAACGTAATTCGGCACATGCCATGAATAATGACAAAGTAAAAATAGCCCTCTTTGCCAAACGTAAGAACCGGAACCCGGAAGGTGAAGTGATAGAGATTCTGGAACGTGCCAACGATACTTTTGTCGGCACACTGAAAGTAGAGAAATTCTACGCCTTTCTGCTGACCGAGAACCGCACTCTGGCAAATGATATTTTTATCCCGAAAGATAAGCTGAAAGGTGGAAAGAATGGGGACAAAGCAGTCGTGAAAATTGTAGAATGGCCCGAAGAGGCAAAAAACCCGATAGGACAAGTCATTGATATTTTGGGAAAAGCAGGAGAAAACACAACTGAAATGCATGCCATTCTGGCCGAATTCGGCTTACCTTACGTATATCCCAAGAATGTAGAAACCGCTGCCGAAAAGATTCCGGCAGAGATTTCCGAGGCGGACTATGCAGAACGTGAAGATTTCCGCAATGTAACAACTTTCACCATTGACCCTAAAGATGCAAAGGACTTTGATGACGCGCTCTCCATCCGTCTCATCAAACCGGGACTATGGGAAGTAGGCGTACACATTGCCGATGTTACTCATTATGTAAAAGAAGGAGGCGTTATCGACAAAGAAGCTGAAAAACGCGCTACTTCCGTTTATCTGGTAGACCGTACCATCCCCATGTTGCCCGAACGGCTGTGCAACTTCATCTGTTCCCTCCGCCCCGACGAAGAGAAACTGGCATTCTCCGTCATTTTCAATATGAATGAAAAGGGAGAGGTGAAAGACTCGCGCATCGTGCACACCATTATAAAGAGCGACCGCCGTTTCACCTATGAGGAGGCGCAAAAAGTGATTGAAACGGGTGAAGGCGACTACAAAGAAGAAATTCTGGAACTGAACAAACTGGCACAAATCCTGCGTAAACAAAGATTGGTTGCCGGTGCTATTGACTTTGACCGCGTAGAAGTGAAATTTGAGATAGACGAAACCGGCAAACCGCTCAGTGTCTACTTCAAAGAATCCAAAGAGGCCAATAAGTTGATAGAGGAATTTTATGTTGTTGGCCAACCGCACGGTTGCCGAAAAAATCGGTAAAGTACCTAAAAACAAGAAAGCCAAAGTATTCCCTTATCGTATCCACGACCTTCCGGACCCCGATAAACTGGAGAACTTGAATTGGTTTATCAATCGCTTCGGATATAAGATACGTACATCGGGTAGCAAAACTGAGATATCCAAATCCATCAATCGTTTACTGGACGACATAAAGAACAAGAAAGAACAAAATCTGGTGGAAACCGTATCCTTGCGTGCCATGCAAAAGGCCCGTTATTCCACACATAATATTGGCCACTATGGTCTGGCATTTGACTATTATACTCACTTTACCTCACCTATCCGCCGTTTTCCGGATATGATGGTTCATCGTCTGCTCACCCGCTATCTGGCAGGAGGACGTACGGTACAGGAAGCGAAATACGAAGAATTGTGTGACCATAGCTCTGAAATGGAACAAATCGCCGCCAATGCGGAACGTGCCTCTGTAAAATACAAACAAGTAGAGTTTATGGGTGAACGTTTGGGCATGGAGTTCGATGGAGTCATTTCCGGAGTTACCGAATGGGGACTTTATGTGGAACTGAACGAAAACAAGTGCGAAGGTATGATTCCCATGCGTGACCTTGGTGATGACTATTATGATTTCGATGAAAAGAACTATTGTCTGACGGGACGCCGGCATCACAAAAAAATTCAGTTTGGGAGATCCGGTTACCATTAAAGTGGCCCGCGCCAATCTGGAGAAAAAGCAACTTGATTTCGCTTTGGTCGAGAAATAAAGATTAACATCCTGTTGTAGGGGCAGACTGGTTCTTCCCCTACAACAAGACAATAGTTTCATTTACTTCACTCTTCTATTCAACTGATTATTCGCTTTATCCGGCTTCGATTTGCCGATCCGTTTACCACCGGACTTCTTTTTAGTTTCCTGTTTTGCCTTAAAAGCAAATGGATTTTTCTTATTTACCATAAATATTCCCTTTTTTCTGCAAAAATAAAGGATTAACATCAATATTCATTCTATTTATTGGCAATAATATAGAATTTACTTACTTTTGTCCTTCTAAAGCATTCAGTTCATGACTACATTCAATTACACGAACATATTAACGCAGGCAGTAGATGAATTATCTGAAAGCCAGTCCTATAAAGGATTATTCCACCAACACAAAGATGGAGATCCTTTACCATCTGCCAAATCCCTATACAAGATAGTAGAATTGGCACGCGCCATTATCTTCCCCGGCTACTTTGGTAATTCCACCGTTAACAGCCATACCATCAACTACCATATCGGTGTAAATGTAGAAACCCTGTTCGGTCTGCTGACCGAACAAATTCTGGCAGGACTTTGCTTCGGACAGGAAAACAGTAAAAATGCAACCGATGACAATGAACCGTGCAGAGAAACAGCCTCTTTGCTGGCAGCTCGTTTCATCAGTAAACTGCCCGAACTCCGCCGCATTCTGGCTACCGATGTAGAAGCCGCATATTATGGTGATCCCGCCGCCACATGCTTTGGTGAAATCATCAGTTGCTATCCGGCTATCCGCGCTATCAGCAATTACCGCATCGCACATGAGCTGTTAATACTGGGTGTACCTTTAATCCCCCGCTTCATTACAGAAATGGCACATTCGGAAACCGGTATCGATATTCATCCGGGGGCACAAATAGGACACCATTTCACTATCGACCACGGTACAGGTGTAGTAATCGGAGCGACCAGCATCATCGGAAATAATGTGAAACTCTATCAAGGGGTAACATTAGGAGCTAAAAGCTTTCCGCTAGACAATAATGGAAATCCCATTAAAGGCATTCCACGCCATCCTATTTTAGAAGACGATGTCATTGTATATTCCAATGCAACCATTTTAGGGCGTGTTACTATTGGCAAGGGTGCTACCGTAGGAGGTAATATTTGGGTAACAGAAAATGTACCTGCCGGATCACGTATCGTACAGCGAAAAAACAAAGACGAATAAAACCCCTTTGCCATCATAGAAATGCTGACATCACAAAATGGTCTAAAAAGTAGTATGGCAGCAAACTTTTTAATAAAACAGTAACTTCCTGTACACCTTCTTGTAACAGATAAACAAGATATTTGCAGTACGATAAAAAAGGAGGTATATATGGAACTTAAAAGCAATGAATATCAGATAGAATGTACACCCTACGGGGGAATATTACGCCTTTTTTAACAGACTACCACCAATGCTGCACTTACGGCGAAACTGCCGAAGAAGCATTGGAAACCCTGTCAGATATCGCCGATGAGTTTTTCTGCGAAATAAACGAAGTCTATCTGGCAGAAGAATTCGCATAAAAGTCACTCAACCTATTAATCATAGAATTTCTCTTACAGAAACCATACCTGTGTGATACAGATATGGTTTCATTTTGTCCTAAGCATGCCCCATACGGTAGAGACTGTACCCCAAATAAACCAAATACAAACAAGAGACCAGTATCATTAAAGCACAAACCACATATCCCTTACGTTTCTCATCCGTCAATTCCATTTTCATTCTGATTTCTATTTAAGTTTCTTGATTCAGCAAAAATGGCAAATTCCTGTGTAGAATTTATTTCTATAGGATAACAATTACATTGCCGGATACATATTTTGTCAATTTATTCCACAGATATACCCAATTCCGTTTTCAAAGAATTTTTATAATCAAAGGTAAATAAAGACCCCGGCAAGGAGCGTGGACGCCCCGATTTCATCCTCTTTTTTGCTTCATCAAACAGATTAATTCTCTAAATAATTGATTAGCAAACAGAAAATCATTAAATTTGTCCCATCAATTGAAATTACGTAATTATCATTTAAGATGAAGGAAGAATTCGAGCTAATCGCCAAGACTTTCCAGGGACTGGAAGAAGTACTGGCAAAAGAACTCACCGAGCTGGGAGCCAGCAATATAGAAGTAGGAAGACGCATGGTAGCCTTTACGGGCGATAAAGAAATGATGTATAGGGCAAACTTCTGCCTGCGTACTGCCATCCGCATCCTGAAACCCATCAAACATTTTGAGGCGAAGAATGCCGATGAAGTTTACGAAGCTATCAAGGCCATTGCGTGGGAAGACTTCTTGGATAAAGATAAAAGTTTTGCCGTAGACGCTGTGGTTTTCTCGAACGAGTTCCGTCACTCCAAGTTCGTAGCCTACAAAGTAAAAGACGCCATTGTGGACTATTTCCGTGAAAAGACAGGAGAGCGCCCCTCGGTACGCATCAACCATCCCGATGTGGCACTGAACATCCATATAGCCGAAAATAAATGCACTCTGTCACTGGATAGTTCGGGCGAGTCACTCCACCGCCGGGGTTATCGCCAGGAAGCTGTAGAAGCTCCTTTGAATGAGGTACTGGCAGCCGGTATGATCCTGATGACCGGATGGAAAGGCGAATGTGATTTGATAGACCCGATGTGCGGTTCAGGAACAATACCTATCGAAGCCGCCTGATAGCACGTAACATCGCTCCCGGCGTATTCCGTAAGGAGTTCGCTTTTGAAAAGTGGAACGATTTTGATCAGGAACTATTTGACCGCATCTACAATGACGACTCACAGGAACGTGAGTTCACACATAAGATTTTTGGATATGACAATAATCCTAAAGCAAATGAAATTGCCACTCACAATGTGAAAGCAGCCGGACTGAGCAAGGAGATTATCTTAAAAATCCAACCGTTCCAGCAATTTGAGCAACCCAAAGAAAAAAGCATCATCATCACCAACCCTCCTTATGGAGAACGTATCTCAACCAATGATTTGCTGGGCCTGTATCAAATGATAGGCGAACGTCTGAAACACTCTTTCACCGGCAATGATGCATGGGTACTAAGTTACCGTGAAGAATGTTTCGACCAGATTGGTTTAAAGCCTTCTATAAAAATCCCCCTGTTCAACGGTTCGTTGGAATGTGAATTCCGCAAATACCAATTATTCAACGGCAAATTCAAAGAATTCCGTAGTGAGAACGCCGATCGGGAATTCAAGCCCCGCCGGGAAGAAATCCGCCCGCGCCGTAACACGGAAAAGGTAGAATATGGAGAACGCAGAGAACGTCGTAGTTTTGACAACAGACGTGAAGGACACGGAGAGTACAAAGGAGGAGAGCGCAGAGAAAGACGCTCTTTTGATGACAAACGTGAGGGACGTGGCGATTTCAAAAGAGGAGAACACCGCAACTTTGGTGACAGACGTGAAGGCCGCGACAATTTCAAAAGCAGTCCCCGTAAATTTGACGACAATAAGGAAAAGACAGAAGAATAAACAGTTATGAGAAAATTAATCAATCTGATTGCCTTATTAATCATGGCTTCATCTGTAACATGGGCACAAGACAAGAAAAGTTTCACACTGGAAGACTTGATGCCGGGAGGAAACAATTATTATAACCTGCTTCCACAAAACCTGTATGGTTTGCAATGGTGGGGAGATGTATGCATCAACGCCGACATAGAAGAGGTAAAAACCATCCAGCCGGCAAATGGGAAGGAAAACGTACTTATCACTTTGCAGGAAGTGAATGAACTGTTGGCAAACAAGGAATTAGGGAAAATCAACCACTTCAGGAATGCATCTTTCCCATACGCTGAAAAGATGATGCTGGTAAATACCACATCCAATAAAGTGCTGATCGATTTAACTAAAAAGGAAATAATATGGAGTCAGCCTCTCTCTCCTAAAGCCGCCAACCAGGACTGGAACAAGGAAAGCCGTTCATTGGCTTATACTTGACAACAATCTGTTTGTAACGACTGCCGACGGGAAAACGCAACAAGTCACCGACGAACCGAAAGGCATCGTATGCGGACAAAGTGTACACCGTCAGGAATTTGGTATCTCGAAAGGTACTTTCTGGAGTCCGAAAGGAAATCTGCTTGCTTTCTACCGCATGGACGAAAGCATGGTAACCGATTATCCACAAGTAAATACCTCCACCCGCATAGCGACACTGGAGCCGGACAAGTATCCGATGGCAGGAATGACCAGCCACAAAGTGACTGTCGGCATCTACAATCCGGAGACCCAAAAAACAGTTTATCTGAAAGCCGGAGACCCTACCGACCGTTATTTCACCAATATCAGCTGGAGTCCTGACGAGAAAAGCGTTTATGTCATTGAACTGAACCGTGACCAGAACCATGCCCTGCTATGCTGCTATGACGCGGAAACAGGAGAGCCACTGAAAAATAACCCCCTTTACGAAGAGGAGCATACTAAATATGTAGAACCCCAACATCCCATCGTCTTTCTGCCATGGGACCACACGAAGTTTATCTATCAGAGCCAGCGCGACGGCTACAACCATCTTTACCTGATGGACACCAAGACTTCCGTATATCCGGAATCACATGGAGCCGCGGCCGGAGGTTCTTACCGGGAAAGCTACAAGACCAGACAGCTTACCCAAGGCAACTGGGTAGTACAAAACATCCTCGGATTCAATGAAAAGACCAAGGAAGTCATCATCATGAGCACAGAGGTTTCCCCTTTGCAGAGCAACGCATACGCTGTGAATGTAAAGACAGGCAAACGCCGCCTCATCGGCAATAAAGACGGTATGCATCATGTACAACTGTCCGGTAGCGGCAACTATGTGATAGACAATTATACTTCTTTCACCATTCCCCGGAATATCGAGATCGTTCCCACTTCCGGAAAGGGAAAGACTATCAGCCTGTTGACCGCCACCAATCCGTTGGAAGCATACAATATGCCCGAAATCACTGTCGGTACCCTCAAGGCAGCCGACGGCAAGACCGACTTATACTACCGCCTGATAAAGCCGGTGAATTTTGACCCCAACAAAAAAATACCCGGCCGTAGTCTACGTGTATGGCGGACCACATGCCCAACTAATCCACAACAACCGCAACTATGACGCCCGCGGATGGGATATTTACATGGCACAACTGGGTTACGTCATGCTGACCGTTGACAACCGGGGCAGTGACAACCGGGGACTGGAATTTGAGAACTGTACGTTCCGCCAATTGGGAACCGAAGAGATGAAAGACCAGGTAAAAGGAGTGGATTTCTTAAAATCATTGGGTTATGTGGACAATAACCGCATTGGCGTACATGGTTGGAGCTTCGGTGGTTTCATGACCACCAACTTGATGCTGACTTACCCCGAACTATTCAAAGTAGGAGTAGCCGGCGGTCCTGTCATCGACTGGGCTTACTACGAAGTAATGTACGGCGAACGCTACATGGATACTCCGCAAACCAACCCCGAGGCTACAAGAACGCCAACCTGAAGCTGAGAGCCGGAAACCTGAAAGGACGCTTGGAAGTGATCATTGGCGCCAATGACCCCCACTTGTGTTCCCCAGCACAGCATCAGTTTCCTCCGTGCCTGCATTGATGCCGGAACCCAACCCGATTTCTTTATGTATCCGGGCGACGGTCATAATATGTTCGGACGCGACCGTGTGCACTTGTATGAACGCATTACACGCTATTTTGAAGACCACTTAAAATAAACAAAAGATAAGATTATGAAACTGTTGCTATTAGGCTCAGGCGGACGTGAACACGCCCTGGCATGGAAGATTGCTCAAAGTCCCAAAATCGAGAAACTCTATATCGCCCCGGGAAATGCCGGCACAAGTAATGTAGGCGAGAATGTAGCGATTAAAGCAGATGACTTTACAGCAATCAGAGAGTTTGTAGTAAAGAATAATATAGATATGGTAGTGGTAGGTCCCGAAGACCCGTTAGTCAAAGGAATCTATGACTATTTCAAAAAAGATGAAGCGCTGAAAAACATTCCTGTTATCGGGCCTTCAAAAGCGGGTGCGGTACTGGAAGGCAGACAAGGAGTTCGCCAAAGGCTTCATGCAACGCCATAATATCCCGACAGCCGGTTACAAAAGTATCACTGCCGCAAATCTGGAAGAAGGACTAGCCTTTCTGGAAACATTGGAAGCTCCATACGTACTGAAAGCCGACGGTCTTTGCGCCGGAAAAGGCGTACTGATTCTGCCCACCCTGGAAGAAGCCAAGAAAGAATTGAAAGAAATGCTGAGCGGAATGTTCGGTGACGCTTCCGCCACCGTAGTGATTGAAGAATTCCTGAGCGGTATAGAATGTTCCGTATTCGTTCTGACCGATGGAAAGAACTACAAGATTCTGCCCGAAGCAAAAGACTACAAACGCATCGGCGAAGGCGACAAAGGGCTGAACACCGGTGGTATGGGTAGTGTATCTCCTGTTCCGTTTGCCGACAAAGCATGGATGGAAAAAGTGGAAGAACGTATCATCCGCCCCACAGTAGAAGGACTGGCAGCAGAAGGCATCGACTATAAAGGCTTTATCTTCTTCGGCCTGATTAATGTAAAAGGCGAACCGATGGTCATTGAATACAATGTACGCATGGGCGACCCGGAAACGGAAAGTGTCATGCTGCGCATCAAGAGTGACTTGGTGGAACTGCTTGAAGGAGTGGCAACAGGCAATCTGAATGAAAAAGTCCTGGAGATAGACCCCCGTTCGGCAGTATGCGTCATGCTGGTATCCGGCGGATATCCGGAACATTATGACAAGGGATTTGCCATCAGCGGAGTAGAAGAGATTGAAAACAGCATTGTATTCCATGCAGGAACAGCACTGAAAGACGGACAGGTAGTCACTAGCGGCGGACGTGTCATTGCAGTCAGCTCCTACGGTGCCAATAAAGAAGAAGCCTTGGCACAATCATTCGCCAATGCGAAGAAAATCAATTTCGACAAGAAATATTTCCGTTCAGATATTGGATTCGACCTGTAATCAGCGGACTATCAACCCATGGCAGGCTATGACAAATTCCAAATAGATATGGCAAAGGGAAGATTCACCTTCCCTGTTGCCATCCTTATATGCCTGCTTCTCCGGATCATCACGGGCAATGAATGGCAGGATGTAATCAATTTGCTGGTCTGTGCTTTGACTGCCTATCTGCTGATCGAGATAAACACCGCCTTCACGCTGATACGGACACGCAGTACCTTGCATGTCAGCTTTTACGTATTCCTGTCCACGGCCTGCCTGTTTCTGCATTCCTTCCAGTATGCCGTTTTTTGCGCCACTCACTTTTCTGATCGCTATTTCCCAATTATTCAGCAGCTACGAATCTCCCTATCCGGCGGGAAGTATATTCCACGCTTTCTTTTTCATCGGACTGGGAAGCCTGTTGTTTCCACAGTTGCTTTACTTTGTACCTCTGTTCTATTTGGGGATGATCAGTTTCAGATCCCTGTCACTCAAAAGTTTCTTTGCCGGACTTACAGGACTCTGTGTGCCCTACTGGCTCTTTTTCGGCTATGCGTTCTATTACGACAAAATGAATCTCTTCTATCACCCTTTACAGGAGCTTATTCATTTTCAACCCATCAGTTATGGGACATTAGGGATGGACAGAATCATATCCTGTGGAATCATCACCTTGATATCACTGGTCAGCAGCGTGCATTATTTCCATGTTTCTTATTTAGACAAGGTACGCACGCGTATATTCCTTTTTTTTCCTGATCGCCGTTGAAGCCTGGATTTATTTACTGGGTATCTTACAGCCACAGCATTTCGACATCCTGTTGCAGATGCAGGTCATTGTAGGATCCATTTTAACAGGACATTTATTTACTTTAACCCACAACCGCTTTACCGGCATCTTTTTCATCATTACATTTGTTCTATTAATAGTTCTAACTATATACAATTTATGGATGCAATTCTTCAATTCCTGATCGACTGGGGATATTGGGGTCTTTTTCTAGGCTCTTTTATAGCCGGAAGTGTTCTCCCCTTCAGTTCGGAGGCCGTATTGGCAGCCTGTGTAGGTCCGTTGGGCTTAGACCCGGTGATCAGTATAACCGCCGCCACCGCCGGCAATGTTGCCGGAGGCATGACCTGCTACTGGATGGGACATCTGGGCAATATGGAATGGATCGAGAAATATTTTCATGTAAAAAAAGAGAAGATGGACCGTGCGGAGCGGTTTGTACACGGACGGGGTGCCTGGATGGCTTTCTTCGCCTTTATCCCTATTTTGGGAAGTGCCATATCCATTGTATTGGGCATGATGCGTGCCAATATATGGATTGTCATTCTCGCTATGACCATCGGAAAGATACTCCGCTACGCCTTATTGGTATGGGGAGTATTGGAAGCCTCCGCTTTAATGCATTAAAATTATGAAACTGGAACAAACAGCAGATGGAAGTTATACCCTCTATGTACCCGAACTGGACGAACATTATCATTCGGTGAAAGGGGCACTGACGGAGTCACAACATATTTTTATCGAAATGGGATTAAAGCATTCTCCCGTTTCCGAGCCCCACATTCTGGAGATAGGACTAGGAACAGGGCTGAATGCCTTTCTGACACTGCTTTCAGCAGAAGAGACCCGACGGAAAGTACATTATACCGGTATCGAACGCTATCCGTTAGCCGAAGAAACCTTGAAGCAACTGGACTACCCCCGCCTGATCGGCAAACAGCATGAGGAGGATTATTACGCCATTCACCGGGCGCCCTGGAACACAGAAACAGAGGTATCCCCTTGGTTCACATTACATAAAATTGAAGATGATTTTACCCGGCTTTTCAACCCGGAGGAAGGCAGCCGTCCCGCCGTTCCCTTATACGATATCATCTACTTTGATGCCTTCGCTCCCGAAAAACAACCCGAAATGTGGGAACAATCTCTTTTCGATACTTTATACAAGGTATTGAATGAAGGAGGTATCCTGACAACTTACTGTGCCAAAGGGGTGGTAAGAAGGATGCTGCAAACAGCCGGATTCACAGTAGAACGCCTTCCCGGCCCTCCGGGGGGAAAACGCGAGATACTGCGGGCAACCAAGTCTGATTAAACTTCTAGGACCGAAACTGATGAATGGTCAAGTTTCACCTAAAACAGTAAAACCGTTGTAAAATCCTTCAAATCCGTCATATACGCATAACTGCATATTTATCAGCAAATTACCATGAAACATTCATCGCTGAATCCGTCATAGATTCTTCATATTCTTTCTCCACGCTGAGATGATTGCCGTTATATACATAAAAAATCTCCGGCTTGTCACAAGCCAGAGATTCTGTTTTATAAATCTAAAGTTTTTATTATATAAGATTCTCCTGTCGGAGAAAGTCTTATCTTGCTGAAAAAATGAACTTTATCCGAATTGGGATTGTATCGTTTCCTGATAAATTCATTTGTTTAGAAGGAACCGCTCCCCCACGAGAGGGAAGCAGTTTTTTAACCAAGTTTATTTTGCAGCTTTAACAACTACTTTCAGAGTCTTAGTTACACCGAATACATCTTTCAGTTTGAATTCGATAGTAACAGGTTCTGTAGTACCAATGCTAGAAGGCAACTGGATCATGATACCACCAGGAACAGCAGCATAGCCTTCACTCTTCACAGCTTCGTTAGCACCAAGATCTGTAACGATAACATCTGTTGCACTGATAGTGCCTGGTTCCCAAGCTCTGGTCTTGGTATTAGCATTAGTTACGAATTTAGCATTAGTGTTAACCGTACCTACAGAAACAGGGATAGCAACTTTGTTACCGTTCTTGTAATAGTATGCAGATGCATTAGCATTAGCCAGCGTGAAGTTTGTAGCGAATCCTTCAGTACCTTCTTCAAATCCTTGACGGAGGTTCATATCAGAACGCTTATCCACATTGCCGTCAGCCTTAACACCGTCGAACAGATAGAATGTATCATCCAAAGCATCCACCAAAGTAAAGTCAGCATCTGTCAGAACCACTTCACGAGTTACATTGTTAGAAGTAAATTCTTTCTTAGCTTCTACCTTCTTAGCGTCACCCATCAAGCTAGCGAATCTCAGAGTAAAGTCTGATACTTGTTCCTTAGTTGCCGGATATACTCCGTAGAACCTGTAGTTGGCAACTATCGGAAGATTAGCTTCTCCAGTAGTTACATTTCCAACAAGAGTACGTGTATTCCATTCTTTTGCAAGACTTGAATATACGATATTAGTCAAAGGAATATTCTGAAGTCTCGTAGCATAACCTTGACCTAACACTTCATAACCGGAATAAGTAAACCAATTATCTACATTTTCATTATGGCTCAAAGTATAGTACTGAGCTGTAGAACCAAATACAGTATATTGTTTAGCATATGCAGTAGTAAATGCTTCATAGAATGGAACACTCATAATTTCTACATCGCCTTCTTTTACCAAGTCACCATAAATGCTCAATACATTCTTCTTGTCATTCCAGATAGCCTTCTCACCGTTTACACGAGTAATATCCAAAGTCGGCTGAGTGAATTCGAATGGCAAGATGATCGAAGCAACAGGTGTGTTGGTGTCTTCATCTTTCACTGTCAAAGTCAACTGATAAGCGTTCTTCAAAGTGAAGTTATACGGATATCCTTCAGATACAACGAACTGGAATGTTATGGTGTTGTCCACAATAGCATAACGAACATTATACCCTTTTGTCCAGTTATCCCAATATTCATTGTTTTCGCCTTCACCACCAATCAATTCGAAATCAATGCGTCCAGCTTCAACGGCACTCTTCCATACAGCCTTTTCTATAGCACTCATTTCATTGATTATTTTATCCAATGAATAAGCCTTAGTATTAAGAGCAAATACTTGCTTCTCATTAGCAGACCAAGAACCAGTAGTAGGTCTCAGTTCAGGATTATAATTAGGATCCTTGTCGTTTTCAACAATTAACTTAGCATCCATCGGAGTATACAGACGTTCCAAAGTAATTTCATGAGCATTTGCCATTTCTTCACGCTGATAAGCAAAGAAGTGAGGCGCATCTTTATCGCCTTGTACGATAGTACCGTCCATCAAAATGTAGTTGTAAACAAACTCAATGTAGTTATTTACTCCTGTTTCTCTTGTGAACTTGAAGCTATGACCTTCTTTATCTATTTCCACACCATACAACTGTGCGTTCTTCAAGTTCTTGGCAGATTGTTCCAAAGTAATCCAGTAGTCATATACAGCAGCTGCATCTACAGACGGAGAAATATAAGAAACAATAGGAGTATAATCTACATTAACTGCACAATTTTCCAAGTTGCGCAAACCTACATTAACTTCGCCAATCTTCTTCAACTGAGCACTCAAATCATACGGAGTTTTAATTATTGTTTCATTCAAAGTAGCAGTCAGAGACAAAGCGTGTTTTGCACCGTCATTAGCCTTGAACAACAGATAGTTCTTCGTTCTGGCATCATCAATATTTTCATAACGGACAAAGTCATGAGGCAATACCCATACTGCATTTTCAGAAGTGGCTCTAGTCAATACACCCTTAAACGGAACAGCATCCTTAAACGGCAATTCTGTATCCACATTGGCAGAGTTCATCAAGTTGAATGAATAAGCAGAAGCATCTGTTCCCTGAGGATTAACCACAACTTCCAAGTCGCGATCAAGAGTGGTGTACAAACCTTTCTTCAAAGTTTTTTTTGGCTGGTCCGTACTCAACATCCTTCTCATTAATTCCATAAAGTGCATGCATCGGATTAGCACCATTCAAGACATCCATATAACCCATAGTAGCACTGCTCGGAATAAAAATAGTCTGTTCATCACCATTTTCATCCTTTACAGTAATGTTCCAGCCACCTTTTACTTGTGCAGCTACCGCACCACCGGCAATATATTCTGTTTCAACGTATG
>ENA-OPYZ01000022-OPYZ01000022.1-human-gut-metagenome-genome-assembly--contig:-NODE-22-length-14192-cov-1.132101_pt1 | contig 14192 bp, 17 predicted proteins | sample MGYA00242475_ERZ504487 | MGnify/ENA primary metagenome ERZ504487 (study PRJEB26092, sample SAMD00036292) | human gut metagenome | host: Homo sapiens | study: EMG produced TPA metagenomics assembly of... | reverse complement strand
GGGCTGTCCGTCCGTGTCATAGACCGCAGGCTCCACGGGGATAATCGTGCCGTCGTATTCCAGCGAGGTAATCTCGATGTCGAGCCGCTCACCCTGTATCTTGCCCGTGCCGACCACCACCGCACCCCGGGGTATTGTCCTGCCTGCCACCGCCATAGGCTCCAGCAGGCGCAGCCTTACCGTCTGCCCGTCCGTCACGCTCTGCGCCCCATGCACGCACGCCGGTATGGTGTTCCTGTCCAATACCTCCGCCGTGCCGACAGCCGTGTTGAAACCCCGGTTGCGTTCCTGCGATAAGGCGGCGACAAACTCCGCGTTACTCATAGGCTGTGAGAGTGAAGAAACTACTTGATGCTCCACCTGTCTGATAGGCATTGCCTTGTTCTTCTTCCCTTTCTGCACGGTAGTTGGCTCTGCCCTCTGTTCCGCCGATGGCTGTCCTCCGTTCTGACCGCCCATGTACTTTGCCGCCAGCTCGTAGGACTTCTCCATAAGAGCCACCTGCTCGTCCATAGAGGAAGCCTTGCCCCTCTCGCTTTCCAGTTCCGACTCCAGCGATGCGATGCGCTCCAACAATTCGTCCATCTCCGCATTGTCGTTTTTCGGCTGGTCGTAGAAGTTTCCGAGCGTGGCGTTCAGGTCACGGTAGGCGGCTGCGGAGGACTGGATGGTCTGCGGCGTGGCTGGCTTTGCCCTTCTTCCTTGCCGCCCGGATTGGCGAGGTCGAAGTCCACTCCGTTCTCCGTTCCCGCTATCTCGCGGTCGAACATGTCGCCCAGCTGCCCGATGGCACGGTTGCGGCTCTCCTGACGCTCTTCCATCTCCCCATGCTCGTAGGCTTTCAGCTTGTCGCCGATAATCTGCCGGTTCGCCTTGTCCGCGTCGGGCATCTCGGTGTTGTATCCGTCTGTTCCCGGCTGTTGCTCCTTGCCGGAGGACGGGGCGAATATCAGCCACATCGCCCCGATGAACACCAACACCATAGCGGGCAGCACGATCATCTTCTGCCGTTTCAGCCGTTGCGCCTCTGTCAGCGGTTCGCGCTCCTTTTTCGGTTTCCCCGTTTCGGGAGCAGCTTTGTTCTCTTTCGTCGGTTCATTCTTTGTCTGTTCCATATAAATAAGGTGTTAAGTGATTGCCTGTTTCCGCCGGGGTCGGCAGTTCCACCCGTCCGGCGTGTCCCGTTTCCATATGTGAGCCGTCGTTCCTGCCGATGTCATAGACGGCTCTGCCGAAGGTGTAAAGGGCAAGCACCGCGAAGGCGGCGAACATCCCCAGCACGATGCGGCGGCGTGTTTCCGGCGGCAAGCCGTCCAGATACCCTTTGAGACTTGCCGCCAAGCGTTTCCGTTTGTCGTGGAGTTTCCAATACATGCCCCACATTGATTTTCTGATACTTTTCATGTCCTGTTACCGTTTGATAGTCTGTAAATCCTTGTTCTCAATGATGGTGAAACCCTCGATGGTAAAACCGTTCGGGTTGTCATCCGACCGCGATGCGTTCAGCAGGCGGCAGGTGGTCACGAGGCTGCGCTCGGTGACGTTGCTCTGCCGGATGATTTTCTGTGTGGCGTAGGTCACGGCACGGTAGGGATAGGCGTTGAAGTCACACACCACGCTGTCCACCTTCAACACTTGGTTGATGTTCCCGGCGATGATGCGGTTGTAGTACCCCTTCTCCGCGAAGTCCGAATAATAGTGGTACACGCTCTTGTCCGCCAGCAGCAAGGCACGTTTCACGTTGTGTTCAATCGCGCTTTTTTCAGGTGATAGCGTGAAGAACATCTCGTGGAAACGGCGCACATGTTCCCGTGCCTCCGCCGGGCGGTTCTGCGACAAATCCTGAGACAAGGCGAGCATCAGGCTCTTGCCGTTGTCCAGCACATAGATTTTCTCCCGTTGCTTCTCTGCGAAACGGTAGGAGTTCCACACGCTCCACACCGTCACCACGGCGCACAGCGAGAGGAAGACGATACCGAACAGGCGTATCTGCCTGAACGACGATTCGATGTTTCTAAGTGATTTGAATTCCATTTATATTTTCCAATTTATGATTGCACATTGATTATTTCAGCAATTTGCCGACACGTCCGACTGCGTTTCCTGCGGCTGCACCCGCCACGCTGCCCGCCATGCTTCCGGCTCGTCCCGCCATCTGGTTCACGTTGCGACCGTAACCGCCCATGCCTCCGGCTTGGATAATCCAGCCCGCAACGGTGGGAATGGTAAAGTAGCCGATGATGCCGATGCAGAGGAATACGATATACACCCCGTCGCTCGAATCCAGCGAGAAGTTCGGGTCTGCCTGCATCCGCTCGATGTCGTTTTGCAGCATCAGAACCTGTATCTTCGCCAGTATGGTGCTGAACATGTCCGATACCGGTAGCCACAGATAGACCTGTATATAGCGGCATATCCACTGCGTGAGCGTGTTTTGGAAACCGTCCCATACCGACAGGGCGAAGGCTATCGGACCGAGTATCGCCAGCACCACGAGAAAGAAGGTGCGGACGGTGTCTATCACGAGGGCGGCGGCTTGGAACAGCAGTTCCAGTATCTCGCGGAAGAAGTCGCGGATGCTCTTCTTCATGTTGTACATTCCCCGGTCGATATACATTCCCGCCATCGTCACCATGTCGGAGGGCGACCAGCCGAGTTCCTCCAGTTGCTTGTCAAATTCCTCGTTGGACACGAGGTAGGCGGTTTCGGGGTTGCGTACCATCGCCTCGTATTCCAGTTTGTCCTTCTGCTCCCGGTATCGGTTCATGTCCAGCGTTTCCGCCTCCAGCATCTTTGCCGTGCCCTGTACGACGGGTGAGAGGATGCTGTTTATCGTGCCCAGCACCACAGTCGGGAAGAACATGATGCACAGACCGATGGCAAAAGGACGGAGCATCGGGAATACGTCTATCGGTTCGGCTCTCGCCAGCGACTGCCATACCCGGTAGGCGACGTAGAACAGCGCACCCAGCCCGGCGATGCCTTTCGCCACACCCGCCATGTCCCCACATAGCGGCATCATCTGCTCATAAAGTGAGCGTAAAATCTGATGAAGGGTTATCGAACTCCATAGGCTTACCAGTATCTTTCGTTCATGTTCCCGTACAGCCCCATGATGCGGTCGAGGTCGTTCTTTTTCTTCGCACGCAGATAACTCACGGAGATGTTCTTGTTGGTGTAATAGCTCACAAGGTTGCGGTAACGCTTCATTTTGGAGTAGCAGCGTTCCACCACGTCCATGCGCTCCTTGTCGGTCATGGAGAGCGTGGTGATGTTCACCACGTTCCTGAGTTCCGTCAACACTTCGTTGCTTTCCTCCAGCAGTTTCGTGTAGCCGAAAGCGATTGCGGAAAGCTCTTCGGGTCTGAAATTCCCGTCACGGAGCATCCGTTGGAAACTGTTCACATAGATGTCTGTGATGTCGCCCACCATCAGGATGGTCTGCTGCACCTTGCGGGCGTCCTTGACGAGATTGTTCACCGATTTGAGGGCATCGTAATACTTTTTGCCCTGCTGATAGATTTTCACCGTTTCCTGAAAGTTGCTCACCATGTTCGTGGCAGTCTTGGAGGTATGGATGATGTTTTTGGAGGCATTGATGATGCCCTGCGCTAGATTGCCCGGATCGCTTACGACCCACTGTGCGCTTGCCCTGCCCGCGAAAAGCAGGCACAGGCAGATAATCATTGTTATTCTTGTTCTCATGTTACTTTGGATTTTAGTGGTTGTTATTCTTCGGTCGGATGTCCCGGCTGCGGCTTCACCCGCACATAGTCCCCGTTTGGCGAGAAAGTCAGCACATCCGTGGCCTCGTTGTAGGACACGTCGATGCGGAAGCCGGTGTTCATGAACAGGTTGTCGTTTTCCTCCTGCAAGAGATAGGTTTCCGGTTTCAGCTTGCGGCGCAGACCGCTCCGGCGGAACACCGTCACCTTGTAGGCTTCGCCCTCCTTGTAGATAAGCACATCGGGCTTCCCCTCCACGCTCTCCCAGTTCCCGCACAGCATATCACGGCGGTTATCGACCACATCGCAGGATTGCAGCATCATGACCGCCAATCCGATCAGGCACTTGCTGACTTGCAGCATTTTTAACTTTTGATAAATTCATACGCATTTCTTGTTTTTTAGCTGATGATTAAATGATTAACTTTTGGTTCTCCGCTTCTCGGCAAGTTGCCGGATGGCGGCTTCGATGTCGCCGCCCAACTTCTCCGCCAGACGGTAAACCTCCACTTTTTCCGTTTCCTCGGTGGTGTACGCCAGATACTCTTCCGCGCTGACCTCCGTGGCATAGACCGCCGACTGCGTGCCGCCCAAGCCTATCCACACCTCCTTGTAGAGCCGTGAAGGGTTGTTCGCCATGTTGATGGAGAGTATCTGCGACTTCTCCTTTTCCGTCAGTCCGAGCAACGCCTGTATCTGGTCGAACTTGTTCATATATTTCCTTTGGTCAAGCAGGATTTTACAATCCGAGTTGTTGATAATGCTCTCTTTGACCACCGGAGAACTGATAATGTCGTCCACCTCCTGCGTCACCACGATTGCCTCGCCGTAATATTTTCTGACCGTCTTATACATATAGCGCAGATATTCAGCCATGTTCGCCGATGAGAGGGCCTTCCAAGCCTCTTCCACGATAAGCTGTTTCCGCACGCCTTTCAGCCGCCGCATCTTGTTGATGAAGGCTTCCATGATGATGATGGTCACGACGGGGAACAGTTCGCGGTTTTCTTTAATCGAATCTATCTCGAAGACGATGAACCGCTTGCCGAGCAGGTCGATGTTCTCCGTGGAGTTGAGCAGGAAATCGTAACGCCCGCCCCGGTAATACTGCCGCATGGTGGTGAGCATGTTGTCGATGTTGAAGTCGGACTTCTCCACCTTGATGTCACGCTGTGCCAGTTCCTTGCGGTAGTCGTCACGCATATACTCGTAGAAGGTGTTGAACGACGGCACGATGCTACGGTCGGATTGGATGCGCTCAATATAGCACTCACGGCACTGCCCAGCTCGCCGCTCTCCGTCTTTGTCACCTTGTCGTCCTCCGACTTCCAGAGCGTCAGCAACAGGGTCTTGATGCTGTCCTTCTTCTCCACGTCGAAGATGTAATCGTCGGTGTAGAACGGGTTGAAGCTGATGGGCTTATCTTCCGTGTAGGTGAAATACACACCGTCCGCTCCGCCTGTCTTGCGTCGGATCATGCCGCACAAGCCCTGATAGGAGTTTCCCGTGTCCACCAATACCACATGTGCGCCTTGCTCATAATATTGGCGCACGAGGTGGTTCATGAAGAAAGACTTGCCGCTGCCCGAAGGACCCAGCACGAACTTGTTGCGGTTGGTCGTGATACCTCGCTTCATGGGCAGGTCGGAGATGTCAAGGTGCAGCGGTTTTCCCGTGAGCCTGTCCACCATCTTGATGCCGAAGGGCGAGAGCGAGCTGCGGTAGTTGGTTTCCTCTGTGAACAGGCACACCGCCTGTTCGATGAAGGTGTGGAAACTCTCTTCCGCCGGGAAGTCCGCCGCATTGCCGGGTATCGCCGCCCAGTAGAGTGTCGGGCAGTCGATGGTGTTGTGGCGCGGCACGCATTCCATGCTTGCCAACTGGCTGCCCACGTCGTTCTTGATATGCTTCAGTTCCTCCGCATCGTCGCTCCACGCCATGACGTTGAAGTGTGCCCGTACCGAGGTCAGTCCGTAGGAATGGGCTTCGTTCAGGTATTGGTCTATCCACTCGCGGTTGATGCTGTTGCTCCTTGAATAGCGAGATAGCGACTGCATGTTACGGGCGGACTTCTCGAACTTCTGCAAGGTTTCCTCACTGTTGTCTATCAGCACATACTGGTTGTAGATATGGTTGCAGGAGAGCAGAAGCCCCACCGGGGAGGCGAATGACAGTCGGCAGTCACTCCGGTCGGTGGAGAGCTTCTCGTAACGGGTGTCGGTAGCCACCTTGCCCGGCAGGTCTTCCGCGTCGGAGAGGGTGTGCAGACACAGGCGGTTGTCGCCGATGCGCATCTCCCTTGCCGAAAGCTCGATGTCCTGCAAGGTGGTGTCACCTTCCGGCATGAGCGAGAAGTAGCGTTCAATAAGTCCCGTCTTTCCCTCAGTACCCACAATCTCATCGGTGGAGAGGCGGCGCAGCCTGACAAGCCCGCTGTCGTTCATGATGCGCTCGAACTGTTCGCAGGCTTCCAAGAACTTGGTCGTGGTTTCCCTGTCCAGCTCCTTCGGGATGATATGTCCCCGGCACAGCGTGCTGAAATTGCTCTGCATCCGGTTACGCTCCTTTGTTGTCTTGGTCAGGTAGAGGTAGCAGGTGTGTTTCAGGTACGGACGCTCGTTGAAGTGACGCTCGAAAGAGCGGCTTAAAAAGCTCATGTCGTCCTTCTGAAGCTCCGGTTTGTAGCGTTCCTTGATGAACCAGTCCTGTTTGTGGACGACGGAGTAGTCCGGCAGCACCTTGATAGCCTTGCACCAGCAACTGTGTATCGCCTCGTACTCCGCACCCGTCACGGTGTAAAGTTCCGGTAGTTCCACCTCGAAAGCCACCGTGATGTCGGCGTCCTTTGAGATGATGCAGCCATGCTCCACCGCTAAAAGTGGGAACCTGTTTTCCAGTGTTGTCATTTTCGATGTATTCCTCATTGTCTTTCTTCCTTTCGTTGTCGTTTGAACAGACGGGTTATCCGCCGCCGGTTGATAAGGTATCGGGGATGGCTCCGTGCCGCTCCTAATTTCATCAGCCCGTGTTCACCGTACCGGGCGTTCAGCGCGAAGGTCTGCCATACAAGGAGGGAGGACGATGCCGCGCCGAAGCCGATACATATCCACTGGTCGATACCGACCATGTAGAGGATGACGAACAGGACGAAGAGAGCCAGCAGACCTCCGCAGAAGATGAAGAGGTACTGTGCCTTCAAGCCCTTGAACTCTACCGGACGGCCGATACCCTTGTTGATTGGGTATTCAGCCATACATTATTTATTAAAGGAAGAATGAGCGCAGGATGGTGGCGGCAACAATCAGGAAGATGCACGCGCCGAACCACGAGGCGGCTGTCTTGCTGGTGTCGGGGTCGCCCGATGAAAACTTGCCGTACACTTTTACGCCCCCGATAAGCCCGACGACTGCACCGATGGCGTATATCAGTTTAGTTCCGGGGTCGAAATAAGAACTCACCATAGAGGTGGCTTCGTTGATGCCCGCGATGCCGTTTCCCTGCGCGAAAGCGGAGGCGGTTGCGGCGATGACAAGTGCCGCGGAGAGGATTGCTTTTCTGTTTTTCAAGATGTTCTTGTTCATAAACTGTTCTTGTTTTTTGCCGTCAAAAGGGTGGATGGTCCTTTGTCGGGCGGTTGATACTTTGTTTCTTTACTTTGGTTTTAGTGGATGCCCGTTTGTTTCCACGGACGTGGGCGTGTCCGTTGCGGATGGGGATGCGCCTTGCGTTTCCTCGCCGCGTGGGTTGATGTCATTCTTTCATGTTCATTTCTTTTATTGTTGTCATACATAGTTGCGAATGTCGAACTCCTCGATGTTGTCCGGCACGACGAACTCCTTTTCAGATTTCTTCAGCCGAATCTCGATAAGCCCCTTGATGCGGATGCCTATCTCCGAAGAGCCTTCCATCATTTTCTCGTACAACTCCGTGCCCTCCATGTCGGTGAACACCTTAGCCGCCTTTTCACGTTCCGCCTGTGTCGCGTCCGGGTTTTTGGCGGTCTTGCAGGCGTCGTCAATCTCGTCAAAGCTGCTGCCCGAAGCCCGTGGCGTGTCCGAGGCGTCCTCTTCCGGTTCGTCGTCCCCGTATCCCAGTTCCTCCGGCGGTATGCTCGTGAAGGTCTCATCGAGTTTTTCCTCCGGGACTTGTGCCGGGCGGGATGCGTTTCCCGTTTTTCCGTCGTCAAAAGTAGCCTCTTCCTCCGACAGCTCAATGCCTTTTTCAATAGTGGCGGCTTCTTGCGTCGGTATGGCAGCGGTTGTCCGGGTGGATGCCATCCTGAAACGGCTCTTGCCGATGATGTCCGCCTTTTCCGCAGGGACTTCCTCGTGTGCCGCTATGCGTTTAGCCTCATTCCCGTCCAGTGACCGCCATAATCCGACAATGCCCTTGAAGAAGCGGACAATCCGCGTGTCCATGATGCGCTCGTAAAGGAGCAGGAACAGGAACCAGAGGTTGCAGCCGACCGATACCGCCAGCAGAATGTCTGTCATGCTGATTGTGTAATTCATATCCTTCCGTTTTTGGTTAGAATACTGAATTGTAATTTCGGGCATAAAGGCTCTTTATCGCATCTTCGCACTGGTTGAAGTGGTGCGTCAGCACATGGTCGATGTAAGCGGACAGCGTAAGCCGGTCATGCCCGATTACACGGGTGATACGCATGATACGCTCGTGGTACTCCGGGCGCACATACGCCATCTTCCCCTCACGTGCCTTTACTTCCGGGTCGCGGATGAACAGGCGTTCATAGTCCTTCTCACTGCATTTGCCGCTTACCGGGACAGGCGACAGTATTTCCACACTCGCCTGCACTTGGGTAAACATACCTCCGCAGTCTTGCTGTGGTCTTTTTTCATTCGGTGTCATTTCTTTTTCCATTTTCAAATCAGATCTTCACGTTGTTTCTTGTACAGTTCGTTGATTCTCTCCTTGTGCTGTTCCAGATGCTGGCGCAGCACGGTATCCACATATCCGCCTACTGAGATTTCCCCTCCGGCGATGTCGTTCACGATTCTGAGGATCTTGCCGTGGACGTCACGGCTGATATAGACACATTGGCGGGTCTTTATCTCGTTGCGGCGCAGGAATAGCTCGTTGTAGTCCTCGTCCTGCCTTTTCCGGCGTCCACTTTCCCTCTGCGCTTTTTCCCGTGTTACGGGTTGCACAGGAGATGGTTCCGGTGCGGCGGTGTCCTCTTCGGTCGGTGCAGCTGCGGGTACTTCCTGTGCGGGGCGCAGTGTCCCGTCCTGTGTGCGCCGCCCGATGGAGGCTAACAGCAGTTCCTCGTCGATGCCTTCCGTGTTCACTTTCCTGCTGCCCATGCTCACTGCGGTCTGATGATGTCGCTTATCTCTTCGGAAAACTCCCGGATGCCACTCCCTTTCAGCAGTGCCGTGTCCATCGGGAAGATGGTGGAGCGGAAAACGCTCTTGCGCTCTTCCGAAAGGTCACGGCGGAACTTCTTGCTGTCGGGCAAGCGGGTGGAAAGTACCGGAAAGCCCATTTCGGCTATCACTTCCTCGTAGATGCCGTACAAGTCGTTCCTCTCCCTGCCGTCCACCATCGTCCAGAACAGATGCAGCCCCTTTGTTTTCGCCTGTCCGGTAGTCATCAGCCTGTCGCGGAACATCGTGACGAATTTCAGGGTACTCTCCACGACAAAGCGGTCGGCACTCAGCGGAGTGAAAATGTAGTCCATCTGCGAGAGCGTCTTTATCACGCCGTTGCTTCGGAGTGTGCCGGGCATGTCGAAGAACACCACGTCGGGTTTCACGTCCTCAGTGGCAATCATCCTCTCGGCATCGTCGAGGGCGTTCACCGCATTGCTTTTGACGATGGTGTAGGCGTTCTTTTTGATCCGGCGGAAATGGTCGCAAGCGAGAGCCTTGAAGTAGGTGCTGCTGTCGATAAGCCCCATTTCGTGTTCGCGCAGCCCGTGGATGCTGTGCTGCGGGTCGTCGCAGTCCACGACGGCGACATTGTAGCCTTTCACGTTGTGCAGGTAGCTGGCGGCAAGTGCCGTGACAGTGGATTTGCCGATGCCACCTTTCTGTGTTGCGAATGCAACGAAGATTTCCTTACTCATAGTTCCATTTATTTTAATTGTTGAAGATTTCTTTTTCTATTTATATGCGGATTTGGTTGCTACATTATCCGCTTCAGTGAACAGACACATGGGCGGGTCATCGCGTATCCGGTTCTGTGGTGAAGCGGTGCGGCGAACAAGTGATGAATGACGACACTGCGTCATGAAGTCATTGAATCTGTACTTCACCAGATTGTCGGATAACCGGGGTTCCGACGGTTCGGGTATCCGTTTCGGCAAGTATCCGAAGAAGCGGATTTCCGGGTATTTGAATGTTCCGTTTATCATATCTTCAAATCGTTCGTTTCTTGAATCATGCTGCAAATAAACAAGTATATTTTGGAACCTGTATCACTTCTCCGGCAAGTGGCGGCACGTTGCGCCGGTTGGCAGTCATTGACCGGGTCAAGCATCTGTCCGATACCGCTTTAAGGGCGTAACTTTGCACCCGGACAGCAGGGTTCGCCGATGACGCGCGGCCCGGAGTCCTGAAAGGTATTTTCCCAATCCGTCCCCTGACGGATTTTTATGTTCACCTGAACATAGCAAGATGTCTTTTCAGCCGCTCAAAATATTTTGAGCAGCCACGAAAAGCACTTGCCCTTGCAGGGGGCGGGCTTTCCCTCCGAAGTCGGGAAGCCTTTCAGAACTGCGGTGCTGTAATCCGAAGCGGCGGCTTATGCCGTCAATCCGCTAAATCCAAAGTAATATGAAAGAGAAAAGGAAAAGCAAATCAGGGAGAAATCCCAAACTTGATCCGGCGGTGTACCGGTACACCGTCCGTTTCAACGAGGAGGAACACAACCGTTTCCTCGCCATGTTCGGAAAATCGGGTGTCTATGCACGGTCTGTTTTCCTCAAAGCGCACTTCTTCGGGCAACCGTTCAAGGTGCTGAAGGTGGACAAGACGTTGGTGGACTATTACACCAAACTGTCGGATTTTCATGCACAATTCCGTGCCGTGGGTACGAATTACAACCAAGTCGTGAAGGAACTGAGGCTGCATTTTTCAGAGAAAAAGGCGATGGCGTTGCTCTACAAATTAGAGCAACACACCGTCGAACTCGTGAAACTGAGCCGCCGGATTGTGGAACTTTCAAGGGAAATGGAGGCAAAATGGTCGCAAAAATCAGTGTAGGAAGTTCGTTGTACGGCGCGATTGCCTACAACGGGGAGAAGATTAACGAGGCGCAGGGGCGGCTTCTCACCACCAACCGCATCTACAATGACGGTTCGGGAACGGTGGACATAGGCAAGGCGATGGAGGGTTTTCTCACCTTCCTGCCACCGCAGATGAAGATCGAGAAGCCGGTGGTGCATATCTCTCTCAACCCGCACCCGGAGGATGTGCTGACCGATATTGAGTTGCAGAATATCGCCCGCGAGTATCTGGAAAAACTCGGTTTCGGAAACCAGCCTTATCTTGTATTCAAGCACGAGGACATCGACCGCCACCACCTGCACATCGTGACGGTCAACGTGGACGAGAACGGGAAAAGGCTCAACCGGGATTTTCTCTACCGCCGCAGCGACCGTATCCGCAGGGAACTGGAACAGAAGTACGGATTGCATCCGGCAGAACGTAAAAATCAGAGATGGATAATCCGTTGCGCAAGGTGGCCGCATCGGCAGGTGATGTGAAGAAGCAGGTAGGCAACACCGTGAAGGCTCTGAATGGGCAGTACCGTTTCCAGACGATGGGCGAATACCGTGCGCTCCTTTCCTTATATAATATGACGGTGGAGGAAGCGAGGGGCAACGTGCGCGGACGGGAGTATCACGGGCTGGTCTATTCCGTCACGGACGACAAGGGTAACAAGGTGGGCAACCCGTTCAAATCCTCGCTTTTCGGGAAGTCCGCAGGCTATGAAGCCGTACAGAAGAAGTTTGTCCGTTCCAAATCGGAAATCAAGGATAGGAAACTGGCAGACATGACGAAACGCACCGTCCTTTCCGTGCTGCAAGGCACTTATGACAAGGACAAATTTGTATCCCAACTCAAAGAGAAGGGCATCGACACCGTACTGCGCTACACAGAGGAAGGGCGCATCTATGGGGCTACCTTCATCGACCACCGCACGGGATGCGTGCTGAACGGTTCGCGCATGGGTAAGGAGCTTTCGGCGAATGCCTTGCAGGAACACTTCACCCTGCCATACGCCGGACAACCGCCGATACCGCTATCCATCCCTGTGGATGCTGCGGACAAGGCACACGGGCAGACCGCCTACGACAGTGAAGATATATCGGGCGGTATGGGCTTGCTCACTCCCGAAGGTCCGGCGGTAGATGCCGAGGAAGAGGCTTTCATCCGGGCGATGAAGCGCAAAAAGAAGAAAAAGCGCAAGGGCTTGGGTTTGTAATCGGAGTATCAACAATTAAAAAAATCAATGTATGTCACAACAAGAAGACGATTTGAGGGCATTGGCGAAAATCATGGATTTTCTGCGTGCCGTGAGTATCATTTTAGTGGTCATGAACGTGTACTGGTTCTGCTACGAAGCCATCCGGCTGTGGGGCGTGAACATCGGCGTGGTGGACAAAATCCTTCTGAACTTCGACCGCACGGCGGGGCTGTTCCATTCCATTCTCTACACGAAGCTGTTTTCCGTCCTTTTGCTTGCCTTGTCCTGTCTGGGTACGAAGGGTGTCAAGGGTGAGAAAATCACTTGGGGGGAGAATCTGGACAGCATTTGCCGTCGGGTTCGTGCTGTTTTTCCTGAACTGGTGGTTGCTGCCCCTGCCGCTGCCGCTTGAAGCGGTGACGGGACTGTATGTCCTTACCATTGGAACGGGCTATGTCTGCCTGTTGATGGGTGGTCTGTGGATGAGCCGCCTGTTGAAACACAATTTGATGGAGGATGTTTTCAACAACGAGAACGAGAGTTTCATGCAGGAAACGAGGCTTATCGAAAGCGAGTATTCGGTCAATCTGCCGACACGTTTCTATTACAGGAAACGCTGGAACAACGGTTGGATCAATGTAGTTAATCCCTTCCGTGCGTCCATCGTGTTGGGTACGCCGGGCAGCGGCAAGTCCTATGCCGTGGTAAACAATTTTATCAAGCAACAGATTGAAAAGGGCTTTAGTCAATACATCTACGATTTCAAGTATCCCGACCTATCTACTATTGCCTACAACCATTTGCTGAACCACCCGGACGGCTACAAGGTAAAGCCGAAGTTCTATGTGATCAACTTCGACGACCCGCGACGCTCTCATCGGTGCAATCCCATTCACCCGGATTTTATGGAAGATATTACGGATGCCTATGAGAGTGCCTACACAATAATGCTCAACCTCAATAAAAACGTGGGTGCAAAAGCAGGGCGACTTCTTCGTGGAGTCACCTATCATTCTGTTTGCCAGTATTATCTGGTATCTCAAAATCTATCAGAACGGGAAGTTTTGCACGTTTCCCCATGCTATCGAGTTTCTGAACCGCCGTTACGAGGATATATTTCCGATACTGACCTCTTATCCGGAGCTGGAGAACTACCTTTCGCCGTTCATGGATGCGTGGCTTGGAGGGGCTGCGGAGCAGCTCATGGGTCAGATAGCGTCGGCAAAAATCCCGCTTTCGAGGATGATTTCACCGCAGCTCTACTGGGTGATGTCAGACAGCGAGTTTACGCTGGACATCAACAATCCCGAAGAGCCGAAAATCCTCTGCGTGGGTAACAATCCCGACCGTCAGAATATCTACGGTGCGGCACTCGGTCTGTATAATTCCCGTATCGTGAAGCTCATCAACAAGAAGGGGATGCTGAAGTCATCGGTCATCATCGACGAGTTGCCCACAATATACTTCAAAGGGTTGGACAATCTTATAGCTACCGCCCGAAGCAACAAGGTTGCCGTGTGTCTGGGCTTTCAGGATTTCAGCCAGTTAGTGCGTGACTACGGGGACAAAGAGGCGAAAGTGGTGATGAACACTGTCGGCAATATTTTCTCCGGTCAGGTGGTGGGGGAAACAGCCAAGACGCTCTCCGAGCGGTTCGGTAAGGTGTTGCAGAAACGGCAGTCCATCTCCATCAACCGGCAGGATGTTTCCACCTCCATCAACACGCAGATGGACGCGCTCATTCCACCGAGTAAGATTTCCGGGCTTACGCAGGGAATGTTTGTCGGTTCTGTATCCGACAACTTCAACGAGCGTATCGAGCAGAAGATTTTTCATTGCGAGATTGTGGTGGATGCCGAAAAGGTGAAACGGGAAGAAAGTGCCTACAAGAAAATTCCCGTCATTACAAACTTCACGGACGAGGACGGCAACGACCGCATGAAGGAAACGGTGCAGGCGAACTACCGGCGCATCAAGGAAGAGGTGAAGCAGATTGTGCAGGGAGGAACTGGAGCGTATCAAAAAACGATCCGG
>ENA-OPYZ01000021-OPYZ01000021.1-human-gut-metagenome-genome-assembly--contig:-NODE-21-length-14223-cov-0.621949_pt1 | contig 14223 bp, 23 predicted proteins | sample MGYA00242475_ERZ504487 | MGnify/ENA primary metagenome ERZ504487 (study PRJEB26092, sample SAMD00036292) | human gut metagenome | host: Homo sapiens | study: EMG produced TPA metagenomics assembly of... | reverse complement strand
TTGTTAGCGGTGCATCTTTGATGGCTGCATGATAGATTTTTAAAATATTAGTTCTTTGAATTTCAGTTAATTAAAACCCGTCCACCTTCTCGTTTTACGACAACGGATAACGGGACGAAAGCCGAAAGGCGTGGACGGTTGGCAGAGGGGAACAAGAGCTGGTTCTTTGGGGCGGTAATGCGAATAACGGTGCGAATTGCGGCCTCGCTTATGCGAACTCGAATAACGATTGGTCGAACTCGAATGCGAATATCGCTCTCGCCATACTTATTTATCGTAGAGTAATCTGCGAGTTCTCCGAGCCATGACCTTGCAGGATTTATATCGTTGCAACGTAGTAATCAATTGGTTACGATGTCAGAAAATCAAGAATGCGGAAAGGTTGCCCTATTTGCGAAAGGCGACAAGCGGTGTTAGTAGGTTGGTTCTCGAAAGCTCCGGGCGAATTATTCAAGCAAGCAAAAAACGGCTTGCAGTTATCGGAATAATTAGAATGGTCTGAACAAGACAAAATTGGAAGTATGGTGTAAATTTTAAAACAAAGCAGCAGTGAATATTGGAAGAAGTGATATTGATTGGAAGAGTCTGTCGCATGATGAAATTGATATAATTATAGCGGAAAGGATAGAGGCTGACAATAGACGAATTAAAGCAAACGGTGGAAAGAAATCTAAAAGAGCCGGGTATATTCTTGAACGTATAGCAGAGATAAATAATTTACGTGAAGCGGACAAAGAAGCACAAGATGGGAAGGTTAAGAAAAACCGCTTTATCAGGCGGCATAATCTACACCCGGAAGAAGACCTCCGAGCTTTGCAGTTGATGATCCTGACATTGGATTTCCCGGCACCGGATTATAGCGTAATGAGAGTAAAAAGTGATGCAGGAAAGGTTCGAGATATTGTCAAACAGAAATATTTCCCGTGGCGTATATTGCACCATGCAATTATGAGGGTGATTGAAGAAGATGTTTATAGAAATTTGATTTATGATACAAGTGCGTGTATCAAGGGAAAGGGATTACATTTTGGAGTAAGGAGAATGAAACGTTTTCTTCACCGGTACCCGGAATACAAATGGTTCGTAAAGACTGATTTCAAAAAAGTTCTATCAAAGTATTCTTCATGAGCTTATTGTTGCTGCATTGAGAAGGAAATTCAAAGATGAACGATTTATTAAATTGATCGAGATAGCTGTTTTATCGTATGACAGCGGAACAGAGTTAGTTGACGTATTGGAGAATGAAGTTGAACGGAAGAAGAGGTGTTCCGATTGGAGCATTTACAAGCCAACCTATCGGGAATTTTGCGGCAAGCCGGATAGATCATACAATGAAGGAGAAATATCGTGTCAAATGCCTGCATAGATATTGCGATGATAATGTTATGCTGGCTCGTTCTAAGGCCGAAGCGTTGTTTCTTATTCGTGCGTATGAACGGGAAAGTGCAAAAGTTGGGTTGGTAGTTAAAGCAAACAGTTGTATTGCTCCGATAGGAACAGAAACAAAAAATGGGAACAAAAAGCATAGAAAGCGAAAACGTAGTAAGAGGAAGAAGGATTAACTTTTTGGGCTATTGCTTCACGAAAGATAATGTTCGGATGCGTAAAAATATGAAAAAGAACTTTGCCCGAAAGGTGAAACGAATAAAAAGCCGGAAACGTAACCGCGAGATACGAGCTTCATACTGGGGCTGGGTGTAAGTGGGGAGATTGTAAGAATTTATGGAGAACAATAACAAATAATGATATGAGTTTGCAGATAAAGGTATCAAACAGAGTGGTAGAACAAAGGACGGAAAAGAAGTTCTTCGATGTAAAAGAGACAAGATTGATGGATATTCTCAATGTCCCTATAACAGTGGTGGACTTTGAAACGAATGTGAAGACAAAGCAAGGTGAAGGTAGATATTGTGTTCTTTTTGAACAGAACGGACAACGTAGCAAATTCATAACGAACTGTTACAATCTGAAAGATGTGTTGGATCAGGCTCGCGAAGCGGAGAATAACGGTCAGAAGATTTTTCCAGTGGAAAATGTGATTGTCAAGCGGCGTTCGTTAGGTGACGGGAAGAGTGCTTATTATTTTGAAGAATAATTATAAAAATGGAGGTAATTTATGAAAAGTTATGGAACTCTTGTAGGAGAACTGCCGACTGGTATTGAATTTGTAGTTGAAGGTGCGTTGCTACGTATTTACTTCGACTTTGAGAGAAGAGAAGCTGTTCAAAAGGCCGGTTCGGAAGATGTGGTGGTTGAAGACCAGTATGTCTGTGAAAACGTGGATGTTGAAGGGGAACATGATTATGACAGTATTGTAAGTGCCATTATCATGGAACGTTATGATGCGAATAAACGTGATGCCATTTTCGCCAACTTGGAAATGGCACGTGATATGGCTTCGGAACTTGACGAAGGTAAGCGTGCCGAATATCTGAAAGAATACACTGATTATCAGAGTTATCGTATCAAGGCTAAGGAGATCGCAAAAGAAGTATTAGCAAAATTGAAGTAATCCGGTATGGAGGCGCAAGGGCATATATTAATACGAAGAAAGGCCAAAAATGGAATTGACGGTACTAATGGGGAACCGGGGAAAAACGGGCTGCAAGGCTGTATTCTCCGGCAATCCGAATGGGCTAAAGGCATAGAGTATCGCAATGACGAGGCTTTGACTTCCGGTACCCGGTACTTGGATATTGCAATTGTGACTACCGGTGCTAATACGTTTAATGCGTATAAATGTCTGAAAACTCATACGTCCAGTGATTCCATTCCGGTGACAAATACAACTTATTGGCAGAAGTTTAATTCTTTGGTGCCAGTGTACACTCCGCTTATCATGGCTCAAAATGCTATTCTACGGTTCATGCAGGGTAATCAGCTTTTGATAATGAAGGGCGATAATAAAACGGTTGCAGCAGGTCTTGTTGGTGGTGACTATCCGTTATGGGTTGGAGCTACAACACCGACTGATGCGCCATATAAGGTGAGTATAGCAGGGAAACTCTATGCGGCTGGTGCGGTTATTTCAGGTGACAGCACTTTTGAAGGTACATTGAAAGGTGTATCAGGCTCTTTTACAAGGTTGAATTGCGTGAATGCTGCTGGTGATGCGGTTGGAGGAATCAGCTTTGGAAGTGATGGAAGAATGTGGTTGATGGTGATATGTATCATCAAGGTACTAAGGATAACCGGTCATTACGTTTCTACACTTCTGACTTATGGTGTAGAGGCGTGTTTGGCGCAAGGGAAAGAAGCATTATGGTAGTTTACGGCTCCTATGCCTATGTGTACACAAAAGGTGCTGATAAAACCGGTACTTATATACCTTTGACTTCCGGGACTTCCTCTGCTAACGAAACTTATTATACAGTTCCTTGCTATTCGCCAAGATACGATTATAACGGTGAAACTTCGGGTTTTCCAGTTGATACGGTTATATTTAGAATAACATCGAATGTAACCTACCGTTATCTTTTGAGTCTTGCCGTCACCCAAAGGATATTCGTGGTTAATGCAAATGACAATTATAATAATGTTCAGATATATGCGAATGGAACAAAGCAAACATTGAATGGCGGTTCCATGCACCATTGTATGCAGTTGGTGGATTTTATGTATCCGTCACCGAACTCTAACTGGTTGGGAAGAGGACTGATGTTCGGTGCTTCAAATGATAATGATTGGAAGTGATTATGAAAAGGATAAATTTTGAAAGAATTGAGATATTTGTTGATATTGATAAGACGAGATGTTCCGTTGAGAACTACAAGAAGGATTTTGCCAATATCATTTATCAACTTGGCAGGGGAATAGAGGCTCATGCCCTCGCATTTAAAATATTCAACTCCAATGGAGAAATTGAGTATAACGATGAAGAGTGTAATATGATTAAGGAATACGCAAGTTTATGTTCCCCAGCCTTTATTGATGCTATCAACAAATTACTATTGGAATAAAAATAATAAACGCAAACACAAAAGGATATGAACGACATTATTGAAACATTCATTCACGACCATTTGTTTTTACATTTGGTTTTGATAGCGGTAAGTATGACAGCTATCATAATCGCAATGGGGATAGATTTTATTTCGGGGATTCAGAAGGCCAAACAGCGTGGGGAACTTCGTACCTCGAAGAAGTACAAAATGACAGCGACAAAAGCGAAGAAATATTTTAATCCGTTTCTGACACTGGTTATGATTGACCTTATATGTTGCATCGTCATTCCATTTCCAGTATTCGCTATGTTATGGGCGGTTTATTGCGTTTTCTGTGAGTTCAAATCGGTACGTGAGAAATCATGGGAAAAGGCCGAGCTTCGGAAAGCGGAAAAGACCATGAGTATAATCATTGAGAATAAGGACGATATAGCACGACTGGCCGCACAAATATTGTTTGAAACACAAAAAGAAAAGGAGGATAAAAATGACACGGGGACTACGGAATAATAATCCGTTAAATATACGGAGAAATAATACGAAATGGCAGGGGTTGTCTGCAACACAGACAGATAAAAGTTTCTTTCAGTTTAAAACTATGGCATACGGTTATCGTGCTGCTTTTAAAACTCTTCAAACTTATATTCTTAATAAGTATGATACTGACAAAGACGGCACGGCCAATGAACTTGAAGATGTTATTATGCGATGGGCACCGCCATGTGAGAACAATACTGAAGTGTATATTGCCACAGTCGAAAAGCGTTCAGGCATATCTCGTCATACAATTCTGAACAGAAACAACCGGGAACAACTTATTGCGGTGGTGGCTGCAATGAGTTATGTTGAGAACGGTGTTCCTGCAAACATGGATGAGGTAAGGAAAGGTTGGGAGTTGATATAGGAAACAAACATATAAACACATAGAAGATATGGCAAACTTGAATTTTACTCTTAAAGAAGAGGATTGGTACGAAAGCCAACCTATACAGTTATCTACTGGGAAATTTGCTATTAGCATCAATTTTGGAGATGCAGCAAACAACAGAGTTGTTGTGTACAAAAAGTTCTAATGGAAAGGATTATGTACCTTACAAAACAGCACTTGGGGTTGGAGAGTTCTGTGATATGAATGTCGACGGGTTGATAGCCGGACAATATGTTATGGTAGGATGTAATGAACTTCCTATTTCATCTTCATTTTTGGAAAGTTCTGATGGTAGCAGCAGTGCGAGCAAATCGGATATTTTAGCAGAAAGCGGACGTGCTCAACTGGCAGAGTCCCAACTGGAACAGTCCATAAATGCGGTGAAGACCGCTTTGGATGAATTGGTTGGTACTGTTGATGCGACTACGGCCATTGACACCTTCAATGAAATTGAAACCTTCCTTGCAGGAGTAACCAATGAAAAAACTCTGACTGGAATGTTGGCTGTTACTGATGGAAAGGCCGTGACCGCACAAACAACGGCTGATGCTGCAAAAAGTACAGCTCAAACAGCTCTTAGCAAAGCCACTGCCAATGAAACAAAACTTAATACAATACCTGAAATGCCGGAGAATGACGGTAAGATATATGGTTTCTGTAATGGTGCATGGGTAGTTATTGCGGAAGTTGGTAAAAATGTATATACAGATTGATTATGAGATTGAAGATAGGTATAGGAGTAATCTTTGTGTTACTCCTTGCGGCAACCTTTTTGATGTACCGGTTGTGGCAGGAAGAGAAGAAGGAAAGTGCCCGACTTTCAGATAATATGAAAAGTCTCTGTACTGGGCTTGAAGAATATAAGATTAGGGATAGTCTAAATGTGGTTGAAAACCATGTTTTACGGCTTAACATAGAAGAATTGAAAGAGCTGCGGAGTGCGGATGCAAAACTAATAAAAGAATTGAATCTGCGTCCAAAAGAAGTCGAATATATCACAACCACAAAAGTTGTCACTAAAGACAGTATTGTATTTGTTCTGAAAGACAGCTGTTTCAATTATTCAGATAAATGGGTGGATTTTTTATGCAAATATTCCTGACAGCACATTTACTTATGAAGTGAGAGACAGTCTTTCAAGTGCGATAAGCCGGATATATAACACAGGTTCCTATGGTGGAGATGGGGGACAAAGGGGTATAAACAAACGATAGTCAATCATAACCCACGAAAGCAAAATCGTTTATAATGAAATTGTAAAGGTGGAACATTAATTAATAAGAAGGGAGCCGAAATGCTCCCTTCTCCTTTTTCTTTAGAAAGGCAAATCGTCTTTTTGTTCCCCAAAATCCACTGGCGGTTGAGGTATGGCAGTTTGTACGGGTGCCGCGGTGGATGATGCCCCCTGATAATAAGTTTGGGGCTGTTGCGCTGCGGTAGGCTGTCCTGGATTACGGAGTGTTGCTTTCCAGCAAGTAATGGAGTTAAACCATTTTCCTTGCCATTCATTCGCATTAATATCTATTTTCAATATCAACGTCTTGCCCGACTGCTAATCCAAAATTCTGAATATTGCTATTCATTACTGAAAAAGCGACTTTTTTAGGGTATTGGCCGGAAATTTCCAAAACGAAATCTTGTCTTTGCCAGTTGTTACCATTTTTTGAGACACCCGATTGTATCGGTTGTGCCACAATAATTTTTCCTTCTAATTTCATTGTTCGCTTATAAATAGTTAAACACTATATGCGGCCTTTTCAAGTTTACGGGCATAATCTAACATTCTTTCTTTAGTGCTGAAACTTTCATCATTCCACCAAATGCCAAATCTTTTAATCTGACACTGATAGCGTTTGTCTCCTAATAGATTCTCGGATATTCCTATACGATATTTTGCCATTTTTATTCATCATCCCCAGCCGGATTTAACTTGTCTGACTCATTGATTGCGCGGCTGATAATATCACAATCAGTAAGTTTTTCGTTGTATGATAGCCATCCCCCCCTTTTGCAATTATCACTTTGATTGAGGTCACAATACCCTCCCTTATATAAAATATCAGAAAGTTCGTCCAATACTTTAAGTGTGTCAGTGAGCCGGAGATATGTTATTCCGGTTACTTCTTTGTTGTATGGACGGACTTCTTCTATCCGTTTGTCAAGGGATAGACAAGCAAGCTCTGCCATACATCTTGTAAGTTCTACTTTGGCAAGTAAGGCACTGTTTTCAATCCGGCATTTGTCAAATTCCAGTTTAATGGAGTATTCCATTTTAAGCAGATCAGGTTGTACTTCATCTGCAATATACTGGTTAGCATCAGCCATGAAAAAAGCCCGGTGTCCAGCTATTTTATTGATTTTCTTTTTCATATTGAAGCATCAACTGTTCCAGTTTATTTCCTTGCTGCTTTACGCGGAAACGACAAAGCCTTGATTTACGTAATTCACTTAACATTTCTACAATTAAGGAACAAACTATGTCATTGGTGAACAATATGTTATATATTGCTGCCAGTGTGATATTTTCAGCTTTTAACTTCTTGTCTTTTATATCACCTATTTTTCTTTCCATAAGTTCATGAAATCTTTATAGACACATGGTAGTGCAAAGATAAGGACAAACGTCTCAACAATCAACTTTATTAATTGTCCGGTTCCTATATCAATCCATTCTGTTTTTATTATAATTCATTTTGGCTTCAATGAGTGAATCAATGTCACATTTGAAATGATGTAGTGTACTTAGGGCAACAATGATTACATCTGCCAGTTCTTCTTCTACATCTAAATACTCTTTAATATGTGGAGATTTCTCACCCGTACACTCAAAGACTTCGGCAACTTCTTCAAGCAGATCGCGGTGAAGATTGTTGTTGCTATCATTGTCGGGATCAATCTTTCCACGTCTTACGGCACATTCATAAGCTTTCTGCGCGATCTCATTTAATTTTCCCATTATCAATATGTTTTATCCAGTTATTATCTTTCTCCAAAAACCATTGCCAGCCATTTTGGGGCTTGATTTTTCGTTTTATATACCGGCGAACTGTGGCATAATTCAGATTTAGCTTTTGGGCGGCTTGGGTTATTGAATCGAATCTATACCATTTGCCTTCGGGAGTGATTGCGATACACGCAAAGGCATGGGCGTTTCCATTAGACCAATATCTATGTCCTTTCAAAGCCTCGCTGTGTCTTTTTCTTATTTCAACAGCTCTCTCTTTGCCATAGTATTCTTCATAGGTTTTTCCTCTTAATCCGTGGTGATAGCCTTTATTGAAAACATTATGTCCGTTGACAACCCGTGTGACCGGTATTTCAGGGTCTAATCTTAATTCCATATTATTCCTTATTTTTGTAATTATCTCTTCTCATTTGGTGATAGCGATAGTACATGGATAAGTCGAGTTTACGAATGAAATTATCATCCGCTTTCATGTCAGAAACTTTTTGGGCAGGCTTGACTACCTCAAAGAAAAATTCTCTTTACCGCATACCTTCCCTTTTCAAGAGAATAACATTGCACTGATCCTTCATAAGCATAAATAAGCCCGGCAAAATCAGGGACTTCATCGGGCTTTATCAAACTTTTTGGTACTATATAATAAAAATAATTGGTACGTTGGCCGGAAGTGACAACATCAAACTTGTTCTTGCCATATTTATCACTTTTCTTTTTATCCTTATGGAAATCACATCTGCTTACTTTTACTTCATATTCATAAGTCAGGCGTGACCGGGTAACTTCCAATAAGTCAGCTTCCCATTTCCCGACAAAAATATTGGGAAAGATGCGGTTTCCTTTTTTTATCACGAAAAACATGATCGCAAAAGCCTTGTATAATATCAAGTGTTTTCATTTGATCTTTCCATGTTCCTTATCCAGTTCATACTCAAAAAATCCTTTTGCCTTATCATAAAGTCCGTCCTTTATATCAGAGAAATACATAGCGGCATTAAAGGCTTTCAATGCTGCCACACGAGCTTTCTTCTTATAATAGTCTGCCCGTTTGATCGTATTTTCTTCTTTTCTACGTTCTTGCTGTTCCAAATATCGGTCAACCGCTTCTCGTCCCCAACGGAACATGTCTTCTTTGTCGGCAAAGGTGGCAGATTCTTCACGGATCAGCCTTTTCTCCGAGGAAATGACATAAGCTGATATTCCTTTGTATCTACGAATGGAAACGGCTATGTCGAAACCTTTATAATTTTGCTGTTCAACATAGCCGCCAAGAGTATAAGGGGAAGTCTGTCTTTTTCTATCATACAGCTTTGATATTGATTAGTGGCACAATTGTATCAATAATTTCTACGTAGTCTATAAGCTCTTTTTATTTCCTGAACATTTTTTGTATGCCATAGGACTTTCATCCAATGTCCCTTCACATACGGAAGTGGAATACACTTTGCTCATTTGGGTTTTGAATGCGTCCATTGATAATCTTTCTTTAGCTTCGGAACGGGAGTATAAGCGTCCTGCACCATGTGGTGCAGAATAGTTCCAGTCTTTGTTTCCCTTACCACGACAAAGAAGAATACCGTCTGCCATATTCATAGGAATCACAACGTAATCATTGGCGTATGCGGCAATAGCCCCTTTACGGATTATCATATCATCAAAGCTGATATAGTTATGGACTGTCTCAACGGATATTGCAGCGTTCCAGCCCAAAGCTCTGATTATACGTTGTATAATCAACTTGCGGTTGAATGCGGCATATCCTTGTGCGATCACCATGTCACATAAATAGTGGAGCATTGCTTCATTTGTGAGATACCCAGAATATTCGGTAAATTTTTCCTTCAAACGTAGTATTTCAGTTTGCATGAATTGTGGCTCAACAGTGGACTTCAAGCGTTGAATTTCATTAGAAAAAGCCTTTTTGTCAAATTTTGCTATTTCTGCATGGAATTTACAGACCTTCACACCAAAGTTGCGCGATCCGGTATGTATTGTAAGAAATATATTATTGGTTGACTCGGCACGCCCCAGTTCTATAAAGTGGTTTCCACCTCCCAATGTACCTAAAGAGTTGTAGAATGCGCCTTCATTTATCCCCACCTTCTTACAAAGTTGTGATACATATTCTTCATTAATAACTGGTTTGGTTAGTTGGTATTTAGAGCAGAACTGATCCATTCTGATAGATAAGAAGGTAAACAAATCTTCCTTTTCTTGTTTGGATAAGGGTTGTTGGTTAATCTCAAATCCCATAGGTATGATGGAACGGATTGCATGATTAATGTCCGGGAAAGAACCTTCTGTTATTGCGTTTTCAATTTCTACACACAACATTCCACAACCAATATCCACTCCGATATGATTGGGGTTGACACGATCTGTAACTGGCATGGTGAATCCAATCACTATATCTACTCCTTGATGGGTATCAGGCATAATACGAACCGGAACACCAGTCGTAACCGGATTGTTCAAAATGTTTTGTATCGTTCCAATAGCTTCATTTTCTATTGTATTTGCAAATATTTTACAATCTTTTGCCGAATTTTCCTTGTAATTCAATCATAATCAAATCTTTTCGTTAAGTTTTTCAAGAAGTTCATTCGCACAGTTCTTTGCGTATTCTTCATCTTCATCATGAAAGGACTTGACTGTTATCCAAATCCCTGCAAATTTAACTTGCACTTTGTAATCAGGAAGAAGGTATTTCTCTCTGTTTTCGCTGCGATTATCTTCTACGAAGGTAGTCGTTTTTATTAATTCTGTACTGTTTCATCATTATTTATTTCTTTAGAGTGGCAATTTCTATCAAGTATCTCAATGCACTGTTTAATCCCAGTATCAAATCCTTCTTTATAGTCTTTGGTATGCTCACCTAAAACATATATAGTCATTGACAGCCAAAATAGAAGTATGCCAACGGATTTATACCAGCATGGTAAAGATATAGAAAAGGGTTTTAAGGTGATAGAGAAATCACCGATCCACAGAAGACCGGCAATGAGCATGAGTAAATATAAGACTTTCATCATTTATCATTGTTAAGTTCAACATATTTGCCTTGTAAAGAGCAGTTCCTTAAAATTTCGGCATTTTCCCGGCCAAATGCAATAAGAACACTACCGCAACCGGGGCTGTCCCCACGTGTTCCATCGGGACGGAAGAATTTTATTCGATTTCTCAAAAACATCATACCAGTTGCTTTCGTGAAGATGATGTCTTGAAACTTATTGCTGTCACACCGGTTAAAAAAGTAGTGCTATACCGTTGCCGTGTTCTGCCAATTTCTCTACAAACTGCCATATAAGCGGTTTGGAGTACGGAGGGTTAAGCCAAATTCGCCCCCCCCAATTTTGTACAAGACCATTGTCCTGCTTGTTGTACATGATTTTTGCAGTAGGCCAAAGAGGGTGCATGGGAGCACATGGATCAAGGTCAAATTCACCTAATGCTTCAATGATTTCTCGTGGTGTGTACCATTCATCGGAAGCATTTGCAGATCGTTCAAAAGATGTATTCATGTATTACTTACATTTAGGATTTTACGAATTTCTATATGATCGCAATTTTCATCAGCCTTTTTCAGAATATAAGCAATCTCTTCTTCCTTACTCATGTTCTGTGGACGTTTCGTTGCTTCTGCTCTCAATTCAGAAATAATTTTATCTACTTCGGGATTAGGAGTTTCATATAATTTTTTAAGTTCAGCGGCTCTACGTTTAATAAGTCGCTCTGTCTTTTTGTTTAATTTCATCTTACAACATTTTAAAGTATTCCTTGCATAAAAATCCTTTTCTTGGTGAAAAGTCTTTGAAGTCGCAACTCATGTATATTTCCTTCCTATCAGCCCAATGTGCCATATCTTTCTGCCACTGTGGAATAATTTGGTGTGGATTGTTCAGATCACGAAAGGGTTGACAATGTGGAAGAAAACGGCGGCTTTTAGATTTCCAGTAGTTGACGCGCGCAAACGATTCTTTAAAGTCCATAAGGATGCAATACAAGAAATATTCCCCTTTATATCCATACTTGTCTATTAAAGCGGAAGCACGTTCAACTTCTGCAATCTGTCCCGGTGTATCGCAACCAAAGCGAATACGTTTAATCCATTTTACTCTTGCAAGTAACCGGGCTATTTCATCCGTGATTAAACGGGCATCCAGTCCTTGATTAAAATCCACTTTGACACCCAGTTTGATGATCTTCTCTATTTGCTGCAAGCCATAGTTTGAGGCCAGTATATTATTATCCATAAGGATAGCTTTTTTTCCGTCCGGCTGTTATTTCCTCAATATCCATATAAGGTGAGATTTTTCCTTCTTTTTTTAGGAACAACACACCATTTACACCGATTGGGACACCCACGTGTCAGAAATCCATAGGACAAATTGGAGTCAATATTGTAGATCGAGTAATCAGGCTGAATACGATCAACCTCAACTGGAAGAACTTTTTCAATATCATATCCGGTACCACCTTTTTCTATTTGGTTAGTATTGATATAATAGTTATAGTCGGGTGTGAAAGTGAAAACTTTAGCTGCATATACTTTATCATATTCACATAGTGGATTATACCATTCCACTTGATCGCCTCTTGCTTTGTGGTAAGCACTGATCTTCATAAGTGCTAAATTGGGGAAATTGCTATCAACGGCTAAAATTCCAATATTCATTATTCTTCAAATTTAGGTTTTGGCATCCATGCTATCGGTTCCCATGACGGAGGTATGCTGCTCATTGAAGAGTAAATTGGGTTACCTTTGTACGTGTCATAGATATAACCATCCATGCAGAACCATATATTGTTGCTATATGTACCGTTAAAAATCGCACCATGTTTACATAGAATGATGATGTCTTCATTTTCATCCGGTAACCGTTCTTTCACTGATACCCACGGAGGTTGTTTTGTCTGCCATCTGGCTCCTTCTTTGAATCCTATTCTAAAACAAGTTATTTTATCCCAGTCAGGATGTACGCCTCCAATTTCATTTACGGCTTCTTCTAATGTCTGTTTCATATCTATTTATCAAATAAATTAGTTTGAACCAACCTTCCTCTCTCTGTTTTTATCTCCCCAAAACATTCCCGGTGAAAACGTTCTTCTTGTGCTTCAAAGTATTCTTCATCTATTTCAGTTGCATAGAAATCGAATCCAAGTCCATAAGCAGCTATTCTGCTGCTTCCTGAACCTAAATGACTATCAAAAATTTTGTCTCCCTCTTTGGCGTTTTTTTCTTAATATTTCAGCATATAATTTCACTGGCTTCTGACAACGATGGATATTTCCACCTCGTTCTCCAATTGTACACCGGTTTAGAGTTATGATCCGAAGAGCCTTGTCAAAACTACTCCATGCCAATTCACCGTCAGACATAGTTAATCCATGTTGTCCTTTATCCCAAACAATCCAACCCATTTTGGGAGGAAGATAGGTAGTAAAGTAGTTACCACCAAAAATTATTTGATTCTTCGATACCCTGAATAGTTCCTCAAAATATTTCTTTCCGGGGGGGGACTTATCCCAATCCTTTCTTTTATATTGTTTAAAGCCTAAATGCTTCGGCATCCCACCTTTGTGCATTATGTCTATGCCATACTGGGGATCGACTATCGCTAAATCAAAGAACTTATCAGGAATCCCCTTCATGTATTCCATACAGTCCATGTTATATACTTCGCTTATCGGCATTATTTATATCCTTTCTATTCTGTTATTATTAATTTCATGTGCATTCTTGAAATCATTTTCTCTTCTTCTTTCAACTTATGATAATAATCTATAGCTTCATCTTTAGTATTGAATGTACCAACACACGAATAATGCCAAGATCCGAAAGGATCTTTGAGGATATACAAGTTGTATGAACCTAAGACCGTTTTCGCCAAATAGTAAGGATCTCGTATCATAATGTTCATTCCATTTTTATTTACTCGCATAGTCCATGAAACAGACTCATGCAGGCATATCCACCTTCCGGCTCGAACATATCAGGGGTATGTTCTTTAACGTACTCCAAAACTTCCTCTACATAAGGATATTGTTTGTTTTTACAGAATCTTTGAGGTATGTATAATGGAGGAAAGAAGGAATGTCCTACGCTTTTCTCTGCTTGAATTAGGCGTTGGCACATTTTAGGATCATTTTTGGCTATGAGTTCGATTTCTTTGTGCCGACACATGATACACGGGAAACATCCAACACGTGAGAATCCACGATAATACAATGGATTCGGTTTCTGCCCTGCATCCAGTATGCAATCTATAACTTGCTGTGCACTCCATTTGAAGATCGGTCTTAGAACAGAAGCGTCATATTGGGAACACCATTCTTTGACATCCTTACTTCGGTAGTTTTCAGTTCTTCCTTTCTTATTAGGTTGAAAA